>Ga0207668_10002267_pt1 | contig 11223 bp, 9 predicted proteins | sample KBSS43metaG_FD_184323 | JGI IMG/M metagenome (GOLD analysis project Ga0207668, IMG submission 184323) | Switchgrass rhizosphere microbial communities from Kellogg Biological Station, Michigan, USA - KBS S4-3 metaG (SPAdes) (version 2) | ecosystem: Host-associated > Plants > Roots > Rhizosphere >... | reverse complement strand
CACCGCCTGCCGGGAGACCGGCCCGACTTGGAAACCGCGCTCGCCCCCGGCGAACTGATCGTCGCGGTCGAGCTGCCACCCCTGCCCTTCGCGGTGCGCAGCACCTATCGCAAGGTCCGCGACCGCGCGAGCTATGCCTTCGCGCTGGTCTCGGTCGCCGCCGCGCTCGACCTCGGCGCGGACGGCACCGTCCGCAACCTGCGGCTGGCGCTCGGCGGGGTCGCGCACAAGCCGTGGCGGGCGCGGATCGCCGAGGCCGAGCTCAGGGGCGCACCGGCCGACGTCGCGCATTTCCGCGCCGCTGCCGAGGCCGAGCTCGCCGCGGCGGCACCGCTGCGCGACAATGGCTTCAAGATCGAGCTGGCGAAGCGGACCATCGCCGCCGTGCTGACCGAGCTGACGGGAGAACCGGCATGACGATGCAGGACGTGATGCGCACCGCGCTGCGCTATGTGCCCGATCGCTGGCTGCCCGGCGGCACCCCCGATCCGCTGCGCGAAAAGCATGGCGCGGTCGGCCGGCCGGTGTCGCGCCTCGACGGCGTCCTCAAGGTCGAAGGCCGTGCCCGGTTCTGCGCCGAGGTGCCGATGGAGGGGCTGGCCTCTGCCGCGGTCGTCTTCAGCACGATCGCCAAAGGCCGGATCGCCGCGATCGACACCGCGGCTGCGGAGGCGCTGCCCGGCGTGGTGCTGGTAATGACCTATCGCAACGCGCCGCGCATGGCCGCGCCGCCGCTGATGAACAGCCAGCCGAAGGCCGCCGGCACCAGCAACCTGCCGGTGATGCAGGATGACGAGATCCACTGGAACGGCCAGCCGGTTGCGGTCGTCCTCGCCGAAAGCCAGGAGATCGCCGACCATGCCGCATCGCTGGTCGGGGTCGATTACGCGGCCGCGCCCGCCGTCACCGATTTCGAGCGCGCGAAGCAGGACGCGCGCCACCCCGCCTCGGTCCTGGGCGAACCGGCGGTGCTGGAGATCGGCAAGGCGGCGAAGGCGCTGGATGCGGCGCCGGTCAAGGTCGACCGCACCTACACCACGCCGCGCTACAACCATAATGCGATCGAGCTGCACGGCGTCACCGTCACGTGGGAAGACGACACGCTGATCATCCACGACGCCTCGCAGATGATCACCAACACCGCCGCGACGCTCGCCATCGTCTTCGGCCTCGATCCCGCGCAGGTGCGGCTCTATTCGCCCTATGTCGGCGGCGGCTTCGGCGGCAAATGCCTGTGGAGCCACCAGATCCTCGCGGCGGCGGCGTCGCGGCTGGCGGGCCGGCCGGTGCGCCTCGTCCTCTCGCGCGAGGGCGTGTACCACACCGTCGGCGGCCGTACGCCCAGCGAGCAGCGAGTGGCGCTCGGCGCGAAGGAGGACGGCACGCTCACCGCGCTGATCCACGAGGGCGTGGTGGCGATGACCCAGCACAACAACACGCCCGAGCAGTTCAGCTTCCCGGCGCGGCATCTCTACGCCGCCGAGACCTTCCGCCTGGAGCAGAAGGTCGCCGACATGGATATGCTCGCCAACACCTTCATGCGCGCGCCCGGCGAGTCGATCGGCACCTTCGCGCTCGACTGCGCGATCGACGAGATGGCCGAGGCGCTCGGCCTCGACCCGATCGAATATCGCCGCCGGATCGAGCCGGAGAAGGACCCGACCAGCGGCAATCCGTTCTCCTCGCGCTACCTGATGGAGGCCTATGACAAGGGCGCGGCGGCCTTCGGCTGGGAGCGCCGGGCCAAGGTGCCGGGCACGCGGCGCGAGGGCGAGTGGCTGGTCGGCATGGGCGTCGCCACCGCCACCTACCCCTATTACCGGATGCCGGGATCGGCGGTGCGGCTGACGCTCGGCGCCGACGGGCACGTCACCGTGGCGACCGCCGGGCACGAGATGGGCATGGGCACGGCGACGGTGCAGGCCCAGCACGCCGCCGACCGCCTCGGCCTGACCCTCGACCAGGTCACCTTCGAATATGGCGACAGCAGCCTTCCCGCCGGGGCGATGGCCGGCGGCTCGTCGCAGACCGCGTCGACCGCCGGATCGATCATCGCCGCCAGCGAGGTGCTGGTGAAGGAACTCCTCAAGCTCGCCGGCAACGATTCACCCCTGGCCGGCCTGTCGGCGGGCGAGGTCGTGGCCCGCGACGGCGGGCTCGCCGGCGCGAAGGACCCGGCGGCGCACGAAAGCTACGCCTCGATCCTGTCGCGCGCGCAGCGCGACGAACTCGTCGTCGAGGGCAGCGGGCCGCCGCCGATGGAGACGATGAAATACTCGATGCACTCGACCGGCGCGCAGTTCTGCGAGGTGCGGGTGAGCACGGTGACCGGCGAGGTGCGGGTCAGCCGGTTCCTGGGCTCGTTCGACTGTGGCCGCATCCTCAACCCGAAGACCGCGGTCAGCCAGTTCAAGGGCGGCATCATCATGGGCCTTGGCCTCGCGCTTACCGAAGCGACCGACTTCGATCCGCGCACCGGCCGGGTGATGAACCCGAGCCTCTCCGGCTATCACGTGCCGGTCCAGATGGACGTGCCCGAGATCGAGATCCTCTACACCGACCGGCCCGACCCCCACGCCCCGCTCGGCGCGCACGGCATCGGCGAGATCGGCATCACCGGCGTCGGCGCGGCGGTGGCGAACGCGGTCTACAACGCGACCGGGAAACGCATCCGCGACCTGCCAATCACGCTCGACAAGCTGTTGTAATCACGACCAACTCCCCCTCCCCGGAACGGGGAGGGGACCGCCAGGCGGCGGTGGCGGAGGGGCGGTTCCACAGGCGTATCGCTCGTGGCGAATACCCTCCCCGGTGCTTCGGTTTGTCCCCCGATCGCGTGCAGCCGCGGTCCTTGCTGACCAGTGCCGGCGGCCGCGACTCAGGCCGCTTCGTGGATGCCGAGTTCGCCGAGCTTGCGGTAGAGGGTCGACCGGCCGATGCCGAGTCGCCGCGCGACCTCGCTCATCCGGCCGCTGTAATGGTCGATGGCGAGGCGGATGACATCGGCCTCGATCGCCTCCAGCGGGCGCAGATGCCCGTTGGAATCGAAGATCTCGAGCGGCATTGCGGACACGTCGCTGCGCGGCGGCGGAGGCGAGGTGCGTGCGAGATCGTTCATCACATCGGCGTCCAGAGTCGTGCCCGCCACATGCGCGCCGAGGCGCAATAGCACGGACTGGAGCTGGCGCACATTGTGCGGCCAGTCCTGACCCTGAAGAATCGCACCGGCCGCCGGCGAGATCGCGGTCGGCCCGGCGCCGGTCACCGCCCGGATGACGCCCAGCAGCGCCGTGGCCAGCGCCGGAATGTCCTCGCGCCGCTCGGCGAGGCTCGGCAGCATGATCCGCGCGCCGGCCAGCACCCGGCCGAGCTCGACGCCGAAATGGCCGGCCTCGATCGCATCGCCGATCGCCCCGTCGACCCCGGCGATGATGCGGATGTCGATCCGGCGCGGCGCGGTGGCGCCGATCGCGCGGACCTCGCCCATGCGGACCAGGCGGAGCAGGCGCGCCTGGACCTCCTCGGGCAGCGTCGTCACCTCGTCGAGGAACAGGGTGCCACCGTCGGCGGCGACGGCGCGGCCGATGCGCCGTTCGAACGCGCCCGGAAACGCCCCCTGCTCGTGCCCGAACAGTTCCGAATCGATCACGTTGCGCGGCACGGTGCGGCAGTTGACCACCACGAACGGCCGGGCGGCCCGCAGCGAGGCGGCGTGGATCGCGCCGGCGAGCGATTCCTTGCCGGTCCCCGGCGCGCCCTCGATGAGCACGGGCATGTCGCCGCGGGCGGCGCGGCGCGCGGCGCCCATCGCCGCCACGAAGGCAGGCGCGGTGCCGACCATCTCCTCGATCGCGATCGGCCGCCCGATCTTCTCGGCCAGCGGGCGGAGCGCGGCCGGCAGGCCGGCGTCGAGATTGGTGAGCGCGGTCAGCAGCCGCTCGGCCGAGACCGGCTCGATCAGCACGTCGGCGGCGCCGGCGCGCAGGGCGGCGGTCATCTCGTCCTGCGCGGTGAGCAGCAGGATCGGCGCCTTGCCGATGCGATGGTGGCCGATGATCGCCGGGATCGCGCTGCCATGGCCGGCGACGTCCCAGCGGACCAGCACGGCATCGGGGGGCGGCGTGCCGGGCCGGCGCAGCAGCGCCATCGCCTCCCCCATGCTGGCGGCGGCGAGCGTCCGCCACGAGGCCCGCGCCGCGACCGCCTTCAGCAGGCGGGCCTCCGCCGGCCGGTCATCGATCAACAGCAATAGGCGCTCTGCGGCGGTTGAGGTCATCGATGAATCCCTTCCGGCATATGCGGTAGGGTGGCTTGGGTTAAGATGATGCTTAAGTGCGCTTCGTCTTTGTGAAGTTTTCGTCGGCCACAAAGCTCTTGAGAAGCGGGCGAGGCGCAAGCTAGAGGAACCCGGGCCTGCGGGCTGGGTAAACAGGGGATGGACGATGGCCGATAGCAACGCGCGCAAGGAACTCGCCGCGCACGAAAGCACCTATGCTTCGTTCCTGGTCGTCCTCAAATGGGGCACCATCGCCAGCGCGCTGATCGCCGCCATCGTCGTCGTCCTGATCGCCAGCTAGATCGTGGCGACCAAGATTGCCGTCCTGCGTGAGCAGGCCGCGGGCGAGCGCCGCGTCTCCGCCAGCCCCGAGACCGTCAAGAAGCTGATCGCGCTCGGCGCCGAGCTCGCCGTGGAAAGCGGCGCCGGTGACGATGCCTCGATCGCCGACGCAGATTTCGCCGCCGCCGGCGCCACCATCGGTGATCGCGCCAGCGTGCTCGCCGGTGCCGACATCATCTTCGGCGTGCAGGGCCCGGACCCCGCCAGCCTGGCCGGCGCCAAGCCGGGTGCCTGGCTCGCCGCCGGCCTCAACCCGTTCGTCGAGCGCGCCCGCGTCGATGCCTATGCCGCGCTCGGCCTGGAGGCGCTGGCGATGGAGTTCATGCCGCGCATCACCCGCGCGCAATCGATGGACATTCTCTCCTCGCAGTCGAACCTCGCCGGCTACAAGGCGGTGCTCGACGCCGCCGCCGAATATGGCCGCGCCTTCCCGATGATGATGACCGCCGCCGGCACGGTGAACGCCGCGCGCGCGTTCATCATGGGCGTCGGCGTCGCCGGCCTCCAGGCGATCGCCACCGCCCGCCGCCTCGGCGCGCAGGTCTCGGCCACCGATGTCCGCTCGGCGACCAAGGAGCAGATCCAGTCGCTCGGCGCCAAGCCGATCTTCGTCGAGAGCGTCGCCGGCATCGAGGGCGAGGGCAAGGGCGGCTACGCGACCGAGATGAGCGAGGAATACCAGAAGGCGCAGGCCGCGCTGGTCTCGTCGCACATCGCCAAGCAGGACATCGTCATCACCACCGCGCTGATCCCGGGCCGCCCGGCACCGCGGCTGATCAGCGACGCCCAGATCGCGACGATGCGGCCGGGTTCGGTGATCGTCGACCTCGCGGTGGAAAGCGGCGGCAATGTCGAGGGCGCGGTCCCCGGCGAGGTGGTCACCCGTCACGGCGTCAAGATCGTCGGCCACAGGAACGTGCCCTCACGCATGGCCGCGGATGCCTCGGCGCTGTTCGCGCGCAACCTCTACAACTTCCTGGCCGCCTTCTGGAAGAAGGGCGAGCCGGCGCCGGTCCTGGACGCCGAGATCGGCGATGCGATCCGGCTGACGAAGGACGGCAAGGTCGTCAACCAGCGCCTCCTCGGCTGACCCGGCGCGGCGCACGGCGGCCGGGAATGCGGCCCCTCGCCCGGGCGGGTGGCGGCGTGCCGCCCTGCCCGCCGCCCGCCCGCCCGTGAGTCGCGCATGGAACCGATGCTGAGCCTGCCGCTGCTGGCCGCCCTGATCGCGGTCGCCCTGGCCTTCGACTTTCTGAACGGCCTGCACGACGCCGCCAATTCGATCGCGACGATCGTGTCGACCCGCGTGCTGCGCCCGCAATTTGCCGTGCTCTGGGCCGCGTTCTTCAACTTCATCGCCTTCGCCTTCTTCGGCCTCCACGTCGCCGAGACCATCGGCAAGGGCATCGTCCAGGTCGACATCGTCGATGCCCGCGTCATCTTCGGGGCGCTGTGCGGCGCGATCACCTGGAATCTCGCCACCTGGCTCGCCGGCATCCCCTCCTCGTCCAGCCACGCGCTGATCGGCGGGCTGCTCGGCGCGGGGTCGGCCAAGGCCGGCGCCAGCGCGATCATCTGGTCGGGCGTGTTCAAGACCTCGGCGGCGATCGTCCTGTCCCCGGCCCTCGGCCTCGTCCTCGCGATGGTGCTGGTGCTGATCGTCACCTGGGCGACGCGGACCGCGACGCCCCTCGCCGCCGATCGCCGCTATCGACGATTGCAGCTTGTCTCGGCATCTCTATATTCGCTCGGACATGGAGGGAATGATGCCCAGAAGACGATGGGGATCATTGCCGTCCTCCTTTACTCGCAGGGGCTGATGACCGGCGGCTTCCACGTTCCGTTCTGGGTGGTGATCGCCTGCCAGGCCGCGATGGGCCTCGGCACCCTGTTCGGCGGCTGGCGGATCGTTCACACCATGGGATCGAAGATTACCCGGCTGTCGCCGATGCAGGGTTTCTGCGCGGAGACGGGAGGCGCGCTGACCCTGTTCGGGGCGACCTGGCTCGGCATTCCGGTTTCGACCACGCACACCATCACCGGCGCGATCGTCGGCGTCGGCGCGTCGCGGCGGCTTTCCGCGGTCCGCTGGAACGTCGCCAGTTCGATCGTCGTCGCGTGGATCGTCACCCTGCCCGCCGCCGCGCTGATCGGCGCGCTCGCCTACGGGGCCGCCGGGCTGTTTCGATAAGAGGCGATGACCGTGAGAAAATGGATGCTGACGCTGCTCGCGCTGTTCGCGCAGCCCGCACTCGCCGCAGAGACCAAGGTCGCGGTCGCCGCCAACTTCACCGAGCCCGCCAAGGAAATCGGCGCCGCCTTCGAAAAGGCGACCGGCAACACGGTGGCCTTCGTGTTCGGCTCCTCGGGCGCCTTCGCGACGCAGATCGCCAATGGCGCGCCGTTTGAGGTGTTCCTTTCCGCCGATTCGGAGCGCCCCGAGGCGATCGAGAAGAACGGCCAGGGCGTCGCCGGCAGCCGCTTCACCTACGCGACCGGCCGCCTCGTCCTCTATTCGACCAAGCCGGCGATCGCGGCCAACCCGACGGCGCTGGCCAAGGGTGCCTATGAGAAGCTGTCGATCGCCGACCCCAAGGCCGCGCCCTATGGCCAAGCCGCGGTCGAGACGCTGACGAAGCTCAAGCTTTACGACGCCGCCAAGCCGAAGATCGTCCAGGGCACCTCGATCACCCAGGCCTATCAGTTCGTCGCCTCGGGCGCCGCCGATCTCGGCTTCGTGGCGCTCAGCCAGGTGATCGCCGTGCCCGGCGGATCGCGCTGGATCGTGCCGGACAAGTATCACGCACCGATCGCGCAGCAGGCGATCCTGCTCAGGACCGGCCAGGGCAATCCGGCGGCGGTCGCCTTCCTGAAGTTCCTGAAGGGCGCGCAGGCGACGGCGATCATCAAACGCTTCGGCTACAAGACCCGCTGACGATGGCGAGCGTGGTCGCGACCACGGCCATGCTCGCCGTCCTCACCACGGCGATCCTGCTGGTGCTGGCGACGCCGCTCGCCTGGTGGCTGGCGCGGCGGCCGCGCTGGTGGAAGGAGCTGATCGCTGCGGTCACCGCGCTGCCGCTGGTGCTGCCGCCGACGGTCATCGGCTTCTACCTCCTCCTGGCACTCGGGCCGGAAAGTCCGCTGATGGCGCCGTTCCACCTGATCGGCGTCCGCACCCTGGCCTTCACCTTCGAAGGGCTGGTGATCGGGTCGCTGGTCTATTCGCTGCCCTTCGCCGTCCAGCCGCTGCGCAATGCCTTCGAGGAGGTCGGCGCCGCGCCGGTCGAAGCGGCGCTCAGCCTCGGCGCGACGCCGCTGCAAAGCTTCCTGCGCGTCGGCCTGCCGCTGGCCCGCGGCGGCTACGTCGCCGCGGCGATCCTCGTCTTCGCCCATACCGTCGGCGAGTTCGGCGTAGTGCTCATGATCGGCGGGATGATCCCCGGCGAGACGGAGGTGCTCTCCACCCGCCTCTACACGCTGGTCGAAAGTATGCAGTGGCACCAGGCGCATGTCATCGCCGGCGCCATGGTCGCCGGCGCCTTCATCGCCCTCGCCGCGCTGATGGTCACCCAGCGGCTGACCGTGTTCCGGGACGGCCGCGGGGAGTAGGGCGGGCCGGACCCCGTCCGCGTGTCGGACGACCGCGGGCTGACGGACATCACGAAAAATTGGTTGCGATGGCTTACGGCCTGAGTCCTTGGGGCAACACCACAACCGGTGGAGTCATCGCATCGCCGCCAGACTCCACATGATGTGTGGCAAGCCCCTTCCTGACAAAATCCTGGTGGATAACTCTGCAAGCCTCACACTTGACGGCGGAATCCGAAGGACTCACCGTGTGTCCTTGACGATTTCATGGGGATGGGTCGAATGGGGGCTGAACTCCGCGTGCTGCCGGCGCGACGCGAACGCAAGGTGGTCGACGCGCCGGTCGTGGAGGTCGACCGGATCATCGAGGCGGACTGCGTCGCCGCGATGGCGTCGCTGCCCGACGCCTGCGTCGACATGGTCTTTGCCGATCCGCCCTACAACCTGCAGCTCGGCGGCGACCTGTTCCGGCCCGAAGGCGGCCGGGTCGACGCGGTCGACGACGATTGGGACAAGTTCGACAGCAACGCCGCCTATGACCGCTTCACCCGCAAATGGCTGGCAGAGGCGCGGCGCATCCTGAAGCCGAACGGCACCCTGTGGGTGATCGGCAGCTACCACAACATCTTCCGCGTCGGCGCCAGCCTGCAGGACGAGGGGTTCTGGATCCTCAACGATATCGTGTGGCGGAAGACCAACCCGATGCCCAACTTCAAGGGCACGCGCTTCACCAACGCGCACGAGACCCTGATCTGGGCGGCGCGTGACGGCGATTCGCGCTACACCTTCAACTACCAGGCGATGAAGGCGCTCAACGACGAGTTGCAGATGCGCTCCGACTGGGTGCTGCCGATCTGCTCGGGGCCGGAGCGGCTGAAGGTCAACGGCCACAAGGCCCACCCCACCCAGAAGCCGGAGGCGTTGCTCTACCGCATCCTGCTGGCGACGACGAAGCCGGGCGACCTCGTCCTCGATCCGTTCTTTGGCACCGGCACCACCGGCGCCGTCGCCCGCCGCCTCGGCCGCCGCTGGATCGGCATCGAGCGGGAGGCGCGCTACACCGCCGTCGCGCACGAGCGGATCGCCGCGACCCTGCCGCTCGACGAGAGCGCGATGACGGTGATGGCCTCGCGCCGCTCCGCGCCGCGCGTCGCCTTCGGCACGCTGGTCGAAAGCGGGCTGCTGCCCGCCGGCACCCGCCTCACCGATGCCAGGCGCCGCTGGAGCGCGCTGGTCCGCGCCGATGGATCGCTGGCGAGCGCGCTGCTCTCGGGCTCGATCCACAAGCTCGGCGCGGAATTGCAGCAGGCGCCCTCGTGCAACGGCTGGACCTTCTGGCATGTCGAGCGCGACGGCCGGCTGGAGCCGATCGACACGCTGCGCCAGGCCTATCTGATGGCCAGCGGCGAGGATTGAGGCGGCCCGGCGCCCGGCCTATCCAGCCGTCGTGACCACCCGCCTCTACCTCCGCCCCACCGCCTTCGTCGACGCGCCCTTCGGCCTGGACGGTCGCTGCCTTCGGCTGGCCGGCGGGCTCGTCTGGTTCGCGGCGGTGGAGGCGATCCGGGTCGAGAACGGCCGCCGCGTCGCGACCGAGCTCGTCCCCGTCGACCGGCTCGACACGCTCGGCGCGGACGCCGCGCCGATCCTCGCCCGGCTGACCGCGCCGCGCCCGCCGCTGATCCTGGGCGCGCGCGTGCTGCGCTTCGATCAGCCGCAGGTGATGGCGATCCTCAACATGACGCCGGACAGCTTCTCCGACGGCGGCCGCCATGCCGCGCCGGAGGAGGCCGCAGCCGCCGCGATCGCCATGGCCGCCGAGGGTGCTGCGATCATCGACATCGGCGGCGAATCGACCCGGCCGGGCGCGCCGCCGGTCTGGCAGGACGACGAGATCGCCCGCACCGTGCCGGTGATCGAGCGGCTCGCCGCCGCCGGCATCGCGCTGTCGATCGATACCCGCAAGGCGGCGGTGATGGCGGCGGCGATGGCCGCGGGCGCGCATGTCGTCAACGACGTCTCCGCGCTCACCTGGGATGCGGAGGCACTGGCGCTGGTCGCCGCCGCCGGCTGCCCGGTGGTGCTCATGCACCATCAGGGCACGCCCGAGACCATGCAGCAGGCGCCGCGCTACGGCGACGCGCTGATCGAGGTCTATGACTGGCTGGCGGCGCGCATCGCCGCCTGCGAGGCCGCCGGGATCGCGCGGACGCGCATCCTCGTCGATCCCGGCATCGGCTTCGGCAAGACGCTGGCCCACAATCTCGCGCTGGTGAACGGCCTCGCCCTGCTCCACGGCCTCGGCTGCCCGATCGTGCTCGGCGCCAGCCGCAAGCGGACGATCGGCGCACTGTCGAACGAGGCCCCTGTCGAAAAGCGGCTGGGCGGCTCGATCGCCTTTGCCCTGGCCGGCGCGGCGCAGGGCGCGCAATGGCTGCGCGTCCACGACGTGCCGGAGACGGTGCAGGCGCTCCGCATCTGGCGCGGCCTGCGCGACCAGGCGCTGACGCCGCCGGCCGCCCTGTGACCCGCCCCTGTGACCGGCCCAAATCATCCCGTCACCCCTGCGAAGGCAGGGGCCTATGACTCTCTCCACAGTCGATGTCTTCGAAATCAATGAGAGACATGGATCCCTGCCTGCGCAGGGATGACGGAAAAGAAACCAACTTCGAACGCGCGGCACCGGCATCGCCAGACCGCGTGCCGCTACGGCCCGGCGACCACCGCCGGGTCCGCGATCGCGAGCTTGTCGACGATGTCGGCGCCCTTCGTGACCGCCGCGACGGGAACGATGCCGACGCTCACCTTCAGCTTGCCGTAGCCGCCGGCGCGCGCCGTCCGGTAGAGCGTCAGCGCCGTCTCGCGGTCGGTGCCCGGCGGAAAGGCGACGAACGTCTCCGGCACGCCGCCGTCATCGGCCTTGCGGTCGGTGGGCAGGCCGGCCTTGGCGGCGGCACCCTCCACCGCGGCCATCGCCACCGCCTCGCCGCTGACGACGAAGCCGGCCATGATCA
>Ga0207668_10002265_pt1 | contig 11226 bp, 12 predicted proteins | sample KBSS43metaG_FD_184323 | JGI IMG/M metagenome (GOLD analysis project Ga0207668, IMG submission 184323) | Switchgrass rhizosphere microbial communities from Kellogg Biological Station, Michigan, USA - KBS S4-3 metaG (SPAdes) (version 2) | ecosystem: Host-associated > Plants > Roots > Rhizosphere... | reverse complement strand
CTTCAAGACGGCCGTCGCGACGCTGGGTGAGTACATCTCCGACAACCCGCGGATCATCAACGTCCAGGACGCCTCCGACTGGGGCCCGATGGCCGAGATCGCCCCGCATTAAACTCGCCGTGTGACCCTCGTCGAGATCCCCGGCTCCAAGTCCGTCACCGCTCGTGGCCTGTTCCTGGCCGCCGCCGCGCACGGCACCACCGTGCTCGGCCGTCCGCTGCACTCGGACGACACCGAGGGCTTCGCCGAGGGGCTCGTGAAGCTCGGCTATCGCGTCGACCGGCAGCCGGGCGCGTGGACGATCGAGGGGCGCCCCGCCGGGCCGGGCGTGGCTTCGGCGGACGTGTTCTGCCGGGACGGCGCCACGACGGCCCGGTTCCTGCCCGCGCTGGCCGCGGCCGGCACGGGGACGTTCCACTTCGACGCGTCCGACCAGATGCGCCGGCGCCCGCTCGGCCCGCTGACCGACGCGCTGCAGGAGCTGGGCGTCGACCTGACCTTCGACGGCGAGCCCGGCCACCACCCGCTGACCGTCCGCGCGAACGGGATCAAGGGCGGCGAGCTGACCCTGGACGCGGGCCTGTCGTCACAGTTCCTGACGGCGTTGCTGCTGGTCGGGCCGCTGACCGCGGAGGGGCTGCGGATCACGGTGACGGACCTGGTGTCGGTGCCGTACGTCGAGATCACGCTGGAGATGATGCGCCGCTTCGGCGTCGACGTCCGCCGTGAGGGCAAGACGTTCGTCGTCCCGCCGCAGCCGTACCAGGCGTGCGAGTACCCGGTGGAGCCGGACGCGTCGACGGCGAGCTACTTCCTGGCCGCGGCGGCGGTCACCGGCCGCACGGTGACCATCCCGGGCCTGGGCTCGGCGGCGCTGCAGGGCGACGTCCGGTTCGCTTCGGTGCTGGAGCGGATGGGCGCGCACGTGCAGCTGGAGGAGGACTCGGTGACCGTCGCGGGTCCGTCGGACGGCCTGCGCGGCATCACGGTGAACATGCGCGACATCTCGGACACGGTCCCGACGCTGGCGGCGATCGCGCCGTTCGCCACCGGGCCGGTCCGCATCGAAGACGTCTACAACACGCGCATCAAGGAGTGCGACCGGCTGGACGCGTGCGAGGAGAACCTGCGCGCTCTCGGGGTGGCGGTCGAGACGGGCCGCGACTGGATCGAGATCCAGCCGGGTGCGCCGGTCGGTGCCCTGGTGAAGTGCCGGCGGGATCACCGGATCGCGATGGCGTTCAGCATCACGGGATTGCGCACCGAAGGGATCACGCTGGATGATCCGGAGTGCGTGAAGAAGACCTTCCCCGGCTTCCACCAGGCGCTGGGGTCGCTGCGGAAGAGCTGGGGAATCTAGGGCTGCCCGCCCGGCTGCCACAGCACGTCGCCGTCGGGGTTCGCCAGCCTCGCGAGGATGAACAACAGATCCGACAGCCGGTTCAGGTACTTCAGCGCCACCGGGTTCGTCGTCTCCGGTTCCGCCTCGTACAGCGCCCAAGCGGACCGCTCGGCCCGGCGGGACACCGTCCGGGCCTGGTGCAGGAAGGCCGCGCCGGGCGTGCCGCCCGGCAGGATGAACGACGTCAGCTTCGGCAGGCGCTCGTTGAACTCGTCGCACCAGCCTTCGAGCCGCTCGACGTACTTCTCCGTGATCCGCAGCGGCGGGTACGGCGGGTCGTCGGAGATCGGGAGGCAGAGGTCGGCCCCGACGTCGAAGAGATCGTTCTGCACCGCACGCAGTACGTCCGCCACTTCGGCCGGCAGCCCGCCCACCGCGATCGCCAGGCCGAGCACCGAGTTCGTCTCGTCCGTGTCCGCGTACGCGCCCAGCCGCGGGGACGTCTTGGGCACGCGCGAACCGTCACCGAGCGCGGTCGTGCCGTTGTCGCCGACCTTCGTGTAAACGCGGTTGATGCGAACGACCATGAACCCACCATAGCGGCCCCCGCCCGGGCCGAATCCGGGCGAGAGGGCATGATTGGCGGCCATGAGCGAGCACTTCGACGTGCATGGCGGAGCCCGGCTGATCGGCGAGGTCGACGTGGTCGGCGCGAAGAACAGCGTGCTGAAGCTGATGGCCGCCGCCCTCCTCGCGGAGGGCACCACGACCATCACGAACTGCCCGCAGATCCTCGACGTCCCGCTGATGGGCGACGTGCTGCGGAGCGTCGGCTGCGAGGTCGTCATCGAAGGCGACACCGCCACCATCACGACGCCGGCCGAGCTGTCGCACCGCGCGGACTCGGCGGCGATGGGCAAGCTGCGCGCGTCGGTCTGCGTGCTGGGGCCGCTGGTCGGCCGGCTGAAGCAGGCCGTCGTGGCGTTGCCGGGCGGCGACGCGATCGGCTCGCGCCCGCTGGACATGCACCAGAACGGCCTGCGCAAGCTGGGCGCGACGAGCACGATCGAGCACGGCTGCGTCGTCGCGAAGGCCGAGACCCTGGTCGGCGCGCAGATCTGGCTGGACTTCCCGAGCGTCGGCGCGACCGAGAACATCCTGATGGCGGCCGTGCTGGCCGAGGGCACCACGGTGATCGACAACTGTGCGCGTGAGCCCGAAATCATCGACATCTGCACGATGCTCACCGAGATGGGCGCGAAGATCGAGGGCGCCGGGACGTCGACGTTGACCGTGCACGGCGTGGAGCAGCTGCACCCGACCGAGCACCGCGTGATCGGCGACCGGATCGTCGGGGCGACCTGGGCGTTCGCCGCCTCGATGACCCGCGGCGACATCACGGTGCGTGGCGTCAACCCGCACCACCTCGACCTGGTCCTGAACAAGCTCCAGCTGGCCGGCGCGGACGTCGAAACGTTCGGCGACAAGGGTTTCCGCGTGGTCCAGCCGGAGCGTCCGAAGGCGGTCGACTGGGTGACGCTGCCGTACCCCGGCTTCGCGACCGACCTGCAGCCGTTCGCGGTGGCGCTGTCGGCGGTGTCGGAGGGCACGTCGATGATCACGGAGAACGTCTACGAGGCGCGGTTCCGGTTCATCGAGGAGATGATCCGGCTCTCCGGCGACGCCCGCACGGACGGTCACCACGCGGTGGTCCGCGGCGTCGAGAGGCTGTCGAGCGCGCCGGTCTGGGCGTCGGACATCCGCGCGGGCGCGGGGCTGGTGCTGGCGGGCCTGTGCGCGGACGGCGTCACCGAGGTCTGGGACGTCTTCCACATCGACCGCGGCTACCCGCACTTCGTGGAGAACCTGAACCGCCTGGGCGCGAACATCGAACGGGTGAGCGGCGAGCCGGCTCGCGCCTGAGCCCAGCAGGTATCCTTGAAGCCTATGACGGTGGACAGGGGGTTGCGATGACAGCGCTGCCCGACTGGATGATGCTCCCGCCCGAAGGCCTTTCGGTCGATGGGTACGAAGCCCTGCCCGAAGAAATCTGCCGTGTCATCGAGATCGTCGATGGAGCGATTGTCGTGAATCCGGCCCCGCGCCGTCCGCACCAGAAGATCATCCGGCGGATGTCCTATGCGCTCGAAGAGGCGTGCGGGGCCGAGCTGGCCGTCGAGTTCGACGTCGACCTCCGGCTGCGGGACGTACCGCTGCTCAACCGGCGGCCCGACCTCGTGGTCTACGACGCTTCGCTGGACGCCGACACGGTGTTGCGGCCCGAGCACTGCTCCCTGGTGATCGAGGTGATGTCGCCGGGCTCGATCACGGCGGATCAGACGGACAAGCCGGCGGAGTACGCGGCCGCGGGCATCCCGCACTTCTGGCGCGTCGAGAACGAGACGGACGACGTCCGCGGTCTCACGATCTTCTGTTACCGGCTCGACCCGACAACCCGCGTTTACACGTCTTCGGGCGCGCACAAGGGAAAGCTGGCCGTGTCGGACCCGTTCGATTTCGCGATGGATCTGGCCGACCTGCTCTGAGTCACGCCTCCCGGGCGCCCAGCGCGCGCAGGGCGTACTCCACCAGCCGTTCCAGGTAGTCCGGCCCGGCCGGGGCCTGCCGGACCAGCAGGCGCCAGTAGATCGGCGCCGCCAGCAGGTCGAGGGCGAGTTCGACGTCGAGGTCGGCCGGTAGTTCGCCCCGGTCCATCGCGCGGCGCAGCATCACCTCCGCGAGGTCGCGCCGTGGTCCGCCGATGCTCGTGCGCGCGCTTTCGGCCATCTCCGGGTTCCGTGCGCCCTCGGCGACCAGGTCCGGCAGGATCCGCGAGAACAGCGGGTGCGTGAGCCAGTCCAGCACCGCCTGCATCGTGACGCGCAGGTCGCCGCGCAGTGAGCCGGTGTCCTCGATGCTCGCGCGCGTCACGCTGAACTCGGCGACGACCGCGGTGATCATCTCGTGCTTCGACCGCCACCGCCGGTACAGCGCGCTCTTGCCGACGCCGGCGCGCTTGGCCACCGCTTCCATCGACAGCCTGCCGTAGCCCTGCTCGGCGAGTTCCCGGAGGACCGCGTCGGTGATGGCCTGGGTGACCTCGGGCTGGAGGACCGCGGCGCCGGTCGGGGTGCGTGCCATGGGCGCAGTCTAACGGGTGGACGGAACGGTACCGTCTCGTCTACGGTGGACGTCGGGACGGTACCGTATCGTCCAAACGTTCAAGGAGACTTCGATGCAGCCAGCAGACCTCGTCGAGCGGGGGCTCGGCCTGTTGCTCCAGCACGACATGGCCGGATTCGCCGGCCTCTGGGCCGAAGACGGCGTCCTCGAGTTCCCGTTCGCTTCGGCGGGCTACCCGCCGCGGGTCGAGGGCCGCGACGCGATCCGCGAGTACCTCCGCGACTACCCGAACCTCCTGGACATCCGGGACGTCACCGCGAAGACCGTGCACGAGACCGCCGACCCGGCCGTGGTCGTCGTCGAGTTCACCGTCGCCGGGGTCGTGGTGGCGAAGCAGACGCCGTACGAGCTGTCGTACATCGCCGTGATCACGGTCGAGGGCGGGGAAATCCGCCGGTACCGCGACTACTGGAGCCCGCTCGCCGCGGCCGAGGTCCTCGGTGGCGTCGACGAGCTGACCGCGGCCTTCACCGGTGGCGACCGTGGCTGACGTCCTGGTCCTCGGCGGTACCGGCACCACCGGCCGCCGGGTCGTCGCGGGCCTGCGCGCGCACGGCGTCACGGCGCGGGCCGCCACCCGCAAGCCCGGCGAGCCCGGCCAGGTCCGGTTCGACTGGACCGATCGCAGCACCCACGCCGGCGCCCTGCGCGGTGCCACCGCCGTCTACCTCATCGCGCCGATCGGCGAGGTCGAACCCGCGGGGCTGGTGGCGCCGTTCCTGGCGGACGCGCTCGACGCCGGGGTCCGCCGGGTCGTCCTGCTCAGCTCGTCCGCCGTCACGGACGAGACGCCCGGGCTCGGCGAGCTGCCGAAGCTGGTGCGCGCGATGCCCGAATGGGCCGTGCTCCGGCCGTCGTGGTTCATGCAGAACTTCACCGGCGAGCACCTGGTCGCCCAGGGCGTGCGGGACGGCGAAATCGTCACCGCGACCGGCGACGCCCGGGTCGCCTTCGTCGACGCCACCGACATCGCGGCGGTCGCCGTCCGGGCATTGACCGACCCCGGACCGCACAACACCGAACACGTCCTGACCGGCCCCGCCGCCCTGAGCTACGCCGAAGCCGCCGGGATCGTCGCCGCGCGCACCGGACGTCCGGTCCGGCACCGCGCGGCCGGCACCGCCGAATTCACCGCGCGGCTGGTCGCGGCGGGCCTGCCGGAAGACTTCGCCGCCGTCCTCGCCGCGCTCGACGAGGACGTCCGGCGCGGCGCCGAAGACCGCGTCACCCCGGCCGTCGAGCAGGTCACCGGCCGTCCCGCCCGCTCGTTCGAAACCTTTGTGCAGGAGGAGATCCGATGAAGCAGCTCATGTTCGAAGACGACCCGCAGTTCTGGTTCGAGACCCTGCGCCTGTTCGGCCACGCGGCCTACGGCGGCTCGGACTTCGGCGAGGTGCTCGCGGCCGCGTCGCAGGTGACGCCGGGGGACTACGACGGCTGGCACGACGCCTACCGCGGCCTGGCCGACCGCCTGTACGCCGAAGCCGCCGACGCCGGCCCGGTCACCGCGCGGGATCTGCTGCTGCGCGCGTCGACGTACTACTTCTCGTCGGAGTTCTTCCTGCACGGCGACCCGGCGGACCCGCGGATCGCGGCGGCCTACGACCGCAGCGTCGAGTGCTTCCAGCGGGCGGGCGTCGCCGAGCCGGTCGAAATCCCTTACGAGGGAACGGTTGTGCGAGGCTACTTCTACCGCGCGCCGGGCGCGGGACCGAAGCCGGTGCTGGTGATGCACAACGGCTTCGACGGCAGCGCCGAGGAACTGCACTACCTGGGCGCGGCGGCCGGCGCCGAGCGCGGCTACCACGTGCTGACGTTCGACGGCCCCGGCCAGCCGAGCGCGATCCGGCGCGACAAGCTCGTCTTCCGGCCGGACTGGGAGCACGTCGTCACACCGGTGGTGGACTTCGTGCTCGGGCTCGACGGCGTCGATCCGGAGCGGATCGCGCTGCTCGGCGTCAGCCTCGGCGGCATGCTCGCCCCGCGCGCGGCGGCGTTCGAGCCCCGGCTGGCGGCGGTGGTCGCGGTCGACGGCGTCTACGACGCGGGCGCCGCGGTGACGTCGATGCTGCCGTGGCCCCGCGAGGAGATCGTCCGCCGCGCGCGGGCCGAGCGCGACGACGAGTTCGACGCGCTGCTGGCCGCGGGACGGCAGGCGAACCCGACGTTGCGCTGGGCGTGCGACCACGGCCGGTACGTCATGGCCGCGGCGACCGACCGCGAGTTCGTCGCGAAGTACCTCGAGTACACCCTCGAAGGGGGAGTCGCGGAGAAGATCGCCTGCCCCACGCTGGTCTGCGAAGCGGCGGAAGACCTGTTCTTCGGCGGCGAGACGGAAACCGAGCCGCGCCGGCTGTACGCGCACCTGACGGCACCGAAGACGTTGCTGACGTTCACGGCGGAGGAGGGTGCCGACGCCCACTGCCACGTCGGGGCCCAGCGTCTCGCGGCCGGCCGGATCTACGACTGGCTGGACCGGACACTTTAGGCTTCGATCGCCAATGCCGCCCCGAAGCCGATCAGGGCGGTGCCGGTGACGCTGTCGAGGGTGCGGCGGACCCGGCGCCGTCGTAGCCAGCCCCTGACCCGGTGCACGAACAACAGCAGCAGCACCTGCCACATCACGCCCAAGGCCGCGACCGTGTACGCCAGCAGGAGCGCGTCGCCCTGGTCCGTCACGCCCGGCGTGAGGAACTGCGGCAGCACCGACAGGTACAGCACGATCACCTTGGGGTTGGTGATGTTGGACAGGAACCCTTCGCGGAACCGCCGTCCCCGGGAAGCCCGCGCCTTCCGGACGTCGTCGAGTGCCTCGTAGTCGCCGCGCCAGGCGCCGCGGAGGGCCTGGATGCCCAGGAAGACCAGGTACGCCGCGCCGAGCCACTTCACCGTCTCGAACACCGGCTGGGAGCGCGTGAGCACCGCGCCCAGCCCGAGCGCGGCCGCCGTGCCCTGCAGGAAGTTCGCGAGGGTGATGCCGGCGCACGCCCAGCCGCCGCCGCGGGCGCCGCCGGTCAGGGCGTTCTTCAGCACGACCATCGTGTCCGGACCCGGCAGCATCGCGAGGAACGCCATCATCCCGGCGAAGCCGAGGTAGGTGCTCCACGTCATGAGGACTCCAGGGCGAGGGCCGCGCCGAACCCGAGCAGCGCGGTGCCGGTGACGCCGTCCAGCGTACGGCGGACCCGGCGGCGGCCCAGCCACGTCCGCACGCGGTGCACGAACACCAGGAGCACCAGCAGCCACAGCACGCCGAGCACGGCGACGGTGTAGGCCAGCGCCAGCGCGTCCCACGTCGTGGTGCGCGCCGGGTCGAGGAACTGCGGCAGCACGGACAGGTACAGCACCAGCACCTTCGGGTTGGTGACGTTCGAAAGCAACCCTTCGCGGAAGCGCCGGAAGCCACCGCCCCGGCGGCGCTCGGTCTGCTCGACGGTGCCGTAGTTCCCGCGGAACGCACCGCGCAGTGCCTGGAAGCCGAGGTAAACGAGGTAGGCCGCGCCGACCCACTTGAGCGTGAGGAACACCGGCTGCGACTTCGCGATGAGGACGCCGAGCCCGAGCGCGGCGGCGCTGCCCTGCACGGCGTTGCCGGTGAAGACGCCGAGCGACGCGAGCAGCCCGCCCCGGAACCCGCCGGAAAGCGCGTTCTTCAGCATGACCATCGTGTCCGGGCCCGGCGCGAGCACGATCAGCACGACGATGACCAGGTAACTCCCGTACGAACTCCACGTCACGGCTGCCCACGCTAGTCGACGGCGGCCGCTCCGGTCTCGCGGATTTCCGTCACAGCGTTCGGGCTCGGCATTCGGCGCAGGGCGTCTCGGCAGAGTAGTGTTCGGCCATGTCAGCAGGGGAAATCGATCTTTTACCCGGTGAGCGCGTGCTGTGGGCGGGAGAACCGGTCCAGCGCCCGCTCTACGTCGCCGCGGACGGGGTGATCGCCCCTGCCGGACTCGTCCTCGCCGCGGTCGCGCTCTGGTTCCTGTTCGCGAAAGAGCCGAGCGGCCCGGTGCTGGCCGGCGTCGTGGCCGTCCTCGTGCTCGGTCTCTACGGCGCGATCGGCCGTTCGGTCGTCCGGTACCTCGCGCTGGGGCGCACGACCTACGCCGTGACCGACAGCCGGATCATCGCGCGCTCGGGCCTGTTCCGGCAGAAGGAACGCTCCAGTGAGCTGGCCGGTCTGCCGGCGCCGGTCCTCAAGCCGGGACCGTCCCGGACCGGCACCATCGCCTTCGGGCCGGGCGCGGTGACGCTGATGGGCGTCGGCGAGCCCAAGCGGGTCCGTGACCTGCTCACCAAGGCCATCGACGAGGCCAAGGCCCGGCAGGCGCCGCCGGAGCCGGACGCTTCCGACACTTCGGCCGCCTGAGGGCAACCCGCACGGCCTCCCGGAGCGTCAGCCCGGCAAAGAGGAGGTCGCGGTGGACGAACCCTTGATCGTCCTGGAACCGGGTGAGCGGCTGCTGTGGTCGGGACGGCCGCAGCGGATCGCCCCGACGGGCCTCGAGTGGTACCGCATCGTCTTCGGCTCGGTCATGGTGTCGGGGTTCGCCGCCGCCATCGGGCTGCCGGCCCCGGTGCCGGCCGTGGTCTTGGCGATCATCGGGCTCACCGTCGTCTGGGGGCCGGTGCTCTGGCGGCTCCGGACGACGCGTCGCGCGGTGTACGCGGTGACCGACCAGCGGGTCGTGGTGGCGGACCGCGTCTCGGGCCGCACCCGCGCGTACGAGTACCTGAGTGAGCTGGAGCTGCCGGTCGTCCGGCGCGGCAAAGACGGATCCGGCATGCTCACGCTCACGAGGCAGGACGCGTCCGTGAACGTTTTCGGCGTCTCGGTGCCGACGCGGCAGTCGGCGGCGATCGAGCTGCACGCCGTGCCGGACGTCGACGGGCTCCGCGAGCTGATCGTCCAGGAGCAGGCCGAAGGCTGAGAGCCACCGACTGACGTCACCCGGACGTGTCCGATTCCACTGCCACCATAAGTTACCGGTCGGTACACTCCATGAAACATCCACCGCCGGAGGTGCTCAGTGCCGTACCCAACGGACCGCGAACGAGACCGCCCGTGGGTGATGCGGACCTACGCCGGACACTCCTCGGCCGCCGCGTCCAACGAGCTGTACCGGCGCAACCTCGCGAAGGGGCAGACCGGCCTCTCGGTGGCCTTCGACCTGCCCACGCAGACCGGCTACGACCCGGACCACCAGCTCTCCCGCGGCGAGGTCGGCAAGGTCGGCGTACCGGTGTCGCACATCGGCGACATGCGGCGGCTCTTCGACGGCATCCCGCTCGCCGAGGCCAACACGTCGATGACGATCAACGCGCCGGCCATGTGGCTGCTCGCGCTGTACGTCTCCGTGGCGCGCGAACAGGCCGAAGCCGAGGGCCGGGACGTCGATGAGGTGCTCGCCAAGCTCACCGGCACCACGCAGAACGACATCATCAAGGAGTACCTGTCCCGCGGGACCTACATCTTCCCGCCGGGGCCGAGCCTGCGGCTGATCACCGACATGATCGCGTGGACCGTGCACCACGTGCCGAAGTGGAACCCGATCAACATCTGCAGCTACCACCTGCAGGAAGCCGGCGCGACGCCCACGCAGGAGGTCGCCTACGCGCTCTGCACCGCGATCGCCGTGCTCGACGCCGTCCGCGACTCCGGGCAGGTCGAGCAGGCCGACATGGCCAAGGTCGTCGCGCGGATCTCGTTCTTCGTCAACGCCGGCGTCCGGTTCGTGGAAGAGATGTCCAAGATGCGCGCGTTCACCGCGCTCTGGGACGAGCTCACCCGGGACCGTTACGGCGTAACGGATCCGAAGGCGCGCCGGCTGCGCTACGGCGTCCAGGTCAACTCGCTGGGCCTCACCGAAGCCCAGCCGGAGAACAACGTCCAGCGGATCGTGCTCGAGATGCTCGCGGTGTCGCTCTCCCGCGGCGCCCGCGCCCGCGCGATCCAGCTGCCCGCGTGGAACGAGGCGCTCGGCCTGCCCCGGCCGTGGGACCAGCAGTGGGCGCTGCGCATGCAGCAGGTGCTCGCGTTCGAGACCGACCTGCTGGAGTACGAGGACATCTTCGACGGCTCGCACGTCATCCAGGCCAAGGTCGACGAGATCATGGCCGGCGCGCGCGAGGAGATCGCCCGCGTGCAGGACCTCGGCGGTGCGGTCGCCGCCGTCGAGAGCGGCTACATGAAGTCGCAGCTGGTCACCTCGCTGGCCGAGTACCGCCGGGGGATGGAGAACGGCGAGCGGGTGCTGGTCGGGGTCAACAAGTTCGCGACGACCGAGCCGTCGCCGCTGCAGGCCGAGGGCGCGAAGGCGATCGAAACGATCGACCCCGCCGTCGAGAAGGCCGCCGTCACCGCGATCGAGGAGTGGCGCACCCAGCGTGACAACGACGCCGTCGAGCGGTCCCTGGCCACGCTGAAGGAACGCGCGCGGACCACGGAAAACCTCTTCGAGGCCACTGTGGACTGTGCGCGGGCCGGCGTGACCACCGGCGAGTGGTCCGGCGCGCTGCGCGAGGTGTTCGGCGAATACCGGGCGCCCACCGGCGTTTCCGCGTCCGCCGTGGCCGGTGCGGGTGACCCGGAGCTGGAGCGGGTGCGCTCGCGGGTCCGGGAGACCGAAGCCGAACTGGGCGAGCGGCTGCGGATCCTCGTCGGCAAGCCGGGGCTCGACGGGCACTCCAACGGCGCC
>Ga0207668_10002264_pt1 | contig 11227 bp, 10 predicted proteins | sample KBSS43metaG_FD_184323 | JGI IMG/M metagenome (GOLD analysis project Ga0207668, IMG submission 184323) | Switchgrass rhizosphere microbial communities from Kellogg Biological Station, Michigan, USA - KBS S4-3 metaG (SPAdes) (version 2) | ecosystem: Host-associated > Plants > Roots > Rhizosphere... | reverse complement strand
CCGCCCGGCCAGCACGAACTTGGTGCGCCGGTCCAGGTGATCGACGTCCCAGGCCTTGCGCAGCGCCTCGACGCGCGCCGGCTGAACCCATTCCGGGTTGAACCGGTGCAGGTCGACGCCGCGGGGGATGGTCACGATCCGCGCCGGATCGACGCCATGCTCGGCCAGCACGTGGTCGCGGGTGTAGTCGGAATTGGCGATCACCAGGTCGCCGCGGGTCATGACGGCGTTGTACCAGCGCTTCAGGCTGGACTTCGCGTTGTAGACCCCGTGGTAGGTGGCCACGAACGGGGTGTTGGTGCTCTTGGCCGCCCATAGCGCGGAGAACGCCGGCGCCCGCGAACGGGCATGCACGATGGAGACCTTCTCCTTGCGGATCAGGTCGACCAGGCGCGCGGCGTTGCCCAGCATCACCATCGGGTTCTTGGTGTGGACCGGCATCTGCTTCAGCCGTGCGCCGTCCGATTCCAGCCGCGCCGTCATCCGGCCTCCGCGGGTGGCGACCAGGGCTTTTCCCCCCGCGCGGACCACGGCGTGGGCCACGTCGATGGTGGTCTGCTCGGCCCCGCCGGTTTCAAGCTCCGGCACAACCTGCAGCAGGGTGAAGTCAGAGGGCAGGGTCACGGCGCCTTTGATAACGGCAAACGGCGTTTGGTAAAGACCAGGGCGTCGACTCCACGGCGTTCGTGATCGATTCGGAGGCGCCCATGCCCGAGACCTCGGGATTCCTGCAGCGCGGCGACGGCGAACGCCTGGCCTGGCGGCGCATCGACGGCGCCGGTCCCACCGTCGTCTGGCTGGGCGGCTTCCGCTCCGACATGACCGGGACCAAGGCGCAGGCCCTGGCCGAATGGGCGGCGCGGGCGGGCCGTGCCTACGTGCGCTTCGACTATTTCGCGCACGGGGAATCCTCCGGCGATTTCCGGGCAGGGACCATCACGCGCTGGCGGGAGGACGCGCTGGCCGTCCTCGACGAGCTGGCGGCGGGCGAGGTGGTGCTGATCGGCTCCTCCATGGGCGGGTGGATCGCCTGCCTGGCCGCCCTGGCGCGGCCCGGGCGGGTGCGCGCGATGGTGCTGATCGCGCCCGCGGCCGACTTCACCGAGAAGCTGATCGAGCCCAGCCTGGACGCCGCGGCCCGCGCCGCCCTGGCCGCCGACGGCGTCTGGCTGGAGCCCTCGCCCTACGGCGAGCCCAACCCGATCACCGCCGGGCTGCTGGAGGACGGCGCGCGCTGGTCGATCCTGCCCGGGCCCGTGCCGGTCGCGGCGCCCGTCCGCATCCTGCAGGGCGGCCAGGACGACGCCGTCCCCTGGACCCACGCCCTCGAACTTGCCCAGGCGCTGAAGGGGGACGACGTGGTCTTCACCCTGGTCAAGGACGGCGACCACCGCCTCTCGCGGGCGCAGGACATCGCGCGGCTGATCGCGGCGGTGGAGGAAGTCGTTTGAAGGGGAGAGCGGACAGCGCCTTCACCCGCCGGCGGCGAGGATCGCCTGCAGGCCTTCGCGATAGGTCGGATAGGCCGGCCGCCAGCCGAGTTCGGCCTTGGCCAGCGCGTTCGAGACGCGCTTGCTCTCGGCGTAGAAGCGCCGGGCGGCGGGCGACAGGCCGGCCTTTTCCAGCGGGATCTCAGGCGGCGGCGTCATGCCGAGCAGCGACGCGCCATAGGCGATGACCTCGCTGTTGGGCGTCGGCTCGTCGTCGCAGAGGTTGTAGGCGGCCCCGGCCCGCGGGCGGTCGATGGAGGCGGCCAGCCCCGCCGCCAGGTCGTCCACGTGGATGCGGGAGAACACCTGGCCGGGCGCCACGATCCGGCGCGCCTCGCCCCTGCGCAGCCGGTCCAGCACCGAGCGGCCCGGCCCGTAGATGCCGGGCAGGCGGAACACCGTCACCGTCAGTCCAAGCCCAAGGCCCATCTGACGCCAGTCGCGCTCGGCGCCGACGCGGCGCGCGCCCTCCAGGGACTGGGCGGCCAGTGGGCTCTTCTCGTCGACCCACCCGCCCTGCCGGTCGCCGTAGACGCCGGTGGTGGAGAGGTATCCGATCCAGTCGGGGAAGGCCTGGGCCTGGGCCAGCGCCGGGGCGAGGGCGGCCAGCCCAGGGCACCCGTCCGGGCCCGGCGCGGCGGTCACCAGGATCGCCTGGGCGGCGCCGGCCTGGGCGGCCACGGCGTCCGGGCGGGTGAGGGGCGCAGGCTCGATCCCCAAGGCGGCCAGCGCGGGCGCGTCCTCGTCCGTGCGGCAGGTCGCGGCGACGTCCCAGCCCTGCGGCCTCAGCCGCCGGGCGAGCGCCTGGGCGCTGTATCCGAAGCCGAAGACGAACAGGCGCACCGCCGCGCCTAGAGCAGCGCCCGGATCGCGGCGCGGGCGGTGTCGGCGAAGTCCGGACGCAGCAGGGCGAAGGCGACGTTGGCCCGCAGCAGGCCCAGCTTGTCCCCACAGTCATAGGACACGCCGTCGTACTCCAGGGCGTGGAAGCTCTGGGTGGCCAGCAGGCGCAGCATGGCGTCGGTGAGCTGGATCTCGCCGCCGGCCCCGCGCTCCTGGCTCTCCAGCAGGTCGAAGATCTCGGGCTGCAGGATGTAGCGGCCGGAGATGAACAGGTTGGACGGCTCGGTTCCGGGCGCCGGCTTCTCGACCATGCCGGTCATCCGGTTCAGGCGGCCGTTCTGGCCGTCCAGCGCCACGATGCCGTACTTGTGCGCCTCGCCCGGCGGGGCGGGCTCCACCGCGACGATGTTGCCGCCGACCTTCTCGTAGGCCGCCACGCACTGGGCCAGCGCCGGCGTCTTGGCCGCCATCAGCATGTCGGGCAGGACCACGGCGAAGGGTTCGTCGCCGATCACGTGGCGGGCGCAGCCGACGGCGTGCCCCAGGCCGAGCGGCGCCATCTGGCGGATGAAGCTCATCTCGCCGGGTTTGGCCAGCTCCGCCCGCACTTCGTTCAGGAGGTCGGTCTTGTTCTTTGATTCCAGGGAGGTTTCGAGTTCGGGGCTGTTGTCGAAATAGGCCTCGATGGCCTCCTGGCCGCGGCCCATGATGAACACCATGTGCTCGATGCCCGCCGCCCGCGCCTCCGCCACGATGTAGGACAGGATCGGCCGGTCGACGACGTTCAACAGGTTCTTGGGCGTGGCCTTGCCCGCCGGCAGGACCCGCGTGCCGAGGCCCGCCACGGGCAGCACCGCTTTTCGAACTCGCTTGCTCATCGCAACCTCCGTCTTCGTCGCCAGCCCCTAGAGCGCGCCGCGGAAAAGGGGAAGCCGGTTTGGCTGACGGCGTTATTCCACCGTCACCGACTTGGCGAGATTGCGCGGCTGGTCGACGTCGGCGCCCTTCAGCACGGCGACATGATAGGCCAGGAGCTGGATCGGCGGCGCATAGACCAGGGGGGCGATGAGCGGATCGCAGCGCGGGGCGGTCACCACCACGCGCGCGCCGGCCGGAGCGAGCTGTTCGCCCTCCGGGTCGGTGATGAAGATGACCTGGCCGCCACGGGCCATGACCTCGTTCATGTTCGACGCCGACTTTTCAAAATAGCTGTCGGAGGGCGCCAGGATGACGATCGGCGTGTGTTCGTCGACGAGCGCGATCGGTCCGTGCTTGAGTTCGCCGGCGGCGTAACCTTCCGCGTGGATGTAGCTGATTTCCTTCAGCTTCAGAGCGCCTTCGAGCGACAGGGGATACATCGGGCCGCGGCCCAGGTAGAGCACGTCGCGGGCCTTGGAGACCTCGGCCGCCACCAGCCGCACCGCCTCCTCCAACTTGATCGACTCGGCGACCAGCCGCGGGGCCTCCAGCAGCACGCGGACCAGCCGATGCTCCTCCGCTTCGTCGATCTTGCCGCGGGCCCGTGCGGCGGCCACGGCCAGCGCCGTCAGCACGGAAACCTGGGCCGTGAACGCCTTGGTCGAGGCGACGCCGATCTCCGGCCCGCAATGGATCGGCCAGACCACGTCGACCTCGCGGGCCATGGTCGATTCCACGGCGTTGACCACCGCGGCGCTCCTCATGCCCTTGGCCTGGCAGTAGCGCAGCGCCGCCAGGGTGTCGGCGGTCTCGCCGGACTGCGACATGGCGATGACCAGCGCGTCGGACTGCAGCGCCGGCCGCCGGTAGCGAAACTCCGAGGCGATCTCGACGTCGACGGGCAGGTCGGCGAGCTGTTCGATCAGGTATTTGCCGAGCATGCCGGCGATGTAGGACGTGCCGCAGGCGACGATCTGGATGCGCTGCAGGCTGGCGAAGTCCACGCCGCCGGGAATGGCGGTGCGGCCGCCCAGCGTGTCCACATAGGCCGCGATGGTGCGCTGGCATCCCTCGGGCTGGTCGTGGATCTCCTTTTCCATGAAGTGGCGATAGTTGCCCTTCTCCACCAGGGCGGCGGAGGCCGGCACGGTGCGGACGGGCCGTTCGACAGGCCGCCCGGCCTGGTCGAAGATGCGCGCGCCGCCGTGCTCGATGGCGACGAAATCGCCTTCTTCCAGGTAGCTGACACGGTCGGTGAAGGGCCCGACCGCGAGGGCGTCGGAGCCGATGAACATCTCGCCCTTGCCGTAGCCCACCACCAGCGGGCTGCCACGCCGGGCGCCCATGACCATTTCGTCGCGCCCTTCGATCAGCACGCCCAGGGCGTAGGCGCCGATGAGCTGGTCCAGGGTCGCCTTCATCGCCTCTATGGGAGGCTTTCCGGAGGCCAGCTCGCTGTCGAGCAGGCCCGCGATCACCTCGGTGTCGGTGTCGCTCTCGAACACCCGGCCCGCCGCGCGCATGCGCTCGCGCAGCTCGGCGTAGTTTTCGATGATCCCGTTGTGGACCAGCGTGACGCGGCCCTGGGTGTGCGGGTGGGCGTTGCGCACCGTGGGCGCGCCATGGGTGGCCCAGCGGGTGTGGCCGATGCCCACGACGGCGTTGAGCGGGTCGTCCGCCAGCACCTCTTCCAGCGCGCGGATCTTGCCCTCGGCGCGGCGGCGTTGGACTCGGCCTTCCACCACGCCCGCGACGCCGGCGGAATCATAACCGCGGTACTCGAGCCGCTTCAGGCTGGCGATCAGCCGCTCCTGGACGGAACTCGTCCCCACGATGCCGATGATGCCGCACATGGGATTCCCTTTGTGCTAAAGAAGCAGGAGATTGTCCTGACAGCGCCGCCTTTAGCATTCGCAAACGCGTGGTCGACTAAATCTAGGTTTCCAATCGTTTCGACGAGTTCGTTCCATGAGCAAGCGCGCCTACTTCGGCACCGACGGCATCCGCGGGGAAGCCAACCGTCATCCGATGACCGCGGAGGTGGCGCTGCGCGTCGGCATGGCCGCGGGCAAGATGTTCATGTCCAATGACGAGCGTCGCCACCTGGTGGTGATCGGCAAGGACACGCGCCTCTCCGGCTACATGATCGAGACCGCCCTGGTGGCGGGGTTCACCAGCGTGGGCATGGACGTGCGCCAGTTCGGCCCGCTGCCGACGCCGGGCGTGGCGATGATGACGCGCTCGCTGCGCGCCGACCTGGGCGTGATGATCTCGGCCTCGCACAACGCCTATTCCGACAACGGCATCAAGCTGTTCGGCCCGGACGGCTACAAGCTCTCCGACGAGAAGGAGCTGGCGATCGAGGCCCTGATGGACGAAGGGCTCGACCAGGGCCTGGCCACGCCGACGGCGCTGGGCCGGGTGCAGCGGATCGACGACTGCCAGGCGCGCTATATCGAGATCGCCAAGGCGACCTTCCCGCGCCGGCTCAGCCTTTCGGGCATGCGCATCGTCATCGATTGCGCCAACGGAGCCGCCTACAAGGTGGCGCCCGACGCCCTGCATGAACTGGGCGCCGAGGTGATCCGCATCGGCGTGACCCCCAACGGCTTCAACATCAACGAGGAATGCGGCTCCACCCATCCGGCCGCCATGCAGAAGGTGGTGCGTGAGTACCGCGCCGACATCGGCATCGCCCTGGACGGCGACGCCGATCGCCTGGTGATCTGCGACGAGAAGGGCCAGGTCGTCGACGGCGACCAGATCATGGCCCTGATCGCCGGCGAGTGGGCCGCCCACGGAAACCTGCGCGGCGGCGGCGTGGTGGCCACCGTGATGTCCAACCTGGGCCTCGAGCGCTTCCTCGCCGCCCGCAAGCTGAAGCTCGACCGCACCCAGGTGGGCGACCGCTACGTCATGGCGCGCATGCGCGAGGGCGGGTTCAACCTGGGCGGCGAGCAGTCCGGCCACCTCATCCTGTCCGACTTCTCGACCACCGGCGACGGCCTGCTCGCGGCCCTGCAGGTGCTGGCGGTGCTGAAGGAGGCCGACAAGCCCATGAGCGCGCTGGCCCGCCAGTTCGAGCCGGTGCCCCAGAAGCTGGAGAACGTCCGCTTCGCGTCGGGCCAGCCGCTGGAGAGCGAAAAGGTGAAGGGCGCCATCGCCGACGCCGAGCAACGGCTGAACGGGTCGGGGCGGGTGCTGGTGCGCGCCTCCGGCACCGAGCCGCTGATTCGGATCATGGCCGAGGGCGACGACGAGACCTTGGTGAGCCAGGTGGTGCGCGAAATCGCCGGCGCTGTGAAGACAGCCGCCGCCTGACCCGCGCAAAATCGGCGTTTCCTTCGCCGAAATACCCGCGATTGCGGCCGTGGGTGATTAACCGAACCTCGGAAATCACCCCTACCCAACCCATATGAGACATGTCAGTCTTGCAATGAACGCGCCGCTCGAACGGTGCGGCGCGGTAGACATGGGAGGACGCATGCGGCGGATATTCGCGCTGCCAGGCGCGAGCCGGACACCGGGAAAGTCGGCGGCCAGTTCCTGCGCCTGCCTCGCCTTCGTCGTCGCCATGGCGGTGGCGTTCTGGGCCGGAACGCTGTGGATCAGCGAAAACATCCTGACCCTGCTGTTCGGGGTGCGCTAGGCGCACGAGAAGGGCTCCCCAGGACAGGGAGCGGGGCCTTCAGGCCCGTCCAACGCTCGTGTAGCTGAAGCCGCGGGCGCGCATGACATCCGGCTTGTAGATGTTGCGCAGATCCACCAGCGCCGGCCGGTTCATCAACAGTTTGATGCGGTCCAGGTCCAGCGCCCGGAACTGATCCCACTCGGTGATGATCACCAGCACGTCGGCGCCCGCCGCCACGCTGTACGGATCCTCCTTGAAATCCACGTCGCTCAGAAGCTGGCGGGCCTCATGGCCCCCCTCGGGATCGAAGGCCTGCACGCGCGCGCCCATCGCCTGGAGCGCGGGAATGATCGCCAGCGACGGGGCGTCGCGCATGTCGTCCGTGTTCGGCTTGAAGGTGAGGCCGAGGACGCCGACGGTCTTTCCGGCCATTTCGCCGTCCAGCGCCGCGGCGACCTTGTCGGCCATGGCGGATTTGCGCCGGTCGTTCACCGCGACGGTGGTCTCGATCAGATTGACCGGCGCGCCGGCGTCCCGCGCGGTGCGCACCAGCGCCAGGGTGTCCTTCGGAAAGCACGAGCCGCCGTATCCGGGCCCTGCGTGCAGGAACTTGCCGCCAATGCGCTGGTCGAGACCGATGCCGCGGGCCACCTGCTGCACGTCGGCGCCGACTGCCTCGCTCAGGTCGGCCATCTCGTTGATGAAAGTGATCTTCATGGCGAGGAAGGCGTTGGCCGCATACTTGATCAGTTCCGACGTCCGCCGGTCGGTGAACACGATCGGCGTCTCGTTGAGGTAGAGCGGCCGATAGAGCTCGGTCATCACCTCGCGGGCGCGGGGGTCGGTGGACCCCACCACCACCCGGTCCGGTCGCTTGAAGTCCTCGATGGCCGCGCCCTCGCGCAGGAACTCCGGGTTCGACGCCACCGCGAACTCCGCGTCGGGCCGCACGCGGCGGACGATGGCCTCGATCTCGTCGCCGGTGCCGACCGGCACGGTGGACTTGGTGACGATCAGGGTGAAGCCGTTGATCACCGCCGCGATCTCCTCGGCGGCGGCGTAGACATAGGTCAGGTCCGCATGGCCGTCGCCGCGCCGCGAGGGCGTGCCGACGGCGATGAACACCGCATCGGCCTCGCGCACCGCCGCGGCGGTGTCGGTGGAGAACGCCAGGCGGCCCGCCCGGACGTTCGTCGCCACAAGCTGGTCGAGCCCCGGTTCGTAGATCGGCATCACGCCGGCCCGCAGCCCCCGGATCTTGCCGGCGTCCTTGTCCACGCAGGTGACCTGGTGGCCGAAGTCGGCGAAGCACGCTCCGCTGACCAGGCCCACATAGCCCGTCCCGATCATCGCCACGCGCATCTGCGGTCCCTCAGCGTTAGCATTCGCCGAAGCGCGGCCATTGCCACGCGTCGGGCGCGGCGACAACTCGCGCGCGATCCTTTACCCACCCGGCGATGACGGCCGGATGATGGCGTCAGACCTGCTGGTTGTAGGCGCCGATTTCGGGGCGCCGGGCTAGGCGCGGTTTCACTTCCTTGTGGAACAGCGCGCGCATGTCGTCGTCCGACGCCGTGCTCTCCACCACCACGACCAGCTCCGGCTTGTTGGACGAGGCGCGCACGAGGACCCACGACCCGTCGTCCAGCGCCACGCGCACGCCGTTGACGGTGACCAGTTCGGCGATGCTCCGGCCCAGGATCTTCTCGCCCCTGGCGTGGGCTTCCTGGTATTCGCGCACCACGTCGTCGACGATCCCGTACTTCACCTCGTCCGCACAGTGGGGCGACATGGTCAGCGAGGTGTAGGCGACCGGCAGCGCCTTCTTCAGGTCCGACAGTTTTTTGTCGGGGTTGCGATCGAGCATGGCCAGCACCGCGGCGGCCGAGACGATGCCGTCGTCGTAGCCGCGCCCGATCGGCGGATTGAAGAAGAAGTGGCCGCTCTTCTCGAAGCCGGCCAGCGCGCCCAGCTCGGCGGTCTTGCGCTTGATGTAGGAGTGGCCGGTCTTCCAGTAGACCGTCTTGGCGCCGTTGGACTTCAGCACCTCGTCGGTGGCGAACAGGCCGGTGGACTTCACGTCGACGACGAAGGTGGCGTCCTTGTGCAGGGCCGACAGGTCGCGGGCCAGCATCAGCCCGATCTTGTCGGCGAAGATCTCCTCGCCCTCGTCGTCCACCACGCCGCAACGGTCGCCGTCGCCGTCGAAGCCCAGCGCCAGGTCCGCGCCGAAGTCACGCACCGCCTGGGCCATGGCGTGCAGCATGACGTGGTCTTCCGGGTTCGGATTGTATTTCGGGAAGGTGTAGTCGAGGCTGCAATCCATCTCGTAGACCACCGCCACGCCCATGCGGCGCAGGGCTTCCGGCGCGAAGGCCCCGGCGGTGCCGTTGCCGCAGGCGCAGACCACCTTCAGCGGCCGCTTCAGGCTGGCGCGCGAGCCGGCGTCGGCGATGTAGCGCTCGGCGAAGCCCGGCACGTGGGTCAGCTTGCCGCCGGGCCGCTCCACCCACGAGCCCGCGAGGACGATCTCCTTCACGCGCCCGATCTCCTCCGGGCCGAAGGTGACGGGCCGCTGGGCGCCCATCTTCACGCCCGTCCAGCCGTTCTCGTTGTGGCTGGCGGTGACCATGGCCACGCAGGGCGCGTCCAGCTCGAACTGGGCGAAATAGGCCGTGGGCGACAGCGCCAGGCCGATGTCGAGCACCTCGCAGCCGGCGGCCAGCAGGCCCAGCGTCAGGGCCTGTTTGATGCTCAGCGAATAGGACCGGTAGTCGTGGCCCACCACGATCCGCGGGCGGCCCAGCTCCTGGATGTAGGTCCCGAGCCCTAGGCCAAGCGCCTGGACGCCCAGCAGGTTGATCTCCGGCCCGAACAGCCAGCGCGCGTCGTACTCCCTAAAGCCGGTCGCCTTGACCAGTGGGATCGTCTCGAAGTCGGCGGTGTTGGCGACGAGGTCGGCGCGGGGGGCAGGCAGCATCGGAGCTCCGGGGTGGCGATACGCGGGCCTGTGTACTTGAGCCGCCCCTGCTTCGGCCATCACGAATGCGAATCTCGCAGGTGGTCCCGCGCCGGCGTCACATCACGCCAGCGCGCAGCAGGTCGTGGACGTGGAAGATGCCCACGGGGCGCCCGGCCTCCACCACGAACATCACCGTCACGGCCGGCGTCGGCTCGGACATCAGCGCCAGCGCCTCCGAGGCCAGCATCCCGGGATGGGCGATCTTGCGCGGGCCGCGGGTCATCACCTCGCCGGCGGTGTGGTCGAGCAGTCCGTCGATGTGGCGGCGCAGGTCGCCGTCGGTGATCACGCCCAGCAGCTTGCCGTCCGGCCCCTGGACCCCGACCACCCCGAACCGCTTCTCCGTCATGGCGATCAGCGCGTGGCTCATCGGCGCCTCGGGGGCGACCAGCGGCAGTTCGTCGGGGCCGTGCATCAGGTCGGCCACCGTGCGCAGCATGGCGCCCAGCTTGCCGCCGGGGTGCAGGCGGCTGAAGTCCGAGGGCGTGAATCCGCGCCGCTCCAGCAGCGCCACGGCGAGCGCGTCGCCCATCGCCATCTGCAGGGTGGTGGAGGTGGTGGGCGCGTTCAGCGTGTCGGCGGCCTCGGGCGCGTCCGCGAGCTGCAGCACCACGTCGGCGGCGCGGCCCAGGGCGCTCTCCGGATCGGCGGTCAGCGCCAGGAGCGGCAGGCCGAAGCGCTTGGCGTAGGCGATCACGTCGGCCAGCTCGCGGGTCTCGCCGGTCTTGGAGAGCGCCAGCACCACGTCGCCGGCGCCGATCGCGCCCAGGTCCCCGTGGCTGGCCTCTGTGGCGTGCACGAAGGCGGCGGGCGCGCCGGTGGAGGCGAAGGTCGCGGCGATCTTGCGCGCCACATGGCCGGACTTGCCGACGCCCGTGCAGATGATCCGCCCCTCGGCGGCGAACAGCACGCCCACGGCCCGGGCGAAGGCCTCGCCCAGCAGGTCGGCCTGCGTGGTCAGGCCCGCGGCTTCGGCCGCCAGCACCCGGCGGCCCGCCGCGATCGCGTCCTTGTCGCTCATCGGGCCGGCTGCAGGGCTTGGGACTGCAGGTCGTGCACCGCCGCGCGCGCGCGGTCCAGCCGCCGTTCGGCGGCGTCGTGCTCGCGCCGCATGGCCGCCTGCATCTGCGGCGTGCGCTGATAGGGCTCGTGGCCGAAGGGTCCCGGAGAGCGGTCGCCCAGGCCCTGCGGCCAGACGGCGGCCAGCGCCACCACCAGCACCGAGGCGAGGCCGAGCAGCGGCAGGTAGAGGTGATCGCGCATGGGGGGCGATATAACCTTGCGCCGGCGCGCAGGCCAAGCGCGCGGCGTGGCGGACCCTTG
>Ga0207668_10002262_pt1 | contig 11232 bp, 9 predicted proteins | sample KBSS43metaG_FD_184323 | JGI IMG/M metagenome (GOLD analysis project Ga0207668, IMG submission 184323) | Switchgrass rhizosphere microbial communities from Kellogg Biological Station, Michigan, USA - KBS S4-3 metaG (SPAdes) (version 2) | ecosystem: Host-associated > Plants > Roots > Rhizosphere >... | reverse complement strand
TGCCAGCGATCCCAGATCTCGGATCGCTGGGCCGCCGAGTAGTAAATGCGACGTCGCTGTTTCATGTCCACACTCCATCTTTGCTAAAAGATTAGAGTGTTGCGCTGACCAATTGAGCCCACCGCGCAAAGCGGCCGTTCGTACGCAAACAGCATCCCGTGAGTAAGGAATAAGTAGAAAATCTATCAGTTCGATATCGGGCTTCGGGGAAGGGCGCTTATTCGCAAGCCGAAAGACAATGTCCGCAATCGCCGCCTGACTGAAGCGGAATATCGAACGCTAGGAGCGATGCTGCGCGCGGCTGTCAAGGACGAGAAATACACCACCACGGTCGACATCATTCGCCAGATCGCTCTGACCGGCTGCCGACGCAGCGAAATAATTAGCCTCAAGTGGTCCGAGGTAGACGCCGAAGCAAGCTGTCTGCGCTTCGTTGACAGCAAAGAGGGAGCTTCAATTAGGCCGGTCGGGCTTCCCGTGGTGGAGTTCCTGGAGGCGAGAAGATCGCAGAAGCTCGGATCTTATGTCTTTCCAGGATATCGAGCCGACAACGCCTTTGGCAGCTTCCCCAATCATTGGGAGCAGCTTTTCCGAAGGTCGTCTCTTTCGGATATCACGCCGCATGTCTTGCGCCACAGCTTCGCGAGCATCGCTAATGATCTCGGGTTCACGGAAGTGACTATCGCCGCACTGGTTGGTCATGCGAAGGGGTCGGTTACGAGCAAGTATATCCACACACTCGACACCGCCCTCATCATGGCGGCTGACACGATCTCCGGCTACATCCAAGGCCTGTTAGATGGAGTCACTTTCAAGCAAACTGCTTACGCGTTGGACCGCGACTCGCGAAAGGTTGCTCTAGCCAGCTTTTTGAGCAAGGCCATTGATGAACAGTCCGCCGTGCGCGAGAATCCCTACCGCTTAATCGCAGCTAGTGCACAGAAAGTTCTCGCGCTTGCAAACGAGATGAAGCACAGCCAACGTGCCATCGTCGCGCATCATTTATCTGCACGTATTAGCGTTGCCGAGTCCATGTCGAACGCTAGCTTCCCCTTTGCGGCCCAAAGCGCTCGCGCATGTTCGCCCTGATCGCTTTTGAGCCTGTCGGCCATCCAAAGCAGCGCGCCGAAGATCGTGGCGCGGTCGTCGCCGGTCAGGTCGACGAATCCGGATTTAACGACCAAGCCGCCGAGTTCGATGAGATGACGTGTGCGCTTGCGGCGCTCGACCTGCCATGCACGCATGTCATGTCGCGCCCTTGCGGCCTGATGCCGGTTGCGCGCCGCTCGGTTGCGCAACAGGGCCGTCCGTGTTGCGGACAGTTGTTGGTGCAGTTCGCCGCGCTCGGCTTTGAAAAAACGCGGCCCCGCGCCTGGCCCATGCCTCCCTCTTTCCGGCCTCTTTTGTCTCGGCCAGCACGATCAGCGCGCCCGCCAATTCGTCGGCGTTGAGCGCGTCGGCTCCAGTGGCGATAACGAGCTCGCCAAGCTGCTGCACTTTGCGGCCCTTGAGATCACGCGCCTTATCCCCAAGTGCCTTCAATTCGGCATCGAAGTCCCGAGGCTTGCGCATCGTCGTCTCCATCGTGATGATGGAGAAACGATAGCTCGGCAGCCGGCATAATGCTGTAAGGTCACCGGGACTGGCCGAGACGGGCTGGTCCCTCCCGAGATTTTTTTGAGGGAGGGCGCGCTTATACGTCGTTCCGACGTGCGCTTCGCTGTGTAAATGATCTGGTCGCGATGGCGATCTATCATCTCCACGTCAAGGTCATTGGACGCAAGTCCGGCTCAAGCGCGGTGGCGTCAGCCGCCTACCGGTCGGGCTCGCGGCTGCGCGACGAGCGTCTTGAGCGTAGCCACGACTTTTCCGAAAAGCGCGGCGTCGTCCATTCCGAGGTGATGCTGCCTGAGCATGCGCCAGAAGCCTGGAGCGATCGCGAACGGCTGTGGAACGATGTTGAGACGTTCGAAGTCCGTAAGGATGCTCAGCTTGCCCGCGAGGTCGAATTCGCCATCCCGCGCGAGATGAGTGAGGAGCAAGGCATTGAACTGGCCCGCGACTTCGTTCACGGCGAATTTGTCGATCGGGGCATGATCGCCGATCTGAATGTGCATTGGGACATGGCCGAAGACGGCATGCCCAAACCCCATGCCCATGTCATGCTGACCATGCGCGCAGTAGACGAGAAGGGCTTTGGCCAAAAGGTACGGGAGTGGAACCGCACGGAGATGCTGGAGCGCTGGCGCGAACGCTGGGCAGAGCTTGCCAATGAGCGGCTGGCCGAGCTCGACATCGACGCGCGGATCGACCATCGCAGCTTCGAAGCACAGGGCCTTGCGTTTGAACCGCAAAGCCAGATCGGCGCACCCGCCAAACGCATCGAGGTGCGGGGCATCGAAGGCGAAGGGCTCGAAGCCGACCGCGCCGAGATGCACCGCGAGATCGCGCGCACCAATGGCGCGCTGATCATTGCCGATCCTTCTGTCGCACTGGATGCGATCACCCAGCAACAATCGACCTTTACCCAGCGCGACATGGCGAAATTCGCGCATCGGCACAGCGATGGACTCGGCCAGTTCAATGAGGTCATGGGCGCGATGCGTGACGCGCCTGGTCTGGTCGAACTCGGCAAGGACGCTCGTGGCGAAGATCGCTTCACGACCCGCGAGATGATCGAGGCCGAACAGCGATTGCACCGCGCCGCTGAACTGATGGCGGAACGGGAACGCCATGCGCTGCGTGACGCAGATCGCGAAGCGGCTCTTGTGCGTGGGGAAGCGCGCGGTCCTGTCCTTTCGGGGGAGCAGGCCGATGCGCTGGCGCATATCACGGATGCGCGCGATTTGGGCATCGTGGTCGGCCACGCCGGAACGGGAAAGAGCGCCATGCTGGGCGTCGCGCGCGAGGCTTGGGAGGCGGCGGGCTACGAGGTTCGTGGCGCGGCGCTGTCCGGGATCGCTGCGGAACACCTCGAAAGCGGATCGGGGATTGCCTCGCGCACCATCGCCAGCATAGAGCATGGCTGGGAACAAGGCCGTGACCTGCTCACGGTCCGCAATGTGCTGGTGATCGACGAGGCGGGCATGGTCGGCACGCACCAGTTGGAGCGCATGCTATCCCATGCTGCCCATGCCGGCGCAAAGGTGGTCCTGGTCGGCGATCCGCAACAACTGCAAGCCATCGAGGCAGGCGCGGCCTTCCGCTCGATTCACGAGCGTCACGGCGGCGCGGAAATCGGCGAGGTGCGCCGCCAGCGAGAGGACTGGCAGCGGGAAGCCACGCGTCATCTTGCCAATGGCAAAACCGGTGTTGCGCTTGAGGCCTATCGCTCCAGCGGCATGGTGCACGAGGCCCAGACCCGCGAGCAAGCGCGTGGCGATCTGATCGAGCGGTGGAATCGTGAGCGGCAGGCGTCACCAGATCGCAACCGGATCATACTCACCCACACCAACGACGAAGTCCGTGCACTCAACGAGGCAGCGCGCGAGCGGATGCGGGTCGCCGGCAATCTGGGCGATGAGGTGCTTGTAACGGTCGAGCGCGGCGCGAGAAGTTTCGCCAGCGGGGATCGCGTCATGTTCCTGCAGAACGAACGCGGCCTCGGCGTGAAGAACGGCACGCTCGGGACCATCGAGCAAGTCAACGCGCGAGGCATGGCCGTGCGCACCGACGACGGTCGATCCGTGCAGTTCGACCTGAAGGACTACAACAAGATCGACCACGGCTATGCGGCGACCATCCACAAGGCACAGGGCATGACGGTAGACCGCACCCATGTGCTTGCGACGCCAGGCATGGATACCCATAGCAGCTATGTGGCCCTGTCGCGGCATCGCGACGGCGTGGACCTGCATTATGGCCGCGACGATTTTGCGGGTCAGGACCGGCTCACACGAGATCTGTCGCGCAATCGCGCGAAGGATATGGCCTCGGACTACGAGCGTGCAGATCCGATACAGAACTACGCTGAGCGGCGTGGGATTACCTTCCGCGAGCGCGTCGCCGAGATCGTGCGGAGGGTCGTGCCGGAAAAGCTGCGCGACATGTTCGGCGGCCTTCGCTCTGCTTCAGAGGTGCCCGGCCCGGATGGCGGACGGGGCCCGGAGCCGGGAACGCCGGAAAGGGAAAGGAGCGGTACACAAGCCGAGCGGCGCGAAGCTGAAGTGCCGGAAAGGAAGCTGGCGGAAGACCCGGAAAAGGAAATGCGTCGCGTGCGAACCCGGGCGCTCGTGCGCCATGCCCGCGCCGTGGATGCGATCTTCGAAGCGCAGGAGATCGGTGGCAAGGCGGGCCCGACGCAGGTGAGGGAATTGCAGGAGGCCCGCAAGGTCTTCGAGGAGGTTCGGCCTTATGGCTCGTACGACGCCGAAGCCGCCTACAAGAAGAATCCGGAACTTGTCCACGAGGCGGCTGGCGGCCAGCTCAATCGCGCCGTCCGGGCGCTCCAGCTCGAAACCGAACTCCGCATCGATCCGGGCCGCCGTGCCGACCGCTTCGTGGAGGACTGGCAGAAGCTCGACCAGACCAGTCTCCGCCAGTATCAGGCGGGCGATATCTCAGGCTACAAGGCCACGCGCTCGGCGATGGGCGACATGGCGAGAAGCCTCGAACGGGATCCGCAACTTGAATCTCTCCTCGACAAGCGCAAGCGCGAGCTTGGGATCGCGTTCGAATCGGGGCGCCGGCTTGGCCTTGAACTCGCCTTCACCCACGGCATAGACCTTGGCAGGGGTCGAGACATCGGAATTTGATCCATCCTATTTTCCGCCGTCTGAACGCCATAGTACGGCGATGTCTAAAATGCTCTTGCGCGTCTACAACGGCATGTCCTGTCTGGTCTCAGAAGCCGTCAGAAACAGCCAGCAGGAAGCAGCGCGGCCATGCGCGAACCAGACCGTATCATCCGGTTGCAAACCGTCCTCGCAAGGACCGGACTGTCCCGGTCCACCATCTACCGCAAAATTGCCGAGGGCACCTTCCCGGCTCAGCTCAAAATCAGTACCAACGGGACTGGGTGGCACGAATCAGACATCAACCGCTGGATCGCCAATCCCGCCTCGTGGCGTCCGAAACATGAAGCCGATGGAGTCTAATGAGGCCGGTAAGCTAGCATCCGAACAGAATCATGAGAGTCGGAGTTAGCATCTCACCTCGACAAGTAGATTAGAAGTAACGGATGACGTTCGCTTACAAAACTGGCACCGAAAAGAGTTGTGACGTTGCCCCATGAGTTTAATCCAGCTTGAAGTTCGTTCTGGCCCACGAGAAGGACGATAGCATCAAGCGCAGCCGCATTCGGTAGAGCAGATCTTCGGGATTTGACCGCGGAGGCGACGGACCTCATGGTAGCCAAGCAGGGAAGGCGTTTGGGTGACTAAACCTTCGCCTTTGTTGTCTACCATCCACGGGTAAACGGCAAATGTGTCCGAATACATTGGCCCCTGGACATGGCCGAACTGGTGAACTTTGGCCCAGCTCAGGGGAATGACCGACATCGATATGAGGTCGCGAAATCCGGAGATAGCGCTGATAGTGCGATAGGTGTCCGGCTTGTCCTTGCGCCAAATGATGGTGCTTGGCTGGACGGGATCGCCGAACTCGGTCTTGAATCTCTTCAGGAAGCTGCCTAGGCGGGGCTGCTGCTTCTTGATGGCTTTGATGCGAAAGTCGTCTGGAGCAACCAAAGCGAAACCGTCCACGTCGATCGGGAATTTGACGTGGACGTTCGGCAGGCTGAACATCGGTGCCCAGACGGGTGGCTCTTTCGCCTTAGCCATTGGCATCGTCCGGGTTGGGGACATTGAAGAGCATCAAGGTCAGCGCGTATTCCCGGTTGGGATCGTTCGCGTTACGGAAGACGTATCTAAACCGCGCGGGCCCTTGGACCAGCGGGCCGGACTTGTATGGCGGGTGCGCCCGAACCGCCTCCTGTGCCTTCTGGATCACATCGCTAAAGCCCTTTTTGCGGTTGAAGATGACCAGCGCCGTCTTCGTGTCTCTCCAGGTCACGTATCGCTGGAGCTGGTCGATGGCGGCGGTGAAGGCCGTCACTCCCTCCCAGATTTTGCATTCGGCGATGAAGACGTTGGCACCTCCTTGCCGGATGATGATGTCCGACTTTCCCTCGCCATTGAAGGTCTCGCCGGTTGCTTCTCCTTCGTACTGCCCGTTGAGTTGTACCAGGAAGTGGAAGCGCAAGGCCTCCTCGCCCAGGTCCGCGAAGGCTTTGGGGCTGTATTCCATGACCAGCGACATGTTCTGCATAACGGAGAGGACGTGCTGGTAGATTTCCTCGGCAAGATAGAATTGCTGCTCGGTGGGAGCTGGAAATTGAAGGGCTCGGGTCTGATCTGCTTACGGACCGGGTGGACGGTTAGGTCAGGAGCGTTCGGCCGTCGCTTGGGCTTGAATGTCAGGCCGGCCGAGATCTGTGCCGTGGACTTGAGCTGGTTAATTCGTTCGTCAATTGCGTTGATCACCATACCTCGAAAGTTCATGGGCCAAGCGCTCAGCGATTCCGCTGAGCGCTTCAGATGCTCATCGATATTGTCCAGAATGGTATCGAACGCCCGTTGAACTCCCTCAAGGCTGTGGTTCTCTTTGGGCACATACAAGGTGATTTTGTTCTCGCCGACAAAGCCCAGCGGAGCTTTCAAGGCTATCGCTGTTGGTCTGGTCCTCAAGTAGCGGGCTTCTCCGGTAAAGGGCACGTCGAGAGCAAAGATGGTCCCGCGGCGCTGGTCCGTGAGAGTCTTGAAGTCGAGGTTATGAATCATCGTGAGGTATGGCGCGTAAAAGAACTCAAACTCCTCGTGCTCGGCTCCGTTGCGGTCCAGAACGGGCAGATGGATGTAATGCTCGTTATAAAGCGCCTGAACGATGTCATCGACGGGCTTTGCGGTCAGGGACGCGAGGGTCGCATGGGATATCTCCTCGACAACCTTGCGAGTGATCTGGTGAGCTTCATCGACGATGCGCTGCCCTGTGAAAAGCAGAACTGGATAAGGCGGCGGCATTGGAGAAATGGCTCGCAGGTTGCAATGCTTGCCAATAGCACCAAAGCCGTGCGCGCAATAGTGGTGTGGCCAAATCGCCGCCCGCAACCCTGGACGTCCGTCCAATTATTTCCCTGAGTATATTGACCAAGCCTCGAAGCTTTGCCGCTTAGGCGCTACTGGCGCCAAGATCGCCGACTTCTTCGAGAAAGAGTGGCGCGCCCGAAGAGATTCGAACTCCTGACCCCCAGATTCGTAGGCGCAACGACCTAGGTCAACCAAGAGTATCCGTTGGTCAATTGTTGGCTCGCGAACAACGACTTACACGACATCATAGGCAACGTACGGTGATCAAAGATGATGACCGCACGGTACTTAAATCGGTGCCTTGCGGACACCTCACCAGTAAGCATCCGATCCATAGGCCAATTGTGCCTTACACGGCCAACTCAGCAAGTAGCGCCGCGGCTTCTTTCAGGTCGCGCGTATCGAAGCCTTCAGTGAAGCAGCCGTAGATTGGCGCGAGCAGGTAGCGGGCGTCGGTTCGCTTGCCTCGATCGCGCCAGAGGCGGGCGACGCTGGTGGCGGCTCGCAATTCCCAAAGCTTCGCGTCCTGTTTCTGCGCTGTTCGTAGCGCGCGGCGCAGCCAGCCTTCGGCATCATGTCGATCCGACTTGGTGATCAGCGCCTCGGCCATGAGCCGATACAGCTCCGCCTCGTACCACCGTTCGTCGGTTCGCTCGACCACCTCCAGGGCTTCATCTAACAAGCTGATCGCTTCAGCGGATCGGTTCGCTCGCCTGTGCGCTTCCGCCAGAAGACCAAGATAGTAAGGCACTTTGATTTCGGCACCCGTCGCCCTTTTCGTCGCCAGACCCCACCGCATCCTGCTGATCGCTTCCTCGATGGATCCTTCCACCGCGAGTATGGCCCATCCTCGGAAACAAGTCCCTGTTCCAACGAAGTGGGGAAAACCTTGCTCAGTGGCTAGTGCCACCAGCTCCTCGGCTCGTTGCTCAAGGATCGCGCCGTCGCCGCGAAGTTGGTGAAAGACACAGTTGACGTGCAGAGCGAACGCCAATGTATAAGGCTGCGACAGCTCGCGCGCCCAAGCCAGCGCGCGTCGGCTTTGCGCCAGCGCCTGATCCGCTTGTCCTAGCAGCAGAAGGGTCCAGGCGACAAAGCTCTCGCAGGTAACACAGATGTCGCTGGGTGTCAGCCTCGGAGGTCGGTGCTCAGCCTGATCATAGAAGGTGAGTGCCTGCCTCAGATTGTGGAGCGCTCGACTGAAGTCGGCACGAAACAGATGGCTGATGCCTAGGTTTCGATGCGTCATCAGCTTGGTGTCGCTGTCATTTCGGCGTTCGGAAAGCACCGCTAACTCGTCCGCCAGCTGATGAGCAGAGCGGATCTCCGCACGATTGTGCAAGAACGACCAGGCGCCGCTCAGAGCTATAGCAAGCTGAGGCCCCTCCGGGGCCTCACGGCACAGCTCGCGGGCACGGGCATACGCTTCACCGGCCTGGGGCGATGCCCATCCCTTGGCCGCCACTAAGGCCCCGGCAAGCGCGAGCTGAAGAGAAAGCTCGCTAGACCGTCGCTGCGGACTTTTCGGCAGGCCACCAAGCATGTTGAGCGCGTTGCCAAAGTGCGCAGCGGCCTCGGCCATCGTCGAACGTTGGACCGCTAGGCGCCCAGCTTTGTCCCAATACTCGATTGCCTGTTCAACGAGGCCAGCCTTGGCACAATGCTGTGCCATCAGCTCAGGCTGAGCTGCTGCAATCTCTGGAAACTGGCGTTCCAGCGTGATGGCAATCCGGCCATGCAGGTGCTGCCGCCGAGGGCGCAGCAAGGTGCTGTAGGCGGCGTCCTGCACCAGCGCGTGCTTGAAGGTGTACGTGGCATCCGGCGGCGTCCCGCGCCGGAACACCAGCTCGGCGCGTATGAGCTGCTCCAAGATGCCCTCCAGCTGCCGTTGCGACATTTCGGCGACGGCACTGATCAGCTCGTGGGAAAACTGACGCCCGAGCGCCGCTGCGATCTGCGCCACTTCTCGAGTGGGCGCCAATCGATCGAGCCGGGCCAGAAGCGAGGCCTGGAGCGTCGTTGGGATCGCCAAAGGAACCAGCGGCCCGGTCACAGAGTAATGGTCGCCGGCATCGGTTATCCATCCGCTCTCGACGACAGATTTGGTCAGCTCCTCGATGAATAACGGCACGCCATCCGTGCGATCAATGATCTGATCGGCAATCTCCGGGGGCAATGTCTTGCCCCCGGTTACGTGCGCAATCATCTCGGCGCGGTGCCGAGGGGGCAAGCGGTTGAGGCTGAGCAACGTCACGTGCGGACGGCCAACCCAGGGCGGCGTGAACTCCGGTCGAAAAGTTAGAATTACGAGGACCCGCAGCGTCGCGGCGCGGTCGATGAGCAGATCCAGCGACTCCAGCGTGGTGGGGTCGCTCCAGTGGATGTCTTCCCATAGCATCAGCAGCGGTTGCTGCGCCGCGAGTCCTTCGACCTGCGCAAGTTGCACATGAAGCGTTTTCTCTTTGCGCTTCTGCGGCGTGAAATTGAGCGGCGGGTAACGGTCGCCGGTCGGTATCGACAGCAAGTCCGCCAAGAGTGGTACAGCTTCGCTCAGCTCCTGGTTGGCCAGAGCCAGCACCGCAATAAGCCTATCCAAGCGGGTCTCGGGCGTATCCTCGCGTCGAAAGCCGGCCGCCTGTTCGAGCTGGGTGACGCTTGGATAGAGCGCACTGTGCTGATGGTGCGGCGAGCAGAAATAACGCAACCGCGTGTGCGGCTCGTGGCCCAACTGCTTAAACAGGGTTTGTGCGATGCGCGACTTGCCGATGCCCGGCTCACCAACAATCAGGACGACGGAACCTTCGCCGGCCTTGGCCCGCTCCCAGCGCCGCGTCAACAATGCGATCTCTTCCTCGCGACCAATCAACGGCGTGCTAGCGGCGCGTAGGGCCTCGAAACGACTGCCGACCAGGCTCGCGCCCACGACCCGCCAGACATGCACTGGGTAGTGAATTCCCGCGATAGGCAATGTGCCCAGATCGCAATACTCAAACAGGCCGCCAAGCAGGCGGCGCGTGTTGTCTGCGATGACAACCGAGTTCGGTTCGGCAAGTCCCTGTAGCCGTGCCGCAAGATTAGGGGTTTCACCAATGACCGCCTGTTCCTGGGCGGCGCCCTCACCGAGCAGATCACCGACGACGACGAGGCCCGTGGCGATACCGACGCGCACCCGCAACGAGGTCCCCTGGCCTGCATCGAGCTTGGCCAGCGCTTCGATCAACGTGAGGCCCGCGCGTACCGCTTGTTCGGCGTCCTCCTCATGAGCCTGCGGATAACCGAAATAGGCTAGCACGCCGTCACCGAGATACTTGGCAACAAAGCCGCCGGAGCCGGTAATTACCTCGGCGCAACGACGGTGATAGGAGCCGATGATGTCGCGCAGTTCTTCCGGATCGAGCCGCGCAGACAATGCCGTGGAACCTATGAGGTCGACGAACATGACCGTTAGCTGGCGGCGTTCAGCTTCGGGAGCCTTGCCGGCGGAGCGATCGGGCTCGACCGAATGTTTGGTCGTGTCGCGAAAAGTTTCGGCTCGCAAAGCGGCGATCGCATCGAGGAGAATACGGCGATGGCCGACCGCAGTCACGCCGAGGTCTCTGAGGTCCTCGGCGGTGAGCTTGGGCAGGATTGCCTCATCGATCGCGTTTTCCTGGAATGCCTGCTCGTAGCGTTCCAGGCCGAGGCCGCGCAGCCAGGCAGAGATATCCACGCCATTCACCGCACACTTGGCCGCACTCATCCACTGGCTATAGCCGCCGACACGTCGGCCGCTCCGCCGTGCGCCGTCGGTCGAGCCGCTCGCGGATCAGACCGTCGCACCAGAATGAGAATGCCAGTTTACCCCATCCCATCGGGCGAGACACGTTTTTTTGGCCCGTGAAGCGCTGGAACCCGCGGATCAACGCCGGAGCGAGCCCGTGGGAACTCCTAGAGAACGACGGTCACGTCACGATCCCACCGACGCATCTCGCGCGCGCCGACGGGGGTGATCGAGTAAGCGGCTACTTCCGTTGTTGATGCTGTGGACGGCTCCTCCACCGGCACATCCGTGCCATGGATGTGGGCGCTGTTAAGGCTCCCACGATTCAGAGGAGCGAGTCATGCAGACGATAACGACAATCGGTTTAGACCTCGCCAAGTCGGTTTT
>Ga0207668_10002258_pt1 | contig 11240 bp, 10 predicted proteins | sample KBSS43metaG_FD_184323 | JGI IMG/M metagenome (GOLD analysis project Ga0207668, IMG submission 184323) | Switchgrass rhizosphere microbial communities from Kellogg Biological Station, Michigan, USA - KBS S4-3 metaG (SPAdes) (version 2) | ecosystem: Host-associated > Plants > Roots > Rhizosphere... | reverse complement strand
CTTCCCGACCTCAAGCCGGGCTCGAGGTCGGGAAGGCCACCTATTTTAACACCCTGTTGTTCCCGCTGATCGGTTCGATCCGCGTTGCGAAGAGCGCGTTGCAGATGCACGGTGGCGACGACGAGGTCATGCCGGGGGCGTTCCTCAATAAGGCGCTTCACGAGATCTTTGCAGCGGAGCGGGCGCTGCTGCGGCGCGCGGACCTGCCATTCGGCGTCTCCATTCTGCTGGTCGCGCGGCGGCCGGGTTCTCACTGAGCAAGATCGAGGCTGTTCCGTAGCAGGGGCGCATGACGCACACGCCAAGTGATATCCGCGCCCATTCGCTGCGCGCCGCTCCTGCGCTGGCCGTGGCGGCGCTCCTCGCCGCCGTGCTGTTCTTCGTTCCCAGCATCTTCAACGACCCCGACAGCTACTGGCACGTGACGACCGGCGAATGGGTGCTGGCGCACGGGGCGGTCCCGACCACCGATCCGTTCTCCTGGAGCTTCGCCGGGCGGCCGTGGACTGCGCATGAATGGCTATCGGACGTGCTTCTAGCGCTGGCCTACCGCGGCGCGGGCTGGAGCGGCGTGGCGATGCTGACGGGCTTGGCGGCAGGCTCGGTTGCCGCCTTGCTCGGCCTCTACGCGCGGCGGGCGCTGTCGCTTCCGGTCACGCTGCTGTTCCTCGTCTTCGTGATATTCGGCATGGCGCCCAGCCTGCTCGCAAGACCCCACATCTTGGCGCTGCCGGCCCTGGCGCTGTGGATGATCGGCCTGCTCGACGCGCGCGCGGGGGGCAGGGCGCCAAGCCTTTGGCTGCTGCCCGTGATGCTGTTCTGGACGAACGCCCACGGCAGCTTCGCGCTCGGTCTCGCGTTGATTGGTCCCTTCGCGCTCGAAGCCCTCGTCGAGACGCCACAGAACCGAATCAAGGTGGTCCGCGACTGGATCGTCTTCGGCCTCGCCGCGGTGGCCACGACCCTGCTCAACCCGCAAGCGCTGCACGGCCTGCTGTTTCCGTTCGAGATGGTGCGGATGGGGGCATTGTCTTCGATCCTCGAATGGCAAAGCACCAAGTTCGACACCTTCACCCCGTTTCAGGCCGTGCTCTTTGAAGGCCTGTTCTTCGCGCTCTGGCTCGGGGTTCGGGTTCCGGTCCTGAGGCTGCTGCTGCTTCTGGGCATGCTGTATCTGGCGCTCGCCCACGTCCGCCAGCAGATCATCCTGATGGTGATCGCCACGCTGCTGCTGCGCGACCCGTTCGCCCAAGCCTTGAGCGCGCGCGGCGCGGACGCCTTCGAGCTCTCGCCGCGCGCAAACCGGACAATCGCCGCGCTGGCCGGTGCGGCCTTCGCCGCCGCTGTTGTCTTTCGCCTTGCGCTACCGCTGGAGCGCGCCGAGGACGTCAACGCGCCGCGATCCGCCTTCGCCGCGGTGCCGGCGGAGATCCGGGCTGGCCGCGTGCTCAACGGCTACAATCTCGGCGCCTACCTGATTTTTCGCGGGACGCCGACCTTCGTTGACGGCCGCACCGACATGTACGGCGACGTGTTCCTCGCCAAGGACGCGGCGCTGCGGCGCGCATCGCCGCAGGAGGTCGCCAGCGACCTCGACGCCAAGTCGATCGCCTGGACCTTCTTGGAGCCGTCGGATCCGTTGGCTCGCACCCTTGATCACGTCCAAGGTTGGCGCCGGATTTACTCGGATCGGTTTGCTGTCGTCCACGCACGAAGCGCGCTAATGCGGCGCGCTGAAGCAATCGGCGGCTCGTAGTTTCGCCTCTAGGGCGCTATTTCGTGCGGTCTGGTGGGGATTGCTAACCGCAAGTTGCGGCGCTTCGTTGCACATCTGGGATTAACCGTAATTTTTGGTTTACAAATTGTTAAACTTTCAATTCAGTTGATCCAGGGTTGCGCGGGTCACCGCAAGACCCGTCTGGCTGTCGTTGGGGCAGCTTACTTTGGGGGTTGGATCTATGTCGCAGCTTGTCAAATTTCTACGTGATGACTCGGGCGCTTCGGCTGCCGAATACGCGCTGATCCTGGCTATCGTCGGCCTGGGCATCGTGGTTGCCGTCGGCAGTCTCAAGAGCGCCATCTCGAACGCCATCAACAAGACGGCTTCGACGATCAGCTCTTACGCCACCTGATCGTCGAAGGAAGCCTATCGGCTGCAGCGCCCTCGGCTATCGCCGGGGGCGCTTTGCTTTGAACAGCACGCATTGGCTGGTCCGAGGGTTGGCTAGCAACTATTAAATGCAGCACAGCCGTGGCCGATTCGATGTCTCGGTCGCAGCTAGGTGCGTCATCATCTTGAAGGCGAAATATTCGCCCCTTGCGCGACACACGGCCGATGGATGCTTCTCGGCGTGAAGCTTACGAGATTAACTAAAGAATTTAGTTTACAACTCCTTAATTTCTCACTTTAGTTGATCCAGAGTTGCGCGGGGTCGCCGCAAAGCTCGACGCTGCCTGTGGGGCGGCTACCTTTTTTGGGGGTTGGATTAATGTCGCAACTGGTCAAATTTCTGAAGGACGACGCGGGCGCCTCGGCCGCGGAATATGCTCTGATCCTGGCCATCGTCGGCCTGGGCATCGTCGTCGCGGTGGGCAGCCTGAAGGACGCCATCTCGAACGCCATCAACAAGACGGCCACGACGATCAGCTCCTACTCCACCTGAGGCTCCGGCGCTTCTGTCCCGGCTGGCTTGGGTCAAGTCGGCCGGGATGAGGCGGCGCCTTCGGTTGGAGCAAGGGAGCGCTTGCCCTTCGCGATGACCTGTCGTCAGCGACTGGGCAATTACGGCGATTTCGCGCAGACGCCCTCGGCCACGTCGCGGGCGTTTCGCGCTCAGGCCCTGGCGAGCCGCCGCGAGGCGCCGCCGCGCGCCAGGTCGCCGACGACGAGCGCGGTGCAGTAGAGCCCGATCGGCCAGAGCGGCGCGATCATCAGGCCCCAGTAGGCGTTGTCCGGCCGGCCGACGATGAGGAAGGCGGCGACATAGCCTCCGACCACCAACAGCAGACGCTCGGCTAGCGGTCCCCTGGTGCACGCCAGGCTGGCCAGAGCCAGCGGCGCGAGCACGGCGGCGGCCCAGTCGGGGGTGGTCATCAGCAACAGGTTCCATTTCATCTGCAGCAGCACGAAGCGCCAGCCGTGCAGCCCGAGCCATCCGGGCGAGCCGTGGTCTGCGGGGCTGACATAGGGTGCGAGGGCCGCGGCGTGCGCAACGAGCGCCAGCGCGAACGCGCCAAGTCCGCCCAGCCAGGCCGCCGCTTCGCCCCTGCGGCCGTCGCGCCAGGCCAGCGCGCTCATCGCCAGCAGGAACGGGGCGGCCAGTTCGCGGATCGCCAGCGCGGCCAAAGCGATCAGCAGGCTCAGCCACCATCGTGAGGGTCTGTAGAGCGCCAGCGAGAGCGAGATGAGCAGGCCCGCCCAAAGCTCGTGGATGCTGTAGCCGAAGGAGATGAGCGCCGGCGCGTGCGCCGCCCCGAGCACCAGCGTCGCCAGCGCGAAGCCGACGGGCGCCTTCGCCAGCGGACGCAGCCGCCACAGCCAGGCGGCGAAGCTGGCGGCGGCGAGCGCCCGGACGCATAGCGCGCGGATCGAAGGGGCGGGGAGGGCGGCCATCGCCCAGGCGAGGGTCGGCAGCCGCACCGTGACCACCGGCCGGAGCGGATAGGCGAGCAGGCGATGCTCGCGCGTGATCGCCGGATAGTAGCCCTCGCCGGCGCGCAGATGCTCCACCACGCGCACGAACAGGCCGCTGTCGTTGCCGGGCGGGCCGCCCCGGGCGCCTTCGAGCTGAGCGCCCTGTACGCACCCCAGCGCGATCAGTCCGACGAGCGCGGCCAGGACGATCCAGGCCGTCAGCGGCCGAAGGCGCGCCACCGAAAGATCCCCATCCGCGGCGTCGGCCAGGTGCGTGCGACAGCTCATCCCACCCTCTCTATTTGTGCTGGAAGCCAGGTTCGCCCAACGACAGTATCGCGTCCGTTGGATTCGGGCGCAGGCCTGTGGCGCATCTGTTGCAGGTGCTGCACTGGGCGCGGCTTCCGTTTCAAATCGATGCAGCGCTCATCGTGTTGGGACGATTGCCCGCAAGGGTGTGAAATGGGGTTGTGCAATGTCGAAGCTCGTCAATTTCTTCCAAGATGAATCCGGCGCCTCGGCCGCGGAATATGCTCTGATCCTGGCCATCGTCGGCCTGGGCATCGTCGTCGCGGTCGGCAGCCTGAAGGACGCCATCTCGAACGCCATCAACAAGACGGCGACCACCATCTCCTCGTACGCCACCTGATCTGTGGGCGAGCCTCTTAAAGTGGGAGGCTCGCACGCCAGGCTTTCTTGGGCGTAAAGACGGCGAAGCCTTGCGGCCTTCGCCGCGTGGCGCGGACTGCTCGCGTAATATTTCCATAATCACGCGCCGTGGTGCAGCTCGCGATGCGAGCACTATCACTGGTCGTGCGCCCCTCATGCCAGGGTGATTAACCATGATGGTTCGCGTTCAACTTGTGAAAAGCCTTTTATTCAGTATGATGTGAGGTAGGGTTGTTATGTTGGGGGAGCGACTGTACGGCGTCCATGTGGCGCCCGGCGTTGCTCCGGTGTTCTGGAGCGCGGCCTTATGTCGATCCGCACTATCGCTACGATTGCAGTTTCCGTTCTTCTCGGATTGCTTGCCGTCTTCTTGCTGCAAAACTACATCGGCAAGCAGCGCGCTGCGGACCAGTCCAGCGCCGTGATGGCCGGCACCACGCCGGTCGTGGTGGCTGCGCAGCCGATCGCGCGCGGCCTGGCGATACAGCCGCAACTTGTGAAGGTGGTGCGCTTCCCCTCGAACGCGGTGCCACCCGGCGCGATGAGCGACGTGGCGCAGCTCACCCAGGGCGGCCAGCGGCTGGCGTTGCGGCCGATAACGCCCAACGAGCCGATCCTGGCGGACCGCGTGACGACGCCGGGTGGCAAGCTCAACCTTTCGGCGATGATGACGCCGGGCATGCGGGCGGTCACCTTCCGGTCGGACGACGTGGCCGGCGTCGCCGGCTTCGTCCTGCCGGGGGACAAGGTCGACGTGCTGCTCACCCGCACCGTGGGCGACGGCACCATCACCCAGGTGCTGGGCCAGAACATCAAGATCCTCGCCGTTGACCAACTGGCCGACGAGGCGGCGAACCAGCCGGTGGTCGCCCATGCGCTGACCATCGAGGTCACGCCGGACTTCGCCCAGACTATTCGCCTGGCCCAGTCAATGGGCAGCGTCTCGCTGGCGCTGCGGCAGATCAGCGACGAGGCGCCGGTGGTGAAGACCGTCGCGACGGCGCGCGACCTCGGCTTCGTGGGCGGCGGCGGCGCGACGCCTAAGCTCACCAAGGTCGCCTATCCGGCGGCGCGTTCGCGTCCGCGCGGCGGTGTAGAAGACGAGATCCGCATCACCCGCGGCACCACGACGACGATGTATAAGGTCATTCGATAGGAAGCTCTTTACCGAGTCGAGTTCAAGTTTGCGCAAGGGGGTTGGCGCGCATGTCGAGGCGAACAGTCAATTGGGCCGCCGCGGCCAGGCTTCTGGCAGGCGGCGCCGTGGCGCTCGCGCTGCTGGGGACGCCCGCGGCGGGATGGGCGCAGAGCGCCGACGGTCGGCAGGAGGTGATCGTCGCGGCCGGCAAGTCGCAGGTCATTGAGCTGCCGGAGCGGTTCACCGACGTGATGATCGCCGATCCGGCGATCGTCGACGTGCTGCCGCTGACCACGCGGTCGGTCTACGTCGTGGGCAAGAAGGCCGGCACAACCGTGGTCACCATCTACGGGCCCGGCAAGCGGATGCTGGCCGGGGTCAACGTCATGGTCTCCTCCGACGTCGGGGGTCTGAAGGCGCGCATCCACGAACTCGCGCCCGACGAAACCGGCGTGAAGGTCTCGGCCGCCAACGACGCCATCATCCTCTCCGGCGAAGTGTCGAGCGGCCCCAAGGCCAAGCAGATCATGGAGCTCGCGAGCACCTATTCCCCGAAGGTCGTGAACATGATGAGCGTGCAGGGCACGCAGCAGGTCATGCTCTCGGTGCGCTTCGTGGAAATGGGCCGCAACCAGGCCAAGGCGCTGCGGGTCAACACCGCCACGCCCAGCGCCGGGCTGCCAATCGGCGGCTTCAGCATCATTCCCGACAAGTCCTACATCCAGACCGGCAACTCGAGCGCGGGTCAGGACCGGTTCGGCATCTTCCAGGGCCTGATCCGCAACGGCGACCTGCGCCTCGACGTGCTGGTCGACGCCTTCGAGAGCAAGGGCTTGGCCCGCACGCTGGCGGAGCCGACGCTGGTCGCCATGTCCGGCGACACCGCCAACTTCCTGGCCGGCGGCGAATTCCCGGTCCCGGTGGCGCAGAACAGCTCCGGCGGCGGGAGCAACGGCTCGATTTCCGCGATCACGGTCGAGTTCAAGTCGTTTGGCATCTCGCTAGCCTTCACCCCCACCGTGCTGGAGGACGGGGTGATTAGCCTGCTGGTCGCGCCGGAAGTCTCCACCATCGACACCACCACCTCGGTGGTCTCCAGCGGCATCAGCATCCCGGGCCTGAAGGTCCGCCGCGCCAAGACGACGGTGGAACTGCGCGATGGCGAATCCTTCGCCATCGCCGGTCTGCTGGCCAACGACTACCGCAACGCCATCACCCAGTTCCCGATCCTGGGCGACTTGCCGGTGATCGGCACCCTGTTCCGCTCCACCGAATACCAGCGCAACGAGACCGAGCTGGTGCTGGTGGTGACGCCGCACCTCGCCAAGCCGACGCAGGGACCGTCTGCGACGCCGAACGATCATTTCGTGCCGCCTTCGGACTTCGAGCTCTTCCTGTTCGGCGCGCATAGCGCCACGCCGCTGTTCTCGACGCCCGAGCAGCGCGCCCTGATGGCCGTCGATCCGACCAAGGGCGGGCTCGAAGGCCGTTACGGCCACGTCCTGGAGTAGTCGATCATGCGCACGCAAACGCTTCTCAGCCTCGCCGCCACCGCCGCCGCCTGCGCCCTGCTCTCGGGTTGCCTCAACCCGCAGCAGCCGATGCAGCGCGACTACGGCCTGGCCACGAGGACGAACATCGCCGCCCAGACCGCCGACCCCGAGCCGCACTACAAGCGCCAGGTCGAGCCCGCGGCGAATGGCGACCTCGCCGTCACGGCGAGCGACAAGTACGAGAAGGGTCAGGTGACCGAGCCGTCAGCCGTCTCGACCAGATGAGGTGAGCGCTCCCCGTTGGGCGGGAGCGCGGGTGTACATAGGACGATGCCATGCTGGGCCGCGGGCGGGGTTTCTTCAAAGGCGACGAGGGCGCCGTAGCGCCGCTCGTTGCGATTGCCATCATCGGCCTCGTGGGCATGGGGGCTCTGGCCTGGGACGTGAGCCGGGCGTTCGCCTACCGCGGCGAATTGGATGCCGCAGCGGATGCGGCGGCTCTTGCGGGAGCGACGCAGTTAGATGGCGGGACCACCGCGCTCACCCGGGCGACCAATGCGGCCCGCAACGCGTTGGTGTCGAACAACCAGGCCCTGGGTAAAACTCCTGGAGCGGTCTCATTTGCTGCTGCTGACGCCGACATCCTGTTTTTGAAAGGGCTCCCCAGCAGCACGACGTCGAACCGCACAACCACCGCTTCTGAAGCGGTCTATATCCAGGTCGACCTCAAGCCCAGTCGTAACCAAATGGGGCTCATCGCCGGCGCGCTGTTCCGTACGTCTACATTTAACGTCGGGGCACATGCCGTTGCAGGATACGGGGCGGCGCTTTGCCTCGTTCCGCCCATCATGATTTGTAATCCGAACGAAGACACAAGCCCCAGCTTCGACGGCGACAACTATACGGGCAAAGCGTTCGTCCTCACTCCGCCGCCCAGCGGAAACACCCAATGGGGACCTGGGAACTTCGGATTTCTGGATGTGGGCTCGGGCGCGAGCGCAGTCCAAGACGCCATGGGTCGAATTACGCCGCGCACGCAGTGTTTCGGCTCGTCCGTTGTGACCGAGCCGGGCAATATCACCTCCGCCGATGACTGGTTCAATACACGCTTCGACATTTATCGCGGTTCTGCTGGGGGAAATAAGAACGATCCGGAATTTGCCCCCTCTTTGAACACGATTGTCGGAGCGAAGGAGAACGACGGTAACCCCTCGTGCACGCCATCTATTTCGGTCCCGAACTATGATTGCTCCAACTCTACGGCTGTAAGTTCAGGATATGGCTTGCCGATCGATTGTAATATGTCTTCGGCGTCCGTAACGGTCGGAAATGGTACGTGGAACGCCGCCAAATACTTTGCCACTAATCACGGAGGCAGCGGTTCCCCTAATCCGACTACCTATACGCCGGAGGTGCCGTCATCGCCGCCTTATGCAGGCTCAGGTTGGAACGCGTATGGACCTGTGCCCGTGTCAGGAGCGACGTCGCCCACGAGATTTCAGGTCTATAATTGGGAATTGGCGATGCTTGCTGGCACCATAGCCACACCCGCCTGGGCGTTTTCCGATCCGGCTTCCAACGTTAACCCGCCAAGTGGAAACAAGGATTTTGCGAGGCCGACCTGTAATCGCACCAATCTGACGCAGGCCAATCCAGATCGCCGACGAATTTCAGCGGTCGTAGTAAACTGCCGTGCCGACGATGTTCGCGGATCGACGACGGTTCATGTGATCGCGAATGTCGATTTCTTCGCCATTGCGCCGGCTGTAAGCGCAGTAATCTATGGCGAATTCATTGGTCAATCGAGCGCGGCCGTTGGCGCGACGCTCGGCGTTCCAACACGGCGCTTCTGGGTACGGCTGTATGAATAGCGCGCGGGGCAGATCGCCGGCGGGATGGCTGAAGGATGCGGAAGGAAGCTCCGCGACCGAATTTGCGCTCGTGCTTCCTCTCTTGCTGCTTCTGATGATCTCCGCTTTCGAGGTGGGCCGGCTCTACTGGAGCTACAACGTGGTCAGCGCGGCGGTGCGCGATTCCAGCCGGTACGCCTCCCGACTGACCATGAATTGTTCCGGATTTGCGAACTCGGCCAATACTGCCGTGGTGCAACGGCTTACGCGGACAGGAACAGTCGATACCGGAGCCGCCCCCTTGCTGCCCAACTGGACTTCGGACGCCAGCGTCACCATCACGTTTGGATGCGTGGACAATTCGTCGTCTTCTTATCTGGGTCTGTACGACGGAGTGGCGCAAATTCCGACAGTGACGGTCGCAGCCTCCGCGCCCTACGCAGTGGGACTTACAGGGTTCCTCCCTGGCTTTAGATTCAACGCGATCAAGGCCAGGCACTCAGAAACGTGGGGGCAGCAGTGAAGAATCACATGTCTCCGTCCCGTTTCGTGCGCTCCAGTGGGGGCGCAACCGCCGTCGAATTCGCTCTGATCAGCATGGTCTTTCTAGGCGTACTGCTCGGCGCGATCGACATGGCGAGGTTCGCCTGGGAGTTCAATGCACAGAAGGCAGCTGCTCGCGCGGGCGCTCGCTTTGCCGCAGTTCATCCCCCAGCCGTGACAGAACTCGCCGATTTTCATGCCATCACAGCCTGTTCGGGCTTGGGATTTGGCGGCGGGGAAAATCTTACGTCAGGTATAATTCCTGATTACACCTGCACTTCAACTAGCTGCACTGGAACCGCTGCGAGCGGTTGTGGTCTATCGGGCGCGGGAACACTTAGCACGACGAACTTTAATGCTATTGTTAACTATATGAAGAGATATAATCCGCGCATTTCCGCCAGCAATGTGGAGATTAAGTATAGGGAGAGGGGGCTAGGTGTGGCGGGAAATCCATTTGGAACAGACGTGTCTCCACTCATTACGGTGACATTGACCGGCGTGACGTTTCGGCCGATCGCCCTGAGAATTTTTGGTGTGAACCTCCCTCTGCCCTCCGTAGCCACAACGATCACCGCCGAGGATATGTCCTGATGCGGCTAACGGTTGGCCGGGAAATTGCAGCGGATCCTGCTACCATCCCGCCTCGGGGCTTGCGCGCTGTCGCAGGCAAGCGGCGGGGCAGGGCGGAGAGAGCGAGTTTCTGATGCGGCGAGCGTTTGGATTTTCCCGTTCTGAGACGGAGCATCGCTTCCAGGCGATCGCCGGGGGGCTGCGAGCCGCCTTCGACCGCGCGGCGTTTCCGGGCGGCGGGCCGCCGCCGGCGGTTTGCGAGCAGTTCCCGCACGTCGAGTTCACGCCGCTGGCGGGGCTCTGGTCCTCCGGCTCGCTGAGCGGGGCCGACGTGCTGATCGCGCGGGCCGACGCCGCGAGCGGCGCCTCCGTCGACCAGGTGGTCAAGAACCTGCGCGACAGCGGGGCTGCGGCGCGTGTCGTGGTGGTGCTCGCCAATCCCGATCTGGAGACCACTCGGCGGCTGATGCGTGAAGGCGTCAGCGACGTGCTGACCGAGCCGGTCAGCGAGGTCGCGCTGGGCGCGGCGCTCGACCGGCTGGTGGGCCGCTTTGAGCGCGAAGGCGCCTCGTCCGGCGGCTCCGGCCACGTGGTCGCCTTTCTCAAGGCCGGCGGCGGCTGCGGCGCCACGGCCTCCGCCACCCAGCTGGCGGCGATCCTTTCCGATGGCGGCCAGCGCAGCGTCTGCGTCGCCGACCTCGACGTGCAGTTCGGCCAGGCCGCGCTCTACCTCGATGTCCGGCCGACCATCAGCATGGCCCAGGTGATGTCCGCCAGCGCCGATCTCAGCGAGATGCACTTCAGCGCCTCGCTGCCGGCGCACCCGAGCGGCGCGCGCGTGCTGTCCGCCCCGCCCGAGTTCATGCCGCTGGAGTCGCTGAGGCCCGAGGCGGTGGACGGACTCTTGGCGGCGCTCCGGCGCGAATTCGAGATCATTGTCCTCGACCTGCCGACCGCCTGGACGGCCTGGACCTACCGGGCGTTGCGGCAATCCGATCACATCGTGCTGATCACCCAGCTTTCCGTGCCGCATGCGCACCTGGTGCGACGCCAACTGCAGTTGCTCGAAACCCAACGGCTGGACGATGTTCCCCTGACGTTGTTCTGCAATCGCCTGTCGAGCGAAAACGCGGCCGGGGTCTCGGTCCGATCGGTGGAGGGCGCATTGGGCCGCAAGTTCGACGTCGTCGCGCCGGAAGAGCGCAAGCTGATGGGCGAGGCGATCAACCAGGGGGTGGCCCTTTCGATGCTCCGCCGCGGCACGAAGCTCGAAAAGGCCTTGTCCCAGCTCGCCGAGCGCGCCGCGCCGGCGCGCGCCGCCACCACCAACACCGGCAGGA
>Ga0207668_10002247_pt1 | contig 11259 bp, 7 predicted proteins | sample KBSS43metaG_FD_184323 | JGI IMG/M metagenome (GOLD analysis project Ga0207668, IMG submission 184323) | Switchgrass rhizosphere microbial communities from Kellogg Biological Station, Michigan, USA - KBS S4-3 metaG (SPAdes) (version 2) | ecosystem: Host-associated > Plants > Roots > Rhizosphere >... | reverse complement strand
GCCGTCGACGGTGTCGTTGCCGGCATCGGCGAAGATGTTGTTGGCGCCGGCATCGCCGGTCAGCAGGTCGGCGAAGGCCGACCCGGCGAGGTCCTCGAAGCCGGAGAGCGTGTCGGTGCCGGCACCGCCGGTTGCCTGCGGGGTCGCGATTGCGAGGCTGACCGTCACGCCCGCCGTGGCATTGGCGTAGCTGACCCGGTCGGTGCCGAGCCCGCCGGCCAGCACATTGTCGCCGGTCGTGCCGGTGACGACGTCGTTGAAGTCGGAGCCGGTAAAATTCTCGAAGCCGGTGATCGTGTCGGTGCCCGATCCGCCGGTCGCCTGCGCGGTGCTCTGCGCCAGGTTGATCGTCACGCCCGCGGTGGCGGTCGCATAGCTCAACGTGTCGACATCGGCGCCGCCGTCCAGCGTGTCGTTGCCGAGGCCGCCATCGACGGTGTCGTTGCCGGCGCCGGCGGCGAGGCTGTCATTGCCGGCGCCGCCGATCAGCGTGTTGATCGCCGCCGTGCCGGTCAACGTATCGTTGAAGCCGCTGCCGATCAGGTTTTCGATCGAGGTGAGCGTGTCGGTGCCGGCACCACCGGTCGCCTGCGCGCCGGCCGTGGTCAGGTTGACGGTGACGCCGGCGGCGGCGCCCGCGTAGCTCGCGGTGTCGCTGCCATTGCCGCCGTCCAGGCTGTCATTGCCTGCGCTGCCTTCCAGCGTGTCCTGGCCCTCGCCGCCGGTCAGCGTGTCGTTGCCGCTGGAGCCGGTCAGCTGGTCGGAGAAGTCGGAGCCGATCAGCCGCTCGAAGCCGGTCAGCGCGTCGCTGCCGGCGCCGCCGGTGTTCTGCGCGGTCGAGACGGCGAGGCTCACCTTCACCGCTCCGGCGGCGCTGGCATAGCTCGCGGTATCGATGCCCGCGCCGCCGTCCAGCGTGTCGTTGCCGGCGCCGCCGATGATGACGTTGACGCCGCCATCGCCGGTCAGCGCGTCGTTGAACGCCGATCCGGTGATGTTCTCGAAACCCGAGATATAGTCGTTGCCGGCGCCGATCGTGGCGACGACATTGCCCTCGACCAGCCCGACGGCGACGCCCGCCGCGGCATGCTCGTAGCTGAGCGTGTCGTTGCCGTTGCCGCCGTAGAGATTGTCGTCGCCTTCGCCGCCCTCGATGACGTCGTTGTTGTCGCCGCCGTCGATGCTGTCGTTGCCGAGGCCGCCGTTCAAGCTGTCGTTGCCGCCTTCGCCGGAGATGTTCTCGCCCAGCGCGCTGCCGAGCACGACGTCGTTGCCGGCGCCGGCGTTGATGGTCAGCGATCCGGCCACGCCGGCATTGCCGCTGATGTCGAGAGAGTCCGACCCGGCGGTGCCGTTGATCGTGCCCTGGACGTATTCGAAGCCGTCGAAGGTCACCACGCCGGTCGTCCCATCGAAGGTGGCGGCGTTGATGTAGAGTGAATCGGCGCCGTCGCCGCCGTGCAGGCTCTTCAGCCGCGCCGCGGTGTCGTAATAGCCGACATAGACGGCGTCGTCGCCGGCGCCGCCATCGACGATGTCCTCGTTGCCGTCGGTGTAGATCGTGTCGTTGCCGTCGCCGCCGGAGAGCGTGTTGGTGCCGGCGCCCCCGGAGACCTGGTCGTTGCCGGTGCCGCCGTCCAGCGTGTCGTTGCCGCCCTCGCCATTGATCGTCTCGCCCAGCGCGCTGCCGGTCACCTTGTCACCGCCGTCGCCGCCATTGAGCGTCAGCGACCCGTCGGTGCCCAGATTTGCGCTGAGGTCGATCTGGTCGGCGCCGGTGGTGCCGGTGATCGTGCCCTGGACATACTCGAAGCCGTCGAAGGTCACGATACCGGTCGTGCCGTCGAACTTGGCGGCGTTGATGTACATGACATCGTTGCCGGCGCCGCCGTGGAGCGTCTTCAGCGTCGTCGCGGTGTCGTTGTAGCCGACATAGACGGTGTCGTCGCCGGCGCCGCCATCGACCGTGTCGGCGGTGCCGTCGGTGTAGATCGTGTCGTTGCCGTCGCCGCCGCTCAGCACGTTGCTGCCGCTGCCGCCGTTGATCTGGTCGTTGCCGCCGCCGCCGGTAACCGAATCGTCGCCGATCCCGGCGTCGACATACATCGCGAACATGCCGCCGGTGATCGTGTCGTTGCCGGCATCGCCGGAGATGTTGAGGCTGCCGTCGACCACGTCGGTGACGCCGCTCAGGTTGACGAGGTCGCCGCCGCTGGTGCCGCTCAGCGATCCGCCGATATGCTCGAAGCCGTCGAAGGTAGCACTGCCGGTGGCGGCGTTGAAGGTCGCGGCGATGCTCAGCGTGTCGTCGCCCGTGCCGCCGTGGAGAACGCCGATGACGGCGGCGTTGTCGTTATAGCCGACATAGACGATGTCGTTGTCGGCCCCGGCATCGACGGTGTCGGCATTGCCGTCGGCATAGATCTGGTCCGCCCCGCTCCCGCCGGCGAGAGTGTTGGTTCCGGCGCCGCCGTAGATCTGGTCCGCGCCCGCGCCGCCGTTGATCGTGTCGTCGCCGGTCCGGCCGGCGATCGTCTCGCCGAGCGCGCTGCCCGAGATGTTGTCGTTGCCGGCGCCGCCGTCGATGCTCAGAGAGCCGCCGGTGCCGGTATTCCCGCTGAGATCGACGACATCGTTGCCGGCGGTGCCGGTCATGCTGCCGGTGATCGTCTCGAAGCCGTCGATGACGACGGTGCCGGTGGTACCGTCGAAATTGCCGTTGTTGATGGCCAGCACGTCGTTGCTGCCCGCGCCGCCGTGCAGCACCTTCAGCTTCACCGCGGCATCGTAATAGCCGACATAGACGATGTCGTCGCCGGCGCCGCCGTCGATGGTGTCGGCCGATCCGTCGGTGTAGATCGAGTCGTTGCCGTCGCCGCCCGCCAGGTTGTTGACGCCGGCCCCGCCCTCGATCTGGTCGTCGTTCGCGCCGCCATCGACGGTGTCGTTGCCGAGGCCGCCCGCGATGCTGTCGTTGCCGGCACCCCCGGCCAGCGAATCGTTGCCGTCGCCGCCGTCGATGGTCTCGGCGACGAGGCTGCCGATGATCGTGTCGTTGCCCTTGTAGCCGGAGATCGCCAGCGATCCGGCGGTCGCGTCGGCGGACGCGCTGAGGTTCAGCGAGTCGGCGGCGTCGGTGCCGTTCAGGGTGCCGTTGACCGTTTCGAACCCGTCGAAGGTCACCACCCCGGTCGAGGCGTTGAAGTTGGCGCTGAGGTTCAACGTGTCGTTGCCGAGGCCGCCATGGGCGAGCTTGAGGATCGCCGCACCCTCCACGTAGCCGACATAGACGAGATCGTCGCCGCTGCCGCCGTCCAGCGTGTCGGCCGATCCGTCGGCATAGATGGTGTCGCTGCCGGCCCCGCCGGACAGGTTGTTGACGCCGGCCCCGCCACGGACGTCGTCGTTGTCGTCGCCGCCGTCGATGGTGTCGTTGCCGATGCCGCCGAGCATCTGGTCGTTGCCGGCGCCGCCCGCCAGGGTGTCGTTGCCGTCGCCCCCGTCGATATACTCGCCGATCGCGCTGCCGGTGATACTGTCGGCGCCGCCATTGCCGGAGATCGACAGCGACCCGCTGGTCACCCCGGTCACGCCCGACAGGTCGAGCCGGTCGGCGGCGGCGGTGCCGGTCAGGCTGCCGCTCACCGTCTCGAACCCGTCGAAGGTCGACGTCGCGGTGGTCGTGTTGAACATGCCGTTCAGATACAGCGTGTCGCCGGTGCCCGCGCCGCCGTGGAGGACGCCGATCACCGCCGCCGAATTGTAGTAGCCGAAATAGACGGTGTCGTTGCCGGCGCCGCCGTCGACGGTGTCGCGCACGCCGTCGCTATAGATGGTGTCGTCGTTGTTGCCGCCGCTCAGGCTGTTGGTGCCGGCGCCGCCATAGAGGGTATCGTTGCCGACGCCGCCATCGATCGTGTCGTTGCCGTCGCTGCCGTCGATAGACTCGCCGATCATGCTGCCGGTGATCGTGTCGTTGCCGCCCAGGCCATAGATCGACAGCGACCCGCTGGTGACGCCGGTGACGCCCGACAGGTTGAGGACATCGCCGCTGCCGCTGCCGCTCAGGACGCCGCCGACCGTCTCGAAACCGTCGAACGTGGCGTTGCCGGTGGTGCCGTTGAACGACCCGTTGAGGTAGAGCGTGTCGCCGGTGCCGGTGCCGCCGTGCAGCACGCCGATCAACGCCGCCGAATTGATGTAGCCGACATAGACGGTGTCGTCGCCGGCGCCGCCATCGACGGTGTCGAGCCCGCCGAGACCGTCGCCCTGGCTGTCGCTGAAGATGACGTCGTTGTCGTTGCCGCCCAGCAGGGTGTTGAGGCCGAGCCCGCCGTAGAGCGTGTCGTTGCCGGCGCCGCCGGTCAGCGAATCATTGCCGGCGCCGCCGTCGAGGAGGTCGTTGCCGCCATTGCCGGCCAGCGTGTCGTTGCCGCCGTTGCCATAGGCCTGATCGTCGTCGACCGTGCCGCTGTAGGTGTTGTTGCCCTCGGTGCCGTTGTAGTTCGCCATCGCATCTCACCCCGTTGCGGCATGGTCCGGCGGAACCGGGCCATCCATGATCTCTCCTGATCGCGACGGAGGCGGACGGCGAAGAAAAAGGGCGGAATTTCGCTGGTCTTCGCAACGGACAAGTGGTCGCCTTGAAACGGACGCCACCGATCCTCCGCCGAAAAGCAGTCCGGACTAACTCTGGATTGGATGATGCCCCTCTACGCCGTCAATTCCCCCGCGAGACGATCCTTTGCTCTGATTCGCCGAATATTACGCCTAACATTTCATTGACCGCAAGCGCGTCTCAGCCGGCGCGACTGTCCGGCTTCGGCACGTAGGCGGGCACGATCGCTGTCGGAGTGCCGCCGCCCGGACCCCAAGCACCGGGCGGCGGCGGAGTCCATCGGTCGCGGCACAGCCACTCCCGCCCCTGTACGGGTCCGGCGGCGCGACGGACGTGCTCCGAACACGGGCGAAACTATGGCGGGCGGGGTGGCCGCCCGCATCCTACAAAAGGACTATGCGGGCGGGATTTCTTTCCCTCGCGGATCGTCCGCGGAACGGCAGCGGGCGTGGATGTCCCGACCCAATCACCGAAACAGGGCGGATCCGGTACGGCCCCGGTTCTGCGCGGCGCCGGAATGCTCTACACCACCATGGTTCATGGATTGGCGAGAGTGCGGGGCGTGGGTGCGTTTTCGGCGGATGACTATGCGCGCACCGTCGCCGCCTTCGAGGCCGCGCCGTTCCGGCCCGGCGCCTGGACCGAGGCGCTCGAACTGGTGGCGGCGGCCGGCGGCGGCTGGGCGACGCATTTCCTCGGCCTGACCGATGCCGACGGGCTGGTCTTCGACACCGTCACCCGCATCACCCCCGACTTGATCGCGGAATGGGAAAGGCGCGGCGGCAGCGTCACCGACATCAACCCGCGCGTCGCCACCCTGTGGACCGATCCCTTCACGATCATCGCCGACGACGATGTCAGCACCGCGGCGATGCGTGCGCGATCGGCCTTCTACCAGGACGTCTACCGGCCGGTCGAGGCGGACTATGCGCTGATGGGCCGGCTCGGCAGCCATGGCCCGCTGCGCGCCGCGGTCGCGGTGATCCGCACCGCGCGGCAGGGCCATGCCGACTGGGCCGACCGCGATCGGCTGGCGGCACTGCTCCCCCACGCCGATGCCGCGCTCCGCCTCCAGCTCCTGCTCAACGGGCGGGACATCGCGGCGACCATCGGTGCGTTCGAGGCGATCGCGCTACCCGCCTTCCTCTGCAATGCCTGGGGCCGGGTCACGGCGATGACCGCGGCGGGCGAGGCGGCGCTGGGGGCGGGCGACATCTTCGCGCTGAAGGGCGGCCGGCTGGTCGCCGTCGACCGCCGCCGCGATCCCGCGTTCCAGGACCTCCTCCATCGCGCCGTCCGTCGCCCCGGCGATCTGCCGCGGCCGGGGCGGTCGGGCACGCTGGTGCTGGGCAGCGCAGCGGGTGCCGTCCGCCGCGTCGACGTCGCGCCGCTGCCGCCGGCCACGCTGCACCTGACCGCCGGCGATGCCTGCCTGGTCACCATCGCCGCGCCGAAGCGGGTCGAGGATCCCGCCGCCCTGTTGCAGCAGGCGTTCCGCCTGACCCCCGCCGAGGCCGCAATCGCCCTGGACCTCGCCGCCGGCCTCCCGGTCGCAACCATCGCCGAGCGCCGCCGCGTCAGCGTCGCCACCGTCAAGGGCCAGTCGCGCTCGGTCCTCGCCAAGACGGGCTGTGCCAAGACCAGCGGGCTGGCGGCGGTGATCGGGCGGCTGAACCTGTAGCGCGCCGGAAACGAATGCGGCGTTTGCCGGGTTTTTACGCCGGATTCTGGAAATTTCGGGCTTTTGCGGGGGCGGGGCGGCGTCCTACAGCCGCGGCAGTGTCACGCCGCGCTGGCCCATGTACTTGCCCGCGCGGTCGGCATAGCTCACCTCGCAGGGCTCGTTGCCTTGCAGGAACAGGAACTGGCAGGCGCCCTCATTCGCGTAGACCCTGGCCGGCAGCGGGGTGGTGTTGGAAAACTCCAGCGTCACATGACCCTCCCAGCCCGGTTCCAGCGGGGTCACGTTCACGATGATGCCGCAGCGGGCATAGGTCGACTTGCCCAGGCAGATCACCAGCACGTCGCGCGGCACCCGGAAATACTCCACCGTACGGGCCAGCGCGAAGCTGTTCGGCGGGATGATGCAGCAGTCGGTCTTGCGGTCGACGAAGCTGTTGGCGGCGAAGTCCTTGGGGTCGACCGTCGCCGAATCGACATTGGTGAAGATCTTGAATTCGTCGGCGACGCGCGCGTCGTAGCCGTAGGAGGAGAGGCCGTAGCTGATGCAGCCGTCGCGGCGCTGCGCCTCGACGAACGGCTCGATCATGCGGTCGGCTATCGCGCGCTCGCGGATCCACCGGTCGGACATCACGCTCATCGGCGTCTCTACCCCTTGATGTGCAGCACGCAGATCAGCGTGAACAGCCGTCGTGCCGTGTCGAAATCCACCGCGACCTTGGGTGCCAGGCACTCCTGAAGCGTCTCGGCCGCCTCGTTGTGGATGCCCCGCCGCGCCATGTCGATCGGCTCGATGGCGTGGACGCCGGAGCGGTCGAGCGCGCTGTAGTAGCTGTCGACGATGACGAAATAGTCCCGCACCAGCTTGCGGAAGCGGGCGAGCGACAGGACGATCGTTTCCAGCGGGGTCGCATCCTCGGCGGCGATGTCGATCGCGAGGCGTCCTTCCTCGACGCGGAGCACGATGCGAAACGGGCCGGCATAGCCGTCGGCATAGGCCTGGACCGGCGCGAAATGATTGTCGGCGAGGAGGTCGGTGACCGCGACCTCGCGCTCGCGCTCCACCACCTCGTTGCGCCGGATGATGGTCCGCGCGTCGAGCACGATATCGATGATGCGCGGATCGCCCATGCGCCGGTGGTTAGGCGAGCGCTGCCGTCAACACAATCGTGGCATGGTGTCCGGTCCCGAATGGCCCATCGACTGGCGCAAGTCTGTGGCATGACGTCGCCGAAACGGCGATACTGTCGCCATGGCCGAACCCCTGCGACTGATTCCCGGCGATGCCGCCGACGCCCCCGTCCTGCCCCACAATGTCGAGGCGGAAGCCGCGCTCCTCGGCGCGCTGATGATCGACAACCGGCTGGTCGAGGATGTCCAGGCCAAGCTCCGCCCCGACCACTTCTTCGATCCGTTGCACGGCCGCGTCTATGACGCGATCCTGCGGCTGGCCGATCGCAACATGATCGCCAACCCCGTCACCCTGCGTCCCATGTTCGAGGGCGACGAGGCGATGCGCGAGCTGGGCGGCCCGGCCTATCTCGCCCAGCTCACCGGCAGCGGCGCGGCGCTGATCGGCGCGCGCGATTTCGCGACCCAGATCTACGACCTGGCGCTGCTTCGCGCGCTGGTCGGCGTCGGCCGCGAGATGGTCGAGAGCGCCACCGACACCAGCGAGGCGGTGGATCCCAAGGCGCAGATCGAGGCGGCCGAGGTCGCGCTCTACAAGGTCGCCGAACAGGGCGGCGGCGAAGGCTCGGTCAAGAGCTTCGCCCAGGCCACCAAGCTCGCTGTCGAGACCGCCGAGCGCGCGCTCAATTCCGGTGGCCATCTGTCGGGCATCACCACCGGTCTCGAGGGGATGAACGCCAAGATGGGCGGCCTCCACCGCTCCGACCTGCTGATCCTCGCCGGCCGCCCGGGCATGGGCAAGACCTCGCTCGCCACCAACATCGCCTTCAACGCCGCGCGCCGGCTGGTCCGGGATAAGGAGGATGGCATCGATCCGGCGAAGTCGGTCGGCGCCGCCGTCGCCTTCTTCAGCCTCGAAATGTCGGCCGACCAGCTCGCGACGCGTATCCTGTCCGAACAGTCGGGGATCAGTTCCGAGAACCTGCGCATGGGCAAGATCAGCCAGCAGGATTTCCGCAACCTCGCCCGCGCGGCGGCCGATCTCGAAAGCCTGCCGCTCTACATCGACGACACGCCCGGCCTGACCATCGCCGCGTTGCGCACCCGCGCCCGCCGGCTCAAGCGTCAGCGTGGCATCGACTTCATCGTCGTCGATTATCTCCAGCTCCTGCAGGGCTCCAGCAAGACCTCCGACGGCAACCGCGTCCAGGAAATCTCGGAGATCAGCCGCGGCCTCAAGACGCTCGCCAAGGAGCTGCACGTGCCGGTGATGGCGCTTTCCCAGCTCAGCCGCGCCGTCGAGCAGCGCGAGGACAAGCGCCCGCAGCTTTCGGACCTGCGCGAATCGGGCTCGATCGAGCAGGACGCCGACATCGTGCTGTTCGTCTATCGCGAGGAATATTACCTTCAGAACCACGAGCCCAAGGTCCCAGGCGCCGGCGACGACGCCAAGATCGCCGAGCAGCATGACAATTGGGCGCGGCAGATGCAGGACGTGTTTGGCACCGCCGAGGTGATCGTCGCCAAGCAGCGTCATGGCGCGACGGGCAAGATCAAGCTGCGCTTCGAGAGCAAGATCACCCGCTTCTCGGACTTCGTCGACGACGGCTACATGCCCGATCGGATGCGCTGACGACGCGACGGCGCGATTTCGTCAACTGCACGCAAAGCCGCAAAATCCGCGGCACAAACACCCTGCCGGGCCGTTTTCTCCTCCAACAGGTGGATGGAGATTTCGATGCCCGACCGCGAGCGCATCGTAGCCGTGGGGCTGCTGACTCAGCGTGATCTGGCCACTCTCGGCCACACGTTCAGTCGCGCCTATCCGGTCGCGAACATAACCGAGTTCGACGATCTGCTGCGCGCGATCGACGAGGCGGAGGCGCGAAGCAGCGACCCTCGCCCCCGCCGGGAGGGGGAAGGGGCCAAGCGGGCGGGGACGATCGGTTTCGATCCCTTGAAGTAGGGTACATCGCCTCTCACCGCCGGGCGGCGAGCACCGCGTTACCCCGTGAAGAGGAGCGCGCGGACGGTTCGGCGGCTTCAGAACGCCGGTTCGTTGGCCTTGTCGTCGGGATCGATCGTGTGGATACCGCACTCGATCTTGTCCCAGCCACGCCAGCGCCCGGCGCGGGGGTCTTCGCCCGGCTGGACGATGCTGGTGCAGGGTGCGCAGCCGATCGACAGATAGCCTTGTGACTCCAGCGGATGACGCGGCAGGTCGTGGGCGGTGAAATAGGCCTCCAGATCGGCCTTCACCCAGTCACCCAGCGGGTTGACCTTGAGGCGACCGTCTTCGATCTCGAAGCGCGGCAAGGACTGGCGGGTGACCGACTGGAATGCCTTGCGGCCGGAAATCCAGCTGTCGAGGCCCTCCTTGGCGCGTTTCAGCGGCTCGACCTTGCGAATCTCGCAGCAACCGTCCGGGTCGAACGACCAGCGCAGCTCGTTGGCGTCGCGTTTCGCCAGCACCGCCGGGTCGGGGGTCACCACCGCACGGCTGGTCATGCCGAGCCGGTCGAGCAGGGTCTCGCGATACGCCAGGGTCTCGGGAAACATCTTGAGCGTGTCGACGAATACCACCGGCACGGTCGGGTCGGCGGTGGCGATGAGGTGCAGCAGCACCGCGCTTTCGGTACCGAAGGAGGAGACCACCGCGGTCCGGCCGAGCAGGCCCTCTGTGAACAGCGCCCTCAGCATGGTTGGCGTGTCGACCCCGATGAAACGCGCGTTCAGTGCATCGGCATCGGCCTGGGTGAACGCCGGGCGGACGTCGACGACGTCGAGCTTGCGCGCGGCCTCACCCATGACGCAGCGCCCAGATCGGCGCGACGCCGTCGGCCGCGCGCTGGTAATACATGTCGAAGCTGGTGAGGACGCGGTCGGCCTCGGCCGGGTCGATCGGCACGATCGGCCGGAACGCGTCGAAGCCGCAGCGACGCATCGGCAGAAGCTGGTCCAGCAGGACGTCGCCCTCGGCGCGCAGTTCGCCGGCATAGCCCGCCTCACGCAGGATGCGCGCGGCGGAATAGCCGCGCCCGTCGCGGAACTTGGGGAAGGCGACTTCGATCAGTGCGAGGCGATCGAGATGCGGCAGCAGCGCGCGGACGTCGTCGCCGGGCTCGATGCGGACGGCGGTGGCGTTCGATTCCCCAAGGAACGCGTCGAGGGTGACCGCAGGCTCCTCATGGGCTTCATCGGTGCGGTACCGGAGCGACTCAGCCATAGATCGCCTCCTTGAACGGCTGGAGGCCGACGCGGCGGTATGTGTCGAGGAAGCGTTCCTCGCCGGTGCGCAGGCTGCGATAGACTTCCGTCGCCTTTTCGATGGCGTCGACGACGCCGTCCTCGGAGAAGCCGGGGCCGACGATCTTGGCGAGGCTGACGTCCTCCGCGCCCGACCCGCCGAAGGAGAGCTGATAGTTCTCCTCGCCCTTACGGTCGACGCCGAGGATACCGATATGGCCGGCATGATGGTGGCCGCAGGCGTTGATGCAGCCCGAGATCTTCAGCTTGAGCTCGCCAAGATCGCGCTGCCGCTCGGGCGCGGCGAAGCGCTGTGAGATCTTCTGCGCGAGCGGGATCGAGCGGGCGTTGGCGAGGCTGCAATAGTCGAGGCCGGGGCAGGCAATCATGTCGGTGATGAGATCAAGATTCGCCTCGGCGAGGCCGGCTTCGACCAGTGCCTGCCAGATCGTGTAGAGATCGGCCTTGCGGACATGCGGCAGGACGATGTTCTGGGCGTGGGTGACCCTGAGCTCGTCGAAGGCGTAGCGTTCGGCGAGGTCGGCCATCGCGTCGATCTGGTCGGCCGAGGCGTCGCCGGGGAT
>Ga0207668_10002240_pt1 | contig 11284 bp, 10 predicted proteins | sample KBSS43metaG_FD_184323 | JGI IMG/M metagenome (GOLD analysis project Ga0207668, IMG submission 184323) | Switchgrass rhizosphere microbial communities from Kellogg Biological Station, Michigan, USA - KBS S4-3 metaG (SPAdes) (version 2) | ecosystem: Host-associated > Plants > Roots > Rhizosphere... | reverse complement strand
ATCGTCGAGCACCTGGCCGCACGTGGCTGGGACGTGATCGCGGGTGTCCGCAACGAACGCGACGCGGCTGCCGTCATCGCGCTGAACCCGCAGCAGATCTCCTCGGTGATCCTCGACGTCACCGATGCCGGCCGCATCGCCGCGCTCAGCGAGTCCCTGCCCGAGCGGTTGGACGCCGTCGTCAACAATGCCGGCATTGTGGTGAGCGGACCGATGGAGACGGTTACACCCGATGGATGGCGAAAACAGTTGGAGATCAACGTGATCGGCCAGCTCGCCGTCACCCAGGCGGTGCTCCCGCGGCTGCGCAGGTCGCGAGGGCGGGTGGTTTTCATCTCCAGTGTCAACGGACAGCTGTCGATGCCGCTGGTCGGCGCCTACAGCGCCAGCAAGTTTGCATTGGAGGCCGCCGCCGATGCGCTGCGAATGGAGTTGCGGCCGTGGCACATAGGCGTCGCCATCGTCGAGCCCTCGCAGACCGACACCGATATGTGGCGGACCGCCGACGACATGGTCGAACAGACCGAGGCCGCGCTGACGGCCGAGCACCGCGAGTTGTACGCACGACACATCGCGGGCTTCAAGAAGATGATCCCGGTGTCCCAGAAGCTGGCCGTTCCCGCCGAAAAGGTGGCCGCCGTCGTCGAGGAGGCGCTGACCGCCCGCAGGCCACGACCGCGTTACGTCGTCGGCGTCGGGACCAAACTGCAGATCGCCCTGATGACGAACCTGCCCGCATCGCTCCGCGACCGGATGTTGCGACGCGTGTCCGGCCAACCCTAGTGTTCGTCAAACGCAGCACCGGGGCACCGCCGGGCTTCTTCGCTTGCGAAGCCGCCGGGCTGCAATGGCTTTCGGCCACCGACGGCGGTCTGCCGTGCGCCGCGGTGATCGCGTACGACGACACCAGCCTGACGCTGGAACGGTTGGACACCGCGACGCCGACCAAGGCGACGGCATACGAATTCGGCAGGCGGCTCGCACGCACCCACGACGCCGGCGCTGATGCGTTCGGCGCGCCACCCAAGGGTTGGACCGGTCCCGGGTACTTCGGGCCGCTGCAGCATCCGCTGCCGATGCCGTACTCCGCCGGTGAGAAGTGGGGCAGCTTCTACGCACACGAGCGGCTGTCACCGATGGCAGACCGGGCGGCGGCGCGTTTGGATGCGCAGACACGTGACGCCATCGACATGGTCATGGCGCGTTGTGACGCCGGCGATTTCGACGACGACGACCCGCCGGCCCGGCTGCATGGCGATCTGTGGAGCGGAAACGTGATGTGGACGCCCGGCGGCGCGGTGTTGATAGATCCGGCCGCGCACGGCGGCCACCGCGAGACCGATCTCGCCATGCTGGCGCTGTTCGGCTGCCCGCACTTCGCGACGGTGATTGAGGGCTATCAGGCGCACCGGCCACTGCGCGAGGGCTGGCGGGACCGCGTCGGGCTGCATCAGCTGTATCCACTACTTGTACACATCGTGCTTTTCGGCGGTGGGTACGCCAGGCAGACGATTGCCGCCGCATCGAGCGCGTTGCGCGCTGACAAACAACGCTATTCATAGCCAGGCGGCGTCGACTGATAGGCGACGGTCGAGCCGTCAATTAAGAGCAAGCCAACTGGGCAGTGCGCGCTCCCGAGCGTCGCACAGCACCTGACGGGTGTCGCATGAACCGCGCGGCACGCCCGCGCCCGCCCACATGCCGCCGGTGTCGCGTCGCAGCACGATCGCAGACGAGCTACCGCCGTCGAGCAGGATCGCGGTGTCGCTGCCGAGACCGCGGAACAGATCCTGGATCTGGTCCGGTGTGTAGCTGCCACCCTGGAAGACGTACATCGCGTTCTTGGTCTTGGCGTACGCGAGCGCCGTTCGGGCCGCGCTGGGGCCGCCGTCGTTGAGCTGTCCGGTGTCGCCCGGCGCCAGCAGCCCGATGCCGCTGACCGCGACGAACCGGGTGCCCTTGTCGAGCAGGCCTTGAATGACCGGCGAGGCCGCGTCGTAGTCCTGCTGACCGCTCGGCGCCACGACATACGGCGCACCGCCGACCGGCAGGATCATCGTCGACAGAGCGCTCCAGCTTTCGCCTCCGCCGGACAGGCCCTGCTTACCGGCGTAGGCGACTGTTCCCGTCACCGCTGCGTTGGCGCGACCCTGCCCGCGGGTGTTGTCGACGTAGGCGCCAAGCGGAGAACTGCATCCCGTGGACTTCCACGACCCGCCCCTCTGGCCCCGTACGTCGAAGAAGTTGGCGTTGATCGCAATCGTCGGGTGACCAAGCGCTTGCCAAGCCTGCAGCGGGGTGTAGATCTCAGAGGCCTGCCACAGGCCTTCACCGGTGCGCGCCCGCGGATCCCGTTCACACCGGGCTTGATAGCCGGAGTGCGAATCGACAAGCAGGCGCGGCGCAAGCCGTTGGGAGGCGGACTTGATGATCATCAGGTGCCCGCCGTTGCTCATCTCGTACCAGCCACCGCCCGCGCTGAGCATCGGTGCCGGCGCGCCGCCGCCGAAGTTGTAGACGAGGTAGGCGCCACGAGTGGTGGCGATGGCGTTAGCCAACAGCTCGCGGCCGTCGGCGGCCCGTGCGGTCGGTGGCGGCGTCGTCGCCATGGCCGCGAACACCGCGAGGGCCGCGGCACACGCCACGAATCGCTGGAGGGTCACGGGTGGAATCGGCACGGTCCCCCCTTTGCTGAGACAGCTTGACCAAGACAACATCAATCACAGGTGACTCACAGTAAACTTTGGTAACAGCTGTGCATCGGTTGCGTGTCGGCTGGGACGCCGCCGTTCACTGAGTGGAATTCGCTGGAACGGGTAACCCGTCGTCGGAACTTGACCGTGAGGAGCAGAAGTGATCGGGACAATCATCGGTGCAATCGTCGTCGGCCTGATCGTCGGAGCGCTGGCGCGACTGATCATGCCGGGCAAGCAGAACATCGGCATCATCATGACGATCGTGTTGGGCGCGCTAGGGTCCTTCCTCGGGACGTGGGTGACCTATTCGCTCGGCTACTCGAACTCGAACGGCGGATTCCAGTTCATCCCGTTCATCGTTGGTGTGGTCGTCGCGATCGTGTTGATCGCGCTCTACCTCGGCATCACCGGCAGGCGCGGCACGGGGACACCGGCGCGCTAGCGCGGCGCCAACCGGTAGACGGCGCCTGCGTAGTCGTCGGTGATGTAGACGGCCCCGTCCGGTCCAGTCACCGCGGCGACCGGGCGGCCCCACCGTACGCCGTTGTCGTCCTGGAAGCCGCCGACAAGAGTCTGCTGGTTGCCGAGAGTCCCGTTCTGCCAAGGGAAGAACGAGACCTCGGGCGCGCGCGGGGGTTGCCGGTTCCACGATCCGTGGACGCCGACGAGTGCACCGCTGGCATACGGGGCAGGCAGCACGCCCTGGGTGAAGCTCATGCCGAGCGGAGCAGAGTGTGCGCCAAGACTCTGTTCGATGGGCGGCAGTGAAGCACAGTCCAGCTTGCTGCCGTCGGCGTTGGTCTGCACGTCGCGGATCAACGGCAGGTTGGCCGGACCGCCATCGGGATTGCAGTAGGGCCAACCCAATTCCCGCCCAGCTGTGAGCCGGGCGACGGCCTCGGGCGGGTGGTCGTTGACGTAGTCGGTGGTGACCTCGCGGGTCTGTGGATTCGCGATGTTGTCGCGGTTGTTGACCGCAGTCCACACCGAGCCGTCGGACGCGATCGCAAGGCCCGTGCCGTTGCGCACGCCCGTTGCGAAAGGCTGGGCCGCCCCTCCGCCGGTAGGGACCCGCATGATGGTGGCCCGCGGCGGTTTCGCGGAGCGGTCGTCGGCGGTGACGTTGCCCGTCGAGCCGATGGAGAAGTAGACCGCGCCGTCCCGACCGACGGCGACGCTCTTCAGCGCGTGCGCATATGCGCCGCCGAGATCGGGACTCCTGGCGTCGGGCAGGCCCGCCGCCACGGTGCGCCGGTTGGTCACTGCGCCGTCGGCGTAGTCGTAAGTGTCGATCTGGTCGCTCTCGGCGACATAGAGCGTGCTGCCCGAGAATGCCAGGCCGTGGGGCTGATCCAGCCCGTCGAGCGGCACCGACAACCGGGCGCCCGCTCCGCTCGGCTGGAGGCGAACCACCTGACCATTGCTCGGCGCCGACACCAGCAGGCTTCCGTCGGGAGCCCACGCGGCGAGGCGCGCCTTGGGAACCCGTGCCCACACCGACAACGTCCAACCTTCCGGCACCAGTGCCTGACGTGGTTCACCGAATGGCGGCTGGGCTAGATCCGGATTGACCTGCACGGTGACGGTGACGAGACCCGCGGCAGTGGGCGTCGTAGGCGGCGACTGCTTGATCGAACAAGCCGCGATCACCACTACACCGATGAACGCGGCCCCAATTCGCTTACGCTGCAGCCAAACCCGCATGCATCTCCCAGATCAAGATCTCCGCGGGTGCTATGGCGGTGACGCGCTGACCGCCGGTTGCGGTGAACCGCACCGCGTCGCCTTCGTGCAGCGGGCCCGCCCCCTCCAGAGTCACCTCACCGCGAGGGACGAACAGATGCAGGTAAGGGGCCTGAGGCAATTCGACGCTGTCGCCGGCCTGCAGACGCGCGCCGTGCAGTGCCGCGTACCGGTTGCGGATGGTGATTGCCGCGTCGTCGCTGTGTTCGGGCATCCCGGACGCGATCGTCACCAAGCCGCCGCGCAACAACTCGTCGTCAATCTCGAGCTGCTGGTAGCCCGGGGTGATACCCGATTCGTCGGGCACCACCCACATTTGCACGAAATGCACTGGCTCACTGTGGGACTGCTCGCCGGTCAGGGTCCACGAGTCGTTCTTCTCCGAGTGCAGGATTCCTCGGCCGGCCGACATGCGCTGGGCAAGGCCGGGGTAGATCACGCCGGAGTGCCCTGTCGAGTCCTGGTGCACGAGTGAGCCGCGCAGCACCCACGTCACGATCTCCATGTCGCGGTGTGGATGTGTGTCGAATCCCGTGCCGGGCTTCACCATGTCGTCGTTGTTGACCAGCAGCAGGCCATGGTGCGTGTTCGAAGCGTCGTAGTGCTCGCCGAACGAGAACGAGTGCTTCGAGTCCAGCCAGGAGATCTTCGTCTTGGCACGGTCGTCGGCCCGGCGAATGTCGACGGTCGGTGTGGTCATGTCATCGTCCTCTCGATTGGTCAGCCTATGTGGACGGCGTTGACGACGACAACATAGATGATGTGTCATATATTCCATGTGGCTGACCGAGGAGCAACAGCAGATCTGGCGGGGGTACCTGGAGATGGCGAGCCGCCTGCAGACCGCGATGCATCGTCAGCTGCAGCGGGACTGTGAACTGTCGCTGGCGGACTACGACGTGCTGGTGGCGCTGTCGGAACGGGGTCCGCAGCGGATCAACGAACTCGGCGAGGTCCTGGCGTGGGAGCAGAGCAGGCTGTCGCATCAGCTGCGGCGGATGCGCGGGCGCGGCCTGGTGGACCGCCACGGCAGTGGCGACGACCGCCGTGGTGCGACCGTCGAACTGACCGACGCGGGGCGTGCAGCGCTGGACGCCGCCGCGCCCGGGCATGCCGAGCTTGTGCGCTCGGTGGTGTTCGACGGGTTGACTGCCGCGCAACTGCGCGGGTTCGGCTCCCTGATCGATTCGGTGCTGGGGCGGCTTACCAGTCAGATTCGGTGAACTTGATGACGCCGCGGATGTTCTTGCCGTCCAGCATGTCCTGGTAGCCGTCGTTGATGTTCTCCAACGAGTACGTCGTGGTGATCATCTCGTCGATCTTCAGCAGGCCGGACTTGTACAGGCCGACAAGCTTCGGCGTCTCTACGTGTGAGCTGCCGCCGCCGAAGATGTTGCCCTTCAACGTCTTCTGCAACATGGTGAACAGAAAGAGGTTGAGCTTGACGTCGACGTCCATCATCGAGCCCGTGCCGGTCACCACGCAGGTGCCGGTCTTGGTGGTCAGCGTGAGCGCCTCTTCGATGTACTCGCCCCTCATCTCACCGACCGCGATGATGGTCTTGTCGGCCATCAGGCCGTAGGTCAGGTCGATGACCGGCGCGATGGCTTCGGCCATGGACGGGTAGGCGTGGCTGGCGCCGAACTTGAGCGCCTGTTCGCGCTTCCATTCGTTCGGGTCGATCGCGATGACGTTCTTGGCGCCCGAGATCACCGCGCCCTGCAGGGTGCTCATGCCGATGCCGCCGACGCCGACGATCACGGCCGTCTCGCCGGGTTGCACTCGGGCGACATTGGTGGCCGAGCCGAATCCGGTGGGCACCGCGCAGCCCATGATCGCCGCGGTCTCGAACGGGATGTCCTTGTCGATCTTGACGACCGAATCCTTGTGCACGGTCATGTAGGGGCGAACGTGCCGAGCAGGTTCATCGGCGACACCTCGGTGGTGCCGGCGTGGACGCGGCTGGTGCCGTCGGCGATGGCATTGCCGCCGAGAAGCACGGCGCCGCGGTCGCAGAGCGAGCGGTAGCCCTTCAGGCACGGCGGGCACTCGCCGCATGCTGGGATGAAGGCGAGGATGACGTGGTCACCCTCCTCGATGCCGGTGACGTTCCTGCCGACCTTGGTGACGACGCCCGCGCCCTCGTGGCCGCCGAGTGCGGGCAGGCCGATCGGAGTGGCTCCGGTGGTCAGGTGGTAGTCCGAGTGGCACATGCCTGCGGCATGCACGCGGATCTGCACCTCATCGTCGACGGGGTCGGCGACCTCGATCTCGTCGATCCGGAACGGGGAATTGAGTTCCCACAGCAGAGCCCCTTTGGTCTTCATGAGTCGCGATCATAGAACACGTTACAAAATACGTGTCAACTAGCGCTCTGAGCAGCTGTTAGATGCTGTTAGACATCATCGTGTGTCCGCTCTGGCCAGGCGAGCCGTCGCGCTGGCGCGACGGCTCGAATAGTGTTGCCTGGCGAGGTAGGTCTGTGATGAAGGATGTCGCGGGCAGGCAGAACTGCGTTGCCCCTGCTCAACGACACCGCGGCGGGAGTAGAACCGCCGTGGCTGGGAATCGACGTCTGTTATGAGACCAAACGGTCGCGGGTCGGGAGGTGCCCAACCGCCCACGCGAGGAGGACGGCATCGTGTCGATGGCCGGCCAGGCCGTTCTTTGCGACTCCGCAGCAAGGTGTTCGGCGCGTTGATGTCAAGCGTGATAGTCGTTGTCACCGGCGTCGCGTGGATCACCTACCACGAGGTGTCGACTGGAATCACCACGTCTGCTGCGTTGGATGGGTCACCCCCCGCCATCGGGGTCGATCAGAACGTCCTCATCATGGGGCTGGATAGCCGCCGCGACCAGCAGGGGAAGCCTCTGCCGCCGGACATCCTCGAGGCGATGCACGCAGGCGATGAGAGTTCCGGCAACTATGACGCCGACGTGCTGATCGTGGTGCACATGCCGGCCGGGGACGGTCCGGTCATTGCGATCTCCATTCCCCGCGACGACTATGTGGATCTGCCCGGCTGTCCGACATCGGATTGCCAGGGCAAGCTCAAATCAGCGTACCGATTCGCCTACGAGAGCGTGATGGACCGACAGGACGCCGGCGACGTGCAGTCTCGTGCCGCGTCGCCGGACGCACCCGACTTGGCAGCGCGAGAACAGATGGCCCGGGAAGCCGGCCGCAGAGCCCAAATCAGCGCGGTCAAGCATCTGTTGCAGATCCAGATCGACCACTTTGTCGAGATCACCCTTGGGGCCTTCTTCCAAATCGCACGCGTGGTGGAGCCAATCGCGGTGTGCCTGAATGAGGACACTTCGGATCGGTTCTACTCGGGGGCGGACTTTCACAAAGGCGTCCAGCGGATCAACGCGGCCCAAGCGATGGCATTCGTGCGGCAGCGACGCGACGCCAACGATGCATTGTTCACCGACCTCGATCGAACGCGTCGCCAGCAGGCGTTCATGGCCTCAGTGGTCACCGCCCTGCGCAGCGGCGGTGCGTTGTCGAGCCCCAGCAAGCTGCATGACCTACTAAATGTGGCGCGGCAGAACGTCGCCGTCGACGCCGGATTCGATCTACCGGGCGTGATTCCGTACGCGTCCGCGGCAATCGATAGATCGGTCGTGTTCTACACGTTGCCGGTCAACGATTTTCGCACGCTGCCCGACGGTGAAGATGTCAACATCATCGACACAACGACTATCCGATCAATCGTGCACAGCCTCTTGGCCTCCGATAGCACCTCCACACCCGTATCAACAGAAAACGTCCTCGCCTCTACTCATCCCTGGGCGGGCCCGGACCCCATTGGTCATCGCGTCGTACTCGACGTGATCGATGCTTCCGGCCACGGCGAGAAGGTCCTGGCCGTCCGAAAAGCTTTGGCGAGTACGCAATTCACGGAAGGCACGATCAGGACCGCCCGCTCGATCAGAGCCGCGAGCAGCATCGCCTACGGGACAGGTGCGCGGTCCGCCGCCGAGCAACTCGCCGACAACCTCGGCCTCAGCGCCATCGCATCCGACGCCGTCGCCCCCGACACCGTGCTCCTCACCGTCGGCACCGATTCTTACACCGCCGATTACGCCGACAGGCTCGCCTCCACATCGGACACCGCAACGAGCGAAAAGCCAATCCCCACCGCCGTGCCGGCGACAGCCACTGGCAATGAAGCGGCGACGCCTGCGAACCTCACGCTGATGGCCGCCGGTGCCGTCCCCTGCGTGAGATGACGTCTTTTCTCGACTCTTGTCGAGGTTATTCCGATATGGCAATGGGGTTCGGCGCAGGATCACCTCGGTCAACCTGGCAGGGTCCTGTGTATCAGCTTCTGTGGATGCGCCCGAGATTTATATAGGCTATCAATGGAGTTACATATCTGAAACACGGAGTTGACTACATGTGCGGCATCACGGGATGGGTGGCTTTCGATCGGGATCTAATGCAAGAGCGCGCGCTGATCGACGCGATGACCGAGACGATGTCGTGCCGAGGACCGGACGCGTCGGGCGTCTGGTCTGACAAGAACGCGACCTTCGGCCACCGTCGGCTGGCGGTTATCGACATCCCCGGTGGTGCTCAGCCGATGTCGGTGTCCACGCCCAACGGTGACGTCGTGATGGTCTACAGCGGCGAGGTCTACAACTTCAAAGAACTGCGCGACGACTTGGTGAAACGGGGCGAGAGGTTTGCGACCTCCAGCGATACGGAGGTGGTGCTGCGCGGCTACCTGCAGTGGGGTGAGGCACTTGTCGATCGGCTCAATGGCATGTACGCGTTCGCCATCTGGGACTCGCGAGTGCGCAAGCTCGTCATGATCCGCGACCGCATGGGCATCAAGCCGTTCTACTTCTATCCCACACCCGACGGTGTGCTGTTCGGATCGGAGCCGAAGGCGATTCTGGCCAATCCCCTCGCCGAGCGAATCGTCGACATCGACGGCCTGCGCGAGATGATGGTCCAGGTCAAGACACCGAAGCACGCTGTGTGGAAGAACATGCAGGAGGTGGAGCCCGGCACCATAGTCACAGTTGACCAGAACGGCGTCCGTGAGCGGACCTACTGGCGGCTGGAATCGAAGCTGCATCCCGACGACCAGGACGCGACCGTAGCGCGGGTGCGTGCTCTGCTCGATGACATCGTTCGCCGTCAGTTGGTCGCGGACGTTCCGGAATGCGTGCTTCTATCCGGTGGTTTGGACTCCAGCGCGATCACAGCGCTGTCGGCGCGCGAACTGACCGAGCCGGTGCGTACGTTCGCCGTCGACTTCGTCGACCAGGCGCTGAACTTCAAAGCCAATGACATGCGCCCGACCATGGACACCCCGTACGTGCACGAGGTGGCCGAGCATGTCGGCTCTGACCACACCGACATCGTCCTCGACCACAATCAGCTCGCCGACCTGAACATCCGCCGCAAGGTTGTCTCAGCCCGTGACCTGCCGATGGGTATCGGCGATATGGATGCTTCGCTTTACCTGCTGTTCAAGGCGATTCGCGAACAGTCGACCGTCGCGCTGTCCGGGGAGTCAGCAGACGAAATCTTCGGTGGATACCGGCAATTCCATGATCCGGCGGTGCAGAAGACAGACGCTTTCCCGTGGATCGCGATCGGTAATTCGCCCCTCGATGGAGCCAGTGAGATGTTGACGCCGGCGCTGCGTTCGGTCCTGGACCTAGACGCCTATGTCAACGACCGCTACACCGACGCGGTGGCCGAGGTGGCTCGACTCGAAGAGGAAGACGAGTTCACCCACCGCATGCGTGTGATGAGCTATCTGCATTTGACCCGGTTTGTGCGGATCCTGTTGGACCGCAAGGACCGGATGAGCATGGCGGTGGGGCTGGAGGTCCGCGTTCCGTTCTGCGACCACCGGCTCGTCGAGTACGTCTACAACACCCCGTGGGCGCTGAAAACCTATGACGGCAGGGAAAAGAGCCTCCTGCGCGGTGCAGCCCGCGACGTGTTGCCTGACTCAGTGGTGAAGCGCGTCAAGAGCCCGTACCCGTCGACGTCGGATCCGAAGTACGGTGCCGCCCTCCAGGAGCAGATCAAGGATTTGCTCGGCTCGGCCGACGATGCACTGTTTGGTCTCGTCGACCGGACGGTACTGGACGCGGTCGCCTCACTGGAACCGGAGCTCATTGAACCGCGGGACAGGGCGAAGATGGAGCGCGCGCTGGATTTGGCGGTTTGGATCGACGTTTACCGCCCACAGATCATCGTCTGACCAATATCCCGAGAGCGTGCCACTCGGCGCCTAGAGCGCAGCGGGCAGGCCGAACTTGTCGAACAGTGCGGTGTCGAGGAACGCCACGACGTGTGACACCCCGTCGCCCTTGATGTCGAGCACGTGCAGCTGGAACGCCTCGTGCTTGCCGGTCTCCCGATTGAGCATGTACAGCGCGGCCGCCGGCTGTCCGTTGGCGGTCGTGCGGATGAAGCGCATATCGCCTGGGCCTTCGGCGGGGCAATGGACCCGGGTGAGCGTGACGATCTGCTCGGGCCCCTGGTACCAACCGTCGAACGGCGGCATCTCCCAGATCGCGTCGTCGGTGAACATCTTCACCAGCTCGTCGATGTCGTACGCCTCGAACGCCGCGATGTAGCGGTCGAGCAAGTCCTTGGTCTCCGGCGAATCGGGTTCAGCCAACTCGTCGTCCTCGCTGGGGCCGACCGCCTCGAGCTGTGCCCGCGCCCGCTGCAGCAGACTGTTGACCGCGGCCGTGGACGCACCGATCGCGTCGCTGACCTCGGCGGCCTTCCACTGCAGCACGTCACGCAACACCAGCACCGCCCGCTGCCGCGGCGACAGATGCTGCAGTGCCGCCACGAACGCCAG
>Ga0207668_10002239_pt1 | contig 11289 bp, 10 predicted proteins | sample KBSS43metaG_FD_184323 | JGI IMG/M metagenome (GOLD analysis project Ga0207668, IMG submission 184323) | Switchgrass rhizosphere microbial communities from Kellogg Biological Station, Michigan, USA - KBS S4-3 metaG (SPAdes) (version 2) | ecosystem: Host-associated > Plants > Roots > Rhizosphere... | reverse complement strand
ACGGTGAAGCCCTCCTTCAGCGAGAGCTGGAACCAGTCGCGGCAGGTGACGCGGTTGCCCGACCAGTTGTGGAAATACTCGTGCGCGACGACGCCGGCGATCGCGTCATAGTCCGCATCGGTCGCGTTCTCGGCATCGGCCAGGATGTAGCGCGAGTTGAAGATGTTGAGGCCCTTGTTCTCCATCGCGCCGAAATTGAAATCGGCCACCGCGACGATGTTGAACACGCCGAGATCGTATTCGCGGCCATAGACCCGTTCGTCCCAGGCCATCGCCTCCTTGAGCGCGGCCATCGCATGTGCGGTCTTGGGCAGGTCGGCGGCGCGCACCCAGATGCCGAGCGCGACCTCGCGCCCCGACATCGTCGTGAAGCTGTCTCGATTGGCGACGAGATCGCCGGCGACCATCGCGAACAGATAACAGGGCTTGGGGAACGGATCGTGCCATTCGGCCCAGTGCCGCCCCCCCGGCAGGTCGCCGCCGTCGACATGGTCGCCATTGGCCAGCAGCACCGGGAACCGCGCCTTGTCCGCGGTCATCCGCACGGTGTAGCGGGAGAGGACGTCGGGCCGGTCGGGGAAAAAGGTGATGCGGCGGAAACCCTCGGCCTCGCATTGCGTGCAGAGCAGCCCGCCCGAAGCGTAAAGCCCCATCAGCTTGGTGTTGCTCTCCGGCGAGAGCGCGACCTCGGTCTCCACGACATGGGCGGCGGCAGGCAGGTCGACGGCAGGCAGGTCGACGATCAGCGTTCCCTGCTCTATCCGCCATGGCGCGGCGACCCCGTCGACCCGGACCGCCAGCGGCTTCAGCTCGTCGCCGTCAAGGCGGAGCGGACGATCATGGTCACCCGTACGCTCGACGGTCAGCACCGCCTTTACCCGGGTCCGCGCCGGATCGAGATCGACCTCCAGCACCACCTCCGGCACCTGCCAGTCGGGCGGGGTATAGTCCTCGCGGCGGATCACGCGGGGCTGGGCAGGACCGGTCTGAATATCGAGCATCGCATCAGCCTAGGGACGGCAACCCGCCGAAACAATGGGGTGTGGCATGAATGCCACAATCGGCTGCGTTGTCGGAGGTTCATGAAACTGTCGGCGGGGATTAGCGGTTCCTGCCGCACTCGTCCGCAAGGGGATAGCCGAAAGGGCGAGCGGTTTCAGTGGAGTTGCGTTACATGAAAAAACTATTCGTTGCGGCCGTCGCGGCCGCTACCCTCTCGTTCGCCGCGAGCGCCGCCCACGCCCAGGACACTGCACCCGACGGCACCAGCGGCTTCGGCTTCGAGCCCTATGTCGGCGTGCTTGGCGGCTATCACAGCTTCGACACGTTCAAGGATGGCCCGCGCATGGGCAATGGCCGTGGCAACGGCGCGCTGGTCGGTGCTGTGGGCGGTGTCAACATCCCGCTCGGCCCGGTGTTCGTCGGTGCCGAGGGCAACGTCAACAAGGGCTTCCACGAGATCGACTGGGAGTACGGCGTCGCCGGCCGCTTCGGCTTCCGTGCCGGCGAAAGCGGGCTGATCTACGGCAAGGCCGGCTACCAGTGGGTCAATTTCGACCGCGGCCCGAAGGCCAAGGACATGCTCTACGGCGTCGGCGTCGAAGTCGGCCCCAAGGACATCGGGCTCGGCGGCCTCACCGGCAATTCCGGCGTCCGCCTGCGGCTCGACATGGACACCGTCGACTTCAAGAGCATCCGTCCGATGGCCGGCGTGGTGATGCACTTCTGACGATCGTGCGTTGACGATGGGGGTGGCGGACTTGCCCGGATCTCGGGCGTCCGCCACCCCTCACTCGTCGACACGCACGCTTGCATCTTTTACCGCGATGCATCATATGCGCGGCCAGCGTCGATGGCCGCGATTTCGCGACCTTTCGAGCGGAGCAGCGTGATCATCCGGGCGGATCGTCCGGTCGTGCTCCCCCTAAGGCGCTGGCAAAGCCACGGCTTCCCTTTTCACGCGGGTCGTCATTTCGAACCCGCTTGCGCCGTCCGTGTCCCGGATGGCCGCTTGCGTATGCAAGGTATCTTTCTTTGACCAATTTCGCTGACCTCGGCCTCGCCGAGACCCTCGTCAAGGCGCTCGCCGCGAAGGGCTACGACCAGCCGACGCCGATCCAGGCGCAGGCGATCCCCGTCGTCCTCCAGGGCCGCGACCTGTGCGGCATCGCCCAGACCGGCACCGGCAAGACCGCCGCCTTCGCGCTGCCCTCGCTGCAGAACCTCGCGGCGAGCCCGAAGGCGCGGCAGCCGCACAGCTGCCGGATGCTGGTGCTCTCGCCGACCCGCGAGCTCGCCAGCCAGATCGCCGAGTCCTTCCGCGCCTATGGCGCCAACATGCGCATGTCGGTCGATGTCGTGTTCGGCGGCGTGCCGATCCCGCGGCAGGTGCGGATGCTGTCGCACGGCCTCGACGTGCTCGTCGCGACGCCCGGCCGCCTGCTCGACCTGATCGACCAGCGCGCGCTCCACCTCAAGAATGTCGAGGTGCTGGTGCTCGACGAGGCCGACCAGATGCTCGACCTCGGCTTCATCCACGCGCTGAAGCGGATCGACCAGCTGCTGCCGAAGAAGCGCCAGACCCTGTTCTTCTCGGCGACGATGCCCAAGGCGATCGCCGAACTGGGCGACCGCTTCCTGACCGATCCCGCGAAGGTTTCGGTCGCGCCGCAGTCGACGACGGCGGAGCGTGTCGAGCAGTTCGTGACCCATGTCACCCAGGCCGAGAAGCAGGCGCTGCTGACGCTGACCCTACAGACGATGGAGATCGACCGCGCGCTGGTCTTCAGCCGCACCAAGCACGGTGCCGACCGGGTGGTGAAGTTCCTCGACGCCGCCGGCATCGGCTGCGCCGCGATCCACGGCAACAAGAGCCAGCCGCAGCGCGAGCGCGCTTTGGCCGCGTTCCGCACCGGCGAGATCCGCATCCTGGTCGCGACCGACATCGCCGCGCGCGGCATCGACGTCTCGGGCGTCAGCCACGTCTTCAACTTCGAGCTGCCGAATGTGCCCGAGCAGTATGTCCACCGCATCGGCCGCACCGCGCGCGCCGGCGCCGCGGGCATGGCGATCAGCTATGTCGATGCCGAGGAGCGCGCCTTCCTGCGCGACATCGAGCGGCTGACCCGGGTCAAGCTGACGCCGGCGCCGCTGCCCGAGGATTTCATCGCCCGCGCCGCGCGCCTGCCCAAGCCGGCCCGCAATGCCCCGGCGCCGATGAACCAGCCGCAGGGCCGCCGCCATGACGACCGCAAGCCGCAGGCCGAGCGGGGACATGGCGAGCGCAACCCGGGTGATCGTCCGGCCGGCGCACCGAAGCGCCGCTTCCCGCCGCGCGGCGGGCGTAGCGGCGTCGGCGCGCACAAGGGCGCGGTGCAGCGCGCCGGTCGCTGATCTCCACTGAGGGACGGCCAAGCCATTCTTGCTTGAGCCGTCCCGCCGCCGGGCGCATCCAGCAGCGATGCAGAAGGATGTCCTCCGCCCGACCCTGATTTCGCTGGCCGCGACGGCGGTGATCCTCGTGGCCGCTGCGGTCTTCCTGTGGAAGCCGCAGGCGTCGCCGATGGCGGGCGGTCGCGTCACGCCGGGCAGCTACCGCATGGTGCTGGCCTTTCCCGTCGGCGAGTTGCCGGTCGGCCTCGAGATCGCCGGCAAGGACGGCGCGCTCACCGCGACGCTGATCAACGGGTCGAACCGGGTGACGGCGGAGCGGACCAGCCTCGACGGCGACACGCTGACGATCGCCTTTCCCAGCTACGATGCCGCGATCACGCTCCACCCGCAGGGTGAGGGGCTGGTCGGCACTGCGCATCTTCGCCGCCGCACGGGCCAGGTCGACATCGCCGCGCGGGCCGAGCCCGGACGCTCCTATCGCTTCTACCCCGATCCGACGCCGCCGCCGCCGAAGCTGGTCGGCTCCTGGCCGATGACGCTCGCCGGACCGGATGCCGAGCCGGGCCTGCTGATCATCCGGCAGGAGGGCGACCATATCGAGGGTTCGGTGCAATATCCCAGCGGCGACGTCCGCTATCTCGCCGGCGAGGCGTCGGGCAACGAATTTGCGCTGTCCACCTTCGACGGCAATCAGGGCTCGGTCTGGCGGGGCCGGATGCTCCCGGACGGAACCCTGGCGGGCGATACCTTCAACGCCACCGCCAAGGAGCCGACGACCTGGACGGCGAAGGCCGGCGCGCTGCAATTCGCCGCGGTCGGCGAGGAGAAGCCGCCCGTCGACCATATCGCCTTCACCTTCCCCGATGCCGACGGCCGTCCGGTCTCGCTGTCGGACCCGCGCTACAAGGGCAAGGTGGTGGTGGTCGCGATCGGCGGCAGCTGGTGCCCGAACTGCCATGACGAGGCGGCCTTCCTCTCGCCCTACGCCAAGCGTCGCGTTGCCGAGGGGCTGGAGGTGATCGGCCTCAGCTTCGAATATGGCGACGACCCGGTGCGCAATGCGCGGCAGGTGCGGCGCTTCGCCCAGCGCTACGGCATCGGCTATCCGCTGCTTGTCGCCGGCGCCGCCACGCCCGAGGCGACGAAGCGGGCGCTGCCGGGGATCGGCGGGGTGAAGATCTACCCGACCACCCTGTTCATCGACCGCAAGGGCAAGCTGCGCGCGATCCACACCGGCTATGCCGGGCCCGCGACGGGCGACCTCAACCAGCAGGCGGTGCGCGACTTCGACGCGCTCGTCTCGAAGCTGCTGGCGGAGCCGGCTTGAGCTAAACGCCGGTTTAACCCTTGCCGGCGCATGGAGCGGCATTCACCGAACAGGGGCCGCCCAGATGACCACCAAGACCGCGACCGATCCCGCAGCCGCGCTGCGCCTTGCCGCCCGCGAGACCGCGATCGGCCTCGGCGCCGTCGCGAGGGGCAAGGCCGAGACGCACACGCTGGAGAGCGACGCCAAGACCTTCAAGGGCATCGCCCGCATTCTCGATGGGTTGAACGAGCAGCTTGAGGAGCGCGACGCGCTGGTCGACAAGCTGGTGGCGATGCACCGCCGCATCGCCGACCTCCAGATCCGCGGCGCCACCCAGCTCCTCGAGCAGCAGAACTGGCGCAAGATCGCGACCGAGCTCCAGGCGATCGCCCAGGAAGCGATCAACATCGCCGTCGAGGGCGAGCGCCAGCAGCGGCGGACGGATCGGTAGTTCTTTTACCAAGCGATACCAATGATTTCGTCATGCCAGCGAAGGCTGGCATCCATGTCTCGTGAAACGGGCGACGCGCTGCATGACGACAGACATGGACCCCAGCCTTCGCTGGGGTGACGGAAGGTGTCGTGGTGATTGCGCCTCTCAGGCGTTCAGCGTGTCGAAGAGGTCATCCCATCCGGGGTTCGATTTCTCGATCAGGTTCAGCTTCCATCCACGATGCCAGGCCTTGAGCGCCTTCTCGCGGGCGATCGCCTCATCGATGCGATCGAAGACTTCAATGTGGACCAGCCGGGTGAGGCCGTGCCGCCGGCAGAAATCGGATCCGGTTCCGCCGCGGTGCTGCATCACCCGCGCGGCGAGATAGGCGGTCACGCCGACGTACAGCGTCCCGCTTCTGCCGTTGGTCATGATGTAGACATAGCCCTGCTTCACCCTGCCAGCCTGCACCGGCAGAGCGCTTTGGGCGAGTCCTCGAAACTGGACCCGCGCGCTCAGGAGGAAGCTGCGGTCCGGCTACGGGACGCCATCGACGGCGTGATTGTTGTCGAACAGGTTGCGCGCGCCGATGTCCAGCTCGACGCCGTATCAACGCCGCCCTGCGTGTTGCCGGAGCCGGCTCAGCCGCCCAGCATCAGCGCCGCGGTCGCCTTCGCCGATCCGACCACGCCGGGAATGCCCGCCCCGGGATGGGTGCCGGCGCCGACGAAATAGAGGTTGGGGATCGCGTCGTCGCGGTTGTGGACGCGGAAATAGGCGCTTTGGGTGAGGAGCGGCTCCAGGCTGAAGGCCGATCCCTGATGGGCGTTGAGGTCGCTGGCGAAATCGGCGGGCGTGTAGTGGAAGCGGGTGACGATCCGCTCGCGCAGCTCCGGGATCAGCCGGCGCTCGATTTCCTCGATGATGCGGTCGGCATAGAGCGGCGCGACCGCCTCCCAGTCGATCGGGAGCTTGCCGAGATGCGGGACCGGGGCGAGCGCATAGAAGGTCGAATGTCCCTCCGGCGCCATGTCCGGATCGGTCGCGGTCGGATGGTGCAGGTAGAGCGAGAAATCCTGCGGCAGCACGCCGTGGTCGTAGATGTCGGTCAGCAGCCCGCGATAGCGCGGCCCGAACATGATGGTGTGATGCGGGATGCCCGGCCAGCGGCCGCGAATGCCGAAATGGACGAGTAACAGCGAGGGCGAGAAGCGCCGGTTGATCAGTTTGCGCGCCTGGCGGCGGGCGTGGGTCGAATGCGGGATCAGGTCGCGATAGCTGTGGACGATGTCGGCATTGCTGGCGATCGCATCGAAGCTGCCGCGCCAGCCGCTCCGCGTCGCCACGCCGGTGACGCGATCCCCCAGCGTCTCGATCTCGGTCACCGGATCGCCGAGCCGGACGACCCCGCCCAGCCGCTCGAAGTGGCGGACCATGCCGGCGATCAGCCGGCTGGTGCCGCCCTTGGCGAACCACACCCCGCCATCGCGTTCCAGCTTGTGAATCAGGGCGTAGATCGCGCTGGTCGTCATCGGGTTGCCGCCGACGAGGAGCGTGTGGAAGGACAGCGCCTCGCGCAGTTTCTCGCTCTTCACGAAGGACGACACCATCGAATAGACCGACCGCCATGCCTGGTACTTGGCGAGGGCCGGCGCGGCCTTCACCATCGACGCGAAGTCGAGGAAGGCGACATGGCCGAGCTTCTCGTAGCCCTCGCGGTAGACGCCACCGGCATAGTCGAGGAAGCGGCGGTAGCCGGCGACATCGGCGGGGTCGAGCGCGCCGATCTCGCGGGTCAGGAGTTCGTCGTCGTTGGTGTAGTCGAAGGTCGTGCCGTCCGGCCAGTTGAGCCGGTAGAAGGGCGAGACCGGGATCAGCTCGACATCGGCCGCCATCTCGTGCCCGGTCAGCGACCAGAGCTCGCGCAGGCAGGCGGGGTCGGTGATGACGGTCGGGCCGGCATCGAAGGTGAAGCCGTCCTTCTCCCAGTAATAGGCGCGGCCGCCGGGGCGATCGCGCGCTTCGATCAAGGTGGTGGAGACGCCAGCCGATTGCAGGCGGATGGCGAGCGCGAGGCCGCCGAAGCCGGCGCCGATCACCGCGGCGCTACGGATCCGTTCACTCATCGCCACGTCTCCATCAGAACCCGCACCGCCGCATCGAGCGGAACTGGCGGTTTGCCGGCAAGAATGCACGTCTTGTCGACGAAGGTCGAGCGTCCCGCGTAGAAGCGTTCGATCAGCCCCGGCCGCAGACGGTAGAACCGCTCGAGTACGCGGTAGCGTTCACCCGGCTCGGCGGCGCGGAACAGCAGCCGGGCGAGCAGCCGGTAGAACGCCCGCTTTTCCCAGCATTCTTCGGCAAAATCCCGCGTAAGCCGGCAGAACCCGGACGAATCGTGGCGCGGCGCCCCGGCGATCAGCGCCGCCAGCCGGACCGCATCGGGCAGCGAGTAACCGGTCAGAGGATGAAACAGGCCGGCGCGCATTCCGGCCTTGGCGATCCCCGCGCCGCTCGACCGCCAATAGGCGTCGAAGTCCCCGCCCATCGCCACCGGCAGCGCGCCCGCCTCCTCGCTCTCGACTGCCGCGACGGTCCAGCCGCGCGCGGCGGCATAGGCGTCGATCCGGGCGGCGAGGGCGGCGGGGTCGAGGGTGGGGCCGTCGCTGTAATAGGTGTCCTCGACGAAGACGCGGTCGGCGGCGAAGGGGAGGGTGTAGACGAAGCGGTAGCCGTCGTCCTGCACCGGCGTCGCGTCCATGACGACCGGGCGGCGGAGGCCGTGGGGCCGGTCGAGGCGGAGCTCGCGGCCGAGGAACTTTTGCCAGCCGAGATCGAGCGTGCCGAGATCTGCCACCCCGCGCGCGTCGATCACCGCGCCGGCGGCGAGGGTCCGCCCGTCGGCGAGCGCGACGGCGGTGGGGGTCAGGTCGACGGCGGCCTGCGCCACCACCGTCCCCGCCGGCAGCAACTGCGCCAGCCGCATCGCCAGCCGGCCCGAGCGGATGCTGTTATAGCCGGTCGGCAGCCGCCGGGCATGGCCGGGAAAGGCGACGTCATAGCCCTGCCAGCGATGCGTGACGAACGGTGCGACGATCCAGCGGTCGCGGGCCGCGACGTCGCTGTCGAAGAACGACCAGATGTGGTTGCCGCCGATCGGCCCCGGCTCGACCAGCCGCACGCGCAGTCCGCGATGGCGGTGGCAGAGCGCATGGGCGATCAGCGCGCCCGCCAGCCCGCCGCCGACGATCGCCACCGCGCATTGTTCGTCGCCCGTCATGAAGGGCGCCTTAGAGCGAAATCGTGCCAGTCCAAAGCCTTCCGCCGGCTTACCGGATATTAACCATGGTCTGACACTGCGGACGCTCAAAGGAGGGCATGGCCTGTGGCGGACGAAGCGGCCAAGCGTAGCGACGATTCGGCCTGGCGGGCGATCACCCGATCGCAGGCGATGATCGAGTTCACCGTCGACGGCACCATCCTCGCTGCCAACGACAAGTTCCTGGACGTGATGGGCTATGCCCGCGCCGAGCTGGTCGGCCGGCATCACCGCATCTTCTGCACGCCGCAGGACGCGATCTCGCCGGCCTATCGCGCCTTGTGGCAGAAGCTCGTCGCCGGCCAGTTCGACGCCGGCACCTACAAGCGGATCGGCAAAGACGGGCGCGAGGTCTGGCTGCAGGCGACCTACAACCCGGTGCTCGACGCGGCCGGCCAGCCGATCAAGGTGGTCAAGCTCGCCACCGACATCACCGCCGCCCGCCAGAAGAATGCCGAGTTCGAGGGCAGGGTGACCGCGATCGATCGCTCGCAGGCGGTCGTCGAGTTCGACCTGGACGGCACCGTCCTGGCCGCGAACGAGAACTTCCTCGCCATTTTCGGCTATCCCCGCGCCGAACTGGTCGGCGCCCATCACCGCGTGCTGTGCCCGCCCGAAGTGGTCGCCTCGCCCGACTATCGCCGCCTCTGGGAGCGGCTGGCCAAGGGCGAGTTCGATGCCGGCCGCTATCTCCGCCGCGCCCGCAACGGCGCCGACATCTGGATCCAGGCGACTTACAACCCGATCCTCGATGTCGACGGCCGGCCCTGGAAGGTGGTGAAGATCGCCAGCGACGTGACCAAGCAGGTGCTGCTGGAACAGGAGATCGAGGCGCAACGCTGCGACCTCGAGCGCACGCTGGGCCAACTCGCCAACATCGTCAGCACCATCAACGGCATCGCCGCTCAGACCAACATGCTCGCGCTCAACGCCACGATCGAGGCCGCGCGCGCGGGCGATGCCGGCCGCGGCTTCGCGGTGGTGGCGAGCGAGGTGAAGAAGCTCGCCAGCGACACCCGCCTCGCCACCGAGCAAGCCGCCGCGATGATGCGCGACCGGCGCCACGAGGGCCGCGCCGTCGGACGGGTGGTGGCGAACGGGTAGGGGCCTGCCTCCAGCGTCGGCGCGCGCCGCGACCAAGCCCCGGACCGGATGCCGCCGCTTATCGCGCCGGAGCGGCCTCGATGCCCTGAACCGGTCTTGTAAAGTCCCGCTCCGGTTGGGAGAGGGGGGGATCCGGGAAAGAGGGAAGGGAGCCTGTGGATACGCGTCAGACCGCCGCCCGCATCGCGCTCGCCGCCGCGCTGGCGGTCGCGGGGTTGTGGATCGGGGCGGCGTTCGTGCCGGCGGTGCTCTGGGCGGGGGTGGTCGCGGTGGCGGTCGATCCGCTGCGGCGGCTGCTGCTCGACCGGCTGCCCGGACGCCATGCCACGGTGGCGGCGATCATCACCGTCGGCGTTGCGCTCCTCGTCGTGGTCCCCCTCGCGCTCGCCGTCACCCAGGCGCTGACCGAGGCGCACGCGCTGGCCGAATGGCTCGCGACCGCGCGGTCGACCGGCATCCCCGTCCCCGCCTGGGTCGCAAACCTGCCGTTCGGCGCCGGCGAGGTGGCCGCCTGGTGGAGCGCGCATCTCGCCACCCCCGATGCCGCGGCCCAGCAGCTCGAGCGGTTCGACACGGCGATGCTGATCGAACATTCGCGGACGCTCGGCCAGAGCCTCCTCAAGCGGGCGATCATCTTCGCCTTCACCGTCGTCACCCTGTTCTTCATCGTCCGCGACCGCGACGCGATCGTCCGCCAGCTTTCGACCGCGGTGAGCCGTGCCTTCGGCGGTGCCGGCCCGCGGCTCGGCCGCCAGATCCTCGCCTCGATCCGCGGCACGATCGACGGGCTGGTCCTCGTCGGCCTAGCGCAGGGCGTGGTGATGGCGGTGATCTACCTCGTCGCCGGGGTGCCCCATCCCATCCTGCTCGGCATGGTCTCCGGACTGGGCGCGATGGTGCCGTTCGGGCTGATCGCGGTGATGCTGATCGCGGTCTTCCTGCTGGTCATCAAGGGCGCGATCGTCACCGCCATCGTCGTCGGCGCGCTGGGATCGGTGCTCAACTTCTCGGCCGACCATTTCGTCCGTCCCGCGCTGATCGGCGGCGCCACCCGGCTGCCCTTCGTCTGGGTGCTGATCGGCATCGTCGGCGGGGTCGAGACGATCGGCCTGCTCGGCCTGTTCGTCGGCCCGGCGGTGATGGCGGCGCTGGTGCTGGTCTGGCGCGAATTCGTCGCGGAGGGCGCGCCGGAGGTTCCGGAACCGTGAGGCGCCGTACATCGCAGCGCAAGCCGGCGGGTGCCACAGCATCGCGGATGCGCCTTGCCCCGACCGTCCTGCTGTTCACCCTCGCCGCGCCGGCTGTGGCCGCCGATGTCATGCCGACCGGGCCGAAGCTGGTCATCGTCGAGCGCGCCGCCGATCGCCAGCCGCTGATCATGGCCGGCTTCGTCGTCAGCGGCGAGGCGGTGGCGATGGCCGCGGTGGAGGGGGCCGCCGCCAAGGCCGGCCTGCCCACCGACCGCAAGGCCGATGACGGCGGCGTGCCGGAGACGTTCGTCGCCTTTCCGCCGGGCACCGACCGCGAGGCGGCGCTGACGCTCTACCGGACGGCGCGCGCCGGCGGCTACGGCAAGCTGAAGGTGAGCGTCGGCATCGTTCCCGTCGCGGCGGTCACGAAGGGCGCCGACATCGTCGACAAGCTCGCGATCGCGGACCCGGCGGTGGTCGTCGGGCCGTAGGGCGGGCGGTAAGGCCGCCTGCAGCATCCTGCATACAATCCGAACGGATG
>Ga0207668_10002238_pt1 | contig 11292 bp, 4 predicted proteins | sample KBSS43metaG_FD_184323 | JGI IMG/M metagenome (GOLD analysis project Ga0207668, IMG submission 184323) | Switchgrass rhizosphere microbial communities from Kellogg Biological Station, Michigan, USA - KBS S4-3 metaG (SPAdes) (version 2) | ecosystem: Host-associated > Plants > Roots > Rhizosphere >... | reverse complement strand
CCAGGGGCCGAGCGGTACTACGCCGAGCTCGACGCGAAGATCCGCGAGACCACCGGTCGGCCACGCAACGAGACCGTCGTGCTGACCGCCGACTACAGCTTCCTTGCGTACTACCCGTACTACGGCTTCCAGGGCCTGACCTCGCACTACGCCAACCCGCTCGCGCAGTTCAAGGAGCGTTCGAAGGCCATCGAGGGCTGGGCGACGCTGACCAAGCCCGACCAGTTCATCGCCGCGCTCGACGCGCTGCCATGGGCCCCACCCACGGTCTTCGTCATGCGGCACGGCGCCAACGACACCTACACGCTGCGCCTCGCGTCGGACGTCTACCCCAACCAACCGAACGTTCGCCGGTACCAGGTCACCCTCGACTCGGCGCTATTCGACGACCCCCGCTGGTCGGTTTCCGACGTCGGGCCGTTCGTCCTGGCAATCCGGACCACTAACATCTAGCCCCGTGACAGTCGCGGGAGCCAATCACCGGACTGCGCGTGCCATCGCCATCGTCGCCGGACTGCTCGGCGCCATGCTCGCGATGGCGACGCCCCTGCTGCCCGTCACGCAGACCACCGCCCAGTTGAACTGGCCCCAGAATGGCGTCCTGCAGAGCGTCGACGCACCGCTGATCGGGTACGTGCCGACCGAGCTGAAGGTGTCGATCCCCTGCCGCGCCGCCGCCGGACTGAACGGGCCCGCGAACGTACTGCTGTCGACCGTGCCCAAGCAGGCCCCGAAGGCCGTCGACCGCGGACTGCTCATCGAGCGCGTCGGCACCGACCTGCTCGTCATCGTCAGGAACACCCCCGTCGTCAGCGCCCCACTCGACCAGGTGTTGAGCCCCGCCTGCCAGCGGCTGGAGTTCACCGCGCATGCCGAGCGGGTGACGGGCGAGTTCGTCGGACTGCACGCCGATCCGGACCCGGACGGCACGGCCAATCCCGATGAGCCGCGCCGAGGCGAACGCAGCGGCTACGACTTCCGCCCGCAGATCGTCGGCGTGTTCACCGACCTGTCCGGCCCCGCGCCGCCCGGCCTGGAGTTCTCCGCCACCATCGACTCGCGCTACAGCACCTCACCGACGCTGCTGAAGACGATCGCGATGATCTTCGGCGTCGCGCTGACGGTGCTTGCGCTCGCCGCGCTGCACATGCTCGACAGCGCCGACGGCGTGCGGCACCGACGCTTCCTTCCGCCACGGTGGTGGTCGATGTCGCCGCTGGACGGGCTGGTGGCGGCCGCGCTGGTGTGGTGGCACTTCGTCGGCGCCAACACCTCCGACGACGGTTACATCCTCACGATGGCCAGGGTGTCCGAGCACGCCGGCTACATGGCCAACTACTACCGCTGGTTCGGCACCCCAGAGGCGCCGTTCGGCTGGTACTACGACCTGCTCGCCCTGTGGGCTCACGTCAGCACCGCCAGCGTGTGGATGCGGCTGCCCACCCTGCTGATGGGGCTGGCCTGTTGGTGGGTGATCAGCCGCGAGGTGATCCCGCGCCTCGGCCACGCGGTGAAGCACAGCCGCGCCGCGGCGTGGACGGCCGCGGGCATGTTCCTGGCCTTCTGGCTGCCGCTGAACAACGGCCTGCGCCCCGAGCCGATCATCGCGCTGGGCATCCTGCTGACCTGGTGTTCGGTCGAGCGCGGCGTGGCGACCAGCCGGTTGCTCCCGGTGGCCATCGCGATCATCATCGGCGCCTTGACGTTGTTCTCCGGACCGACGGGCATCGCGGCGGTTGGCGCGCTGCTGGTGGCGATCGGCCCGTTGAAGACCATTGTCGCCGCCCATGTTTCGCGATTTGGCTACCTCGCGCTGCTCGCCCCGATCCTGGCGGCGTGCACCGTCACGATCATCCTGATCTTCCGCGACCAGACGCTCGCCAGCGAGGTCCAGGCCAGCACCTTCAAGGCGACGGTCGGCCCCAGCCTGGCCTGGTTCGACGAGCACATCCGCTACGAGCGGCTGTTCATGGCCAGCCCCGACGGCTCCATCGCGAGACGCTTCGCAGTGCTGACGCTGCTGTTGGCACTGGCGGTGTCGGTGGCGATGGCGTTGCGCAAGGGGCGAATTCCCGGTACCGCCTTGGGTCCGAGCCGTCGCATCGTCGGGATCACCATCATCTCGTTCCTCGCCATGATGTTCACGCCGACGAAGTGGACGCACCACTTCGGGGTGTTCGCCGGCCTCGCCGGATCGCTCGGGGCGCTGGCCGCCGTCGCGGTCACCGCCGCAGCGATGCGCTCCCGGCGCAACCGCACCGTCTTCGCGGCCACGGTGCTGTTCATGTTGGCGCTCTCGTTCGCCAGCGTGAACGGCTGGTGGTACGTGTCCAACTTCGGTGTGCCTTGGTCGAATGCGTTCCCCGAGTGGCACTTCGGCTTCACCACGATCCTGCTCGCGCTGTCGGTGGTGGCCCTGCTGATCGCCGCCTGGTTCAACTTCACCGGACGGGGCGCTGGGCCGCCGGGCACCAGGCGGTTGAGCCGAATTGCCCAGGCGCCGTTTGCGATAGCCGTGTGGATCGTCGTCGTCTTCGAGGTCGCGTCGCTGACGATCGCGATGGTCGGCCAGTACCCAGGCTGGACCGTCGGCCGATCGAACCTCGAGGCGCTCACCGGAAAGACGTGCGGCCTGGCAAGTGACGTCATGGTCGAGGAGGACGCCAACGCGGGCCTGCTCCAACCCGCGGGCAACGTGCCCGTCGGCGACGCCCTCGGCTCCGTCACCGCACAAGGCTTCAACGCCAACGGAATTCCCGCCGACCTTTCTGCCGACCCGGTCATGGAACCCCAGGGCAGCGGCAACTTCGCCGATACCGACGGAGCCCTGGTGACCGGAAGCGAGCCAGGCACCGAGGGCGGCACCACCGCGGCCGCGGGGGTCAACGGCTCCCGCGCGCGGCTTCCGTACGGCCTCGACCCCAGGCGTGTCCCAGTGATGGGCAGCTGGCGCGCGGGGCCACAGCAGCCCGCCGTGCTCCGGTCGACCTGGTATCGACTACCGCCACGCGATAAGGCAGGACCCCTGCTCGTCGTCGCCGCGGCGGGACGCTTCGACCCGGGCGAGGTCATCGTTCAGTGGGCCACCGACGCCCAGGCCGCCAAGGGTCAATCCGGCGGCGGCCTCGGATTCGCCGACGTTGGCGCCGCACCGGCCTGGCGCAACCTGCGCGCCCCACTGGCCGCCATCCCCGCCGACGCCACCCAGATCCGACTCGTCGCCAACGACGACGACCTCTCCCCGCAGCACTGGATCGCGGTGACCCCGCCCCGTATCCCCGTGCTGCGCACGCTGCAGGACGTGGTCGGCTCGACCCAGCCCGTCATGCTCGACTGGCTGGTCGGGCTGGCGTTCCCGTGCCAGCGGCCGTTCGGCCACCAGAACGGCGTCGTCGAGGTGCCGAAGTGGCGGATCCTGCCCGATCGCTTCGGCGCGGAGGCCAACTCGCCGGTGATGGACTACCTCGGCGGCGGCCCGCTCGGCATCACCGAACTGTTGGTGCGCGCGTCGCCGGTACCGACTTACCTCAAGAACGACTGGTTCCGTGACTGGGGCGCGCTGCAGCGGCTGACGCCGTGGTACCCGAACGCGCAGCCTGCCCGGCTCGACCTCGGCACCGCCACCCGCAGCGGGCTGTGGAGCCCCGCGCCTCTGCGGCCTTCTTAGCGAGTGGCGCGGCTGCAGGTGGTTCGGCGACCACTGCTCGAGCAATTTGACCGTTGGCACAAAGCGTGGACGGAATGCCGAAGGCAGGCGATCGCGTAAGGGACGCTGGGATTCGCCGACCCTTTCGATCGGTCTATTCAGCCGACCGGCGACCACAACAATTCACCACAGCCCTTTCGCGCGCTGACATTCATCCGCCATGTGTCTTCAGGCGCCCAAGTTGGTCGACGACCAGCATCGGCTCACGAATCGCAACTCGCGGGCCGGTTCCTGTGCTGCGGAGGACAGACAGCTGGATTGGACGCATCCGAGTGGAGTGGCTTGACGGCCAAGAATCTCTGTCTGGAGAGCACAATCCATATCAGAAAAGCAGGCACTCTTTCAGTCGTGGACTTCGTATGCCGCCCCGGTATGTAATCACGCGAAAGATGAACCCCTAATGGCGAGTCCAGTACAACCAGCAATTGAAGGATTCAGGAAGTACTACGCGCCGAAAGTCCGATTGTAAAATTGCGAGAATCCGACGCTGCTGCTACGCGAATTCTTTCCGCACATCCTGGACCGCTTCTTCGATTGTGAATACACGATGTAGCTCACGGCGGTCCGTTACATACTTGTTGAAGCGAGGATGGGAGCTTATCGGCGATGCTCGATCATCGTCGCCCACAAAGTACGACTTCTCTGCTTCTGCTTCATTCAGAAGAGAAATGACAGCCAGGTCTGAATTCACGTAGAAATCAGGTGCCGCTGGCGCATAAGGTTTAACTGCCCCGATCATGCGTTCGTAGAATCGGTGGTCTTGCAGTCGAGCCGTTACCCGTTCACCTTGCGCCACCAGCTTGAAAAAATTTCGCGATATTACCCGCTGCGCCAAATCTCTTGCCGTTGGATCTAAGCCGCGGCATTCGGCCACAGCCTCGATAAACTGAAAAAGCCCAAAGTCATCAAGCTTTAGCAGTTCGTCAACGGTCAACGGGTTGCCAGAGAGTGCTTTAATGTACGGCATAAATGTTCCCGCGGCTTCTTTTACTAACGGCTCTCGGTCAACCACACGTAGCCGACGCAGCAACAGGCCGACCATCATTTCGGCGCTTCGCACTGTCTTGTGGAAATACAGAGTCTCGTAAAGAGAAGCACGCGCGAGAATTACTTGCTCGATGACAGACGGCGACTTGCGCTCATCAAACCCCAGTACCAAATCGTCACGATCAGTAAATCCGATTCGGCTAGTGCTAATCAGCCAGTTGAAGTCATACGTCCCATAGCCCACACCGCACGTGTGGGCGTCGCGCAGTAAGAAGTCTGCACGGTCTACGTCTACGTCCGCAGACAGCAACTTTGGGAGATAGGTTAAATAATGACTTCCACGCAGAAGATTCCGAATTCGTTTTGTAGATCCCGGCTCATGCTGCTCGAGTAGTCGATGCAATGCGCCATCCGTCCAGCCAAGTATTGCATCTGTGATTATCTCATGCCATTTTGCGTTCGCAAGCGGAGGCCTATCTGACATATCAATTCCCAGCGTATCCATCCACGCTTCTCGATCGAAATGATCTCCAATTACCTCACGCTCCCACGCGTGCGAAAGCGGACCGTGCCCCACATCGTGACACAGCGCGGCAATCGCGAGATCTCGGATCGCGCTGTCGTCAATTCGTAGAAATTCACTCAACACGGGTCGACTGAAATTGCGTAAATGCCGTCCGAACCGAATTGCCAAATGAGCCGCACCGAGAGAGTGCGTGAACCTTGAATGTTCCGCAGCGGGAAACACTTGGTAGGCCATGCCGAGTTGTCGGACTCTCCGCATGCGTTGCAATTCTGGTGTGCGAAGTATCTCGACGATGATCGTTTCAGGGCCTGTAAATTCCATTAGGCCATGCACGGAGTCTTGAATCCGCAACAGGCGCGGTTTAGGCAATATCTGCACCCAATTTGCTGGCACTGGTTCGCATCGATTCGAGTTCAGAAGGACTGAAGCCGGGATACTCCATCAAGCGACGTAACTTCTCGGCCAGTCGAGTTCTTTGAGTTGTCGGCATCAATGCATGGTTGGGCAGAAGAAACTTGTCGATCTGCGCCCACTCTTCGACCGGCGTGAAATGTCCGTTTTCGGTCAATTCATCCCGGACAAATGCCGTCAATTTTTCCTTCACCAGTTCGACGAGGTTATTTGCAGAGGGCCGATCGTGTGGCGCCTTCGCCAGTGCTTGTTCGAGTACTGCTCTCAGCGCGGGATGTTCAATCAACTCGAGATCAACCCATCGATCCCACTCATCAGCAGCGCGTTCGGCTAACTTACTTTCCGCTTGCGACCGCTCTGCTGGAGATGACACCCGTGGGATTGGTTCATCGAAATCGATCAAAGGGAACCGGCCAGCCACGGCCTTAAATGCAGTCGCTGCTAGGGCCCAAATGTCTATTGGGGTTGGTTCATCACTGTATGAGTTGACGGCTAGAATCTCTGGAGCACGAGTGCGAATGCTCCCTGTTGCTGTTGCGTCTGGCGAGAAATCAGAAATTTTCCTGCAGATCCCGAAATCAAGTAGGATGAACTTGCCATCCTTCATTCCGATGTTATCGGGCTTTACGTCACCATGAATTAGGCCTAGGTTAGCGTGGAGGTGGTGCAGTGCCTCACCAATATCAACAAGCAGATTAGCTACTTCCGCAATTGAACTCGCTCGCCAAGCGTCATTTAGCATGATGGGTAGATACTCTTCAACAAGGAATCGTTCTGCAGCACCGTTACTTAAGATGTGCGTACTTATGATATGAGGATGTTCGGTCTTGAGCGGGTGCGCTTCGAGCTCTCGCTGGGTGATACGAGCGGCTTCCTCGGCAGAAGCAATTAACTTTTTTATGACCACCTGCCGCTGCGTTAGTTGCCAGGTTGCCAAGAACACCAGCTTTTGACTGCCCGCCCGGGACAGGAGCCTAGTGATGGATATTTCAGGGGGTGGTGCCACTGATAAACAATCGATTACGGAAGCAGCATCATTCGGGTGAAACTGAACCCATCGGCTTATGCCATTCAGTTGCTCAACATCAAGATCGCGGCGCGATTCTAGCAAGTGCTCAAACAGCAGAGCCGCTTGCTCGTCCGTCCAGACGTCACGTAGGCACATGGCGATTTCAGCCAAAGCCTGTTGGAACGAATCGGACGATGCGAACAGACTTCGTTGTGGTTCGAATTTCTCGTAGGCGAGACGTGCACACGCCGCGCCAAGTGCGGCAATTGCATGTGCGCCAGAAGGTAGGTCGGCATAGTCTTCGCCGCTGTTAGCCACGCATCCTCCTTGCAACGAGACGCTCGACCTCCAGCATAGACCCGCTGGCCGTCATATCTGCCGTCTAGCAGGGAAAATGGGTCCGGCGCGTCGAGCCAATGCGGCAGCGTTCCGGCGGAGCGCAACGTCGTCAGTTGTCCCGCCAGGCTCGACCTCGCCACCGCCACCCGCAGTGGGCTGTGGAGCCCCGCCCCGCTGACGCCCAGTTAGTAGCGAGCGCCGAGTGGCGCCGCAAGGGTCACATCCTCGTCGCATACCCTTGTCCCTCGTGCCCGCACGGACCTATCGACTCATCGCGATCGTCGCGGGCGTCGTTGGACTCCTTCTGTGCGGCCTGACCCCGCTGCTGCCGGTCAAGCAGACCACCGCCACCATCCTGTGGCCGCAGGGCACCGGAGCCGACGGGTTCGTCACCGACGTCACCGCCCCGCTGGTATCGGGCGCTCCGCTGGCCCTCGACGTGTCGATCCCGTGCAATGCGGTCGCCACGCTGCCCGCGGCGGGTGGGCTCGTCTTCTCGACCATTCCCCCGGCCGGCATCGACGCCAGCCGCAACGGACTGTTCGTCCGCGCCACCGCCGACAGCGTCGTCGTGGCATTCCGCGACTCGGTGGCCACCGTCGCGCCGCGCAAAGCCGTCGACTCCGGTGCGTGCAGCACGCTTCACCTCTGGGCCGACGCGGGCGGCGTCGGTGCCGACTTCGTCGGGATCCCTGGCGCCTCCGGAACACTGGCGATCGAGAAGAAACCGCAGGTCGCTGGCGCGTTCACCGAGCTCAAGGTGGCCCCCGGGCCGGGGTTGGGCGCCCGCATCGACGTCGACACCCGGTTCATCACCTCACCGAGCGCACTCAAGACCGTCCTGATGGCGCTCGGCGTGCTCGCCACGCTGGCGTCGGTGGTGGCGCTCGCGATGCTCGACGCGCGGGCGGGCCGACGGGTGCGCGGCGCGTGGCGGCGGTTCTGGCGGGTGGGCGTGGCGACGTGGCTCGCCGACGGCGCCGTCATCGGCACGCTGCTGCTCTGGCACGTCATCGGGGCCACCTCGTCCGACGACGGCTACAACCTCACCATCGCCAGGGTGTCCGGGCAGGCCGGCTACGCCACCAACTACTACCGGTACTTCGGCGCCTCCGAAGCGCCGTTCGACTGGTACCAGAGCGTGCTCGCCCACCTCGCCGCCGTCAGCACCGCGGGCGCGTGGATGCGGCTGCCCGCGACCTTGGCCGGAATCGCGACGTGGCTGCTGTTGAGCCGGTGGGTGATCCCGCGGGTGGGCCGCCGAGTCGCGGTGAACCGCGTCGCGATGTGGACCGCCGGCGCCGTCTTCCTGGCCGCCTGGCTGCCGTTCAACAACGGGCTGCGACCCGAGCCGCTGATCGCGCTCGGCGTGCTGCTGACCTGGGTGCTGGTGGAGTACGCGATCGGTGCCCGCCGCGTCTGGCCCGCCGCCGTCGCGATCGTCGTCGCGACGTTCAGCGTCGCCCTGGCCCCGCAGGGGCTCATCGCGGTGGCCCCGCTGCTGGTGGGCGCGCGCGCCGTCGTCAAGATCGTCCGCGGCAAACGCGACACCTACGGATACCTCGCCCCGCTGGCCGCGCTGGCCGCCTCGGCGTCGCTGTTCTTCGTGATCGTCTTCCGCGACCAGACCCTGGCGACCGTCGCCGAGTCGGTCCGCATCAAGTACGCCGTCGGGCCGACCATCGACTGGTATCAGGACTTCCTGCGCTACTACTTCCTGACCGTCGAAGACAGCGTCGACGGCTCGCTGACCCGCCGCTTCTCGGTGCTGGTGTTGCTGCTGTGCATGTTCGGCATGTTCGCGGTGCTGCTGCGCCGCGGCGGGCTGCCAGGGATGGTCAGCGGGCCGGTGTGGCGGCTACTCGGCACCACCGCCGTCGGGCTGCTGCTGCTGACCTTCACCCCGACGAAGTGGGCCGTCCAGTTCGGCGCCTTCGCGGGGCTCGCGGGCGCACTCGGAGCCGTCACCGCGTTCACGTTCTCGCGTGTCGGGCTGCACAGCCGACGCAACCTGGCGCTGTACGTCACGGCGCTGCTCTTCGTGCTGGCGTGGGCGACGTCCGGCATCAACGGTTGGTTCTACGTCGGCAACTACGGCGTGCCCTGGTTCGACAAGCAACCCGTGATCGCAGGCATCCCGGTCACCGGCATGTTCCTGGGGCTGGCCGTCATCACCGGACTGCTCGGGGGCTGGCTGCACTTCCGGCTCGACTACGCCGGGCACACCGAGGTCGCGAACACCCGGCGCAACCGGACGCTGGCGTCGACGCCGCTGCTGATCGTCGCCACCATCATGGTGGTGCTCGAGGTCGCGTCCATGGCCAAGGGCGCGGCCGCCCGCTACCCGGCCTACACCACGGCGAAGGCCAACGTCGACGCGATGACGAGCTCTACGAGCTGCGCGATGGCCGACGACGTGCTCGTCGAAGCTGATACCAATGCCGGTCTCCTGCAACCGGTTCCGGGCCAGACCTTCGGACCCGACGGTCCGCTCGGAGGAACCGACCCCGTCGGGTTCACCCCCAACGGAGTGTCCGACTCACTTGAGCCGCCGGAACCCGTCACGGCCAACCCCGGCACGGTGAACTCGGATGGCTCACCGAACAAGCCGAACGTCGGTATCGGCTTCTCGGCGGGCACCGGCGGCGGCTACGGACCCGTCGGCGTCAACGGCTCCAACGTCTTCCTACCGTTCGGACTCGACCCCGCGCGCACGCCCGTGATGGGCAGCTACAAGGAGAACACCGTCGCCGCCAAGGCCACCTCCGCGTGGTACGCACTTCCGCCCCGCACCCCCGACCGGCCGCTGGTGACCATGGCCGCAGCGGGCGCCATCTGGTCCAACGACGAGGAAGGCGGGTTCCTCTACGGCCAGTCGTTGAAGCTGCAGTGGGGCGTGCAGCGGCCCGATGGCACCTACACCGCACTGGCCGAGGTGCAGCCCATCGACGCCGTCGACTCGCCGCAACGCGCGTGGCGGAACCTGCGCTTCCCGCTGGCGTGGGCGCCGCCGGAGGCCAACGTCGCGCGGATCGTGGCCAACGATCCCAACCTGTCCGACGACCAGTGGTTCGCCTTCACGCCGCCGCGCGTGCCGGTGCTCGAGACCGCGCAGCAGCTCCTCGGCTCGCAGACGCCGGTGCTTCTGGACATCGGCACCGCAGCCAACTTCCCCTGCCAGCGCCCGTTCTCCGAGCGCCTCGGCATCGCCGAACTGCCGGAGTTCCGCATCCTGCCCAACTACAAGCAGGTGGTCGTGTCGTCGAACCAGTGGCAGTCCGCCGACGACGGCGGTCCGTTCCTGTTCATCCAGGCATTGCTGCGGACATCCTCGATCCCGACGTACCTGCGCGACGATTGGTACCGCGACTGGGGCTCGATCGAGCGCTACGACCGGCTGATTCCGGCCGCCGAGGCCCCCAACGCCGTCGTCGAAGAGGGCGTGCAGACCGTGCTCGGTTGGACGCGCCGCGGCCCGATCCGTGCGCTGCCCGTGGGGAACCCGCAATGAAGGGTGACGTGAAGACCGCGCGCTGGGTGGCGATGATCGCCGGCCTCATCGGCTCCGTGCTGTCGGTGCTGACGCCGCTACTTCCAGTGGTGCAGACGACGGCGACGCTGAACTGGCCGCAAGGCGGGCAGCTGACGAACGTCACCGCACCGCTCATCACGTTGACGCCGGTCGACGTGTCGGTCACCGTGCCGTGCGACATCGTCCGGTCGATGCCCCCCTCGGGTGGGGTGATCCTCGGCACCGCACCGCCCGACGCCAAACAGGCCGCTTTGAACGGACTGTTCGTCAACGTCACCGCGACGCGCGTCGACATCACCGACCGCAACGTGGTGGTGGGGACCGCGCCGCGCGCCAAGGTGATCGACCCGTCGTGCCAGCGCATCGAGATCACGTCGACCGAGGCGGGCACGTTCGCCACGTTCGTCGGCCTCACCGGCCCGGATGGCAAGGAACTGCGCAGCGGCTTCCCCGACCCGAATCTGCGGCCAGCCGTCGTCGGCGTCTTCACCACGATGAACGGGCCCGCGCCGCAAGGGCTCTCGCTTTCTGCCACGATCGACACCCGATTCAGCACCTCCCCGACGGCGCTCAAGCTCACCGCGATGGTGGTGGCCATGATCGCCACCGTCATCGCGCTCATCGCGCTGTGGCGGCTCGACCAACTCGACGGCAGACGCATGCAACGGGTCATCCCGTCGCGGTGGCGGACGTTCACCACGGTCGACGGCGTGGTGATTGGCTCGTTCCTGGTGTGGCACGTCATCGGCGCGAACTCGTCGGACGATGGCTACATCCTGCAG
>Ga0207668_10002233_pt1 | contig 11303 bp, 10 predicted proteins | sample KBSS43metaG_FD_184323 | JGI IMG/M metagenome (GOLD analysis project Ga0207668, IMG submission 184323) | Switchgrass rhizosphere microbial communities from Kellogg Biological Station, Michigan, USA - KBS S4-3 metaG (SPAdes) (version 2) | ecosystem: Host-associated > Plants > Roots > Rhizosphere... | reverse complement strand
CGGCGGGCGGGAGGACGTGACCGGCGAGGCCGCGCTGCTGTCGGCGCTGACCGCGAGCCGCACCGGCCGGATGCGCGACATCGTCGAGACCATCCAGGCCGAGCAGGACGAGGTGATCCGGGCCGGGCTGCCCGGGGTCCTGGTGGTCCAGGGCGGCCCCGGCACCGGCAAGACCGCGGTGGCGCTGCACCGCGCGGCCTACCTGCTTTACACCCACCGCGCCCGGCTCACCAAGCAGGGCGTGCTCATCCTCGGCCCCAACCCGACGTTCCTGCGCTACATCTCGCAGGTCCTGCCGTCGCTGGCGGAGACCGGGGTGCTGCTCGCGACGCTCGGCGACATGTTTCCCGGCGTACGGGCCCGGGCCGTCGAACCGGCGGCCACGGCCGCCGTCAAGGGCCGGCTCGGCATGCTCGACGTGTTGAGCCGGGCGGTGGCCGACCGGCAGACCGTGCCGGACGACTTCGTCGAGGTCGACCACGACGGCTATCCGCTGCGGATCGAGCGGGCCGTGCTGGAGGACGCCCGGGCCGCGGCCCGCCGGTCCGGCCGCCCGCACAACGTGGCCCGGCAGATCTTCGTGACCGAGGCGATCCACGCGCTGTCGCTGCAGATCGCCGAGCGGATCGGCGCCGACCCGCTGGGCGGGGAAAACCTGCTCTCCCCGGCCGATCTCGCGGAGACCCGCCGCGAGCTGCGCGAGGACATCGACGTGCAGCGGGCGCTCTTCGAGTTCTGGCCGGTGCTCACCCCGCGCCAGGTGCTGCGCGACCTGCTCGGCGACGCCGGCCGGCTGGACTCGGCGGCCGCCGAGCTCACCGCCGCGGAGCGGGCCCGGCTGCTGCGTCCCCGGGACGCCCGGTGGACCCCGGCCGACGTGCCGCTGCTCGACGAACTGGCCGAGCTGCTCGGCGTGGACGACACGCTGCGCAAGCGCGCGGCGGCCCAGGAACGGCGGCAGGCGATCGAGTACGCGGAGGGCGTGCTGGAGATCGTCGAGGGCTCCCGGTCGCTCGACTTCGAGGACCAGGAGGAAGAGATCCTCTCCGCGATCGACGTGGTGGACGCCGGCGCCTTCGTCGAGCGGCACGAGGTGCTCGACACCCGCACCGCCGCGGAACGGGCGGCCGCCGACCGTACCTGGGTCTTCGGGCATGTGATCGTGGACGAGGCGCAGGAGCTGTCGCCGATGGCCTGGCGGCTGCTGATGCGCCGGTGCCCGAGCCGGTCGATGACCGTGGTGGGTGACGTAGCGCAGACCTCCGAGCTGGCCGGCACCACCACCTGGGAGCAGGTGTTCGAGCCGTACGTGGCGCAACGCTGGAAGATGGTCGAGCTGACCGTCAACTACCGCACCCCGGCCGAGGTCATGGCGGTGGCGGCCGACGTGCTCGCCGCGGTCGACCCGGCCCTGCAGCCGCCCCGGTCGGTGCGGTCGGCCGGCGTCGCGCCGTGGTCCCTGCGGGTGCCGCGGGCCGCGCTCGCCGCGGAGGTGATCGCCGCCGTACGCCTGGAGGCCGCCGAGGCCGGTGCGGGCCGGGTCGGGGTCCTGGTGCCCGAGGCGCGCGAGCCCGAACTGGGCCGGGCCCTGGTCGAGGCGGTGCCGGGCGCGGCCGTGGGCGAACAGCCCGACCTGCTCAACCAGGTGGTGCTGATGACCGTACGGCAGGCCAAGGGCCTCGAGTTCGACGCCGTGATCGTGGTGGAGCCGGACGAGATCATCGCGGAGAGCCCGCGCGGCCTGTCGGACCTCTACGTCGCGGTGACCCGGGCGACCCGCCGGCTCGGCGTGCTGCACACCGCCGACCTGCCTAAGGTGCTCAACGCGCTGGCCGAGTGAGCACGCGGAACCGGGGCCCGGCGAGTGCCGGGCCCCGGTACGCGAACGCTGTTGTTATGCGGCCGCGACCGGCGTGCGCAGCGAAGCCCGGCTGTACGAGGTGTGGCCGTGCGCGTTGGTCAACGCCAGCCGGCTGTGCACCGACGTGCTGCTCGCGATGTTCGCGTAGTAGTTGGCCCGGCGGCGGGCCGTGATGCTCTCCGGGTTGTCCGGCACCGGGGCGAGTTCGGGGCTCAGGTGCGTGTTGAGGCCGTCCTTGAGCAGCAGCAGCGCCTCGGCCCGCAGCTGGCTGATCCGGCTCTCGGTGACACCCAGGTCGTTGGCGATGTCCGCCATCGGCCGCTCGTGCAGGAAGTACTCGGTGATCACGTACTGCAGCCGCTCGGGCAGCGAGCCGATCGCGTGGTGCAGGTAGCCGATCTGCTCGCGGCGCAGCAGCATGTCCTCCGGCCCCGGGTTCTTCTCGGTGACCATGTCGTCGGCGCTGCTGGTGGTGAAGCCCTGCAGCGACAGCACGGTGGCGCGCTGCACGTCGGTGTCGGTCTGGTGCAGGTCCGTGGTGGTGGTGCCGAGCGCCTGGGCCAGCTCGTCGGCGGTGGGCGTGCGGCCCAGCGTGGTGGTGAGCTGCTGGCGGGTGGTGTCGGTGGCCCGCGCCTTGGTGCGTACCGACCGGGTCGCCCAGTCCAGCGCGCGCAGCTCGTCGAGGATCGCGCCGCGGATCCGGGTGCTGGCGAAGCGGTGGAACGGGATGCCCCGCTCCGGGTCCCAGCCGCGGGCCGCGGTGACCAGCGCGTGCAGGCCGGCGCTGGTGAGGTCGTCGCGGTGGATGTGGTTGGGGATCCGGCTGAGCATGTCGCGCACCAGGTGGCCGACGAGCGGCATGTGGGTGCGGATCAGCTCCTCCTGCTCGGCTGTGGAGAGCACAGTCGCGGCGGGCGCGGTGTCGGCGGCGAGGTCGGCAACGGTCGTCACGGTGCTGGTCATGTCATCCCCCGGTTTGTGTCGGCGGCCCGTTGGTGGCGGGTCCCGGCTTGCTGGAGAAGACTTTGGGTGACCACGGGTACACGTTCCGGTCACGAACGGGTGCACCCCGGTTGTAGCCAAAAAGGCCTGGTGCTTGGTTGTCCATCGGCGGTGGGAGAGGCGGGTTGAGGGTTGTTGCCGACGGCTGGCACCGTTGACCCATGGATCTGACCGACTCCGGCACCACGATCAACCTCGTCGCGGGGCTGGCGATCGCCCTCGGGGTGATCGGCGTGGTGGTGCCGGTCGTGCCCGGCCTGCTGCTCAGCTGGCTGGGCGTGGTGTTCTGGGCCTTCCTGGGCGACGCCGGCAGCGGCGTCAAGTGGGTGGTGGTCGTGGTGGCCACCCTGGTCGCCGTGCTCGGTGCCGGGATCAAATACCTGGTGCCCGGCCGCCGCCTGAAGAGCGCGGGCGTCCCCAACTCGGCGCTGCTGGCCGGCGCGGTGCTCGGCCTGATCGGCTTCTTCGTGGTGCCGGTGGTGGGCCTGATCCTCGGCTTCGTGCTCGGTATCTACCTGGTCGAGCGCGCCCGCCTGGGCCCCGGCCAGGCCTGGCCCTCGACAAAGCAGGCGCTGGCCGCCGCCGGCATGGCCATGCTCATCGAGTTCACCACGGCCCTGGCCGTCGCCGTGGTCTGGGTCTTCGGCCTACTCCTCGGCTAGTCACCTCGCCGGCGTTGGTCGGGTGTCGGGCGGCTGCTCAGCGCCGGCCGCGGGCCCGCCGGCGCTGGGTGAGCAGGAGCAGCAGCGGAGCGCCGGCGAGCAGCAGGGCGACCGACAAAGCGGCGGCGACCGAGAGCGCCCGCGACGGCGCGGGCTTGGCCCCGGCGGGCCCGGGCGCGGGCGCGGCGGCCGGCGTGCCGGCGCCCGCCGGGGCGCTGGGCTGGGCCGCCACCGCCTCCGCCGGGCTGACCAGCTTGCCGACCGAGGCGTCCCGGGGCAGCGCGAACCCCCAGTCGAGCAGCGCGGCCCCCTGCTGCCAGCCGCGCAGCGGTCGCGCCTCGGCTCCCAGCAGCGTGACCACGAGCCGCCGGCCGTTGCGCTGCGCCCCGCCGACATAGCTGTGCCGGGCCACCGTGGTGAAGCCGGTCTTCCCGCCGAGCGCACCCGGATAGTTGAAGATCAGCTTGTTCTCGTTCTGGAACTGGAAGCCGCCCTTCTTCAACTTCGGCTGGGCGGGCATCTGCGCCGACCGGGTGAGCACCCACCGGCGGAAGTCGGCGTTGGCGAAGCAGACCCGGGCGATGAGCGCCAGGTCGTACGCGCTGGTGAACTGGCCCTTGCCGTCCAGCCCCGAGGGGGTGACCGCGTGGGTCTGGAAGGCGCCGAGCCGCTGCGCCGTGGCGTTCATCGCGGCGACCGTCCGGGCCTTGCCGTCCGGACCGCCGCCGCCGGCCAGCCGGGCCAGCGTGTTCGCCGCGTCGTTGCCGGAGTTGAGCAGCAGGCCCAGCCACAGCGTGGCGATCTGGTAGCGGCCACCCTCGACCAGGCCCACGGCCGAGCTGCCCGGCTCGATGTCGAGGTCGTCGCGGACGACGGTGATCTGCTGCTTCGGGTTCAGCTTGTCGATCACCGTGGCGGCCAGCAGGGTCTTCAGCACGCTGGCCGGGGTCTGGTAGACGTGCGGGCCGCAGCCGCCGAGCACCTCCCCGGTGTCCAGGTCGGAGACCAGCCAGGTGGTGGCCGTCACCGCGGGCGGCTGCGGCGCGCCGGCCGGGATGATCAGGCCGTGGGTGGCGAGCGCGTCACCGCCGACCGCGCTGTGCACCGGGTTGTCCGGCGGCGGCACCGGCCGGGGCGGGATGCCGGTGGGCTTGGCGACGTTGGGCTTGGGGCAGGGGATGTCCGCCGCGGCGACGCCCGCCCGGGCTGGGGCTCCGGTGTGGGTTGGGGCGGCCGCCTCGGCCGGGGCGATCGGGAGAACGAGCGACGTCATGGCGGCGAGCACGGCGGCCACGCGGCGCCGGGTGGCACAGATCAAGGCCAGACCGCTCCCGCGTCGAGCCGGCGACCGAGCAACTGGGCCAGCGGCACGGTCTCGCCGTCGCCGCCGCCCGCGCCGACGATCAGCCGGGGCGTGCTGGGCGACAGGTCGGCGCCGGTGAACCGGGCCCGCAGCGAGGCCGGCACGGTCAGCACGTAATACTCCCCGTCCTCGCCGACGGCCACCGAACGGTTGGACTTCAGATACCACCCGCGCACGTGCGTCTTGTACGTGGCGCGGCCGTCGAACGTGCGGGCGGCCAGCGGATGGGGTTTGAGCCCGCGCTCGGCCGCCCGGCGGACGAAGTCGTCGAGCAGGGCCGCGGCCTCGCGGGCCTCGGCCGCCCGGCCGGCCTCCAGCGCCGCGGCGTGGCCGGCGATCGCCTGCCGGCGCTGTTCGGTCCACTGAGCCCGCGCGTCGTCCATGTCAGTGACCCTAAGTGATGCGCGGGGACGGCGGCCACCCGACTTTCTTCGTGATTCCTGTGAATGTCATCGGCGTCATTTGAATAGCGGCCGCGCCGCCCGCGGACGAAGAATTGCGAATTCGGCCCGGCTAGTTGCGCCGGAACCCGGTGACGAGCAACACTTGGGCGCGGTTGATCGGATTGACTTGGGAGTCGTTATGGCGCGGCGGGTAATCACCACTCTGATCGACGATCTGGATGGAAAGAAGGCTGACCGCACGGTCGAGTTCAGCCTCGACGGCAACAACTACACCATCGACCTTTCCGAGGCCAATGCGGGAAAGCTGCGCAAGGCCCTGGATCCCTACATCACCGCGGGGACCCGGCTCGGCCGGGCGTCCGCCGGCCGGATCCCGGCCCGGCGTGGCGCGGCGGGTCGCACCGCCACCTCGCGGGACGAAAACCGCCTGATCCGTGAGTGGGCGGTGGCCAACGGCCATCAGATTTCCGAGCGCGGCCGCATTCCGCAGGGTGTGACCGACGCCTACCGGGCGGCGAACGGACGCTGACCGGGTCGCCGGGCCGGCGAAAAGGGCTCAGGAAAGGCGGAGCCGGGGCAGCTGCGTGGCCACCGATTCCAGGACCTTTTCGTCGCCGGCGTACCAACTCGAGGCTCGTGGCCAATGGGTGATCGCATCGGTGAAGCCCAGGGCCGCGGCCCGGCCGACCGCGTCGGCGAAGGCATCCACGCTGCTCAACGAATAGACCGGCGACGCGTCGAGGCTGAGGTAGCGATCAACCGCGTCGCGCGGCCGGCCGGCCCGCTCCAGGGTTTCGTCGAAGCGTGCGGACGCCTCGGCCACCGATCGCCACCACGCCGCCGCGTCGTCGGTGGCCGCTCCGGTGGTCACCCAGCCGTCGCCGTGCCGCGCGGCCAGGCGCATGGTGCGTGGCCCGTTGGCCGCCACCAGGAACGGCGGCCGAGGCCCTTGCACCGGCCCCGGCGTGCTGCGCGCGTCCACCGCCGCGTAGAAGTCGCCGCGCCAGGTGGTCGACGTGCTGCCGAGGATCGTGCCGAGCAGTTCGAGGAACTCGGCGAACCGGTCGACCCGCCGGCGTGGGGTCAACTCGGGCGCGCCGAGGACCGCGGAGTCGAAGCCGGTGCCGCCGGCGCCGAGGCCGAGCAGCAGCCGGCCCTCGGAGATGTCGTCCAGCGCGGTCACCTCGCGGGTGAAGTGCACCGGGTGGCGGAAGTTCGGCGTGGCCACGAACGTGCCGAGCCGGATACGCCGGGTGACCATGGCGGCCGCGGTCAACGTCGGCACCGAGTCGAACCACGGCCCGTCGACCAGGTCACGCCAGCCCAGATGGTCGTACGTCCAGGCGTGGTCGAAGCCGTACGCCTCGGCGCGTTGCCAGCGGCGCCCGGCCACGGACCAGCGCTGGTCGGGAAGGATCACGATGCCGATTCGCACCCGGCGACGCTATCTCACGCCGTACGAAGGCTGCCGTCGGCTCCGTCCGCTAAGTGCTGGTGACCGTCGCCGGCCGCGGCCGCGAACGCCCGCAGCGCCTGGACGAGGTCTTGCCGCTGACCCGGGGCCATCCGGTCGAGCACCTCGCCGAGTGCCTGGCGGCGCCGCTCCCGAAGATCGTCGAGCAGCCGCCGGGCGGACGGGGTGAGCAGCAGCCGGACCTCGCGGCGGTCGCGCGGATCGGCCACCCGGCGCACCAGCCCGGTCGCCTCCAGCCGGTCGCAGAGCCGGCTCGCCGACGAGGGCACCACCTCGAGTGCCTCGGCCAGACGGCTCATGTTGGTCTGCCGGTTGCCGGCGATGATGGTCAGCACCCGCAGTTGCGCGGGCGGGATGGCGGGGGACTGCGCGAGCCGGGCCGTGTCGAGGACGGCCACCAGCGACTCGACCGTCGACTCCACGGCCGCGGCGACGTCGGTGATCCGTTCCATACCGGATTTTCCTGTTCTGCGGGCGGGCTCGACCAGGTGCCGCACAGCATCTACCCGGCGGGGGCCGGATTCATGCCGGCTCCGCGGATTTCAACGCAGCCAGTCCAGGCAGACGATGACCGCGTCGTCATCGAGGTCGGCGCCGATGTGATACTCGCGCAGCGCTCGTACCACCGTACCGACCGCCTCGGTCGGCGGCTGCAATCGTGTCCGGCGGATTCCGCTGAGCAGAGCCGAGGTTCCGTACGGCGGGCGGCCCGCCGGGGCGGCCGCGTGCACCCCGTCGCTCACCACGAGCACCCGGTCGCCCGGGGTGAGCTGGAACTTCTGCGTCTCGTAGCGGCCGTCGCCGAACATGCCGAGCGGCAGTTGCTGCTCCAGCGCCACCGTCCGAATGTCACCGTTCTGGGCGACCATCGCCCGGGGCGAGCCCGCGTCGACCGCCTCCACCGCCCCGCCGGCCAGGTCGATCTCCAGCAGGAGGGTGGCCACGTACTGCTCGCCGCCGTACCGCGAGTAGACCGCGTCGGAGGCCAGTTCCGCCTGCTCGACGATGTTGGCGCCGGACCGGCGGGCGTTGCGCATGGCGTTCACCGCGATCGTGGTGAGCAGCGCCGCCTCCATCCCGTCGCCGTGCCCGTTGAGCACGGTCAGGGTGAGCCGGTCGCCGGTCACCGACCAGTCGTAGTGGTCGCCGTACATCGCGTACGCCGGCTCCAGCGCCCCGGCGAGCCGGAACCGGTCGCCGCTGAGCGAGTGCCCGGGCAGCAGGTCCCATTGGAGCTCGGCGGCCATGGTGAGCCGTTCCCGGCGGCGGACCCGGCGGTAGCGGTCGGTGGCCCGATCGGCCGAGTAGAGCGACAGCGCCAGCTCCTCGGCGACGACGGCCAGTTCGCCGGTCAGTTCCCGGCTGCCCGGCCGCGACGTCTCCACCCGCAGCACGCCGAGCCGGTCGCCCCAGACGGTCAGCGGCAGCACGACCTGGGTCGGCCCGGCCGGGGTGGCGTCGACGACCGGCTGCTGGCTGCCGAAGCAACGCTGTTCCACCGGGCCGCCGATCGGCGCGTCGGGGTCGACCACCGGCCAGAGCGTGGTCATGGCGAGGTCGCCGAGCAGGATCTCCACGCGGCCGGCGTCGTAGTGCTCGCGCAGGTGGGCGATGACGGCCTCGGGGAGCCGGTCGGGTGGCGTCGCGCGCAGGAGAATGCCGAGGGACGCCGGGCGGTCGGACACTGGCTTCCTTCCTGATAGGCAATTATTGCTGAGGAGCAAGCATCATAGGTGCTCACCCCACGACCGCGTTAATCGAAGTTCTCAGGCGAACGTTTTCTCGAAGTGGATCAAGCTGCCGTCGCGAGGCGTCGACTGCATGCGCACGTTCTCACTGAGCGCGCGGATGAGGTAAAGGCCGCGGCCGTGCTCGCTGCCGGGGTCCGCGGCGCCGACGGTGCCGGGGTCGAAGCCGGGCCCTTCGTCGCGTACGTCGATCGAGCAGTGGTCCTCGGCGACGTCGAGGCTCACCTCGAAGGTCTCCGCGCCGCTCGCGTGCCGGACCACGTTGGCGCACGCCTCGGTGATCGCGATTTCCAGGTCGTCACCGGCGGCCCGGTTGACGCGCAGGACGGAGAGGGTGCTGCGCAGCAGCCGGCGCACGGCCGGGACACTGCCCGCCTCGCGCGGCAGGTCGAGCCGGACTGACATACGCATGCACTCTTCAGTGCCCAGCGACCCCGGCAGTTAACCGTTTCGTTGTGGTGATCGCCCCGATGGTCATCCGGTGGCCGCGAGATTACGTGTTATTCCGAGGTGGCTGACGCATCAGCTGACCCGTGGCCGCGCGGCCCGGCGAGAGGCGGAACATGGCGGACCAACCGGACACCGCGACGGTCGTCGCGGCCCGCGCCGGCGACTCGACCGCGGTCGATCGGCTGGTCTCGGGCTATCTGCCGCTGGTCTACACGATCGTCGGCCGGGCCATGGAGGGGCACGCGGACGTCGACGACATCGTGCAGGACGTGATGCTGCGGGTGCTGCGCAACCTCGGCGACCTACGCGACCCGGAGGCGTTCCGGTCCTGGCTGGTCGCGATCACCGTACGGCAGGTGCGGGAACGCTTCCGGGCCCGGCGGGGCGCCCCGGAGGCGCTGGTCAACGAGGACGTACGCGACCCCGGCGCCGACTTCACCGACCTGGCGATCACCCGGCTCGAGCTGTCCGGCCAGCGCCGGGAGACCGCCGAGGCGACCCGCTGGCTCGACGACGACAACCGCGAACTGCTCGCGCTGTGGTGGCTGGAGGCCTCCGGCGAACTGACCCGCGACGAGATCGTCACCGCCGTCGGGGTGACCCCCCAGCACGCCGCGGTCCGGATCCAGCGGATGAAGGCCCAGCTGGAGACCGCCCGGGTGGTGGTGCGAGCGCTCGCCGCCCGGCCGCCCTGCCCCAGCCTGGCCCTGCTCACCACGCAGTGGGACGGCCGGCCGGGCCCGCTGTGGCGCAAGCGGCTCGCCCGGCACACCCGGGAGTGCTCGCACTGCGCGCCGGTCTGGACCGGCCTGGTCTCGGCGGAGCGGCTGCTGGCCGGGATGGGCCTGGTGCCGGTGCCGCCGGAGCCGGCCGGGGCAGCCGTCCTGCCGGGCGGCGCACACCTGGCCGGCCCGGCCAGATGCGGCATGTCCCTGTCCCGCAAGGTGCTCACCGCGGCGCTCTCCACCGCAGTGGCCGGCGGGGTCGCGGCCGTGGTGACCTACCAGCACACCGATGCGCCGCCGGTCACGTCCGTCGTGGCCGCCGCCCAGTCGTCCACCCCGGCGGCCGGCCCGTCGGTCACCCCGACGCCGACTCCGACGCAGGCGCCGGCGTCGGCCGCGGCCCCGCCGAGCCCGGCCGGCAAGAAACCGCCGGTGGTGATCACCGCGAGCCGGAAGAAGGGCGTCGGGGTCTGGAAGTTCGACGGTGCGAAGGCGGCGCTGGCCGACGTCGGCGCCGGCTGGTACTACAACTGGCGGCCGGACAACGACGACCTGCCCGGCCCGGGCGGGGTCGAGTTCGTACCGATGATCCGGGACCGGGCCACGGCGACCGAAGCCACCCTGCGGCGGGCCCGGGCGGAGGGCGACGAACTGCTCGGCTTCAACGAGCCCGACATGCGCGGCCAGGCGAACATGACGGTCGACGCGGCCCTCGCCGCCTGGCCCCGGCTGGAGGCGACCGGGATGCGGCTGGGCAGCCCGGCGGTCGCCTTCGGCGGCGACACCGAGGGCGGCTGGCTCGACCGGTTCATGACCGAGGCGAGGCGGAAGGGCTACCGGGTCGACTTCGTCTGCCTGCACTGGTACGGGACGGACTTCGGCGACGCGGCGGTCGGCCACCTGCTGCGGTACGTCGACGCCGTCCACCAGCGGTACGGCAAGCCGATCTGGATCACCGAGTACGGCCTGATGCGGTTCGCCGGCACGCCGAGATACCCGACCCCGGACCAGGCGGCCGCCTTCATCAAGGCCAGCACCGGGGAACTGGAGAAACGGTCGTTCGTCGAGCGGTACGCCTGGTTCGGGCTGCCCGCGGTCGGGGACAGCGCCGCGTACGGGCTCTACCGGGACGGCGACAGCCCCACCGAGGCCGGCAAGGCGTACCGGGCGGCGGGGGTCGGAGCCCGGCATGCCCGTACCCGCAGGCGTTAGGGTCGGGGCATGATTCGGTTCGGGTACAAGGCATCGGCGGAACAGTTCGCCCCGGCGGAGCTGCTCGGGTATGGCGTGCGGGCAGAGCAACTCGGCTTCGACTCCGTGTTCATCAGCGACCACCTCCAGCCGTGGCGCCACGACGGCGGCCACGCGCCGGCCGCGCTGCCCTGGCTCGGCGCGCTCGCCGCCCGTACCGAGCGGGTCCTGATCGGCACCAGCGTGCTGACCCCGAGCTTCCGTTACCACCCGGCGGTCGTCGCCCAGGCGTTCGCGACCCTCGGCTGCCTGGCGCCGGGCCGGGTGGTGCTCGGCGTCGGCTCCGGCGAGTCGCTCAACGAGGTGCCGCTCGGCGCCGCCTGGCCGGACGGCAAGGAGCGCTTCGCCCGGCTCAAGGAGGCG
>Ga0207668_10002232_pt1 | contig 11304 bp, 12 predicted proteins | sample KBSS43metaG_FD_184323 | JGI IMG/M metagenome (GOLD analysis project Ga0207668, IMG submission 184323) | Switchgrass rhizosphere microbial communities from Kellogg Biological Station, Michigan, USA - KBS S4-3 metaG (SPAdes) (version 2) | ecosystem: Host-associated > Plants > Roots > Rhizosphere... | reverse complement strand
CGCACGGGCGCTCCAAGCTCCCCGCGACCGAGCGGTGAGGGGGTGTCCAGTGGACGTCGACGCCGGCCACGGCGCCGCCCTTGGACGTGCCCTGCCGACGACTGCGCCCCCCGAGATGTCGCTGACCCGGCGGCTCCGGTCCCTGCTGAGCTTTCCGGGCAACGACGACGACCCGGTGACGGTCCTGACCCGTACGCATCGGAGCATCCACCCCTCGGCCGACTCCGCCATGCTGCGCCGCAGCTACGCGATCGCGGAAAACATGCATCGCGGGCAGATGCGCAAGTCCGGCGAGCCGTACATCACGCATCCGCTCGCCGTCGCCCAGATCTGCGCCGAGTTGGGTATGGACACGACGACCCTGGTCGCGGCCCTGCTGCACGACACGGTGGAGGACACGAGCTACACGCTGGAGGCGCTGCACGGCGACTTCGGCCCCGAGGTGACCCACCTGGTCGACGGCGTGACCAAGTTCGACAAGGCGTTCTACGGCAAGGTCGCCGAGGCCGAGACGATCCGCAAGATGATCGTGGCCGCCGGCAAGGACGTCCGGGTCCTGGTGATCAAGCTGGCCGACCGGCTGCACAACATGCGCACGCTGGACGCCCGCTCGCCCGCCTCCCGCGCCCGGATCGCGACCGCCACCCTCGACGTGCTGGTGCCGCTCTGCGACCGGCTCGGCATCCAGGCGCTCAAGCGCGACCTCGACGACGTGGTGCTCTACCACCTGGAGCCCGAGGCCTACGCGCGAATCGACGACCACGTCAAAAACCGCCCCGGCTGGGACGAGTACCTCGCCGACGTCAGCGCCAAGGCGCGCGCGGCGCTGCGCCGCCAGCGGGTCTCCGCCGAGGTCAAGCCGAGGCCGAGGCACTACTACTCGATCTGGAAGGACACGGTCTCGGGCAGTCATCCGGTTCCGTTCGACCTGCCCCGGATCGCGGTCGTGGTGGACGGCCCGGAGACCGACTGTTACGCGGCGCTCGGCGCGATCCACGGCCAGTGGCGCCCGGTCGCCGGCCGGTTCAAGGACTTCATCGCCTCGCCCAAGAACAACCTCTACCGCTCGCTGCACACCACGGTGACCGGCCCGGACGGCCGCCTGGTCGAGGTGCTGATCCGCACCGAGACCATGCACCGCTACTCGGAGTACGGAGTAGCCACCTCCTACCGCTATCCCAAGGGCGCCGAACACTCCGAACCGTCCGGCGCCGACCAGCTGACCTGGCTGCGCCGGGTTCTCGACTGGCAGCAGGAGACGACCGACGCGGCGCAGTTCCTCACCTCGCTGCGCTGCGACCTCGCCGAGGCGCAGATCACCGTCTTCGCCCACGGCCACGCGTTCGAGCTGCCCAGCGGCTCCACCCCGGTCGACCTGGCCTACGAGCTGAGCACCCGCAAGGGCGACCAGTGCCTGGCCGCGACGATCAACGGCCGGCTCGCGCCGCTGAGCTCACAGCTGCGCGACGGCGACGTGGTGGAGATCTTCACGGAGACCGACGGCCACGTCGAGGTCGAGCCCAACGCGCCGCGCGGCCCGCGCAAGGAGTGGCTCGGCTTCGTGAAATCGAGCCAGGCCCAACTGCAGATCAACAAATACTTCGACGAAAAGAACGAGCCCGGCATCAGCATCGCCGACAAGGTCCGGCTCGGCCGGGCGACGATCGGGCTGACCCTGCGCAAGCACGACCGCGGCCTGGCCAGCGAGGTGCCGCTGCGCCGGCTCGCCGAGGAACTCGGCTACCCCGACCTCGAGACGATGCTGGTCGCGGTCTGCGAGCGCAACCTCGAACCGGACGTGGTGGTCGAGCAGCTCATCGCCCTCGTCGACCACCCGGACTGATCTTCTCAGGACGCCCCGATAGCCTTGCGGTTGTGAGTTTCCCTCGGCGATTGCGTGGCTACGCGTATCAGACGTTCTATCGACTGCCGCTTTCCGCGCGCCGCCGCCTGGTCCGGCTCGTCGCGCCGCGCTATGTCGTGGGAGCCGTCGCCGTGGTGCGGGATTCGGAATCCGACAGCCCCGGCCGTCTGCTCCTGCTCCGCCAGCCGTCGCATCGCGGCTGGGGCCTTCCGGCCGGCCTGCTGAAGAAGCACGAGCACCCGGCCGACGGCGCCGCCCGCGAGCTGTTCGAGGAGACCGGCGTACGGATCGATCCCGCCGACCTGACCGCCGGCAACCCGAACGCGATCGTCCACCCGGTCGGCGTGGTCGACACCGTCTGGTTCGGCACCGTGCCGGCCTCGACGACCACGCTGACCGTCGACGGCGGCGAGATCCTCGAGGCGGGCTGGTTCGCCATGGACGACCTGCCGCGGCTCACCACCAACACCGCGCTCCTCCTCGGCCGGTACGGCATCGGCCCGCGCGCCGTCCAGCAGCAGCCGTGACCAACCCTCCTCCCGGCACCAGCACTCCAACCGACCGGCCGCCGGCAGCGCCGTCCGCGGCTCCGGGACAACCGGGTCCCGCGCAACCGGCGTCGGGCGCCGCGGCGGGCGGCCCGCGGAGCCCGGTCTGCGGGGTCATCCTGGCGGCCGGCGAGGGGCAGCGGCTGCGGCCGCTGACCGAGCTGCTGCCCAAGGCGCTCTGCCCGGTCGGCAACGTCGCGCTGCTCGATCGCGCGCTGGCCCGCCTGTCCGGCCTCGGGCTGGCCGGCACCGCGACCGTCGCCGTCAACGCCGCCTATCTCGCCGAGCAGATCGTCTCGCAGGTCGGCGACCGGGCCCACCTGTCCGTGGAGCCGGACGGCCCGCTCGGCACCTCCGGCGGCATCGGCCGCCTCCGGGACTGGATCGACGGCCGCGGGGTGCTCGTCGGCAACGCCGACGGTTACCTGACCGACCCGGCCCGCGCGCCCGGCAAGGACATCGCCGCGCTGCTCGACGGCTGGACCGGCGAGACCGTCCGGATGCTCACCAAGCCGGTCCCGGCCGGCGAGACCGGCGGCTTCAGCGGCCGGCGCTTCGCCGGCTTCTCCCTGCTTCCGTGGCGCTTGGTGCGCTCCCTCCCGGCCGAGCAAGGCAATCTGGTACGCACGGTCTGGCGCCCCGCCGAGGCCGAGGGCGCCCTGGAGCTGATCCCCTACGACGGTGTCTACATCGACACCGGTACGCCGGCCGACTACCTGGCGGCCAACCTGCACGCCGCGAACGGCCACAACCTGATCGACCCCACCGCACTCATCGACGCCACGCGTGGTGAGGTCCGGGAGTCGGTGATCGGCGCTCGATCCCGCATCCGCGGCTCGGTGACCCGCAGCGTGACCTGGCCGGATGCCGAGGTGTCCCCCGGCGAGTCGCTCACCGACGCGATCCGCGCCCCCGGCGGCCTGACCGTGCCCGCAACCTGACCGCCCACCCCACCCCGAGGTCCGGCCCAAAACTACGCGCATGCCGACACTCCGCCCCACACCCCGCCAGCAAAGACGAGCGTGGGTAAAAGCGGCGCGCTGGGCGGCGATCCGCCCAACACCCCCAGCGTGGGCTGAGGGGTGGGTGGCAGCGCGGTCTGGCCGGCGCAGGGGATCGCCTTGGAACGGTGCGACTACGGGGGCGGCCGGCGGTGGAGCGTCCGAATTCACCTGCGGGCCTGCTCGGTGGTCCTCCGCGCCGATAGCATGGTCGCGATCCCGTCTTCCCCCTCATAGCCGAGGAGCCCGCAGGTGAACACCGCGATCGTGCACATCGACTGCGCCACCGACTCGATTCCCGAGGTCGCCGAGGCGCTGGCCGCTCTTGATGGGGTCAGCGAGGTCTACTCCGTGGCCGGCGGCGTCGATCTCATCGCGATCGTCCGGGTGAACCGGTTCGACGACATCGCCGAGGTCATCGCCGGCAAGATCTCCAAGACGCCCGGCGTCGTCAACACGGAGTCGTATATCGCGTTCCGGGCCTACTCCAAGCATGACCTCGAGGACGCCTTCGCGATCGGCCTGCCTGACGCCGACTGAGCGCCACAGCAAAGAGGGGCCCGCCGAAGCGGGCCCCTCTTTTTCGTTCGGTCAGCGACCGGAGGTGATCTCCTCGCGCTCTTCCTTGGCGCTCACCGGCGGCAGGGCCGGCGAGACCGGGGCCTCGGCCGGCTTCTCGACCGGGAAGAAGAAGCCCTTGATGGCCGGGGCGAGGGCGCCGACCCGGTTCATCTTCTTGGGCACCACCCAGCCGCCGTACTCCAGCGGGAGCGGGTGTCCGTGGTCGTCGACCGGGCCGAGCGGCTGGTGCACCTCGACGAACTGGCCGTTGGGCAGTCGCCGGATGATGCCGGTCTCCACGCCGTGTGCCAGCACCTCGCGGTCGTGCTGCTGCAGACCCAGACAGATCCGCACCGAGATGAAGTACGCCAGCGGCGGCAGGATCAGCAGGCCGATGCGGCCGGCCCAGGTCATCGCGTTCAGGCTGATGTGGAACTTGTCCGCGATCACGTCGTTGCCGCCGGAGAGGGTGGCCACGATGAAGAACGTGAACGCCATCGCGCCGATGCCGACCCGCTCCGGGTTGTCCCGGGGACGCTGGAGCAGGTTGTGGACCTGCTTGTCCTTGAGCCGCCGGGCCTCGATCCACGGATAGAACATCGGCACCGTGGTGAGCGCGCCGAGGCCGACCACCGCGGGCCAGAACAGCGGCGGAATGCTGTAGTCGAAGATGTAGAGCTGCCAGGCCGGCATGAGCCGGACCAGACCGTCCATGAACATGACGTACCAGTCGGGCTGCGAGGCCGCGGACACCTCGGACGCCTTGTACGGCCCGAAGAGCCAGATCGGGTTGATCTGGAAGAGGCCCGCCATCAGCGCGACCACGCCGAAGACGGACATGAAGAAGCCGCCCTGCTTCATCGCGTAGCGCGGGAACATCCGCTCGCCGACCACATTGGTGTTGGTGCGCATCGGGCCCGGCCACTGGGTGTGCTTCTGCTTGAACACCAGGCCCACGTGGATGCTGATCAGGGCGAGCAGACCACCCGGGATGAGCAGCACGTGCAGGATGTAGAACCGGCCGATGATCAGGTGGCCCGGGAACTCGCCGCCGAAGATCGAGGCGGAGAGCCAGGTGCCGATCACCGGGAGGGACAACATGATCGCCGAGGCGATGCGCAGGCCGGTGCCGGACAGGCCGTCGTCCGGCAGCGAGTATCCGCTGAACCCGGCCAGGAAGCCGAGCAGGAACAGCACGATGCCGATGGCCCAGTTGGTCTCGCGCGGCTTGCGGAACGCACCGGTGAAGAAGATGCGCGCCATGTGCACCACGATCGCGGCCATGAACAGCAGCGCCGCCCAGTGGTGCATCTGCCGCATGAACAGACCGCCGCGCACCTCGAACGACAGGTCGAGCGTCGACGCGTACGCCCCCGACATCTCGGTGCCGCGCAGGGCAGGGTAGGCGCCGTCGTACGCGACCTCCTTCATCGTCGGATCGAAGAAGAGCGTCAGGAAGACGCCGGTCAGCAGCAGAACGATGAACGAGAAGAGCGCAATCTCACCGAGCAGGAACGACCAGTGGTCCGGGAAGACCTTGTTGAGCACTGCCCGCAGTGGAGTCGACGCCTGGAACCGCTCGTCGACCCCCTTCGCAAAGGTGACCGGCGCCTGTGCGAGATCGACCTTCCGGCGCTTCATGGGCGCTCCCAGAAATCAGGTCCGACGGTGTCCTTGTAGTCGGACTTTGCCACGAAGAAGCCGTCCTCGTCCACGTCGAGCGGCAGCATGGGCAGCCGCCGGCTGGCGGGTCCGAAGATCGGTTGCGCGTTCCGAGTGATCATGAACTGCGACTGGTGACACGGGCAGAGCAGGCGGTTGGTCTGCTGCTCGTAGAGGCTCGCCGGGCAACCGGCGTGCGTGCAGATCTTCGAGTACGCGACAGAGTCGCCCCACATCGAGCCCTTGTTGCGCGGGTCGGCGTCGGCGTTGCGCCGGGTCTCCTCGGCGTCGTCGGAACGCAGGTGGATCAGCAGGGTCGGCGAGTCGGCGTACTCATTCGTCGCGCCGTGCGGGATGCCCGGGAAGACCGTCATCTGGCCGCCGGTGCTGACGTCCTCGGGGCGGATCGGCGTACCGTCCTCGCGGGTCAGCCGCACCAGCTTGCCGCCGTTGGTCACCGGGTTGAACCCGGTGCGGAACATCATCGGCTCGTCGCCCTTGTGCGGGTTCTGAATCAGGCCGCCGACCAGCGGGGCGGCCGCGACCAGGCCGAGCGGTGCGAGGCCGAGACCGATCGCGCCCTTGAGCAGCGGCCGGCGCTGCACGCTCAGCTCGTCCGCCACGAAGGCCATGGTCTGCCCGGTGATGAGCTGGTCGTCGGACGGCGGCGCGCCGTCGTGCCGCTGCTGGATCAGCACCTCGTGCGGCAGCAGCTTCTTGGCCCAGGCCAGGATCGCGAAGCCCAGTCCGAACAGCGCGACCGCCAGCGTGAGGCCGAGGATCGCGGTGTAGTAGTCGCTCGCCGAGCGGCCGAGCTCGTAACGCCACGGCCAGGCGATGTAGAAGACCAGGAACGCCAGCGCACCGGCGCCGGAGATCAGGAAGAGCAGCGCGATGTTGCGTACGACGCGCTTCTCCGCCTTGGAGTTGTGCCCCTGGAACTGCGACTCGTAGGTGATGATCTCGATCTCTTCACGGCGGAGACCCTCTTTGACGATCTCGAACCGGGTGAGCCGCGGGTCGTTCACGTCGACCGGCTTGCGGCCGGCCTCGGTCGGCTCGTCGTGCGTGATGGTCATGACTTCCCCGCAATCCACAGCGACGTGAAGACCAGGATGGTGATACCCACCGCGAAGATCGCCAAGCCCTCGGTCACCGGCCCGTACCGGCCCAGATTGAACACGCCACCCGGGTCCTTGTCCTCCTGGATCTGCTGCGTGATGTAGGTGATGATCTCGCGCTTCTGCTCCGGAGTGAGCTGGTTGTCGCCGAACACCGGCATGTTCTGCGGGCCGGACAGCATGGCCGCGTAGATCTGCTCGGGGGTGGCGTCGTGCAGGCTGGGCGCGAACTTGCCCGAGGAGAGGGCGCCGCCGGCACCGCCGTACTGGTGGCAGGAGGTGCAGTTGACCCGGAACAGCTCGCCGCCGCGGGCCAGCGCGTCCGGGTTCTGCTTCAGGTCCTCCACGAACTTGCCGTCCTTGGGCAGCTCCGGACCGCCGCCGAGCTCCTGCACGTACTGCGCGAGCTGCTTGGTCTGGTTCTTGTCGAACTGCGGCTTCTTCTGCTCGGCCTGCGCCTCCTGGCGGGTCATCGGCATGCGGCCGGTGCCCACCTGGAACTCGACCGAGGCCGCACCGACGCCGATCAGGCTCGGGCCACGGCCCTGGACACCCTGCCCGTCCCGCCCGTGGCAGGTGATGCAGCTGGTGTCGAATAGCTGCTTGCCCTCCTGCGCGGTGGCGGAGAGCTGGCGGGGCTCGTCGGCGAACGCGCCGGGCGCGAAGGCGGTGTACACGCCGCCGGCCAGCGCGAGCGCGGCGAGCATGCGCGCCGCCGCACCGAGCCGCCGGCGCGCCCGGCTCGGCGCGGAGCGCCGCCGGGAGAACACCCGGAAGCCTCGCCCGGCAGGGGTGTCTGAAGTCATGGGCTGTGTCCCTCTGGATGTTGACCGGAAGCTCATGGACGCGGGCAGGCTACTGAAGCCAATAGATCATGGCGAACAGCGCGATCCACACGATGTCCACGAAGTGCCAGTAGTACGACACGACGATCGCCGACGTCGCCTGCGCCGGCGTGAACCGGCCCATGGTCGTACGAATCATGTAGACGATGAAGGCGATCAAGCCGCCGGTGACGTGCAGGCCGTGGAAGCCGGTCGTCAGGTAGAACATCGAGCCGTAGCCGTCGCCGTTGAGCTTGATGCCCTCGCCGACCAGGTTGCGATACTCGTTCGCCTGGCCGAGCACGAAGATCAGGCCCATCACGAAGGTGATCGTGAACCAGCGCCGCAGCGCGAACACGTCGCCCTTCTCCGCCGCGAACACGCCCAGCTGGCAGGTCACCGAGGAGGCCACCAGGATCACCGTGAACGTCGTCGCGTACGGGATGTTGAGGACCTCGGTGTGCTTCTCCCACATGCTGTAGTCCGCCGCGCGGATCGAGAAGTACATCGCGAACAACGCTGCGAAGAACATGAGTTCGCTGGAGAGCCACACGATCGTGCCGACACTGACCATGTTCGGTCGGGTCAGCGAGTGGATCCTGCTCTTGTCGATGGCTGAGGCCGCTGTCACGGGCTCATTATTGCCCCGCGATCAGGCAAGCGTGCCGCGGGGGGTGGAATCCGGCACGTGTCGCAGCCCGACCGAAGCCACACCCACCGCATAGGCCTAGCCTCGAATGGTGCAGCTAGCCGAAATGCCCCTGCCGATCGCGGCCGGCGGGGATAATGACGTTCCGCCGTTCACCGCCGGCGCGATCTTCACGGAGATCAACCTGACCAGCGTGATCGCGCTGCTCCTGCTGCTTTCCGCCGCGCTCTACGGCTACGGCGTCTACCGCCTGCGACTACGCGGCGACCACTGGCCGGCCGGTCGCACGGTGGCCTTCGTGGCCGGCGGACTCGGCTCGATCGCCGCGGTCACGGTGAGCGGCCTCGAGGCGTACGACGACAAACTGGTCTCCGTGCACATGGTCCAGCACATGGTGCTGTCCATGGTCGGGCCGATCTTTCTCGCGCTCGGCGCGCCGGTCACGCTCGCCCTGCGTACGCTGCGCGGCGACACCCGCAAGGCGCTGCTCGCCGTGCTGCACAGCCGGCCGGCCCGGGTGCTGACCTTCCCGCTGGTCGCCTTCGGACTCTTCGTGGCCAACCCGTTCGTCCTGTACTTCACCGGGCTGTACCGGCAGACCCTCGAACACGCCTGGCTGCACGAGTTCGTCCACGTGCACTTCATCGTGACCGGCTGCCTGTTCTTCTGGCCCCTGCTCGGCCTCGATCCGCTGCCCAACCGCTGGCCCTACCCGGGACGGGCGCTGCTCATGGTGCTGTCCGTGCCGTTCCACACGGTGCTCGGCCTGACCATCATGCAGAGCAAGACGCTGCTCGCCGGCGACTACTACCCCAACCTGCATCTGAGCTGGGCGAACCCGTGGGACGACCAGGTCACCGCGGGCGGCATCCTGTGGGCCGGCGGCGAGATCGTCAGCGTCACCATGCTGGGCATCCTCGTTCTGCAGTGGATCCGGCAGTCGGAGCGCGAGGCCCGACGGATCGACCGGGCCCTGGACCGGGCCGAGGCCGCTGCGGAAAAGATCACAGAGTCGGATCCCGCGGTGCGACCACGGACGGACGCCGGGTAATCGGTTCGGTACGATCAGCGGGCTACTACGAAAGGCACTTCTCATGAGCGACGCACAGGCGACCTACACGGTCCTGCTTTACAGCGACGACAGCGCGGTTCGTGACCAGATCCGGCTGGCCATCGGCGTGCGTCCGGCCGCCGACCTCGCGGTCGAGTTCGTCGACGCGGCCACCTGGGAAGACTGCCGCAACCTGCTGGACAAGTACGAGATCGACCTGATGGTGCTGGACGGCGAGGCCACCCCCGCGGGCGGGCTCGGCATCGCCCGCCAGGTCAAGGACGAGTATGCGACGCCCCCGCCGGTGTGCGTCGTGATCGCCCGCGCCGCCGACCGCTGGCTGGCCGCCTACGCGCAGGTCGACCAGACGCTGATCGCGCCGCTCGACCCGGTCACCACCGGGCAGACCATCGCCACGATGCTCCGCGACCGCCGCAACGGCGTGGTCCCGCTGGGCACCATGGGCAAGCTCGGCTGACCTTCGCTCCGCCACCACCGACCCGACCCCCGTACCCCCACGGAGGCCCGCCATGGGCGCACGCACCTGGCCAAACCTGACAAGTGCCCTGCTGCGCGGCGAGGAGCTCGCGACCGCCGACACCGCGTGGGCGATGGGCGAGATCATGGCGGGCAACGCAACGCCCGCCCAGATCGCCGGGTTCGCCATCGCGCTGCGGGCCAAGGGCGAGACGCCGGTCGAGCTGGCCGGCCTGGTCGAGGCCATGCTGGCCAACGCCACGCTGGTCGAGCTGCCGGAAAAGACCCGCACCGACGCGGTCGACGTGGTCGGCACCGGCGGCGACCGGGCCAACACGGTGAACATCTCGACCATGGCGGCGATCGTCACCGCCGCCGCCGGGGTGACCGTGGTCAAGCACGGCAACCGTTCCGCCTCGTCCACCACCGGCACGGCCGACCTGCTCGAACACTTCGGCATTCCGCTCGACCTCGGCCCGGCCGGGGTGGTGAGCACCGTCGCCGAGGCCGGCATCGGCTTCTGCTTCGCGGCCCGCTACCACCCGGGCATGCGGCACGCCGCGGTCACCCGGCGCGAGCTGGGCGTGCCGACCTTCTTCAACATGCTCGGCCCGCTGACCAACCCGGCCCGCCCGACCTCGGCCGCGGTCGGCTGCTTCGACCTGCGGATGGCCCCGGTGATGGCCGCGGTCTTCGCCCGGCGCGGCGACTCGGCGATCGTGATGCGCGGCGAGGACGGCCTGGACGAGTTCACCACCGCGGCGCCTACCCGGGTCTGGGTGGCCCACCAGGGCAAGGTCGACGAGGCGCTGCTCGACGCCACCGACCTGGGGCTGCCGCGCAGCGAGCCGGCCGCCCTGCGCGGCGGCGAGGTGGCCTTCAACGCCGAGGTGGCGCACCGCACGTTCGCCGGCGAGCCCGGTCCGGTCCGGGACGCGGTCGCCCTCAACGCGGCGGCCGCCTTCGCCGCACACAGCGGCTTCCCCGGCGACCTGAGCGAGACGCTGCGCGCCGGAATAGCCCGGGCCCAGGACACCATCGACTCCGGCGCCGCGGCGGCTCAGCTGGCCCGCTGGGTGGCCGCGGCGCAGAAGGCGAAGACCGCCGAGTAACTCACAGCGGACACGCCGTGGCTAATACCCCACGATGCCGGTTTTCCGTGGCAGCGTCTGAATTACGTTCAGGCAGCCTCGATCCCGGCCACGGGCGGGCGGGGCGGTCGGACGGGTAATCCCGCCTTCGGCGAAGAGAGGAGCCACCCGTGTCGGAACGTGAAATGCGCTGCGTGATCTGCGACGGCGACATGATGTTCGAAGTCCCACCGTGCGGGGACGGCCACGACGACTGCCCCGAGCTGGTGTGCACCCGCTGCGGCGCGGCCGAGGTCGTCGCCCCGATCGTCGTCCACTGGTTCCACCCCGGCCGCAGCCCCCGGTGGGTGGCCCCGCAGCAGCGCCGCGCCGCCTAGCGCACGAAACACCCGAGTCTCAGACGGGCACGAACCTCGCAATCGCCCGCTGGTGAGAGGGCGATTGCGCGCGGAGCG
>Ga0207668_10002228_pt1 | contig 11307 bp, 12 predicted proteins | sample KBSS43metaG_FD_184323 | JGI IMG/M metagenome (GOLD analysis project Ga0207668, IMG submission 184323) | Switchgrass rhizosphere microbial communities from Kellogg Biological Station, Michigan, USA - KBS S4-3 metaG (SPAdes) (version 2) | ecosystem: Host-associated > Plants > Roots > Rhizosphere... | reverse complement strand
CGCCCCCGTTCAGGACGTCGAGGCCGCTGCCGCCCTGGAGGGTGTCGGCGGCGTTGGTTCCGGTGAGCGTGTCGTTGCCCTCCTGACCGCTGACGTAGATGCCGGTCGTGGCAGTGAGGGCGCTGAAGTCGAGCGCGTTGGCGCCCGACGTGCCGTCGACGTAACTCGCATCGGCGCTGAGCCGCTCGAACCCGTTGGCTGCTGAGAAGCCATCGAGGACGGCACCGTAGAACCGGATCGTGTCGGAGCCGCTGCCGCCCTTGAGGCTGGCGCTGGCGATCGTGCCCTGAATCAAGACGAAGTCGTCGTCCGCGCCGCCGTCGACGCTCCCGCCTGTGCCACTGTAGTTGATGTAGTCGTTGCCAGCGTCGCCCTTGAGCGTGTCGCCGTCCCCCGTGCTCAGGGTGTCTGCACCCGCGCCCCCGTTCAGGACGTCGAGGCCGCTGCCGCCCTGGAGGGTGTCGGCGGCGTTGGTTCCGGTGAGCGTGTCGTTGCCCTCCTGACCGCTGACGTAGATGCCGGTCGTGGCAGTGAGGGCGCTGAAGTCGAGCGCGTTGGCGCCCGACGTGCCGTCGACGTAACTCGCATCGGCGCTGAGCCGCTCGAACCCGTTGGCTGCTGAGAAGCCATCGAGGACGGCACCGTAGAACCGGATCGTGTCGGAGCCGCTGCCGCCCTTGAGGCTGGCGCTGGCGATCGTGCCCTGAATCAAGACGAAGTCGTCGTCCGCGCCGCCGTCGACGCTCCCGCCTGTGCCACTGTAGTTGATGTAGTCGTTGCCAGCGTCGCCCTTGAGCGTGTCGCCGTCCCCCGTGCTCAGGGTGTCTGCACCCGCGCCCCCATTCAGGACGTCGAGGCCGCTGCCGCCCTGGAGGGTGTCGTTCCCCTCCTGACCGAACAAAGTGTCGTTACCATCGTCCCCAAACAAAGCGTCGTTTCCAGAGTCGTAAGTCCCGTCGCCATAGATGACGTCGTTCCCGGAACCGCCGTACAGAATGTCATCGTCATCGAACTGGCTGCCGTAGGAATAAGCAACGGGCTCGCCGTTGAACTCAGCTACAACCGTGCCGTCAGGGTAGTTTGAGTTTCCGCAGCCGTAGAGTGTGTCGTTGCCGTCTCCGCCGGACACGGTGTCGTGGCCATACCCGCCAGAGAGAAGGTCATTGCCAGCGTAGCCGTTCAGCTCATCCGCATAGTAGTAGGTGATCGTGACGATCGGGTAGCCTTCGGGCGTGTAGCCAGTAACCGATGAGCTGACCGAGTCGCCCGTCAACGTGTCGTTACCGGCCGTGCCGTTGTAAGTAGGCATAAGTCCCCCCTTGCCGTTCCCCGATGTACGGCCAGTCCCCATGGTTCGATGTACCCGAGCCACACGGATTCGCAACGCTTGCAGGGTGCAGCCGGCTCAGTGCCTAGCAAATACCCTGAACAGGGTATGGCCTCGAATCCGCTTCGGTGCTGTTCTTCCGGTTCCGACGGCGAGTAGGGGAGTGCGCGGTGCTTGCGGGGGACGAGTTGGACGCGATCGTCGCCGGGATCGATGCTGCGGCCGACCGTGCCGACGTGAAGGCCGCGCTGGACATTGCGGTGAGGCGGCTCGGCTTCGACCGCTTCGCCTATGTTCAGTTGCAGGCGCCGCGGGGGGTGCGCGAGCGGCTCTACCTTGGCACCTATGACGCCGCTTGGTCGGAGCACTACCGCCGACGCGACCTGCAGCTCCACGACCCGCTCTGGGGCTATGCCTTCCAGGCCAACCGCCCATTCCTGTGGGAAGACGTGAAGCGCCAGGCGGATGCCGCGGCGGATCGGCTGGTGTTCGGTCCGGGCGCCGAGGTGGGGCTGCGCGCGGGGGCGGGCATACCGATCCACAGCGCCGGCGGGGCCGTCGCCACGCTCCACGTCGCCAAGGACTGCGAGGCAGGGGCGCTGCGGATGCTCTTCGCCGCCGCCCGGCACACCCTCCAAGTCATCGCCTACGCTGCGCATGACCGCGTTCTCGCCCTGTCCGCCGCGGCTGGCGAGCCGGCGGTGCGGCTCAGCGCGCGGCAGAAGGAGGTGCTGCTGTGGGTGGTCCGCGGCAAGACGAACTGGGAGATCGGCGAACTGCTCGACATCGCCGAGGACACGGTGCGCCAGCACCTCATCAAGGCGTCGCGGCTGCTTGGCGCGACCAACCGCACACAGGCGGCGACGCTGGCCGTGGCGAGGCATCTCATCACGTCCTAGCCGCCAAAACAAAGTGAGAAAAAACGGGGGGAAGCCGCTTGAAGCCCCCGCCACAATCCGTAGCGGGGGCTTATGGGCGCCCTATCGAGGCATCCCTCGGATGGTAGCGGCGTAATAGTTCAGCATCTCCCGCTCGCTGACATACTCGTTGTCAACGGTGACGGCTGAAAGGGTGGCATCGCCGTCGGTGCAACTCCCGTCCAACCTCCTCTTGTCGTTCTCCTTGAACAGGAAGGCGATCTCGGACCTCTTATGGGTCATCTCGTCCTCCACCTGGAACCGGTAGATGATACCGGCGCTGACCCACTCCCAGGTGCCACCGGGCCAGCGCTCCTCCAGCTCGGCCAGGGTGTGCCTGCTGCCATCATAGGTGCGGCCGGTCTCGCCCGGGATGAGAACGTTGACTTCAAGGCAACGCTTCAAACTCTGCTCCCGCTCCTCCAGCTCGGCGGCGGTCACGATCCGCTCGCCTTCGGGGGCGGTCGCGTCGCTGCCGTCCCAACCTTCGGCCTGGTTGGTGTCGGCAACTCCGGGCGTGGGCGCTGCGGCGTTTGCGTCGATGGTGTTGCTGTCGACGGTTTGGTGAACACTCTCACTGCCACAGCCCGAAAGAGCGAGGGGCAGCAGGGCGAGCGCCATTATGGCGATGCGAGTCATAGGAACTCCAGGATCTTGGGGTGAGCGAGAGCCGCAGCCCTCCCCGGATCATATGCGGCCGGGTCGGACCGCCGCTGCGGGTCAGCCGGCGATGGTGTGACCGCGGTCGGTGAGCAGGCGCGCCTGGTAGGCGCGCCGCGCCGCCCAGCCGACGTCACCGATGAAGGCGGCGTTGACGGCCATGCCGACCGCGCCGCCAATCACCGGCACCGCCTGGGCGAGCTTCCGCTTGGTGATGTTCACCCCAAGCTGCTTCGCCAGGGTCTTGATCGCGATGATGGCGGCCTCGTTGCTCAGTGGGCGTGATGCCGCCGCCTCGGCCATCTTCTTGAATGTCACCCGGCCGGCGGTCACCTTGATCGACTGCAACGTCGCCAGCGCCGCCGTCTTTTCGGTAAGCGAGCTCGAACCCGCTGCGGACAGGATCGCGAGCGCGAACTCCCGCTCCGCCTCGTCCTCGGCGTCATAGCCGTAGGCCGAGCCGATACCACGGATGGTGCGCAGCGCCAGCGTGATCAGCGCCGGCACGTCGAACGCGATGCCGACCACGCCCAACGCGCCCATCGCACCACCTTCGGTGGTCGCATAGGCGATCGCGCGGGTATGAAACCGGTCCGCGATCTCGTCGAGCTGCCGCAGCGGCAGGCCTGCCAAAGCTGCCTCGTCCGCGACTCCGGCCTTCTTGGCCGCCCAGTTCTTCCCCAGCGTCTTGCCCGCCAGCCAGTTCGAGCCGCGTAACGCACCCTCGACAGCCTTGGTCGGGATGACCTTGTTGACGGCCCAGGCCACTGGCATCGCCAGCGTACTCATGGCGCGCTCGACAACCGATGGCGGTGTCGCCCGCCAAAGCTCGATCGCGCCGATCTGCTCCCGCTCGTATTCTGCGTCTGTCGTATCAGCCCCTGCCGTCATAAGCCCCCCAGTCCAGTTAGGGGCGACGGCCGGTCGGCCGGATGTTCGAAACCTGTCGGAATCCTTCAGGCGCATGCGCCTTTACCGTTGCCGGTTGGACATGCGCGCATGCCACCCGGCCTCAGTGAAGAGACCGGTGGATTCCGCTTTGAGGTTTCGACGCCCCTCCCCGCTCTCACGGGGAGCCGCCACAATGAACAGACGCGGCGCGCTTCGCAATAGGCTCGACACGACGAGCGCGGTGGCGGAGCGCCGGAGCTACTGGGCCGCCCTGCATATCATCCTCCGCAACGATAGCGGAGCTAACCTCATGAAAACCTGCAACACTCTGGGCGAGCTGCGGACGCTCGCGCCGGCTTCCTTCTGCACCCGCCTCGCCGAGCTGCTGCGCGCGATCGAAGGCGACCTGCCACCGGCCGACCTCGACTGCCTCGACCTCAGCGCCTGCCTCGGCGGGCCAGTTCACATCGTCGAGACGGCGGCAGACCTCGGCGCGGTGCGGACGCTGGAGCTGGATACCAGTGGCCGTCTCTCGATCCTCGCCACGTCGTCAGGCTGGTTCGACCTCGCCGAATGGGTCGACGATGGCGCCTGGGCGCTGTTCGTTGTCATCGAGAGCCCAGACGGCGGGCCGCAGTTCCTGATCCCACGGCCGGTCGCCGACACGGTGCCGAACGTCGCGGCCAGCATCGCCATGACCCAAGCGCGGACGGGGTGATCGCTGGCGCAAGAAGGCGGGACCACATCCGCATGTCATCTTCCTGCCCCGATTCCCGGGGCGGAGGACCAATCATGACCATCGAAAACGACCTGCGCACCTCGCGGCGGGCAGTATCGATCGCGTTCGTCCGCTGCGCAGACGGGGCGACGTTCCTGGCGACCGCGGCTCTCACCGCTGCCGAGTGCAAGACGTTGCGCGGCCTGCTTGCCGGGCTGCGCGGACTTGGACTCATCACCGTGCCCGCGATCGTGGAGCATGCTTCGGACGGAACCGCTTTAGATGCCGTGGAAGCGGAGCTGAAAAGCTGGTTCCCGGCGTTCGTGCTGTCGGCGGCGGGAGCAGGCGTCGAGCAGGGCGTCCCGGCCGGCGCGCTGATGGAGGTCTGGCCCCCTGAACCCGCTGATCCCGCACGGGACCTGCTGGTCGGCACCGCCCGCCTCTGGGGCTGCGACTTCGCGGTCGAAGCGCTTCGGCTGGAAAGCGAGCAAGAGCCGCGTCCGGTGCCCACGGTGGCGGCGCGGTTCTACCGCTGGGCTCATGCCGCGGGCGGCCTCGACGAGCCGAGGATCGCACGGGTCCCGCAACAGACCGGAGATTACGCCGTGTTCGTGGCGCCGCTCCAGCAATGACGACGACCGTCCCGGAGGCCCCGTCGATCAAGGAACTCGTTCGGCGCTATGCGTCGGAACGCGACGAACCCGCTGATCTCACGACAACATCCCTAAGCGCCGCGCTAGCTGGAGTCGCGGAGTCGCGCTCAATCCTGGGCTACCTGGCCGGCATCGGCCTGCACGTCACCACCATCTCCGACCTGCGACGGATCAACGATCTCGAAGGCGAGGAAGAGCTCGCCGCGTTCGAGGTCGCCGAGGGCGTGGCGGTGTCGGTCGCCTCCGCCAATGCCTGGATCCTGTTCACGCCCTGAAGATCGGGCGTCCGCCAGACAGCGTGTTTTGTTGGTCTGCCAACGCGAAAAGGCCATCGGCCGAAGGAGGAGCCATGAAGTTTGTGAACGCCGTACTCCGCCAACTCGAAAGCATCGCCGCCCGGGCGATGCCGATCGAGGTGCAGAAGGGCGGTCGGGTTGGACCCGACATCGTCTTGCTTAAGGTGATCTTGCGCGGGCGAGGTTGAGGTAGGAACGGAGAAGGCCGCAGGTGCGGCCTTCTCCTCATCTTTTTTTGACATTGCCGACCAGACCCACTGGCAGTCGACAGCAAACGGCGGCGATGTGCCCGATTCTTGCCCGCGCTAAAGCATGAGACGACCCACACGCGGACATTCAAGGACATTCTCCGGCCACCCAATTGCGGCCACCTGTTCATGTCGGCAGCGCTGATGCGAAACCAACCGGAGGTGGGGCGTCCGCTCTATCTGAGCTTGCGGTCGATGATCTTCGCGCGTTCAACCCACCAGGCTTCACCGCCACGTAGCGCGCCGCGAACCTTCTCCAGGTAGCGACGGCCACGCGAACTGTCGGCGGCTAGGTCGACCAGTTCCTTCCAGAGCTTGCCGTCGTCGACGACCGTGCCGAATTCGAGCGGCGGCAGATCCCGGTCCATGAAGCTGTCGACCACGGCGTGCCGGAGCTTCTCGCACTGGTCCCAATCTCGCCAGATCGATCCATACGGCAGCCTGGGCTTGGCGACGCGCCATGCCTGCTCGCTGAGACGGCCGGAGGCCATGGCCTCGTGGAGACGCTGGACGGACAGGAAGAAGAGCCTGCCCGCGGATCGGGAACGCCATCCCCTGGCTCGGGTGAAGAGGCACGCGGCGAGAAGGTCTTCGCCCTGCACGTTGTCCGTCGTCCTCGTCCGTTCGACCGCGGTGACCCACGGGTCAATGCCGACGCTGTTCGGCACCGCATCGGGGTCGAGCACCTCTGCCAGCGCGAAGAGAAGCGGTCTGTGCCACACGGTTCCGGCCGCCATGCCTTCGGCCAGGTCGTTGGTCTGCGGCGCGATGGCACGCACCCACCCCATACCGGAGCGAATTTGGGCGACATCCAGCCTGGACAGGGCGGCCACCACCGGAGCGATGCCGAAGCGGATGACAACGGCCGCCGAGCAGTCGTCGCGGCCTGCATCCATGAGCGCGCTGACAATACGCGCGGCCTGATCCCCTTCTACGTCCACAGAGGCGATCAACCGGTGCGCGTCGACCGACGCGATCCGCCAGAACGACGCTCGCTCGAGGATGTCCTGGCGCAGGGGAAGCACGGTTAAGGCGACGCCGGGGAACGCCCCAATCAAATCGACCAGCTGTTCGGGGCTGGCTTCCGAGACTGCTGCCTCGATTGCCCCAAGAAGCGGGTCGTCATCACCGAAGCCTTCGGCGAGAAGATCCGGCTTCCATCGTAGCAGGGCTCTGCCGACGATGATCGGGTCGATCCCGAGCAGGTCACGGTCGGTAGAGACCTGCTGCAACGCGAAGTCGAAGAGCCGTTGATCATCGAGATCCGGTCGGGATAGCACCACGCGGGCGGCTGCGGCGCGACCCATCCGGCCCTGCCCCGATCCGAGGCTCTCGAGCCTGTTGACGGCATCGGTTAGCCTCGCTGGGCCGGCATCCGGCTCCAATGCGGCGTACAGATGCACCAGCGGGACCATCGCCACCCGACCGTTGGTTACGTCCGATCCAACGTCGCGAAGGAACTGCCGCAGCCCGGATCGCCTGGGCAACTTCAGGTCGCCCAGAAGCGTGTCGACCCACTCGCTGCGGTCGACGGTCGAAGCGATCACCCCATCGGGAATTCGTGAGCGGCTCGATCTTTTGGCGTCCATCAGCTGGAGGTCGAATATGTCGGCCGGCGTGGACCGATCTTCCGCTGAGAACGAGCAGAACCGGAAGGCGCGGCGCAGGCGGGGCCATTGCTGCATCCATATCGCCACGACGAGCTCGTCGTCCTCGGGGCCATCGCGCTCTGCGACGATCCTGCCCTTCGGTTTTCCGTAGAGCGCGCCAACCCACAGTCCGGCCCGCGTGAGATCCGCTGCCGGCACCGCTGCCGGCGTCCTCGTGGTCTCGACATCGATGCGGGTGGCGAACCCGGACCCGCCCGTTCCCGAGGGGCGCCGGAAACGATCGAGCAGATCGTCTGCCGAGCCGAGGCGCGCCAAGTCCGCGAAGTCGATCAGCAGCGAGTGGGTCCACACGCAGCCTGGCCGGCTCATCTCCGGAGCGGCCCACGTCCGGGCGAGGACATACTTGCCCGACTCCGCGAGCGGGTAACCGGTGAGATAGCCGTTCGACGGTATCCGGCTGCCGCTGCCGGAGGCGTCGCTCAGCACCAGCATCGTGCGCGCGTCGGGCTGCGGCAGCTTGAACGATCCGTCGATGAGACGGTGGCCCTCGCTGTAGCCGTGGAGCGTCTGGTCGACCTTGATGCGATCGGTGCTCAATGCATCAGCCATTGCAGAGGCTCAGTAAGATCGTTCGACTCCTTGTCGCCGAAGACGAGGCGGATGCGATCCGCCGGAATGTCCACCTCGCGCAGCCGATCCGCGTCGCGTCCCTTGCCGGCCTTCTTCGGTGCCTGCCCTTCGACAGGCTCTGCGTTGGCCTCGTTCCCGTCGTATTCGCCGCCCTGGGCGCTGACGCCATACACCCGACTCGTCCAGCCATCGCGGCCGGCTTCTAGATACTGGCCGAGCAGCGGCAGCTTCTCGCGCAGGAAGGCATCCGGCGCGAGTTTCTCGCCCTCGACCTTGTCCCATGCGCTGATCATCACGACGATCCTCCGGCCCGCAGTCCCGACGGGGGCGTGTGAGATCAGTTGGAGCAGATCCACCAGCTGCACCTGGGTCGGTGCGAGGCTGGGATGCCATTCTCTGGGGAGAGTTTCGGCCTTCTGCCTGCCCGTTGCCCTGCGCTGCGCGGCACGCTCCGCGACCCAGGCCGGTGCCTTGACCTTGTTGCCATTCAGGAGGAGCAGGATGTTTCCGTCGGCGAGGCTCTCGCCCAGAACCCGTCCAAGTTCACGGTCCTCCCACATCGCGCGGAAATCCTCGCCGGGCGCGTCAGGCATCGCGACCTGGACCACGTTGCCGCTGGCGTCCTTCAGATTCATCTTCACGGCGCTGAGGCCGGTGAGACGGGTGCGCGCCTGTTCAGTCGCCTTCCGCCAGACCGCAACGATCTTGCGCAGATAGCTGTGGTCGTTCTCGCCGATGGTATCGAAGGCGAGCACCGAGGCATTGCGGAGCTCTGAAGTGGATGTCCGACAGGTGAAGTATGCGCATCGTCTTGGTCTCACCGTGGGCTGCTGACGGCGCACCCATTGATTCGGCAAGATCCCGGACGGAATACTTGCTCCCACTCCGCTATACGGGCGATAGGGCATTTTCGCCAAGAGGGGCCTACCGTCCTACATGTTACGCGGATTGGCGGATCAATCCGAGACCGATGGCATCCGGCCACTTTCTCAGCTGCCGCAGGATCTCGTTGAATCCCGCCGAGCATCCCCTGCGCGAGACAGCTAGTCGGCCCCGGGTGCTCTCAATCCTATGCGCCAAGGGCGGCTGTCTCCACTCCGGCTGCGGACGGTCTGCGGGATACCCTTTTGGCCCTGCGAAAGCAGATAGCGTCGCAGCCCGCCGATCGCGTACACCGTCGGTCGCCGAAGAAATCAGATGGGGGCGTAGCTTTCGTCTGGTCACAGATGAACGGACGGCCGAAAGTGCCTTTTTAGGCTGCAAAACGGACCGGCCGCTCTCCACCGATCGAGACCGCAGTGCCCAGCAATTGTCGAGAACCAGGGCACGGCGCCGGAAGGCAGAACTGTCGTGCAAAGTCGCCGCCGCCACGGCGATCACCTCTCGCCCTGCACGCTCCTAACATGCGGCTGGGGGGATAGTGGGGGGAAGTTTTGGCCGCACGCCAACGGCAGCCACCGGGCCATACGCAAGTATCTGCGAAACCTAGGAATTTTGGCGCGCCCGGAACGATTCGAACGTCCGACCCTCAGATTCGTAGTCTGATGCTCTATCCAGCTGAGCTACGGGCGCGTTGGAGGGGCTGATAGTCGGGCTTTCCGGATGGCGCAACCCCGTTGCCGACCTTCTCTGTGGATAGATGGGTCATCCCGCCCGCAGCCGCTGCCGCGGAGCAGAGCGCTTTCGCTGCGCGTGTTGAAGCTTTAGAGCGGACTGATGATCCGTCGCGGCGCCAGCCTTTTCGTCAGCCTCCTCGCCATCGTGCTCGGTGGATGCGCGCAGACCAATGCCGACATCCCATCGCTGTCGCGCCGCCCGATCGAGGGGATCGACAAGGCGGAAGCCGATGCCCCGCCGGCGCCGCAGGCGCCCGGCAGCAACGCAGGTGCGGCGCGGCTTGCGGCGATCGATGCGCGGATCAGGGCCGCGGACAGTGCCTTCCGGATGGCAGCGGCGGCGGCGCGCAAGCAGATCGGCGCGGCGGGACCGGCCGGCAGCGAATCATGGGTCGCGGCGCAGGAAGCGCTGTCGACCGCCGCCGCGGCGCAGGCGGACATGACCAGCGCGATCAGCGACCTCGATGCCTTCTCACGCGAGCTCGTCGTATCGGCGGATCCATCGGCCGGCGCCGATCTGGTCGCGGCTTCGACCTTGACCGCCCGCGCGGTCGAGCTTCAGTCCGACCAGGCGAAGATCTCGGCCGAACTCGGCGGTAAGCTCGCAGCACCCTGACGCGGCGCTGGCGGCCGGCCGATGCGCGACATAGGTGATCAGCCGCGCATGCGGGTGATCCGCCGGAAATTCGGGATCATCGAAGTCGAGCGCAGCATCGCGGACCATACCGAGCCGCTCCATCAGCCCCCAGCTGCGGACGTTGGCAGGGATCGTGATCGCCACCACCCGCCGCGCGGCCAGGTTCGCCCAGGCCCAGGCCAGGCTCGCCGCCGCCGCCTCGCGGGCATAGCCGCGGCCCCAGGCGTGCTCGGCGAGCCGCCAGCCGATCTCGACATCGTCGGCGATCGGCGTGCCCGGCGAATAGTCGACGCGCAGGCCGCAGAAGCCGAGGAAGGCGCCGTCCTCCTTTCGCTCGATCGCCCAGAAGCAATGGCCGTGCGCCTCCTGGCAGGCGCGGTGGCGGTCGATCGAGGCGTCGACCCGCTCGGCGTTCCACGGCCCGCCGAGGAACTCCATTACCGTCGGTGATCCGCACAGATCGCGGAACGGCGCGCGGTCGGCCTCGGTCCAGGGCCGCAGGATCAGCCGCTCGGTCGCGACCGCAACCGCCCGGCTCACCGCGCCAGCGCGCGCGCGGCGAGCGGGGCGTAATAGGTGAGGATGCCCGAGCAGCCGGCGCGCTTGAAGGCGAGCAGGGTCTCCAGCGCCAGCGCCTCGCGGTCGCCGGCGCCGACCGCGACGGCGGCCTCGATCATCGCATACTCGCCCGACACCTGATAGGCGAAGACCGGCACCTCGAAGCGCGCCTTCACCCGCTGGACGATGTCGAGATAGGGAAGGCCGGGCTTGACCATCACGCTGTCGGCGCCCTCGGCAAGGTCGAGAGCCACCTCGCGCAGCGCCTCCTCCGCATTGGCCGGGTCCATCTGGTAGCCGCGCTTGTCGCCCTTGAGCAGCCCGCGCGAACCGACCGCGTCGCGGAACGGGCCATAGAAGGCGCTCGCATATTTGGCGGCATAGGCCATGATCTGGACGTTGAAATGCCCCTCGTCTTCCAGCGCGGCGCGGATCCGGCCGACGCGGCCGTCCATCATGTCCGAAGGGGCGATGATGTCGGCGCCGGCCTGCGCCTGGACGAGCGCCTGCTCGATCAGCACGTCGCTGGTCTCGTCGTTGAGAATC
>Ga0207668_10002222_pt1 | contig 11315 bp, 12 predicted proteins | sample KBSS43metaG_FD_184323 | JGI IMG/M metagenome (GOLD analysis project Ga0207668, IMG submission 184323) | Switchgrass rhizosphere microbial communities from Kellogg Biological Station, Michigan, USA - KBS S4-3 metaG (SPAdes) (version 2) | ecosystem: Host-associated > Plants > Roots > Rhizosphere... | reverse complement strand
CGCGTCCTACGAGGCCCGCGAGTTCGGGATCCAGTCGGGCATGCCGCTGCGGGTCGCGGCCCGGCGCTGCCCGGACGCCGTCTTCCTGCCCAGCGACCCGGACGCCTACCTCGAGGTGTCGGCGCGTGTCATGGCCGCGGTGCGGGCGCTGCCGGTCGTGGTCGAGGTCTTGGGCTGGGACGAGGCCTTCGTCGGGGCGGAGACCGGCGACCCGGAGGCGCTGGCCGGCTCGATCAAGGACGCGGTGGCGCGCGAAACCGGGCTGTCGTGCGCGGTCGGGATCGGCGACAACAAGCTGCGGGCCAAGCTCGCCACCGGGTTCGGCAAGCCGGGCGGGATCTTCCGGCTGACGCAGGAGAACTGGTGGGACGTGATGGCCGCGCGCCCGACCGAAGCGCTGTGGGGCATCGGCGGCAAGACCGCGAAGAAGCTCGCCGAGATGGGCCTCCACACGGTCCTCGACCTGGCGGGCGCGGACCCGGCTGAGCTGGCCGGGCGGTTCGGCCCCAAGACCGGGCCGTGGCTGCGCCTGCTCGGCGGCGGCATCAGCGACGCCGACGTCAGCGCGACACCGTGGGTGGCCCGCTCCCGCAGCCGCGAGACGACCTTCCAGCGTGACCTCACCGACCCGGCGGAGATGGCGACGGAGGTCTCGGCGCTGGCGAAGCGCGTCGCGCAGGACGTCCTCGAGGAGGGCCGTCCGGCGGCGCGGGTCGCGGTCAAGGTGCGGTTCGTGCCGTTCCTGACCCACACGCACAGCGTCACCCTGCCGGAGCCGACGTCGGACGCCGCGGAGATCGACCGGGCGGCCCGGGAGGTGCTCGGCATGTTCGAGCTGACCCGGGCGGTCCGGCTCCTGGGCGTGCGCGCCGAGTTCCCGCGCGAGGACTAGCGGCGGGGAGTCAACTGCGGACGCCGCTCATGATGCCGTCGATGATGCCCTGGTGGGTCACCGCGTAGGAGCTTCGGTCGAAGAGCCCGAACCCGTAGTTTCCGTTGTTGCCGTTGTCCCAGTAGACGGTGGCCGCCCCGTATTTCTTGGCCGTGGCCACGATGGCGCGCGCGAAGTCCGCGCGGTACCGGTTGTTCGCCGAATCGGCCGACGACTTGTCGATCGCCCCGTATTCGCCGACGACGACCGGATACCCCCTGGTGACGAATTTGTCGTACGTCATTTTCAGCTGCGCGTCCAGATAGTCCTCCTGCCCCCAGGTCGACTTCTTCGACGGATTCGTCGCTCCGCGCCCCCACTGCGTGATGGTGCCGCTTTCCTCGCCGGCGAAGTCCCAGGGGCTGTAGTAGTGCACGGAAATCATGATCCGCTGTTCGCCGGCGGGGATGGAGGACGATCGGTACTGGTCGGTCGGCAGCACGAACCCGTAGTTCCCGGCGGTGTAGTCGATGTTGGTGTTCCAGCCGGGGACGAGCAGCCAGCGCGAGCTGTTGTTCCCGCCGGCCTTGCGCACGGTGTCCACGAAGATCTGGTTGTAGGCGTTGATGTTCGAGTAGCACGGCTGGGTCGGGTTGCCGTACTGCCCGTCGAACTCTTCGTTCATGGACTCCAGGATCAGGTGCTGGTCGTAGCCCTGGAACCGGGCGGCGACCTGCTGCCAGACCTTCTGGTACCGGGCCTTGATCGTCGCCTGGTCGGAAGCGTCGCAGATCAGCCAAGAGCCGTTGATGCTCTTGTAGCCGTCGCCGTGCATGTTGATCATCACGTACAAGCCGCGCCCGTAGGCGTAGTCGACGACCTGCTGGATCCGGTTCAGCCAGGACGCGTTGATCGCGTAGCCCGGGCCGGGCCCGACGTTCTTCAGGTAGGACACCGGGATCCGGATGGACTTGAACCCCGCCGCCTTGACCTTGTCGACGAGCGCCTGCGTCACGGCCGGCAGGCCCCACGCCGTTTCGCTGGGATATCCGTTGGCGTTGGCCTCCAGCTGGTTCCCCAGGTTCCAGCCCGCGCCCATGTCGGTGACGATCTGCGCCGCGTTCAGCTGGGCCGTGGTTTCGGCCGACACCGGATTCGCCAGGCCGAAGACGGATGCGGCGACGGCCAGCGTGGCGCCGAGCGCGGTGCCGAACAAAGCGGAGCCGAGCTTCCTCGCCTTTGCGGACATCGCCGTTTCCTCTCCGCCGACGCTGGTGGAAAACACATTCCAACATGGCTGATTCACGCCGTCAATCCCTGACGAAGAAGCCGGATCACGCGGACATCTCGACCCCGGTCGAAAGAATCGAAGAATCGAAAGAATCGACGGAGGAAACGCGCCTACAGCCCTTCCGGCGGCGGCAACGGCCGGTCCGGGTCCAGCTCGACCCCGCCCGCGCGCAACGTGTGGTCCAGCATCGCCCAGATCGTCCCGGACAGCTGGTCGGTCAGCTGGGCCAGGCTGAGCGTGCCCGGGTGGTCGAGCCAGCGGGTGGTCGCCGACTCGACGTAGCCGACCAGGCCGAACGCGATCGTGTCCGCCGGCGCCGGGTCCAGGCCGAACGCCGTCAGGTACCCGGTGAACAGCCGGCTCAGGTGCCGCGCGATCGTGCCGCGGACGTCCGCGCGGCCCTCCGGGGTGCCCGGCAGCGTGCGGACGAGGTAGCGGTGCAGGTGGGCGTGCTCGGTCAGCCAGCGCAGGTGCGTCGAGATCGCCGCCGCGATCATCTCGTTCGGGGAGCCCGCGGGGTGCCAGAGCGGCTCCAGCTCCGCCGTCACCAGCTCGGCCGCCCGCTGGGCGATCGCCCGCTGGAGGTCGGCCGCGCCGTCGAAGTGCCGGTACAGGCGGGTGCGGGCGACGCCGGCGCGCTCGGCGATCTGCTCGGTCGAGACGTCCGGGCCGTGCTCGGCGATGGCCGCCAGCGCGGCGTCGACGAACCCGGCGCGCCGCCGCTCCTGCTGGCCTGCCCAGCGTGCCGCCCGTCCGTCGACCTTGGTCACGGCGAAAAGCCTACTCAGGACACCCGGGCGGGTGTACGCTCCCCGAAGTAACTAGTACAACGCGTACCCCTTACTTTCCGGAGGGCGCCATGGACCGGGACGTCACCGCGGCCCGCCTGCTCAGGAGCTCCGCGAAGAACTCCTACGACCCGTACGTCGACGTCGACTGGGACGCGCCGCTCGCCGAGGGCAAGGCGTACATGCCGCTGGAACGCGTCTCCCTCTACGGCACGGACCTCTGGGCGAAGCTGACGCCGGAGCAGCGGATCGAGCTGTCCAAGCACGAGATCGCCAGCATCATGAGCGTCGGCCTGTGGTTCGAGATCGTGCTGATGCACCTGCTCGCCCGGTACGTCTTCGACCTCGACGCCCGCACCGAGCACGCGCAGTACGCGCTCACCGAGATCGGGGACGAGACCCGGCATTCGGTGATGTTCGCCCGCACCGCCGACCGGCTCGGCGTGCCGCGCTACGGCGTCCCGAAGGTCGTCCACCGCGCCGCGAAGGTGTTCGGCGCGACCGCTGCCGGGCCGTCGATGTTCGCCAGCGTGCTGGTCGCCGAGGAGACCACCGACCGGCTGCAGCGGTCGATGATGGACGACGACGGCATCCAGCCGCTGATCCGCTCGGTCAACCGCATCCACGTGGTCGAGGAGGCGCGGCACGTCCGGTTCGCCAAGGAGGAGGTGCTGCGGGAGACGCCGAAGCTGTCGCAGGCGGGCCTGCGGCGGCACCGGCTGCGGACCGCGCTGGTCGCCTTCGGCGTCATCGACAGCATGGTCGACCCGCGGATCTACCGCAGCGTCGGGATCGACCCGCGCGAGGGCCGGGCCGCGGCGCTGGCGAACCCGCACTTCCACGAGACCCGGCGCTGGATGGCCGGGAAGATCGTGCCGTTCCTCCGCGACGCGGGGCTGATCGGCGGCCGGTCGGAAAGCATCTGGCGGCGTGCGCACCTGATCTGAGCATTGACCGCAAAATTCCCTTTCCGCGACGTTCCGGACTGCGCCACGATGGCCCGATGACCGCCGACCCGCCGCAGGGCTTCTCGCAGGACTTCCCGCTCTCGCCTGCGCCCGGGCAGCAGCCCTGGACTCCGGCACCGCAGCCCGTGCCGCGCCGCTCGCTGCCGGCCCGGCCGGTCGTCACCGGCCTGATCGGCGTGCTCGTCGGCGCGTTCCTGGTCGGCGTGCCGTGGCTGGTGCTGAGCCTGTTCGGGGGAGGCAGCCCGAGCGGGCGGTCGCTGGCCGCGCCGCCCCAGCTGGGCGGGCTGAGCCGGGCCCAGGAGGCGATCGCGAAGCTCGACAAGACCAAGGGGCAGTCCATGATCGCCCGCATCGAGAAGACCGACCGGGAGACCGCGGCCCGCGTGACGGCGGCCTACGGCGGCGCGGGCGCGGTCGTGCAGCAGTACCAGAGCGACCAGCTGGAGCGCGGCTTCCAGCTCATCGCCGTCCGCGCGCCCTCGCCGGAACTGATCGCACCGTACGAGGACACCGAGGCGCTCGGCCTGGCCGCACCGAGCACCGAACTCGTGCGCGTCGGCGCCGTGCAGTGCCTGGTGCACCACGACCAGGAGCCGGCGGGCTCGACGCCGGACCCGGACCGGTCCTTCGTCACGAACTGCCAGCGCACCGGCCCCGGCCTGACCGTCACGCTGCGGAGCCTCAGTTCCGAAGGCAACCGCGACCCGCGGGAGCTGGCCGGGATCGTCGAGCAGGCCTGGAAGGAGCTCGCGTGACGATCGCCGTCCGCACCGCCGGCGCCGACGACGAAGCCGCGCTCGCCAAGATCGACGAGCGCACCTGGACCTCGGTCGTGTCCCCCGCTCCCCCACCGCCGCCCGGCACGCCGTTCTTCGACGGGGACGCCCGGCCCGAAGACTTCCTCGTCGCCGAGCACGACGGCGTGGTCGCCGGTTACGTCCGGCTGGCCGCGGGCTTCGACATCCCGGCGCACCGGCACGTGCTGGTGATCGGCGGGCTCGCCGTCGACCCGGACCGGCAGCGGCTCGGCCTCGCGCGCCGGCTCGTCGACGCCGCCGTGGCCGAGGCGGGACGGCGTGGCGCCCGCAAGGTGACGCTGCGCGTGCTGGGTCACAACACCGGGGCCCGCCGGGTCTACGAACGCTGCGGCTTCGTCGTGGAAGGCGTGCTGCGCGGGGAATTCCGCGTCGACGGCGCCGACGTCGACGACGTTCTCATGGCGCGCTCGCTCGCTTGACAGCTTCCCGGCGGCTTTGCCATCCTGGTTCCGGGCCGAGAGGCGCTGCGACGGAACTCATTTTCCGCCACGCTCGGCCCGTACCACGACTCCAAGGGCGCCTCCCGCGAGGGAGGTGCCTTTTTCTTTGTCCGCAAGGACTTCCGTGCTGCCTCCCGAGCGTCCCGACGAACTCCGGAGTGCACCGAAGCATGAGTGACAAACTGCAGACCCGTAACGGCATCGACTTCGCCGTCGCCGACCTTTCGCTGGCCGAAGCCGGCCGCACCCAGCTGCGGCTGGCCGAGCACGAGATGCCCGGCCTGATGGCGATCCGCCGCGAGTACGCCGCCACGCAGCCGCTGAAGGGCGCCCGCGTCGCCGGGTCGCTGCACATGACCGTCCAGACCGCCGTGCTCATCGAGACGCTGGTCGCGCTCGGCGCCGAGGTGCGCTGGGTGTCCTGCAACATCTTCTCCACCCAGGACGAGGCCGCCGCCGCGGTCGTCGTCGGCCCGGACGGCACGGCCGACGCCCCGGCGGGCACCTCGGTGTTCGCCTGGAAGGGCGAGACGCTCGACGAGTACTGGTGGTGCACCGACCGGCTCTTCGCCTTCGCCGGTGGCCAGGCGCCGAACATGATCCTCGACGACGGCGGCGACGCCACCCTGCTCGTCCACAAGGGAGTGGAGTTCGAAGCCGCGGGCGCGGTGCCGCAGCCGTCCGACGAGGACCCCGAGGAGTACCGGATCGTCCTCGAGACCCTGCGCGCGAGCCTGGCCGCCGACGGCGACCGGTTCACCCGCATGGCCAAGGAGATCCGCGGCGTCACCGAAGAGACCACCAACGGCGTGAAGCGGCTCTACAAGCTCGCCAAGGACGGCGAGCTGCTCTTCCCCGCGATGAACGTCAACGACTCCGTGACGAAGTCCAAGTTCGACAACAAGTACGGGATCCGGCACTCCCTTGTGGACGGTCTGAACCGGGCCACCGACGTGATGATCGGCGGCAAGCGCGTGGTCGTCTGCGGCTACGGCGACGTCGGCAAGGGCGCGGTCGAGGCGCTGCGCGGCCAGGGTGCCCGGGTCGCGGTCACCGAGATCGACCCGATCTGCGCACTGCAGGCGGCGATGGACGGGCTCGACGTGGTCGAGCTGGACGACGTCGTCGAGACCGCCGACATCTTCATCACCACCACCGGCAACTACGGCATCATCTCGGCGGACCAGATGAGCCGCATGAAGCACAACGCGATCGTCGCGAACGTCGGGCACTTCGACAACGAGATCGACATGGCCGGCCTGGCGAAGCTGCCCGGCATCGTCAAGTCGGAGATCAAGCCGCAGGTGCACGAGTGGACGTTCCCGGACGGCCGCGCGGTCATCGTGCTGTCCGAGGGCCGGCTGATGAACCTCGGCAACGCGACCGGGCACCCGTCGTTCGTGATGTCGAACTCCTTCACCAACCAGGCCATCGCACAGATCGAGCTGTTCACCAAGCCCGGCGAGTACGCCACCGACGTCCACCGGCTGCCGAAGCACCTCGACGAGAAGGTCGCCCGGCTGCACCTCGACGCCCTCGGTGTGAAACTCACCAAGCTGACGAAGGAGCAGGCGGACTACATCGGCGTCGATGTCGAGGGTCCGTACAAGCTCGATCACTACCGGTACTGATCCGAAGGTTGCTCCATTTGCCGCAGTTTGGTTTATCGGGAAACTGGCCATCCTCACGGCGAGAGCGCATCCGCCCGGCCGGCACGGCGCCGGACGGGTCTCATGCGAAGGAGTGTGTCAAGTGATCATTCTCGGTGTAATTCTGTTGGTCATCGGGTTCATCGTGGGCATCCCGGTGCTGTACACGATCGGCATCATTCTCGCGGTGGCCGGCGTGGCACTGGCCATCCTGGGCGGCACCGGCCGCCGGATCGGTGGCCGGGCGCACTGGTACTGATCCCGGGACTCCCCCCAACGGCCTGGCACGGCGTCAGCAGCAATGCTCGCCGCGCCAGGCCGTTCGGCCTTCTTTCACTGCCACGCAAGCGATCGCGAGTGCGACGACCGGATCGGCCCACCACCAGCCGAAGAGCGCGTTGAGCAGCAACCCCGCCAGCAGCACGCCGGAAAGGTACGTGCAGAGCAGAGTCTGCCGCGAATCCGCGACGGCGCTGGCGGACCCCAGTTCCCGCCCCGTGCGGCGTTGCGCCGCGGACAGGGCGGGCATCACGACGAGCGAAACCGCCGCGAGCACGATTCCGACGCGGGAGCTTTCCGGTGCCGCCGCGGCGAAGAACGCGCGGACCGCTTCGACCGTCACGTAAATGGCGAGCGCGAAGAACGAAATCGCGATCATCTTCAACGCCCGCCGTTCACGGGCTTCCGGATCACGGCCCGAAAACTGCCACGCGACCGCGAAGGCGGAAGCCACTTCGATCACCGAATCGAGCCCGAAGCCGATCAGCGCGCCGGACGAGGCCGCCGTCCCGGCCGTCAGGGCGATGACGGCCTCGACGACGTTGTAGGTGATGGTCGCCGTCACGAGCAGCCGGACGCGGCGCACCAGCACCGCCCGGCGACCGGACGCCACCGCGGGCGCCGGCGTTGGCGCCGGCGCGCAGCAGCCGTCGGCACAGGTGTCCGTGTTCGTGGCCGTGGCCGGTTCCGGCTTCATCGCAGCACCGCGGGCTCGTCCGCGCAGTCTTCGCGCGGTTCGACCGCCAGGACGACCTGGACGAGCTCGCGCAGCGCGCGGGCCAGATGCGCGTCGGCGATCTCGTACCGCACCTGGCGGCCCTCGTAGCCGGCCACGACGAGCCCGCAGCCGCGCAGGCACGACAGGTGGTTCGAGACGTTCGAGCGGCTCAGGCCGAGTTCGCCGGCGAGTTGTCCAGGGTAGGCCGGACCGTCGAGCAGCGCGGTCAGGATCCGGCAGCGGGTCGGATCGGAGAGGGCGCGCCCGATGCGGGCCAGCGCCGCCTCTCGCGTCTCACAGGTCACCATGGACTGAACTGTACATCAGGCGCTGACATATCCACGATGGACACCCGGAAAATAAAGGGTCCTCCGGCTCCGAGGGGGAGGGAGAGCCGAAGGACCCCGTTAGTGTTAGCACATCGCCAAGCCCGTGTACACGGCTGCATACACGATCGTGTTACACCCCGGACGTTGTTCTTACGCCGTGAAGGCCTCCCCGCCGGGCGGCGAAGCTCGGCGAGAAGGCCTTCACGATCCTGGCGGGAGGCTCAGGAAGCTTGGCGAAGCAAAGGTGTCCCCGGTGCGGCCGCACAGGCACAACCACTGCCGACGGCCGACCCTTCCACGCTCCGTCCGCATCCCTTGGTACCACCGGAAAGCGTCCGGGCGTGGTACGGCGACGGCGTGTCGGCCCAACCACTCTTCCGAGCGGGCCCCCACGACATACGAGCGGGGCCGGCGAAGGAGAAAGGTTCGCTCAGGCGGACTTCGGCGCCCGCTTGCGGGCCGCCGGCTTCTTCTTCGGCTTATCGTCCTCATCGGACTCTGCCGCCGCGGCCTTCGCCGGCAGGCGGGACTTCTTCGCTGCGTCGACACTGGCCTGCAGCGCCGCCATCAGGTCGACGACGTCGGCCTTGGCGGTGACCGCCGCCGGCTTGGTCGTCTCCTCCCCCGCGACCTTCGCCTCGATCATCTCCTCGAGGGCCTCGCGGTAGTGGTCGCGGTACTTGTCCGGCTCGAACACCGGCTCGGCCAGCGAGTCGATCAGGGACCCGGCCATGGTCAGCTCCTGCGGCCGGATCTGCGGCGGGTCGTCGCGCAGGAACGGGAAGTCGGGCTCGCGGACCTCGTCCGGCCACAGCATCGTCGTCATCACCAGCACGTCGGCGTGCACCCGCAGCACCGCCATGCTCTCCCGCTGCCGGACGGCGACCTTCGCGACGGCCACCTGGCTCGACTTGTGCAGCGCGTCCCGCAGCACGATGTACGGCTTCACCGCGTTCTTCTGCGGTTCCAGGTAGTACGTCCGGTCGTACTGGATCGGGTCGATCGACTCGAGCGGCACGAACTCCAGCACGTCGATCGTGCGCTGGCTGGACAGCGGCAGCTCGGCCATCTCGGCGTCGGTGATCACGACCATCTCGCCGTCGGGCAGCTCGTAGCCCTTGGCGATCTCGGCGTACGGCACTTCCTGCCCGTCGATCGTGCAGAACCGCTTGTACTGGATCCGGCCGCCGTCGGCCTCGTGCACCTGGCGGAGGGACACGTTCTTGTTCTCGGTGGCGGCGTACATCTGGATCGGGATGCTCACCAACCCGAACGACACCGAGCCCTTCCACATCGCCCGCATGCCACGCACCTCCGAGGTCGCCTTCACGCTACGTAACTACCGTAGCCCGAATCGTCCTCCGGCGACAGTGTGGCGAGCCGCGATCCAGACCTCTGCCAGGTATTTCTCCCAGCGTGCCCGATCCATGAACCAGTGTTGAACGTCCGTCGGATCCGTGAATCCGTTCGCGAACCGTCGGGCCACGGCAGGATTTGGCCCGCGACGCCGAGGATCCGGAGCACGTGCGGTGGCGGCGGAAGGAGCAGCGCGTTGGTCCATTCGATGACGTGGCGGGCGTACTCCCCGTAGCGCTCGAACGTGGCGGTCATCCACGCCGCGTCGAACGCGAGCACAAGGCTGGTCCTCAGCGGAGCGCGCACGGACGCCGACACCGCAGCTCGCGCCCGCTCCGGGAGCCAGAGCCCAGACGACGTCCGATTCGTCCCAAAATTGCGCGGCCCGCACTTTTTTGCGCGGCACGCAAGTTTTTCGCTACACTCCGCTCATGCCGCCCGAAGAACCACCGAAGCTCACCCTGCGGGAGCGCAAGAAGCGCGAAGCCCGCCGGGCGCTGGGGCAGGCCGCGCTGCGGCTCGCCCTGGACCGCGGGCTGGAGAACGTGCGGGTGGAGGACATCGCCACCGAGGTGGGTGTCTCCCCCCGCACATTCAACAACTACTTCTCCAGCAAGGAACAAGCGGTCTGCACGGTGGTCGTCGACCGTCACGAGGGGATGCGCGAAGCCCTCCTCGCCCGGCCCGAGGGCGAGCCGCTCTGGGAGTCCGTGAAGCAGGCGGTGATCGAGCAATATTCGCGTGAGGGCGAGCCGGATCGCGCGTATGTTGCGCGTATCCGGGAGCTGATGGGCCAGCTCATGCTGCGCGGCGAGTTCCTCAACGCCCACGCGGCGGTCGAGCGCGTCCTCGCCGAGACGATCGCGAAGCGGGCGGGAGGGGCGGACCTCCTGCTCTGCCGGCTGATGGCCTCGTCGGTGGAAAGCGCTGTCCGGGTCGCCTTCGTCAACTGGTTCATGACCGAAGGCGAGCCGTTCCTGCCGACCCTGGTGCGGCTGCTGGACGAACTGGCGGCCGGGATGCCCACCCTGACCGGCGGCTCCGCACCGAAACCCGAACCCGACACCACCACCACTCCACTGGGGGAACCGTTGTGCTAGTCAAGCTCCTGCGCAGGTACCTGCGCCAATACCGGAGCACGCTGTGGCTGATCGTGCTGCTGCAGCTCGTGCAGACGATCGCCATGCTCTACCTGCCGACGCTGAACGCCGACATCGTCGACAACGGCCTGATCAAGGGCGACATGCCCTACATCCTGCGGATCGGCGGGGTGATGCTCGCCGTGACGCTGGCCCAGATCGCCGGCTCGATCGGCGCGGTGTACTTCGGCGCCCGCACGGCGATGGCGGTCGGCCGGGACATCCGCGCCGGTGTCTTCCACCAGGTGCAGGACTTCTCCGCCCGCGAGGTCGGCCAGTTCGGCACGCCGTCGCTGATCACCCGCACCACCAACGACGTCCAGCAGGTCCAGATGCTGGTGCTGATGACGCTCACGCTGATGGTGTCGGCGCCGATCATGTGCGTCGGCGGCATCATCCTGGCGCTGAACCTCGACGTGCCGCTCTCCTCGCTGCTGCTGGTCATCGTGCCGGTGCTGGCGGCCGCCGTCGGGACGATCATCGCCAAGATGCGTCCCGCGTTCCGGCTGATGCAGGAGCGGATCGACCGGATCAACCAGATCCTGCGCGAGCAGATCATGGGCATCCGCGTCATCCGCGCGTTCGTCCGCGACAAGCACGAACGGGAACGCTTCGACGTCGCCAACGACGAGCTGCTCACCGTGTCGCTGCGGGTCGGGCGGCTGATGG
>Ga0207668_10002220_pt1 | contig 11320 bp, 11 predicted proteins | sample KBSS43metaG_FD_184323 | JGI IMG/M metagenome (GOLD analysis project Ga0207668, IMG submission 184323) | Switchgrass rhizosphere microbial communities from Kellogg Biological Station, Michigan, USA - KBS S4-3 metaG (SPAdes) (version 2) | ecosystem: Host-associated > Plants > Roots > Rhizosphere... | reverse complement strand
AAAAAACGCCGACGCCGAACGTCGAGAGATCGTTGCCGGTCAGGAACACCCGGTCGTACGCCGCACGAACACCGAGGCCATTCAACAGTGTGACGCTGAGGCCGGAACTGAAGCCCGCGTGTACCGATCCGTCACCCTCCCAGCCATCGCCGGGATACATGTACTGGCCCCGGACACCGATCCACGGCTGCAGCGATACGACGGGTGTCGGGATCCATACCGAGAACCCGGCGCCGAACGGGGCTTGGAACGCGCCACTCGTAGTGGTGCCGGAGGCGCCGCCCTGCACCACGAGTGCGAAGGGACTGTGTTCCGCCTGGAGCAGCGTAACGGTGACCAGCCCGCCGAAGCCCGACGTGGCAACGCTCGCCGATATCCCTATCCTGCCGAACCCCATCGAGGCGCTGCCACCCGCGCAGACGTTGGGACAGTAGTCGTCGCTCGGGAAGGCGACGTCCGCGCCCAGGGTGACGCCGCGCGGCACCTGTACCGCATACAGCGGGAATCCACGCACTTGCGACTGCGCCTCAGGGGCAGTTGCCGCCAGCAGGAGGGCAAGGAGCGGCACCACCCGGCCGTGCATGGCGGGGCAAGCTAGTCCGCGTCGCACGGGAACGACAAGGGCCCGGCTGCGGTCACGCGGCCGGGCCCCTGACGGACGATGTACGCGCCCTTCAGTGCACGTATGCGAGGCCAATGGCGACGCCGTCGATGTCGCCGATGCCGCCCGAAACCCGAACGTCCAGGCGGCCGCCGAACTTGATGTCGACGCCCAGGCCGAGCGCGAAGTCCACGCCGCCGTCCGGTGCGTTGTCGCCGGAGTAGAACGTGGGCACGATGATCGGCTGGAAGTACGGGACAAAGCTCGTCTTCGAGTTCTCGAGGTCGATGCGGCGGCCCAGCGAGATTCCGATGGGGACGAAGAAGGCGTCGTACGACCCGGAGGCGAGCTGGGTACCGAAGCCCGCCGTGATCGCACCGTCGAGCGGGAAGCTCTCCGAGGCATGGATGATCCGGCGCCGGAAATCGATGCCCAGCGCCACGGCACCCTGCGGCCCCTGGTCCACGTAGCCGCCACGCAGGCCCACATCGTTGGGACCACTTCCGAAACTGTAGAAGCCTTCGATCGCGTAGGACGCGCCCTTGGGATCGGAAAGCGAGGCACCGAGCTCCCAGTTCTCGAAGGCGCGGTACGGCGCCTTGAAGACTGGCGTGCCCGTTTCCTGTGCGGCGACCGTCCCGCTGCCCCCCAACACGAGGGCGAGCAGTACGACAAATGCGTTAGGTCGGGTTCGCAGCATTGTCATCTCCCTGAACCTGTTCTGCAACTATCCGCACGCGGTCGTCGACCACCTGCAGAAAGCCGCCTTTCACGCGGAATGCGCGGACGGTGCCGGCTTGGCGTACGACCAGACGGCCCTCTCCGAGCAATGTCATGAAAGGCGCGTGCCGCGGCAGGATGCCAACCTGTCCGTCGAAGGCGGGGGCCGTCACGGCCTCCGCCTCGCCGTCGAACATGCTGGCGTCAGGAGAGATGATAGTGACTCGCATCAGGATGCCTGCAGCTGCTTGGCCTTTTCAACGGCTTCTTCGATTCCACCAACCATGTAGAACGCCTGCTCGGGCAGGTGATCGAACTCACCGGAGAGCACGCGCTCGAAGCTCTCGATGGTATCCTCGAGCTTGACGTACTTGCCCGGGAAACCGGTGAACTGCTCGGCCACGTGGAACGGCTGCGAGAGGAAGCGCTGCAGCCGGCGCGCACGGGCCACGATGAGCTTGTCTTCCTCACTCAGTTCGTCCATGCCGAGAATCGCGATGATGTCCTGAAGCGCCTTGTAGCGCTGCAGGGTACGCTGCAGCCCGACCGCGACGTTGTAGTGCCGCTCGCCGAGGTACTGTGCCGCGAGGATGCGACTGGAGCTGTCGAGCGGGTCCACGGCGGGATAGATGCCGATTTCCGCGATGGAACGTGAAAGGGTCACGGTCGCATCGAGATGGGCGAACGCTGTGGCCGGCGCCGGGTCGGTGAGGTCGTCGGCCGGAACGTAGATGGCCTGCACCGACGTGATCGAACCCTTGTTGGTCGAGGTGATGCGCTCCTGCAGGAAGCCCATCTCCGTGCCCAGCGTCGGCTGGTACCCGACGGCGCTCGGCATGCGGCCCAGCAGTGCCGACACCTCGGAACCGGCCTGCGTGAACCGGAAGATGTTGTCGATGAAGAGGAGCACGTCCTGGCCCTCGATGTCGCGGAAGTACTCCGCGATCGTGAGGCCGGACAGGCCGACGCGGAGACGCGCGCCCGGCGGCTCGTTCATCTGGCCATACACCAGCGCCACCGAGTCGAGGACCTTCGCTTCCTGGAACTCCAGGTAGAGATCGTTGCCCTCGCGGGTGCGCTCACCCACGCCGCAGAAGACCGACTTGCCGCCGTGGCCCTTCTGGACGTTGTTGATGAGTTCCTGGATGATGACCGTCTTGCCGACGCCGGCGCCGCCGAAGAGGCCGACCTTGCCGCCCTTCACGAAGGGCGCGACGAGGTCGATGACCTTGATGCCGGTCTCGAAGACCGTCGTCTTGGGCTCGAGGTCCACGAAGTCGGGCACGTGCCGGTGGATCGGCCAGCGCTCGTTGGACGCCGGGATGGCGGGACCGCCGTCGACGGGCTCACCCAGCACGTTGAGGATGCGGCCGAGCGCGGCGTTGCCGACCGGCACCGTGATCGGCCCGCCGAGGTCGATCGCCTTCATGCCGCGCACGAGGCCGTCCGTGCTCGACATGGCCACGCAACGCACCTGGTTCTGCCCGATGTGCTGCTGCACCTCGACGGTCAGGTCGATCGGCACCGAGCCGGTCTTGTCCTGGATGAGCACCGCATTGTTGATCTCCGGCAGCTGCTCGGGCGGAAACTCGACGTCGATAACGGCGCCGATGACCTGGACGATGTGGCCGACGTTCTGCTTGGTCGCGGTGGCGGTCATGCGAAATTCCTTGGAAGATTCTTCACGTCATCCCTCCAGGGCGGCGGCGCCGCCCACGATCTCCGAGAGTTCCTGCGTAATGCCGGCCTGGCGCTGGCGGTTGTACGACCGCTTGAGCGTGCCCAGGAGTTCCTGCGCGTTGTCCGTGGCGCTCTTCATGGCGGTGCGCCGGGCACCGTGCTCACCCGCCGCCGTTTCCACGAGCCCGCGATAGATCGCGTTGCGCACGTAGAGGGGCAGGAGCTCCGCCAGGATCGCTTCGGCGCTCGGCGCCAGCAGGTAGTCGCGCTGGCGCTTCCCCTCGGTGACCGGCGCCACGACCGGGAGCACCTGCGTCGTGATGGGCGGCGTGGAGAGCGCACTGTTGTACTTGGTGTGCACAAACTCCACCCGGCCCAGCGTGCCAGCCACGAAGGCATCGATGAGCGGCTGGGCCAGTTCGGCGGCGTGCGCGGCGGTCGGCTTGTCGCCGATGTCGATGCGCTCGAGTGCCATCTTCCGCCCCATGAAACGGATGTAGCTCACGCCCTTCTTGCCGATCGCATGGATGTCCACCGTGTAGCCCTCCGCTTCGAGGGCCAGCATGCGACGGCGCCCTTCCTTGATCAGGTTTGAATTGAACGCGCCGGCGAGCCCGCGATTCGACGTCACCAGCACCACCGCGGCCCGGGTGGGGCCGCCCTTCGCCGGCGACGCGGGCGTGCGCAGGAGCGGGAAGCGCTCCGCCAGCTCGGCCGTGAGGAGGTCGCCCAGCACCTCGCCCAGCGCCTCGGCGTACGGCCGGGCCGCGGCAACGCGCTCCGTCGCCCGCCGCAGCTTGGACGCCGAGACGAGTTCCATGGTCTTCGTGATCTTGCGCGTGTTCTGGACCGAGCGGATCCGTCGGAGCAGCGCGCGATTCGCCGAGGCCACCGATCAGGCCGCGATGAACTTGGGCTTGAACGACTCGATCGCCGCCTTGAGGCGACCGGTCAGGGCATCGTCGAGCGCCTTCTTGGTCTTGATGTCGGACAGGAGCGCTGGATCCAGGGAAGACAGGAAGTCCCGCTCCCACTTCCGCACCTGGAGCACCGGCACGTCATCGACGAAGCCGTTGGTCACGGCATAGATGATCGCGACCTGGTTCTCCACCGGCATCGGCTGGTACTGCGGCTGCTTGAGGATCTCTACCAGTCGTGCACCACGGTTCAGCTGCCGCTGCGTCGCGGCGTCGAGGTCGGACCCGAACTGGGCGAAGGCTTCCAGTTCACGGTACTGCGCCAGCGAGAGGCGGAGCGGACCGGCCACCTGCTTCATCGCCTTGACCTGCGCGTTGCCGCCGACCCGGCTGACGCTGATGCCGACGTCGACCGCGGGACGCACGTTGGCGAAGAAGAGGTCGGTGGTGAGGAAGATCTGCCCGTCGGTGATCGAGATGACGTTCGTCGGGATGTACGCCGAGACGTCGCCGGCCTGGGTCTCGATGATCGGCAGGGCCGTGAGCGAGCCGCCCGGCACCTTGATGCGGGAATCGACCTTGGTCTTCTCGGGGTCGGTCGAGATCTTCGCCGCCCGCTCGAGCAACCGGCTGTGCACGTAGAACACGTCACCCGGGTAGGCTTCGCGTCCCGGGGGACGGCGAAGCACCAGCGACATCTGCCGGTACGCGGTGGCCTGCTTGGAGAGGTCGTCGTACACGCAGAGGGTGGCCTTCCCCTCCTCGTACATGAAGTACTCGGCCAGCGCACAACCGCTGTACGGCGCCAGGAACTGGAGCGGCGCCGAGTCGGAGGCGGACGAGACGACGACAATCGTGTATTCGAGGGCGCCTGCCTGCCGGAGCCGATCGACCACGGAAGCGACAGTGGACTGCTTCTGGCCGATGGCGACGTACACGCAGATGACGCCGGTGCCCTTCTGGTTGATGATCGTATCGACAGCGATGGCGGTCTTGCCAGTGCCGCGGTCGCCGATGATCAGCTCGCGCTGGCCCCGCCCGATCGGGATCATCGCGTCGATCGCCTTGATGCCGGTCTGCATCGGCTCGTTGACGGGCTGACGCACGATGATGCCCGGGGCGATGATCTCGACCGGACGGCTCGTCTTCGCGTTGATCGGACCGAGCCCGTCGACCGGACGACCGAGCGGATCAACGACCCGCCCAAGCATCTCCGGGCCCGCGGGCACCTCGAGCAAGCGGCCGGTCCGGCGGACCTCGTCGCCTTCCTTCAGCACCAGGTAGTCGCCTACGATGGCCGCGCCGACCGAGTCCTCGTTCAGGTTCAGCACGAGCGCGATGACCGTCTCGCCCGTCTCGCGCGCGGTGATCTCCAGCATCTCGTAGGACATGGCCGACTTGAGTCCGTAGATGCTGGCGACGCCGTCCGCCACACTGAGCACGGTACCGACCTCGGCGTCCTGCGCCGACGTCAGGTCGGCCGACGCGATTTCCTTGAGGAGGACTTCCTTGAGCTCGCCGGGGCGGAGGAGTGTCTCAGAGGCCATGAGATTCGCTGGAAAGACGGTTTAGAAATCGGTTCGGGAACAGCTTGTGAAAATAGTCACAAAAGCGGGTCGAGCAAGGGAAGGAAGCCCGGCAACACGGTTCAGCCGGAGAGGTTCGGAGCCTCGTTACAACCGGCTGCGGGTCCGCCCGCGAACGAACGCGGATAACACACCCTGCGGGCCCAGGTCCGCCAGGTCCTGCACGGCAACGTCAGCGATACGGCGCACCGTGGCCGCCAGATGGCTGGCCGAGGCATAGCGAAGGATCTCGGCGGCGACCGGTGCCGGCGTGCGCGGGTTCTGCAGCAGCTGGGCGGCGCAGGCTACGCGCGCCAGGTCGATGACCCGCTTGAGGTTGGGGGCGCCCCCTGCCCCGAACTGGCGGGACAGGTGCTCACGGCTCACCCTCAGCCGGGCGGCGATCACTTCGGTGCGCAGGGGTTCCTCCACGTCACGCACGACCAGCTCCCAGGCGCGCAGCTGGAGTGGCTCCGTGAGGCGGAGCACGCGCGGCCCGTCCCCGAGGAGGCGACGGCGTTCCGCAGCCAGCGTGGCGCGACTTACCAGCTCGCCTGCCACAGCGTCGTCCACACCCTCCACCACGAGCGCAGCCACTCCGCCTTCCCTGCACGCGGCCAGCGCCTCGCCGTCATCGGCGCGGAACGGGGCCCAGGCCACGACGGGCAGTGCCGGGAGGTGTTCGCGCACGTCGCGCAACACAGCGAAGCCGGCGCCGAGGGGCGAGAGGATCACGGCATCGAGGAGACGCGTCGTGGCGAGGCGCCAGAGCGCCTCGGGGCCGCGGCAGCGCGCGATGCGTACCCCGGCGCGGGGCATCGAGCGCCGCAGGACGGCACTCGCCGGGCCCGGCGCCAGAACAGCGATGAGCGACACCTTGGAGCGGCTTAGCTGCTGACGGAGGGGTCGGGCTCCCGGCGGGGCCGGCCGGCGCCCACGGCGACGAGTGTGCGGGCCATTTCACCGGCGCGCTTCAGGACGCCGCGTGCGTTGTCGTAGCTCAGCGCCTCGAGCGCCTCGTCGAGCGTGCACCAGCGGACCGCGGTGATCCCCTCGTCGGTCTGCGGCGCGGCATCACCCTCGGGAGACTCGAGCAGGAAGAAGTGGCAGTACTTGTGGATCCGGCGGCCACGGAACCGGAAGTGCCAGTCGATGAGGCGGATCGGCCCATGCAGGTTCAGGTGCTCGAGGCCGGTTTCTTCCTGGGTCTCGCGCAGCGCCGCCTGGGCCGGCGTCTCGCCGTCCTCGAGATGCCCCTTGGGAAATCCCCAGTTGTGGTACGAGTCCTTGATGAGGAGGAAATGCGCGACCCCATCCGGCTCCCGTCGAAAGACGATGCCGCCCGCGCTCACCTCGAGGTCCACCGGTCGCTTGACCATCCTAGAACACGCTCACCTTCAGGTACTTCTTGGGATTGTTCCGGATGTCGGCAATCAGGGCCCGGGCCTCCTGGAACGTGAGCGTCGCCTCCCGGTACAGCATCGTGTCGCTCGCGAGCATGCCGAGTGTTCCCTGCCCTCGCTCGATGCGCCGTAGAATGGAATCGGCGGATTGCAGCGCCTGCACCATGCTCACCTTGTTCGCCGCCGCGGCTTCGGTGACCTCGCGCAGGTCGGCGGCCGCCTTCCGCAGGTCGGCCAGTGCCATGCGCGTGTTCCCGGCCACTTCAGGCACGATATCGCCGGAGGTCGCGGAATCCAGCCGGGTGACGGTGCGGACGAAGGCACTCGACCCGAGCGAGATGTTGTGGCCCACCGTGTCGAGGCGTTGGGTCTGCGACCGCGCAAATCCGGAGAGCCGCCGCGATATCTGGGACAGGTCCTGGATGCTGGCCTTGAGTTCCTTCACGGCATTGCTGTCGAGAACGCCCTCGAGGCGCTTGGTGACGTTCGCGACGTCACCGGCGATACGGCTGGCCTGCTGGGTCAGTTCGCCGATGTCGGGCAGCGTCGCACCGGGCCACGCCTCGCCGCCGGGAGCGCGCGCCTGCTCGAGCGCCGCGCTCAACTCGGGATCGTCCTGCTGCTCGGCGAGCCCGAGAATGTTCGCGCGCCACTCACCGAAAAGGCTCGAGGAAGCGGCGACGACCGCCGGGTCGGGAGGCAGGTCGGCGGTACGCTCGAACTGCATGTCCACCTGTACCCACTCGTCGGCCGCGAGGCGGATGGCAGTGACACGGCCCACCTTCACGCCGCGCAGCGTCACCGGTGCACCAGGCTTGAGCCCGCCGACCTCGCGAAAGCGCGCGCTCTTCACGATCTGGTCGCGCGAGAGACTCGTCTGCGAGAGCCAGATCGCGCCGGCGGCCACCGCGAGGACCGCCGTCACGACGGTGACCCCGACGATGAATTCACGGCGTCGCTTCATGCCACCCCCGCCGCGGTCGTGGGCCGACCCTCGATGAAGCCGGTGACGACGGGATCGGTATTCCGGCGAAGTTCGTCGCCGGTACCGATGGCGCGGAGGCGGCCCTCATATAGCATCGCGATGCGGTCTCCACACTTGAAGCTCGTGCGCAGGTCGTGGGTGACGATCAGCCCGGTGGCACCCAGATCGCGCGTGCGGATCATCAGGTCGTCGATTACCGCCGAGGTGACCGGGTCCAGCCCGGTCGTCGGCTCGTCATACAGAATGTAGCGCGGCTTCAGCGCCACTGCGCGCGCAATCCCCACGCGCTTTCGCATGCCGCCGGAGAGCTCCGCGGGATAGCGCCCCTCGGTGCCCTCCAGGTTCACCAGCGCCAGGCTCTCACGCACGCGGACCCGCTGGTCGTCTGCGCTCATGCCCTGCTTCTTCAGGCCCAGGCGGATGTTCTCTTCCACCGTCATCGAATCGAAGAGGGCCGCGAACTGGAACACAAAGGCGATCTCGCGCCGCAGCATCGCGAGCCCATCGGCATCGAGGTCCGGCACGTTCTTCCCATCGACCAGCACGTCCCCCGAGTCGGGCGCGAGTAGGCCCGCGATGAGCTTGAGCGTGACGCTCTTTCCGCCACCGGAGAATCCCATCAGGACGGTGTTCTTGCCCTCCGGCACGTCCAGCGAGAAGCCGCGCAGGACTTCCTTGGGGCCGAACGACTTGTACACGTCACGCAGCTGGATCACAGGAGGACCACCGCCCAGAACGCGTCCAGCACCAGGATCGCCTCGCACCCCAGGACGACAGCGCGCGTCGCCGCAGCGCCGACACCGGCGGCCCCGCCGTCGCTCGAGAGACCCTTGATGCATCCCATGAGCGCGACCGCCGTGCCGAAGCTCGCCGCCTTCACCAGGCCGTACCAGATGTCCTTGAACTGGTAGAACTGGCGCAGGCCACGGACGAACTCCTGGGCCGGCAGCTCGAGGATGAAGGTGGAGGCGATCCAGCCCGAGAACACGCCGATCAGCATGGCGAAGGCGGTGACGACCGGGAACATGAGGGTCGCAGCCAGCACGCGGGGCACGGCGAGGTATGCCAGCGGATCGTAGGAGAGGGTCTCGAGCGCATCCACCTGTTCGGTGACCTTCATCGTGCCGAGCTCGGCGGCGATGTTGGCGCCCACACGGCCGGCGAGCGCCATGCCGGTGAGCACCGGGGCCAGTTCCATCATTACCGTCTTCCCCACCAGCGAACCGACGAGGTAGAGCGGAACGGTATTCGTGAAGATGTAGGAAGCCAGCAGGGCGAGGACGATGCCGGTGAAGACGGCGAGAAAGATGGCGATCGGCACGGAACCCACGCCGAGCACCACCATCTGGTCCAGCAGAACCGGGCGCCATGTCCGCACGTCACCGACGGCGCGGGACACCCGGAGCGTGATACGGCCCACCTCGTCGAAGAATCCAGCTGGAAGAGGCGGGCGGGTCTCAGCGGCCCGTAGCATGGCCACTAAGGTACTGCTATTTACGCCGCGAAGCTCGCCAGCGCGCGGCCTACCTCGCCCTCCCGGAGGCGCTTGAGGGCGCGATCGCGGAGCTGGCGCACCCGCTCGCGGGTCACCCCGAGCATGCCGCCGATCTCCTCGAGCGTATGCTCGCGGCCGCCGTCGAGGCCGAAGTACAGCCGGAGGACCTTGGCATCGCGCGGGGGCAGGGTGCGGAGCGCCGAATCGATTTCCTCGGTGAGGAACGCGTCCATCGCCTGGTCCTCGGCGGAATTGCCGTCCTCGGCGATGAAGCGGTCCATCAGCGAGCGGTCGCCCTCGGGATCGAGGGGCGCATCCAGTCGCACTTCGCTGGTGTTGAGCGCCGCCAGCGACTGCACCACGTCGAGCGAGAGCCCGGTGGAGTTGGCGATCTCCTCCGGTGTGGGCTCGCGCCGCAGCTCCTGGCGGAGCGTCTCGGCCGTACGCACGATCTTGGAGAGGTCGGCCGTGCGGTTGAGCGGCACGCGCACGGTGCGCCCCTGGCGCGCCAGGGATGCGAGGATGGCCTGGCGGATCCACCACACGGCGTAGGAAATGAACTTTACGCCCTGGTCGGGATCGAACTTCCGTGCCGCCGTGAGGAGCCCGACATTGCCCTCGCCAATGAGGTCGGTGAGCGGCAAGCCGCGGTTCTGGTACTTCTTGGCGACCGAGATGACGAAGCGGAGGTTGCGCTTGACCAGCTCCTGCATGGCATCCGGATCGCCGCCACGCACCCGCTTGGCGATGGCGATTTCCTGCTGCGGCGTGAGCAGCGGCGTCATGCTCACTTCATAGAGGTACTGGTCGAGGATGTCCTTGTCGGCATCGTAGACACCGAGCGACTTGGACGTTTCGCGCTTGCGGGTGCGCCGAGGCTTGGTCGGCGGCGTGGCCGCCAGAATCTGCGCCGTGGTGAGGTGCTCAGGGAGTGGCTTGTGCGGGTCCCAGACCGGCTCGACCTTCTTCGGGACTTCGACCGCCGGTTCGCTTGCCACCCGCGCGGCGCGCGCCTTCTTCACAGCCGGCGCCCTGGCAGGTGTCGCTGCCGCGCGCTTGGCCGTCTTCTTCGCCGGCTTTTCCGGCTGATCGCCCTTCTTCCCGCTGCTCGGCATGACGCTCCAGAAATTGCTTACGAACCGCGCCGTCCCTGATGCGCGCACGTTGTCTTGTCGCTTGACACCCCTAGAGCCCGCTCATAGGTTCCCGTGCTGCTCCGGTCCCTCGGTTCGGGGGCCGCCCAATATATAGGGGGCGTAGCTCAGTTGGGAGAGCGCGTGAATGGCATTCACGAGGTCAGGGGTTCGATCCCCCTCGCCTCCACTCGGTTCGCCGGGCGTGAGCAGCGTCGCGGTGAAGACTTGGAAAACGGTTGCGGACGGCGCAGGTGCGCGCTACAATCCGCTTCCGCTAAGCGGGAATAGCTCAGTTGGTAGAGCACAACCTTGCCAAGGTTGGGGTCGCGGGTTCGAGTCCCGTTTCCCGCTCTCCAGGGGAAAATCGCCCAGGGTATCGGGCAGCGTCGCGGGGTGGAGCAGTCTGGTAGCTCGCCGGGCTCATAACCCGGAGGTCGTGGGTTCAAATCCCACCCCCGCTATCGAATGGGGCAAGGCGGCAGGGCGGCATGCCTGCCGCCTTGCCGCCTGTAGGGCGGTTAGCTCAGTTGGTTAGAGCGCCACGTTGACATCGTGGAGGTCACAAGTTCGAGCCTTGTACCGCCCATGGCAGAGGAGTTGTTTGGGGCGGACGCCGGTCCGTCCACGCGCCCATAGCTCAATTGGATAGAGCATCTGACTACGGATCAGAAGGTTAGAGGTTCAAGTCCTCTTGGGCGCACTAGGTAGTACGGGGCGTAGCGAAGCCCGGTTATCGCGCCTGCTTCGGGAGCAGGAGGTCCCCGGTTCAAATCCGGGCGCCCCGATTGGAAACCCTGTGGAATGCCACAGGTCCGCTT
>Ga0207668_10002213_pt1 | contig 11336 bp, 21 predicted proteins | sample KBSS43metaG_FD_184323 | JGI IMG/M metagenome (GOLD analysis project Ga0207668, IMG submission 184323) | Switchgrass rhizosphere microbial communities from Kellogg Biological Station, Michigan, USA - KBS S4-3 metaG (SPAdes) (version 2) | ecosystem: Host-associated > Plants > Roots > Rhizosphere... | reverse complement strand
CTAGAGTCCGCACCACCTAGCCGATGTGATGTCTCACTGGGCCTTGTTTCGTTCACTAAGTTGCGCGCGCAACCATCTGACTGACCTCGGTCCCAGATTTGGGATGCTAGCCAATTTTCATCTGTGGTTTCTCGGAGATCGCCGATAGTTTTCAGTCCGGCGAATTTTACTCCGGCGAATTTTACTGCGTTTCGGATTCGAGTAGACAGGCGCACCAGCTCGACTTGAGTGTCGTTCGGCAGGTCAGGCCCGAGGTCAAACATTCTGCAACCGATTCATTTGGCCTTCGCCTTTCGCGCAGCTCCACCGTAACAACTTTCAATCGGAGTTTTAGTTTCGTGCTCTGCGGCGTATCGTCGTTTGCGTCTGGTTGAGCGGGCAATTTAGCCCAGCGTTGCGCGAATGTAATCGACCACGCCGCAGTTCAATTTTAATGCTAGCAACGTTTCGTTTGCTGCCTCCCGCACGTTGCCGACGGTTATTAACCCGGCGCAGTTGAGTGTGCGCCGTATATGCCACGGAAGTCGAATCTGCTCGACTGGCGTGTCGTCTGGAAGCTCAGATGTCGGATGGAGCAGCATCCTGCGCATCTATTTCCCTTTCACCTTCAGCCCCAGCTCTACAAGCCGACGGATGACTTCGATCACCAACGAAGTCCAAATAATTCAAGCGCGATGAGAATTGGCCAAAACACTGCGTAGACCGCTTGGAATACGACATAATTTACCCAAGCCATCAAAGGCAAGCGCGGCCACGTTATTACCGCCGCGAAAAGCAAATAGAACCAATATCCGGTGATATAGGTGCACATCGCAACTTTGCCGGCGACGCTTTTTGGCATCAGGCGCCGCTCTTTGCGGCATTAGCCTTCAGTCCGAGTTCTACAAGCCGGCGGATGGCCGCAATCACGATCATATTTTTCGGCTTGGTCGGTCGACTCTCACGTCGCGAAATTCTTCCGGCCCCTTGATGAGGCGGCGCTTACGACTTGCCTTTTCATGACTGTCGGCTGTGCCGACCGTTAAGCTGTCGATCGCTTTTGATGCGAGATCCGCGAGGGCGGCGCGCTGTCGCTCCGAGGGCGCCGATTTCGTCTTCACGGTAAGCCCAAGCTCGACTAAGCGGCGGATGGATTCGGAAAGTGTCGGCTTGTCCGGCTGGTTCTCTGCCCACTTAACAACGGATGCACGCATTACAGGTGACGCGCGGAAACCCATCAACGGGTCTTTTCCTGTCGCGGGCCTGCCTCTCTTTTTAGGTTCAACCTTTATTGACTTGGCCATATTTGTGTATAACCTAAAAACAAGCCGAGGGGAAGCTGCGGACCTTCCGCCCCGGCTCTAACCCGAGCCAAAAAGGATGCCCTCCAAATTACCCAGGCTGACAGCGTGCATAGCACGCCACCCACAAACACGCCTACATCGGGCGACGCATTTCGTTACGTTTGTAGTATCGAGCGACCGCTAACCAGCATTCGCAATTTTCGGAATGCTCTCGCCTTGATCACTGAGACAATGGACGAGCCGGCCGGCAGCGCCGTCAATCAAATAACCTGGGCGATGCTGGATCAGGTCGCGGAGGTCGATGCGGAGTTTTCGAATTTGTTTAAGCTAAGCCCTCCGGATCACGAGCGCTTTGAGCGGGAAGGCTGGCGGGGGAGGCGGCGTGATGGACAAGAACGCCATTGGCATTGCGATTCACGAAATCAAGCAGATGGTTTTGGTTGCGATTGTCGCGGCCGAGACCGCAAGCGATACCGATCCTAGGTACTTTCGCCTGTCGGAGTCGGATACGGATCTGCTCTCTTTCAGCATCTTTGATATTCAGGAGCGGGTCACCAAGCTCAAGGACTTTTCGGGGGCAACGAATGCGCCTGATCCGGATCATGCTGGCGCATGTTTGCCTCCGGGTGGGCATTTGGCTTGCCATGCTCGGCCAGTTGCTGATTGACTCTGAACAGCAAACCGGGGCGGCGTTTGCCACGACCGCCCCGGTTCTAACCCGAACCATGAAGGTTGCTGGAATCATGATCCAGGGTGACAGTGGATACCACGTCGCCCTTAAACATATCTGTAAGTCACCTCACAGCCGGGCCGAGATGGCTCGCCGGCTTCTGAATGAGAAACGGCCCCAGCCGGGGGCGTTGGCTGGGGCCGTCGTTCCTGAAGGTACGCTTGGCATTCTAGGGTATGCTCACCTCCGCGATATCCGAACCGCTGATTTCACAGTTCTTAGGTGAAACAATTTAGGAAAGATCTGCTGTTCCTTCTGTGGAACCACTTCTGTGGAACCAACTGAGCTTCCCTACGGCCGATACGGTTCACTTAGTAGGCCCGGCGATACCGCCGATAACCTGCTTGCGCGCCCCCGTAATATGGATTGATGACGCACTGTGCCGCGCGGCCCGATGCCGTCGCGTTGCACTGGGGCAGCGACGTGTAGAGGCATTCGTAATAGCTGACCCGGCCGTACACGTGCAGGCAAACCGGATAAGCCGGATCGTAGGTCTGGGCGCCCGCGCCCTATTGAGATTATCCCGATCGCTAAAATCGCCAAGGCCAGAACGCGCATCAGAGCCTCCATTTCACTCCAGGACCTCATACTCAAACGCCACGCCTTCGGGATCGTTCTCCTCGAACCACGTTTCCGCGGCGTCGGCATGCGAACACCTTGAGGTGATCCGGAAGCAACTGACTGCTTGCGACGGCGATACGTCATGTAGCCCCCGCCGGGGTGGAGGTTCGGGCATGGGAGCCTCATTGCAGTGTCCAAAGGTAGATACTGAGGCACAAGGCAAAAAAGATAGCGACTCCCCATTGCCAAGGCGGCGACGATGATCCGGAACGCATCCATGCCCCCTAATGATAAGCGAGGCTGAAGGTTTGAACTGCGGCCGCAATTTCTCAGTTCAAATTGCGTCGGCGCAGTGCGAAAACAAAGGGCTTAACCCCAGGCTTTGTCGCTTATTCCAAATAGTGAGCTGGCTTTTGGTTGTGGTTGGTTGTGGCGGTACTGGCCGGTCGGATCGCAGGGGCGGGCGAGAGCGGGAGGTCATTGGTCCCGCTTGAGCTTTCGCTTCCCCCAATGAGTATCCTTGCGCTCGGGATTGAACGCGTGCTCGACGTCACGGTTCAGCGCCTTCATGACCCCGATCCGCGCCATCATCGTCGGACCGCCTTGCGACACCAGCATCAGCACCGCGATCGCCGTTTGCCATTCCGGCAAGTCGGATTCCTTCTTCGGCAGGCTGGTGATGTAGTCGGCGGCGTCACGAAGCGTGACGAGCTTTCGCCCGCCGGACAGTGGTATCAGATCCTCGAATTTGCGCCGCCAGCCAGCCGTTGTCTCGGGCTTGTGCTGAATCAACAGAGGGACCTGAAATACAAATTGATCTCGCAGGGCCCACACGAAACGCGCTTGCGTTCTATCAAGCCCTCCGCGGCCATCTGCTGCAAATTATGTTTGATGCTCGCGGCCGACCACATACCCAACTGCCTCCAGAGCAATCGTCCAGAGACAGCGTTTTCTTCGCCTACCGGAACTAGCTTTAAGAGCTCGCTAGATATGGACATTCATACCAAATGCCGGTTGGCGACCACTATAAACCGTCCAAATCAACCAAATATACGAACAGAATGTCATCAGGAGCTTTGGCTTCCTTTGCCCTACAAGGAACTTGACCCTCTCTTCTTCAATGGCCGGGCCGGCCTGCAGTTTCGATCCGATCATGCAGAGCGGTTCGCCATTTGAGGTCAGCCGGCACAGATCGGCATGAAACCATTCTTCCCTACAAAGCTGGGCAGCTTCTCGGTCTCTAGCACAACAGGTTTGCCGTCAACTAAGATCGTGCAGATCAGTGCCCCCGACGTCGGCTTCATTTTCCCTTCGCCTTCAACCCAGTTCTATACGCCGGCGGATGGCTCAGTTTTCGAAAACTTGCGACCTACCAGCACGCGTGCACCGTCTGCGCCGATCGACTCGTCGTGCAGTTCCCCGTGGCCGACGGCAAAGACTTGCCCCGGGCCAAATGTGACCGGCTCACTATCCCGCGTGACGATAAAAGTGCCGGAGAGAACGAGTCCACGGATCGCGAAGAGATGGCTATGCCGACCCTTGCCTGGTCTGGGGTCGAGGTTCTGCGTTTCGATTTCAGTGTAACCGTCGGCCTTAAACTGCGCTTCAAATTCGCTTTCGTTCATTGGACCTCCTGTAGACGATTTCCTCGCCTTCTTGGCCGGCTTCGCTCCCCGGGTCCTTCGAGGGGATATGCAGCATGATGTCGATCGGGTCGCTGATGGCACTTGCTTCGAGACCCAAACATCGATGGCGTTGACAAGCGGGTCAAGGCCCTGCGGAGGCGGGCTGTCAAGCGCCTGATCCGGTTCTATGCGGCGCGGGCCTGCTTCCAGGTCAGTTCAAGGCTTGCCATGCTCGGGCAGTGGCTCGTGTCTAAACGGCAGCGGGAGCCCCGGGTAAGCGAACCCTGCCAAGACAAACTTCTGAGAAGGAAGTCCGGCGCACACCCCCTGTCGGCCTTTTTTCATGCCGCCGGGCGCCCGGCATCTGAATGATAAACGGCCCCAGCCGAGGCGAACTTGGCTGGGGCCCCTCTTTGCAGGATAGATTAACCGCCGCGATGTTACTCACTACTTACTTCACAGTTCGATACTTCTTCGACTGCTGCGCTCTCCAATGGCGGCCTCCTAGTGAGCATGGCCCCAGCTCGCGACAAGCCGAGGCCGCCATTCCAATACGCCGGGAAGTTCATGTCCGGCGTGGCACCATGACCTGCTCAACGTCCACCCGTTCCCATGCAAACAACGGCCTGATACCAGCGCCGCGAAAATCGTCGCGCTCCGGGCTTCTTTTGGAACGATGTTGCTCTGCGGAAGTAGGTTTGAAGCTTCCGGTTTGCGCCTCCCAAAGTCTCGGACCGGAAGAAAACCTCCAAGGTTGGCGCGTAGGGCGGGCGAGTTGCGCAGTAACGAAGTCGCCGAAGTTTAAGGCGCGTGTCCGCCAGGCATTCTGCTGTAAAAACTGAAGATTCCCGTCGCGACTCGGGAAGGGAGCGATCAGGTACTCCGGCCGGTGCCACGGCGCGAGCAGGTGCTACTACCCGCGTCCGGGCTTCTCTAATGGAGGCGAAAGCGGGATCCGAAGGATGTTGAAGCCTGGAACGCCGGCCTTCCATGCCTCCGCCGCTTCTGGAGACAATAAACTCACAACTGCAGCCGGCACTTCTCCATCCATCACCCGGATGAGAGCCAGCGTTTCACCCTCGCTCATTTGAACCTCAGCAGCCCCCGCTGCCACTATCGCGCTCCTTACACCGGCGACAGCATCAGATCGCGAGACATCGATCGCAACAACTTTGTTTGCCAGATCGGATACCGACTTGATTTCCGGGCGAACGAGAAGAATGGCAATCAGTTGCTCGGCGTTGTTTGGGGACGTCAGCGCCGTCGTTTCGGGATCAGCGGGTGGAATAGCTGCCGAGGGACTAGAGCGGTCTGTATTGCCGTCCGGTTGCTTGTCCTGTGCCGGTCTCGCCGTCGCGGTCGTTAAGTCCTCTATCGCTGGGGCGGTCCCGACCTGCTCGCGCGTAGTGCCAGCTTCCGAACCAGGGGTGGGATTTGGCAGGGCCGACGAATCCGTTTTGTCAGCGGCGGCGGGCTTAGCTTCTTCACGATTCACGAGCTGCGGATCGGCAGTGTTAGTCGGAGGCACCTCGATGCGTTTTGGTGCAGCCTTTTTCGCTAAGCGAGTTGGCGCCGCGCTGTTCGGGATGCTCTCTCGCATTTTAGTTGTGCGTTGGGCTTTAGTCCTCGACGATGGTTGGGCAAGCCGCGAACGCACCGGCCGCGAATTGGCCTTAGACACCTGACGGGACCACGCCATATATGACTGGCAAGCGCTATTACATGGCAATCCGTCAATATAAACAGTGTCGGGTGAATCAAGCGGCGCGGCTCGGGAAGATCCAACGGATGCAGTGAAGAGAATGCAGGTCAGCAACGTACTAAGTTTCAACATGACACGTTACTCCAACTTTAGTGCCTTTCTGCCCCAATCATATACGAGGCATAATGTATTCAAGTTGCAATGCAGAACTCCCATTCGTTCCAAATAGGTTCCGCGCGGCTTTTTCACCCAGATGCGATTGATCGCAGCGCGACGCCCTCAATAGCTAAACGCTCAGATAGTTCTAATTCTACTGGCGCACCCAACACCGATTTGGAAGCGCATCGCCTCATACGCCGCAAATGCTTCGAAAGCGCTCTGCGATGTCGCAACGCGGTTTAAGCGCGTTCTGCTGCGATTGGCTCATCAGGGACCGTAAGCGGACTTTGAGCCCATTTCACCGCGGGGTCGTCACAACTTATACATTGGAGCTCGGTACGGCCGGAGATGGTAACAACCGAGACCATACATTTCCCGCATTTCTGGCAGCGCGTTGTTCGATCCATGAGATCCTCCCGATTACCTCTAACTGAACTTTTCGAGAGTAGTCCATGAAGTATAGACCCGTGATCATGACAACTGGAGTCTAATCAACGGCGAAATGTCGAGGGGGCCCCCTTGTTTCGGGATGGCTTAGCGCGGGACCGGGAGCGTTGGTCCACCAATCGTTTTGAAAAATCTGTAACCATCCCGTTCCTCGCGCGGAGCCGATGGTGAAACATTTCACTCCGTTCCGCTTTTACCGTGGATGGAAGGACGATCCGCACTGCCTCCGAATAACCGCCGCCTTGGCTCAGTCAACGACCCCGAAGCTGTGGCGTGGGCCGACGGTTTCGGCGGCGATTCCGCATGAACCGGCCATCCCTCATTGAGGTAGCCGCGATTGTCGCCATCGCTATGAGTTTCGCGTTCGTTGTCTGGCTCTACCTTGAAGTCATTCGCTAAGGGACGGCCTCCACCGCCGAGCAGAGCGCAAGGAATCGCGCATCAACTACAGCCATCTTTGGCACAAACTGCACTTTCCACCCGTCCCAATGGACGCTTTCATGTCTGAACTATTCGGGGAGGGGTCCCATGACAGTTGCCAAGAAAGCTAATGTCGGTTGCCTCATCATCCATCGTCGCGACGAGGGTCCGCATCTGACCGGCGTGATTACGACGGTCGCGCTGCGTCGGGTGTTTGTGCGGCTCGGTAGCAAGCCGTACAGCCTGGCGGTGAGCCCGGTGGAATTGGATTTCATCGAGCCGCAATCACCTTCTTGAACTTTACGGCTGCCGCCGCATTGTCAGGGGTAGGAACGATGGCCAAGACGCCGGGGCCGCAGGTTGACGAGGTTGGTTTGCCATTTAGGCTGACAGTTGCCCAGCATCGAGCGTTGCAAGCCACGGCGCGGGGCGAGGTTTATCGAACCCACAATAGCATAACCTATACCCTTACCGGACCCTGCGGCAGCGCACCTCTGTGGGCGCTCTCCCGCGCCGACCTGATTTCCGATCCGCCGGAAGCTAGACAGCACGGAAGACACCGAATGGTGCTGACGGCGAAGGGTCGCGCCGCGCTAGAGCTGACGTCATCAGCCTTCGAGCCGAAAGAACAACCTTGAAGGTCAAGCCGAGCTGACACTCTCGCATCCGAGTTCATCCCCAAAAGATTGGGGCCCCGGCGCAGTGGGCCACGCCGGGACCGCGCGCTCCGCCGATAGCTTGCTTGGAGGGGCCGAGGAACCGGCGGGCGCGCATTCTGAGTGAAGCACAACCTCGGCGCGGTGAAAGGTTCGGTTTGCGACATTCAATACAAAGAAAATTCTGTTCCCGTTTGCGCAACCGAATGGAAAGGGCATACCCTGCTGCGCAGCCGATTTGAAATATTTCACTGCCGCGCCGGTCCGAGGCAGACTATCAGGCATGGCGCGTAACGCGACTGGACGGCGCAGAAATATGCCATGCCTGGATCGCGGCGAGCGGCTGCCGACACAAGCAAATCCCTCGACAGCGCCGCGGTTGCAGACGTAAGATCAGCTTGCCGGGCAGCGCCTGACATTGCCCGGCATCCTCGGAATGCCTCGCTGCTGGCACCTAGCGGGGCTTTTCTTATCGTCGCCACGCGAGACGGCGCGTGCCCCGCGTGGGCCGCCTGCGAACTCGCAGTGTAGCAGCGAATTTTGAGCGCATAGGTGTCATGCTAAATCTTTTGGTGTGCCGCCTCCCTTTGTCGCATTCTATGGCCTCCACTGAACCGTTGTTGTTATGACAAGCGGTAGGGACGCGGGATTTGTGCCGCGAATGCAATATAACCGCTTCACAAACCACGTCGAGCCGACTGGCCGGTGCTGCCCTTGTCGCGGTCCTGACACTGACCGTCCATGCGACGAGAGCCGCCGACGACGAAGCTCACCGCATCACCAATAAATTCTCACAAGAGAACCTGATTTGCGGGGCGTACTATTCGCTGGTTTCGCAATGCCTAGCGAAAGATGGCCCGAAGGATGAGCTGGACAAAAAATACCGGCAAGCCTCGCTCACGTTCATTGAGCGGGCGGTCAAGGTTGGCCAGGGGATTGGTCTCTCGGAAAAGACACTTTCGGTTGAAAGCGCTAAACGAGACATGATGTCCGAAATCGAAGACACCTGTACCAACATCTCGGTGCTGCTGGAGAAGCATGCACAACGGTGTAAGCGCCTGTTCGAGGACGGACCGAAATCGTTCGCTGACGAGATGAGCCGGGCAAAAAAAGCTGCAATGCCCACGCGGCGCAAACGCGAAAGCCAATGAGGAACCTAAGTCTACGCGCGGAACGACCGGAATTCATGCGGCTCACGATGAGATCACGATTAGATTTTGAAATTGAAAGGCGCTCAGGCACACTTAGACTGGTCCGATGCGCGTTCTTACCCGTCGCCGTTACCACGAACGTCCCGATTGCTGGCACGTCTATTGCGGCGACGTCCATGTCGGCACCATTGCGCGCCGCGTCGGTCAGCCCAATGCCGTTGAAGGCTGGCAATGGCACTGCGGCTTCTATCCCGGCTCCAACCCCGGCGAGCAGTGCGGCGGCACAGCCTTTGAGTAGGCCCGCGAACACTTCGAGCGAGCATGGATGGTATTTTCATCGCGGCGCTGCGAGGCCGACTATCAGGCACGGCGGGATCAGCAGAGATGGACCAAGGAAAAGTACGCGCGCTTTGATCGAGGCGAGAGAACCGGCTCATGAAAACCGTCTGGATTTATATCGACACCCGATACATCGCGGGCGATCCACGGCACCTCAAAGTGTTCGCCACATTTGAAGTGGCGAATGATTGGTTTGAGCAATACGATCTGGAGGGCGTGGCATTTGAATATCCGATCATCAGTCACGCGGAGTGAATTCCGCGCCGATGCTGAATGACGATGATGATGCGGATGATGCAGTCCGAGATCGTCTCCCCTTGCCGCCGCAACTGTTGCAGCCGCTCCCACGTTACCTCGTTGATAGGTATTCGCCAGTTGCCGTTTGGCAAGCGCCGCGCGGTCAGCTGTAACGGTTCCGCCGCGCCCTCGATCAGGACGCGACGCTCCTCGCTAATTTCAATGTCCGGCATCGCTTACGGTAGCCAATGGTGGGAGTCCTCGCGGGTTGACGCGAGGCCGTATTGGCCGCGCGAAACCTCACCCATCGCGCGATCCGGCAGGATGAGCTAGTTAAATTGCGGCAATGCAGAAAATATCGTCCCCAATGGCTTTAGGCAGCCGCTCGACAACGGCGCAGCGGCGGGCATAACATCAGCGTGCCGGGCGACGCGCCTGACAACGCCCGGCGTCCTCATGGAGGAAGGCCTCGCCACTGGCACGTGGCGGGGCTTTCTTATCGGTAGAGCAAACTCCGTCACACCAGCAAATAAGTTGACCAATGGCGATAGTGATCGGACTCAACACGCCCTCTAACCTGAAAGAGGGCGATATTACGCTTATTAAAGAAATCAACGCTGGCCTCTGCCGACTAAAGGCGCAGAGGGTCGATCAAATCAAAGTCGAAGCTCTCCGCTTACCCAACTAATCGGAGTTTGTAACTCGCACCATGAACCACAGCATCCTGTGGCATCACTTTGTTTCCGTTATTTTGGAGAAATTTGGCGGATTGTCCGGATCAAAACCGCGAGCTCGTGCGGCCTGCTCTATGGTGGCATAGGCTGGCAACAACATCGTAATCGCATCGCAAATTGGATCATCGTTTTCTATCCATGGAAGTACTCCGGTCGGCCCCCCTGCGGAAAAGACATTCAGCTTTCTGACGCGAAGCTCGGCGATCAAAGCATCCACCATCGCGGGAAGTGTTTCGCGGCATGCCGATGGAATTGCCTAGCCACCAAAAGAAACTAGCATTTTGGCCGTCTCCTTAGCGTGGCGACCTATGTTTGAGGGCGCTCCGACTTCAGTAGCAGGGTGAGTGGCCAGGACGCTCGCCGCGCTCATTTCGTTTCACTGCCAACCGATTTCCGCGCGTGATCCTTTTTCTGCGCGTGATCCTTTGCATGCGAGACGACGGTCTCTTTGAACGAGAGAGCAATCTGGCGAGTTCTGCTCGCAAGCCAAGAAGCTCGTTGTACTGAGCCATCAAATCATGATCGTTTTGACGAAGTAATTTTAAGTCGCGGCTGTTCTTTGACATACCTCAACCCTCGCGATTGGCTGGGCGGTGTTGGCTTACGCGCTGGTTCTGAAATTCCCCAGCGCCCTTTGTTGTCAAAGGGACGTGCCAAGGTTCGATGACAGGTTCGTGAATGCCACGAAAGCCCGCCAGGATGAATCGGCCCTCTCGGCAGCGGCAATTATGGCAGCAATGAACAAAAGTTTGGCGCGAAGTAACAGGACCGCCTCAGGTCTCTCACTGTAAAGGCGCGGGGGATGGGATCGCAAACAACGCCGCCCAGCCAAAATATTCGGCTGGTGCGGCGTTGTGCGTAGGACTGAAGATGATCAAGCGAAGGGACAGGGTAGAGCTCACCGCACGCGCCGCGGCCGCGTTCAACAACAACAAGACCGATCGGCGCGGCGTGGTTGAGCGCATGACCGCCAGCAAAGCCACCGCGATCGTGCTGTGGGACGGTCGGAAGTCGCAGGAATACCTGCCGATCCGCAGCATTGAACTCGAACCGGCAGAGTTGGGATAATCCAAAAAGAATAACGAGCGGCCGCGACGGCGCGGAACGGTCGAAAATGGCGGCCCGCGTCGACATCAGGCACGAAAATGCCCGCCAAGATGACCCGGCGAGCTTTTCGTGGCAATCACGAACCTGTCATCGAACCATTGGCGCGTCCCTTGCCAACTAACGGCGCTGGGGAATTTCAGGACCTAGTACGTAAGCCAACACCGCCCAGCCAGCATATTCGGCTG
>Ga0207668_10002205_pt1 | contig 11359 bp, 6 predicted proteins | sample KBSS43metaG_FD_184323 | JGI IMG/M metagenome (GOLD analysis project Ga0207668, IMG submission 184323) | Switchgrass rhizosphere microbial communities from Kellogg Biological Station, Michigan, USA - KBS S4-3 metaG (SPAdes) (version 2) | ecosystem: Host-associated > Plants > Roots > Rhizosphere >... | reverse complement strand
ACCGAGACGGCGAACTTGTACGTGCCGGCCGCCCGGTAGGTGTGGAAGAAGGTGCAGACCCCGTCGCCGGCCGGGATCGTGCGGTCCTCGTCGAAGTGGGCGATGCAGCGGTGCTTGTCGTTCTTGCCCGCATCGGTGAACCGGACCCGGATCGGGAACGGCTTGCCCGCGATCGTGCTGGTCGGCGCGGTGAACTCGACGATCTTCGGGGCGGCGTCGCGCAGCGTCACCTTCGCCGTGTCGGACAGGTCGCCGGCGGTCAGGGTGACCTCGAACTCCCCGTCGTCGGTGCAGGTGAACGTGGTGACGGCGGCCTTCGGGTCGGCGAACTCGCAGGTGGCGCCCTTGTCGACACCCTTACCGGCCCGGTAGCTCCACTTCGGGGCGCCCTTGCCGACGACCGCGCCGGTCAGCGCCACCGGCGCGCCTTCGGTGCCCGACGCGTCCGGGCCGGCGCTCACGCTGGCCGGGAGTTCCACGACGATGTGCATCTTCGCGGTGGTGGTGTCGTCATCGTCGTCGGCCACCCCGATGACCGGGTCGTACTCCTTGGCGTCCGCATAGGCGTGCTCGGCGGAGCACTTGCCGTCCGCGATCGTGCCCGCGGTGCTCGCACCGTCACCCCACACGATCTTGCAGGCAAGGCGGTCGTTGCTGCCGGGGTCGCTGACCGCGGCGCTCACCGTGACCTTCTGGCCGGTCTGCGCGGTGGCCGGCACGGTGATCGCCCCGAACTGCGGCGCGGCGTTGGACACGGTGACCGTGGCGGTGTCGGTGACCTCGCCGACCTTCAGCGTGACCTCGTACCGGCCGTCGTCGGTACAGGTGATCGTGGTGGCCGCGCTCGCCGGGTCGGCGAAGGTGCAGCCGGCGCCCTCGTCCACGCCGTCCGTGGGCTTGACCGTCCAGGCGACCGCGCCCTCGCCGGCCGAGACGCCGGTGAGCAGGATCGGGCTGCCTTCGACGCCCTTCGCGTCGGCGCCGGCGTCCGCCGAGTCCGGGGTGAACACGGTGACCGTGGCCCGGGCCTTGACGGTGCCGCTCTCCGGGATGCTGCCCTGCACCACGAAGGTGCCGGCCGCCGCGTAGTCCGACGGCTTGATGTCGTCCCAGGTGACCTTCGTGTCCTTGGTCTTGCCGTCGGCGAACGTCACGGTCACCGTGGCGGGCAGCTTCGGGGCGGTGCCGGCCGGCGTACGGGCGGTGACCCCGGCGACGCTGTCGACCAGCTCGGCCGGCAGATACTTGCGCAGCACCCGGTCGTACTCGGCCTGGGTGATCGGCAGCACGGTGCCGTGCCGCGGCGAGGACGGCAGCTTGATGCCGGTCGACGGGGTCCAGTCCTTCATGTTCGTCGACTCGAACGGGATGTAGCCGCGGCCGCCGAACTCGTCGAGGAACAGGTACCACTTGTCCTCGGTGTTCGACTTGAAGATGGTCGGCCCCTCGGCGGCGTTGACCGCGCCCTTGCCGATGCAGTCGGCCACCGGGTCGTACTTGAGGTTGAGGATCGAGGTCGACTTCTCCGCGGTGATGAACTTGCTGCAGGGCGTGCTGGACGTGTTGTTCCGCTCGTCCTTGGTGTAGCGGTAGTACGTGTCGCCCTTCTTGATCATGGTCGAGTCGATCACCGAGTAGCCCGGGTCGACCCACACCTTCGGCGCGGTGAACGTCACGAAGTCGCGCGTCGTCGCGTACATCATCTTGTTGTAGGTGCCCGTGGTGTGGTTCGGGTCGCTCTCCGGGTAGATCTTCGAGGCCCAGAAGACCACGTACGCGCCGAGGTCGTCGTCGTAGTAGGCCTCCGGCGCCCAGGTGTTGCCCGCGGTGTCCGGGGAGACCTTGACGAGCCGCTGGTCGGTCCAGTTGACCAGGTCGGTCGACTCCCACACCATGATCGACTTGCTGCCCGTACGCTGCGAGGCGTCCCACGCGCCGTTGCCGAAGATCCGCAGGTCGGTCGCGATCTGGTAGAACTTGTCGCCCTCCGGCGAGCGGATGATGAACGGGTCGCGCAGGCCCTTCTCGCCGAGCGTGGAGGTGAGCACCGGCTTGCCGCCGTTGAGCTCGCGGAAGCGCAGCGGGTTGTTGCCCTCGCTCAGCGCGGCGTAAAGCTGCTCGCCGTCCGACTTGCCCTCGCCGGTGAAGTAGCTGAAGAAGTAGCCCTTGAGCGCCTGCGGCACCGGCAGCGGCGGCACCAGCGCCTCGAAGGTGCGCGACGACGACGCCTGGTTGAGCGTGACGGTGGCGATCAGGTTGACCCGCACGTTCTGGCCGCCGGCGGCCGGCCGGTGCACCACGCCGGTCGTGCTGATCACGCCGGGCCGGTCCGAGGTCCAGGACACCTTGGTGCCGTCGGCACCGGAGGTGGGCAGCGTGAGGTTGCCGCGGACGTCGCCGACGCCGGGCACGACCAGGGCCTGCGCCGCGCGGTTGACCTTGGTGGAGTCGTCGAACTGGGCCAGCACCTTGACCGTGAAGTCCTTGGTCTCCTGGGCGGCGCCGCGCTTGATGGTGGCGGTCAGGGTGACCGTGGCGTCCGGCCGGCCCTGCGCCGGGCGGGTGACCTTGCCGTCGTTCGCCACCACCGACGGGTCGCTGCTCAGGTAGGTGATGGTGGAGCCGAAGTCCTTCGCCGACGGCAGCTTGAGGTTTCCGGTGACCGCGCTGGTGTCGCCCAGGGTGAGCGCGGCCTTGTCCTGCGTCACGCCCTGCGCCGCACTGGTGGCGGCCAGTTCGGCGACCTCGCCCGGGGTGATCGCCCGCTGGTAGACGCGGAAGTCCCGGATGCGGCCCTTGAACAGCGCGTCACCGTTGTAGTCGGACTTGCCGACGTAGTTCGCGATGGTGGTGCCCGAGCCGATGTCCTTGGGCTTGAGCGTGACGCCGGTGTTGCGGGCCACCTCGACGCCGTCCTCGTAGAGGATGCCGGTGGTGCCGGTCTGCGTGTACGTCACGTGCTTGAACGTGCCGCGCGCCAGGTTGCGCCCGGGGTTGGGCTCGGTGCTCCGGTCCCGCTCCCCCTCCCAGTTCCGGTCCGAGATCGCCGTACGAAACGGGTCGCCCTTGCTGAACAGGTAGCCGTTGCCGTAGCCGGTGACGGGATCGGTGTTGCCGAAGCCGTAGATGAAGTACGCGCCGTTCAGGGTCGGGTCGATCTGCACGTCCATCGCGACGGAGACCGAGTCGAGTCCGGCGAGCAGGTTGTTCGGGACCTTGATGTAGGTGTCGGTGCCGTTGAAGGCGAGCCCCTGTCCGGGGGTCCAGGCGGCCGCGCCGTTCACGGCGCCGTTGCGGTTGTTGCCGGAGGAGTCGGCCGCGACGGTGCCCGACGTCTCGTCCAGCTTGTACCAGAGGGCGAGACCGTCGTTGACCGCCGCGAGGGCCGGAGACGCCGGGCCGATGGTCAGCGAGGCGGTGATCAGCGAAAGGGCGGCCGCGGCACAGAGCGCGGCCATCGAGCGGCGCGGCCGGTGCCGGCCGGTGCGGGACAGGGTCATGCGTGCTCCTTCACGCCGGCGGGGGGCCGGCGGCAATGCTCGTCGCTCGATGTGAGCGTTAACATCGATGCGGGGGGACCGGTCGTCAATGCAATTCGGAAGGTGTGATGCCAACGGACTGGACGGCGAGCGCCGTCCAGTCCGCGCCGACGGTTGGCGGACCGGCCGGCTGGTAACCCCAGCGACGTCGCGACGTTACGTACTCGTATCGCGGCGGCTGCGAGAGTGTTCATCGTCGATCGCCGCATCGTCAAGGGGTCGATGGATGGGCGCCGACCGCATCCGCACCACCAATACCTTTCGCCCCGGATCGCCAGTTGATATTGGTATCCGGGTCGACAGCGGCGATCGGCCGAACGGCCACCCAGCTGATCCACTGATCGGCCAGGGGAGGGCGCGATGCCCGACCGCACCCGGCCACCCGCAAGAGCGCGTGCCGCCTACAGTTGTCCATGGCCTTCAGCCTCGCCGGACTGGCAGCCGACGCCGCGCGGCGGTGGCGGGAGCCGGCCACCCGGGCCGTCTCCCGTGTGATCCCGACCGACGTGCTGTGGTTCGCCGACACCAGCCGACCGGTCTTCGCCCTCACCTTCGACGACGGCCCCAGCCCGGAGTGCACCCCCGGCCTGCTGGCGGTCCTCGCCCGGCATCGGGCGCACGCGACCTTCTTCCTGATCGGCGAGCGGGTGCGCGGCCACCCCGACCTCGTGGCGGCGATCGCCGCCGCGGGCCACGAACTCGGCAACCACCTGATGCGCGACGAACCGTCGGTGCTGGTGCCCGACGACCGCTTCCGGCGCGAGCTCGCCGCGGTCAACGCGCTGCTCAGGCCGTACGGTCCGGTTCGCTGGTTCCGGCCCGGGTCGGGCTGGTTCACGCCGCGCATGCTGCGATCCGCGGCGCGGCACGATCTGCGGGCCGCGCTCGGCACACTGGTCGCCGCCCACCAGGGCGGGCCGGCCGACGACCGGATCGCCCGCGACCTGCTGGCCGGGATCCGGCCGGGCTCGATCGTCGTGCTGCACGAGGGCACCGCGCGACGACGTGGCGTGGTGGCGACGACCGACGAGCTGCTGGCCGCGCTCGCCGAACGCGGACTGTCCGCGGTCACGCTCTCGGAGCTTGTCGCGGCATCGTAGGGTCGGTGCCGACATGATGGATCTGATCGGGCCGGCGGTCGCCGCCATCCGCCGGGCGCGGGCTGAGCCGCTAGGGCTCCTCGGGCTCGAAGACCACGACGTGGCGTACGCCGCTGCGCTCCCGGTACGTCTCGTGCGCCGGCCAGTCGGCGAGCAGCCGGGGCATGGTGCGGTCGTACTCGTCCTGGGTCGCCGGCCGGGCGCGGTATCGGGCGGCCCGCGAGCCGATCTGAATCGTGGCGTACGGATGCGCGCGCAGGTTGACCGGCCAGCCCGAGTTCGCCCGCAGGCCGAAGTTTTCGCTGGACGCGACCAGCCGGTCACCGTCGCGCACGTAGAAGACCGGCACCGTGCGATCCTTGCCGGTCCGGCGCCCCCGGGTGGTGAGCAACATGGTCGGCAGCCCGGTCAGCGTCACCCGTCCCCGGCTCGCCCGGTACAGCACCCGGTCCAGCCGGCACCCGGCCGTCCTCACCATGATCGCGAACCAGCGACCGTGCCCGATCCGCCGCAGCGCTCGCGTGTAGATCCCGGCCACGAGACCACCTCGATCCTGCTCCCCTCCATGGTGGGGCGAGCGACGCCGGACCGGGCGGTCAGGCGGTGTCGAGGTGGCGACAGAGCGGCAACGCGGTGGCGCGGACGGCCGGTCAGGCGCCGACGTGGATACCCGGCCGGCGGTCCGGGTCGGGCTCGTACTTACGGATGATCTCGCGGACCACGGGGGCGGTGTCGCCGCGGCCGAGCAGGAAATAGCGGACCATGTGGACCAGGGGGCTGCCCTCGGCCCAGGCGAAATAGCAGTGCGGCCGTACGCCGGTGGCGTCGCGCAGGGCGAGCAGGATCGCGGCGATGGCGTTCGGCCCGGCGGGAGCCTCCGCGCGCAGGATCCGGTGGCCGTCGACCTCGACGCCACGCACGGTGAGGGTGTCGCTGAACTCGGACGGATCGATGACGTCGATCTCCAGGAAGATCACGTCGGCGGCGCCCGGCACGGGGTTGTCGCCGCGCTGTTCGCGCTCCTTGAGCCGGTACTCGGTGGCGTCGCCGGCCTGGCGGCGGTTGGCGATGAGGTTGATCTGGCCGTCGTGGGCGATCGTGTCGGTGATGAACCGGCGGGTGTTGTCGTCGAACACGATCCGGTCGGTGCGCAGTTCCGTGGTGCGGGACACGCGGGAGATCAGCGAGACGGCGATGATGCCGGCGATGAACATCGCCGAGATCGCGATCCCGTCGGGCTTGTCGATGATGTTCTCGACCAGGGCGTAGGCCAGCACCGCGGTCAACAACCCGAAACCGGTGGCGACGAACCGCTGCCGGTTGCGGATCGCGGAGACGGTCACGGCGAACGCGCCGGAGACCATCATGGCCAGGATGCCGGTGGCGTACGCGCCGGCCTGCGCGTCGACGTCGGCGCCGAACGCGATGGTGATGATGATGCTGATCGTGGTGTAGACCAGCACCACCGGCCGCACCGCGCGGCCCCACTCCGGCGCCATGCCGTAACCGGGCAGGTAACGCGGCACGATGTTGACCAGCCCGGCCATCGCGGAGGCGCCGGCGAACCACAGGATCAGCACGGTGCTGATGTCGTAGATGCTGCCGAACACCTCGCCGAGCTGCTCGTGGGCGAGCCAGGCCAGGGCCCGGCCGTTGGCGGCGCCGCCCTCGGCGAACTCCTTGGCCGGGATCAGCAGGGTGGTGACCACGCTGCTGGCCAGCAGGTACACGCTCATGATCAACGCGGCGCCGGTGAGCAGCTTGCGGGTGTTGCGGATCCGCGACGCCAGCCGCTGCTCGGCGTCCGCGCCGTCGGCCGCGACCAGGGGCATCATGCTCACCCCGGTCTCGAACCCGGACAGGCCGAGCACCAGCAGCGGGAAGGCGAGCACCGCCGGGCCGGCCAGATCGGTGAACCCGCCCCCGCCCGCGGTCAACGCGTCGGTCCAGGCCGTCCACGCCGCCGGCGTACCGATGAGGTCGATCAGGCCGGCGATGATGATCACGGCGTTGAGGCCGAGGAACACCGCGACCAGCGGAATGGCGACGATGACCGCCTCGCTGAACCCGAGCAGGAACACCCCGCCGAGCACCAACAGCAGGCCGACGGTCAGGGCCACCTCGTGGCCGTGCAGGAAGCCGGGAGCGTGCGGGTTCTCGACCACGTGCAGGGTGGCGTCCGCGGCGGACAGGGTGATCGTGATGATCCACGAGGTGGCGACGAAGCCGAGCAGGACGAGCACGAAGATCTTGCCGCGCCAGAACGGCAGCAACCGTTCCAGCATGGCCACCGACCCGGCGCCGTGCGGGCTCTCCTTCGACACCCGCCGGTACATCGGCAGCATGCCCAGCAGGGTCAGCGCCACGATCAGCAGGGTGGCCAGCGGCGACACCGCGCCGGCGGCCGCGGCGGCGATCGCCGGGACATAGGCGAGGCTGGAGAAGTAGTCGACCCCGGTCAGGCACATCACCTGCCACCACGGGTGCTGCTCGGCGTGCGCCTCGCCGGCGGCCGGCCCGACCGGCTGCACCCGGTGCTTGAGCAGCCAACCCGCCAGCCCGCGGGCCGGGTGCGGCCCGGCCGCCGGCGTGTCGACCACTTCCGGCACAGCCAGTTCGTCGCCGGCTTCCGACGGTGCACCCGCCGTATCGATGTCCTTTGCCACGCTGCGAACGTTACGACATCTCCACTTGGCGCCATCGTCCCGGTCGGGCGCCGGCCCGGATCGCCACGGTTTCCCGGCCGCCGCCGACTGTTAATGTCTGATCAGGTCCACCTCGCGCCGCCGGGATGCGACACTCTGCCGGGTGTCGGCAATGATCGAACGTCAGCATCCGGCCCCGGACACGGTGCGGCTCGCCCTGGTGGTCGGGGCGCTCGGCGTGGTCTTCGGAGACATCGGGACGAGCCCGATCTACACCCTGCAGACCGTGTTCAACCCGGCCGACCCGCATCCGGTGCCGGTCAGCGAGGCCAACGTGTACGGCGTGGTGTCGCTCATCTTCTGGTCCGTGATGATCATCGTGACCGTCACCTACGTGCTGCTCGCGATGCGCGCCGACAACGACGGCGAGGGCGGCATCATGGCCCTCATCACTTTGCTGCGCAGGTCGGCGACCAACCGCGGCCGGCGGGCCACGCTCGCGCTCGCCGGGCTGGGCATCTTCGGCGCCGCGCTGTTCTTCGGCGACAGCATGATCACCCCGGCCATCTCGGTGCTGTCCGCGGTCGAGGGCCTCAAGGTGGTCCAGCCGTCGCTGGGCGACCTGATCATCCCGGTCACCGCGGTGATCATCGTGGCGCTGTTCTCCGTGCAACGGCGCGGCACCGCCGCCGTGGGCCGGGTGTTCGGCCCCGTGATGATCGCCTGGTTCCTCACCATCGGCAGCTGCGGGGTGGCCGCCATCGCGGAGCACCCGGCGATCCTGCGCGCGCTGTCCCCGACGTACGCGGTGGGCTTCCTGGCCGGCCACTTCGGCATCGCGTTCTTCGCCCTGGCCGCGATCGTGCTCGCGGTCACCGGCGCCGAGGCCCTGTACGCCGACATGGGCCACTTCGGCCGGCGGGCGATCACCCGGGGCTGGCTCGTCCTGGCCTTCCCGGCCTGCATCCTCAGCTACCTCGGCCAGGGCGCGCTGATCCTCACCGACTCGGGGACCATCAGCAGCCCGTTCTTCCTGCTCGCTCCCGGCTGGGCCCGGCTGCCGCTGGTGCTGCTGGCCACCGCCGCCACCGTGATCGCCTCGCAGGCCGTGATCACCGGGGCGTACTCGGTGACCTCGCAGGCCGCGCAGCTCGGCTACCTGCCCCGGCTGCGGATCACGCACACCTCCGAGTCCCGGATCGGCCAGATCTACGTACCGTGGATCAACTGGCTGCTGCTCGCCTCGGTGCTCACCCTGGTCTTCGCGTTCCGCAGCTCGGCGGCCCTCGCGTACGCCTTCGGCATGGCCGTGACCGGCACCATCACGATCACCACGCTGCTGTTCTTCTGCGTCGCCCACCAGCGGTGGCGGACCCCGCTGTGGTTGCTCGGCACCGGCGCCGCCGTACTCCTGCTGGTTGATCTTCTGTTCGTCGCGGCCAACCTGACCAAACTGGCCCACGGCGCCTGGCTGCCGCTGCTCCTCGGCCTCATCGCCTTCACCGTCATGACCACCTGGCAGCGCGGCCGCGAGATCGTCACCGCCGAACGGCGGCGACGCGAAGGATCGCTGCACGAGTTCATCACCCGGCTGCGCGACGACCCGTCGGTCACCCGGGTGCCCGGCACCGCGGTCTTCCTCAACCGCGGTGCCCAGACCGCGCCGCTGGCGATGCGGGCCAACTTCGAGCACAACCACGTCCGCCACGACCACGTCCTGATCATCGCGGTGCAGACCGAACCGGTCCCCCGGGTCCCGCCCGGCGAGCGGATCAGCGTCGACGGCCTCGGTTACGGCGACGACGGCATCGTGCACGTCACGGTCCGCTTCGGTTACGCCGAAACGCCGGACCTGCCGCCCGCGCTGCGCCTGCTGGACGAGACCATGACCGAGGGCCGGCCGGAGCTGGACCGCGCGTCGTACTTCCTGTCGAAGATCGAGCTGCGCCGCGGCGACACGGCGACGATGGCGGCCTGGCGCAAGCGGCTGTTCATCGCCACCTCCTACCTCACCGCCGACGCCGCCGAGCACTTCGGCCTGCCCCGCGACCGCACGGTCATCATGGGCTCACACATCGACGTCTGACACACCGTTCACAATTGCCCACCCCTCCGGCCGGGGTCAGAGGCCCCATCCCCAGCGCAGCTGGGCGACGCCGGAGTCATTGTTGGCGACCAGGCCGCCGCCGCTTGCGCGAGTCAGTGAGTAGGTGTCACCTTCGCGGAAGCCGGGCCAGTAGACGATGCCGATCCCCCGCGACCGGGCGAGGTCGGTGGTCGCGGCGAAGTAGGCCGTGAAGGTGTTGCCGTCCTGGTTCTGCCCGCCGGTGTAGGTGAGTCCCGTGGTCATCGGCGCGCCCGCCTCGTCGATGATGGTGCGGGACGAGTAGGACCCGATCCGCGGCGAGAGGTTCTTGGTCCAGGCCGACCGGGTGGTGTCCGACGCCCAGAACCCGTAGAAGTGCAGCGACAGCAGCGTCCCGTTGAGAGCCGAGGCGGCGCCCACCCCGGTGACGTTGTCGTTGTACCCGGTACCGCTGATCACCACCCGCCCGCGCGGGATCGCCGAGTACCGGGAGAGCCACGACGAGCAGAGCGACACCCAGTCGTTCAGGCTGTACCCGAACGGTTCGTTCATCGGTTCGAAATAGACGCCGCCGTTGCCGCCGTAATCAGCGGTGACCCGATCCCACATCGCCTGCCAGGCGGCGCTGTCGTCCACCCGGCCGTCCTTGTTCGCCTCCCAGTAGCCGAGGATGACTTTCATGCCGCGCCCCAGGGCGGAGTCGACGGTACCCTTGTACCGTCCCCACCAGTCGGAGTTGACGCTCTGCGGGTTGATCGGCAGCCGGACCGTGTTCGCGCCAGAGATGCGCTGCAGCTCGGACAGGGTGCTGTCGGCCTTTGACCGTACGGTGCTGTAGCTGTCCGAAGCGCTCAGCCCGCTGGGGATGACCCATCCGTCGACATAGTTGTCCCGGGCATCCGCCCAGTTGACGCCGCGGAAGTCGCTGGTCGCCGCCGACGCTTCGGTGATGCCGGTGAGGACGGCCGCCGCGGTGACGGTCGTGGTGAGGAGAACACGGAAAAAGACCCGGGAAGGACCCATCGCCCACTCCAAACGTCTGTCCGGTCAACACCGACCGGGCCAAGTTGGTCGATGTTTACGCAAACATTGCCACCCTGTCAACAAAATGTTTCCGGCCATCGTTGCGCGGTCGTCAGCGTCCGGCCTGGTGCCTGCCCACGACTTCGCGCGCCACGACGGCCAGCAGGCCACCACCATCGCCACCCAACTCGCCATGGTCGCCTGCGGCCTCGGCGTAGCCATCGCACCCTCCCTGACCGCCGCCATTCACGACAACCTCGCAATCCGCCCACTACGCGACCCGGCGCCGCTCATCGCGCTGTCCCTGCTCGTCGGCGACCACCCCGACCCACTGGTCGACCACTTCGTGGCGACCGTCGCCACCGCACTCGATCAGACCACCAGGCCTTGAAGACGCCGCCCCGGGAAGCGACCCGTCCCACGGCGGTGCCGAAGCGGCCGCGCGCGTCGGGGCGGGCGCCGGCGAGTCCTGCGGTGTGCCGCCGCCCGCGGCATGCCAAGCGGACCGGGAGGCTGTCGTGCTGCAGCCGCTGACCAGGACGGCGGCGCCCAGCGTCAGCAATGTGCGGCGTCCCAGCCGCGCGGCGCGGATCGGGCCTGAAGCCGCCGGTCGTGGGATCACTCATCGTTGATCGAGACCCTGTCGACGTTTGTTGAGCTGCCGGCACGGGAGACTACGTGTTCGGCGATGCTCTGGATCACTCGGCGCTGAGCCGACTGCGGGCCGGCCAGATCAACGGCTGCGGCCCGGGCGGAGCTGAGGCTCCACTTTAGGCCGGCCTCGTCACTTTCCTGCCGCGGACAGCATGCCGGCAACGATCACGGCCAGCGCCGCCGCCGCGATGATGACGAAGCCGACGACCGCCACGGGCTTGCGCCAGCCGCGCCTCGGCTGCTTGAACCCGGCGGCGAACTTGGTCGCCTGCTCGATCTGCCCGAGCGGCGTCAACGCGCTGTGCCCAGTCT
>Ga0207668_10002201_pt1 | contig 11374 bp, 13 predicted proteins | sample KBSS43metaG_FD_184323 | JGI IMG/M metagenome (GOLD analysis project Ga0207668, IMG submission 184323) | Switchgrass rhizosphere microbial communities from Kellogg Biological Station, Michigan, USA - KBS S4-3 metaG (SPAdes) (version 2) | ecosystem: Host-associated > Plants > Roots > Rhizosphere... | reverse complement strand
TGAGTTCGCCACATCCGGTAGCGCTACGCGCTTCGGCGCTGACGCGGCGCGATCAAGGGCTGGCGCTGCTGCCGTGGATGATGCGCTACCAATTGCCGTGGTGGCCCGAGCACGTGCTGACCCGCAACGATGCCGAAGAGCTCGAGGTCCTGGTGCGTAGCCGCGCAAGCGCCAAATGGACTGCCTCCGAAGACTTCTCGGAGGCCATCGCACACATGCGGCGCGCCATCCAGATCCCGTCGGCCGCTCACTCGGCGCTGGAGTACCAGCGCTGGGCGGTGCGCAGCCAGCTGCGTGGCGAGGGCCGACGGTTCATGCGGTCGATGAAGCGGCCGTTGGCCGTCCCGGTGCTGCACATGCGCGGCGACGCCGACCCCTACGTGCTGGCGGAGCCGGTGGATCGCACCCAGCGCTACGCGCCGCACGGCCGCTATGCATCACTCGCAGGTGCGGGTCACTTCGGCCACGAGGAGGCGCCCGATCAAGTCAACGAGCACTTGATGCGCTTCCTCGGCCAGGTCTACGGGACCTCCCGTTAGGGGATGCAGGTCCCGGTCGGCACCTTGGCGGTGTTGCCCACCTTCGCCATCTGCTTGGCCACCTCGTTGGCAGTGAGCACGAAGCCGGTGTCCGCGTCGTCGACCGCGGCGCCGAAGACCACACCGAGCACCCGCCCATTGCGATCAATCAGCGGTCCACCCGAATTACCCTGTCGGACAGTACCTCTGATGGTGTACACCTCACGGGTGACCGTGCTGGTGTGATAGATGTCGGGCCCCTTGAGCTGGATGATCTCGCGGATGCGCGCCGGCGTCGCGGTGAAGTCGCCACCACCCGGGTAGCCCATCACCACCGCGTCCGTCCCGGTCGCGGCCTCCCGCATGTCGAAGCCAAGCGGCGGCGACGGCAGGTCAGGGACGTCCAGCAGGGAGATGTCTGCCTCGGGGTCGTACGACACGACGCTCGCGTCGTACGACTGGCCGTCGGCCTCGACGGTGACGGTCTCGGAGCCTGCGACGACGTGTGCGTTGGACATCACCCGATTGGGCGAGACGACGAAGCCGCTGCCCTCGAGCACCCGCTGGCAGCTCGGTGCCACACCGCGGATCTTCAGCACGCTCGGACGGGTGCTGGCCACCACCGGGTCCGACGCCAGGGTCGCATCGGGAACGTCGACGTCGACGTTCGGCGTGCGACCGAACCTCGGCAGCACGTCGGGTAGCCCGGACGTGCCATACAGCTTGTTCAGACTGGCCCGCAGCTTGGAGGTAACCCACTCCGGCGCCACCTGGTCGACGCCGGTGAGAATTCTCGAGCCACGCACTGCCGCAGCGAGATTCGGCTGATTCGCAGAAGTCAGCGGGATGGCCAGCACCCACGCGGCGAGCAGAATCGTGACGACCTGCAGCGCGACCCCGACCAACGAGTCGAAGCTGCGCAATGCTGAGTTGCGGATCGCCGCGCGCGCGGCCCGGCCCAGCACCACGCCCGCGATCTCCCCGATGACGACGAGGCCGAGGATCAGGAACAGTGCGACGAACAACCGGGTGCGCTGCCCATCGAGATGGCTGACCACGTGCGGTGCGAGCAGGATCCCCGCGACGCCGCCGAGCACGACCCCGAAGAACGCGAGCAGCGAGCCGAGCGCGCCCGTACGCCAGCCAGAGATGGCGGCCACGAACGCGACGGCCAGGATCGCGAGGTCAAGCCATTGTGACGATGTCATTGTTGGTCATCACGGTAGCGGTTGCCGCCGCCGACGAGCGCCATTGCCGCGTCGAGCTCGACGACGTTGCGCGTGTTCCACGGCGTGGCCCAGCCGGCGACGTCGAGCATCGCCGAGATGACCTGACCGGTGAACCCCCAGACGAGCATCTGATTCAGCAGGAACGCCGGCCCCGCGAACCGGCTGGTGTTCTGCTGGCGGTACACCATCAAGCGGTTCTCGGGATTGATGAAGGCGCGGACGGGGACCCGCGCGACGATCGCCGTCTCGCCCGGATCGACGACGTCCACCGGGCCGGGGTCTGGCGAGTACGCGAGCACCGGGACCACGTGAAAGCCCGACGGAGGAATGAACATTCGCTCCAACGTGGCCAGCGTTCGCAGTCGGCTGGTGTCGATGCCGGTCTCCTCGCGCGCCTCCCGCAACGCGGTGAAGACCGGGCCCTCATCGCCGGGGTCGGACGCTCCACCGGGGAACGCCGCCTGGCCCGCGTGGTTCCGCAGTGTCGCCGCGCGCACGGTGACGAGCAGGTCCGCGTCGTCGGGCAGCCCACCCGTCGCGGAGTCCTCGGGCCCGGAGAACAGCACCAGCACCGCTGCGTCACGCTTCTTGTTGGTGAGCGTGGCCGCGGCGTTCGCCGCGGTGATGGCAGCCAGCACGTCGGCGGGCACCCTGTTGCGATAGGCGCTGGGGACGTCGCCAACGTTGTCGACGAGCGGCTTGAGCCAGGTGGGGGCGGCGTCGGGACTGAGCGGACTGCCTATGCGGTCGTCGCTCAACCCGGCACTCCTCATCTCTGGGGCGATCTAGGTTATCGCCGCGTTCACTGCAGCGGCTATCTCGTCGGCGGTGGTGAACGACCGCGGTAGCACCTCGGCCACGCTACCGTCCGAGCGCAACACGACGGTTGCAGGCATGACGTTGGGCACGCGCAGCGCCGCCGCGACCAGCCGTTGCCCGTCCTGAAGCGTGGGCAGCCGAACGCCCAGTTCGGCCAGGAGCAACAGTCCCGCCGTCTCGTTCTCGTCCTGATGCACGGTGAGCACGGTGACGTCGTCGCCGACCCGGCGCTGATACTCGGCCATCGCGGGGAGCTCATCGATGCACGGCCCGCACCAGTAGGCCCACAGGTTGAGCACCGTCGTCCGCCCCGCCACGGCCTTCGCCACCTCGACCCGCGACCCGTCGCCGGCACACTCGAGCACGATGCCGCGCAGCGGCGCCGGACCGTCGCCCCGGCCAGGCGAGGGACACGGCTCGAGCTTGGCGTCGGCGCGCGGTCCGGCAAGCGCCTCGGCGGTGTCGACGTCGCGGTGCTCGCGCGCCGCACCTGGGCCGGCGGTCCCGAGCGACGGATCGGCCACCGAGCCGGAGTCGCGCAGCTCAGTCCACAGCGCCGCCACGATCGCCGCGACGACGATCAGCACCGCGACGGTCCAGCGCGTCGACCTGCTCAGAGCCCGGCCATCGCCAACAGGTGCTCCGTCTCCGGCCCCTTCACCAACGGCGCCGCGACCAGCGGGTCGGTCGGCCCGGTACCGAACGACGGACAGTCCTTGGCCAACACGCACACCCCGCAGGCCGGCTTCTTGGCGTGACACACCCGCCTGCCGTGGAAGATCACCCGGTGGCTGAGCAGCGTCCACTCCTTGCGCTCGATGAGCTCGCCGATGGCGAACTCCACCTTCACCGGGTCCTCGAGCTCGGTCCAACGCCAACGCCGGACCAGCCGGCCGAAGTGGGTGTCCACGGTGATGCCGGGAACGTCGAACGCGTTGCCGAGCACCACGTTGGCCGTCTTGCGACCGATACCCGGCAGCGTCACCAGTTCGTCGAGCGTGTTGGGCACCTGCCCGTCGAACCGCTCGACGAGCTCCTGGCCAAGTTTCATCAGCGACGTCGCCTTGTTGTGGAAGAAACCCGTGGGACGGATGATCGCCTCGAGTTCGTCGCGGTCGGCCGTCGCGTAGTCGAGTGCGCTCCGGTACTTCAGGAACAACGCGGGGGTGGTGAGGTTGACGCGGACGTCGGTGCTCTGCGCAGACAGGATGGTGGCCACCGTCAGTTCGAGCGGATTGGTGAAGTCCAGCTCACAGTAGACGTGCGGAAACGCCTGGGCGAGTGCGCGATTCATTCTGCGGGCGCGACGGAGGCGACCCGTCTGCGTCTCGTTGTCGAACTTGGCGGTTCGTTTGTCGGACTTCGGGGACGACGCCCCTTGAATTGCCACGGATTCAGCGTACTGACGGGGGCGACAAGTGTAGACGCGGACCGGTGGCATTTCGTGATCCCGCTGAGACCTTCGGCGTGTTTACTTCGCGATGTGTCTTGGTTGCTCGTCGCCTTCATTCCGGGGTTGCTGATGCTGGCAACCTTTGGGCTGGACCGACTCGAAGCGGGCCTCGCCGATGACACCGTGTCGGAGACCGACGTGACGGCGTTGCTCGAACACGCCAAGGCAGACTCGGTGCGACGGCCGCTCGGCATCCGCGACACCGGCCCACCGGATACGTTGCCGCTGCGAGAATCGCTGCCCGAGAGGTACGCATCGGCCGATTCAGGCGCAGGTTTGCCGACGCGCGTCTACGTCCATCACCGGTCGAATCCGCAATTTCAGCCGACTCGACAGGCCGATCGTGTGTAGCGTTGGCACGTCGCGACGGGGCCTACCTCTAGACTGACCTCGGCAACGAGTTACTGGTTGACCTGCGCGTGTCATATCACCGAAGAGCTTAAGAGGGGCAACGTGGACGAGATCCTGGCCAGGGCCGGAATCTTCCAGGGAGTGGAACCCACCGCGGTATCAGCGCTGACGAAACAGCTACAGCCCGTCGACTTCCCGCGTGGACACACCGTATTCGCCGAGGGTGAGCCGGGCGACCGGCTCTACATCATCATCAACGGCAAGGTGAAGATCGGCCGCCGGTCGCCGGACGGTCGCGAGAATCTGCTCACCATCATGGGACCGTCGGACATGTTCGGCGAGTTGTCGATCTTCGACCCAGGACCGCGGACGTCGAGCGCCACCACCATCACCGAGGTGCGCGCCGTGTCGATGGACCGCGACGCGCTGCGGGCGTGGATCGCCGATCGACCGGAGATCGCCGAGCAGCTGCTGCGCGTGTTGGCCCGCCGCCTGCGCCGCACCAACAACAACCTCGCCGACCTGATCTTCACCGACGTGCCGGGGCGCGTAGCCAAGCAGCTGCTGCAGCTCGCCCAGCGGTTCGGCACCCAGGAGGGCGGGGCGCTGCGCGTGACGCACGACCTGACCCAAGAGGAGATCGCCCAGCTGGTGGGCGCCTCCCGCGAGACCGTGAACAAGGCGCTCGCCGACTTCGCGCACCGCGGCTGGATCCGGCTCGAGGGCAAGAGCGTGCTCATCAGCGACTCCGAGCGCTTGGCCCGCCGAGCGCGATAAATCGCGCCCAGCGAGCCTTCACCTTGCCCGCTGAGTTTTCTCGCCGAGCAGACGCAAAGGGCCCTCAATCCGCGTGATTGAAGTGCTCCCCGGAAGTTGGACTGAGAAATTCAGTTCCTTCTGGGGAGTACTTTCATGCATCCACGTAGTTCGTTGACCGAGGCGCAGCGCAGTGCGGCGGTAGCGTTGTTCGAGCAGGGTTGGCGCTATTGGGCCACGGCGACGCATCTCGGAGTGAGCCCTTGGGCGGTTCGCGATTTGCATCGCCGGTGGAGCCTGCACGGTAGGAGAGCATTGGTGGCCAAACCGACCAAGTCGTCGTATTCGTTCGAGTTCAAGCTCGAGGTGGTGCGCAGGGTCGTCGATGGCGGTGCGACTGCTGAACAGCTTGCGGCCGAGTACGCGTTGTCCTCGGACAAGCTCGTCGAATCGTGGGTGCGGGCCTATCGCCGGTTCGGCGAGGACGGGTTGAAACCCAAACCGAAGGGGCGACCTCCCGGCAGTGGCAGCCCGCCCACCGCTGATGGGGAGCTCAGTGATCTGCAACGGTTGGAGCAGGAGAATCTGCGGTTGCGGGCGGAGAACGCCTACCTAAAAAAATTGCGGGCCTTGATGGCGCACGAACGACGGTGAAGGTCCAGGCCGTCGCCGCCCTCAAGGCCGAGTATCCGTTGCCGCTGCTGCTCGACGTCGCCGGGCTGGCTCGTTCGACGTTCTTCTATCACCAGGGCAAACCCGAGGTGCCCGATCCGCTGGCCGAGCTCAAGGCCGCGATCGGGAAGGTGTTCAAGGACGCGCATGGCCGCTACGGTCACCGCCGCGTGCACGCGGTGCTGACCACCCGCGGGTGGCGGGTGGCCAAGAAGACCGTGCTGGCGTTGATGCGCGAGCTCGCGCTGATCTGTCGGGTGCGGCGCCGTCGGCGCTACAACGCGTTCCAAGGCGACGTCGGCCAGATCGCCGACAACGTGCTCGACCGCGACTTCACCGCTGAGGCCCCGAATCAGAAGTGGGTCACCGACGTGACCGAGTTCCGCGTCGCCGATCGCAAGGTCTATCTATCCCCGGTAATCGACTTGTTCGATCGCTCCGTGGTGGCCCATTCGTGGTCGCTGTCACCGAACCTGGAGTTGACCAACTCCTCGCTGAGCTCGGCGATCGCCACCCTGGCACCTGGTCAGCACCCGCTGGTGCACTCCGATCAGGGCTTTCAGTATCGGCACCGGTCCTGGCGGGCGCTGCTCGCCGACGCCAAGGCGACACAGTCGATGTCCCGCAAAGGCAACTGCTACGACAACGCCGTCGCCGAGAACTTCTTCGGCCATCTGAAATCAGAGATGTTCCACCACAACCGATTCGACACCGTGGAGGCCTTCACCACCGCACTCGACGAGTACATCCACTGGTACAACAACCACCGAATCTCGACCACCCTCAAGGACCTGAGCCCGGTCCAATACCGAGCCCAGACCCTTGCGGCCTAAGCTTCAAATGTCAGAGTCCAACTTTCGGGGACCACTTCAGATTGAGGGCCTTTTGCGTCTGCTCGCCCTAGGAACGTAGGTAGTTCAGCTGCGCCTGCACGCTCCACTTGGCGTGATCCCACAGCTTCTCGTCGACGTCGGTGTAGACGTGTTCGACGAGCTGGCGGGCTGTGGCGTCGTCTCCAAGCGTGCGTAGGGCGTCGCGCACCTGCTCGAGCCGCTGTTCGCGGTGCGTCAGGTACATGTCGGTGACGGCCGCGATGTCGGGCAGGTCTGGCCCGTGCCCGGGCAGCACGGTGCGCCCGCCCAGCCCGTTCAGTCGCCGCAACGACTCCATGTACTCGCGCAGGCTGCCGTCCTCGTTGTCGATGACGGTGGTCCCACGGCCCAACACCGTGTCCGCGGTCAGCACGGCATCGTCGACCAGGAACGACAGCGAATCCGCCGTGTGTCCCGGGGTGGCCATCACGGTGATCCGCAGCCCCGCGGCGTCGATGACCTCGCCGTCGGTCAGCGGACCGCCCATGCCGCGCAGGAAGCCGCTGCCCACCGCCCGCACCGTCGCGCCGGTGCGGTCGACGAGCTTGTCGATCGCGTCGGTGTGGTCGCCGTGCTTGTGGCTGATCAGCACGAGCGGGATCTTGCCGAGCCCGGCGATCCGCTCGATGTGCGCGTCGTCGTCGGGGCCGGGGTCGACGATCACGCGCTCGTCGCTGCCCGGGCCCTGCAGCACCCAGGTGTTCGTGCCGTCGAGGGTCAGCAGACCAGGGTTGTCGCACAGCAACACCGACGCCGTGTCGGTCACCCGCCGCAGCGTGCCGTAGGCCGGGTGCTCGCTCACGCGACCCCTGCCTGATCGTCGCTCACGCGACCTCGACGATGATTTCCACCTCGACGGGCGCGTCGAGCGGCAGTTCAGAGACCCCGACGGCGGAGCGGGCGTGCGCGCCCGCGTCGCCGAAGACCTCGCCGAACAACTGCGACGCCCCGTTGACGACGCCGGGTTGTCCGGTGAAACCCGCTGCGGAGGCGACGAATCCGACCACCTTGACCACCCGGGTCACCGAGTCGATGCCCACCAACGAATGGACGGCGGCAAGGGCGTTGAGTGCGCAGACCCGGGCCAGCGCCTTGGCGTCCTCGGGGCTGACCGTCGCGCCGACCTTCCCGGTCTGCAACAGCTCACCTCCGACCATCGGGAGCTGACCCGAGGTGTAGACGAGATTGCCCGTGCGCACCGCAGGCACGTACGCGGCCAACGGGACGACCACCTCGGGCAGTTCGATGCCGAGTTCGGCGAGCCGCGCCGAGGCGCTCACTTCGGCCTCTTCAGATAGGCGATGTGCTGCTCGCCCGTGGGCCCGACCAGTACCGAGACCAGTTCCCAGCCGTCCTCACCCCACTGATCGAGGATCTGCTTGGTCGCGTGGGTCAACAAGGGCACGGTGGCGTATTCCCACTTGGTCGGTTCGCTCATGTGGCTGAGCCTATCGGCCCACTGGTCGCACTTGGCTAGCATGCTCAGGTGGCCTCCCAGACTTCCGCACCCGCCGGCCGAGCGCCCATTGCCTGGCCGGATCGCCTCACCAAGGCGCGCTTGCACTTCGTGACGGGCAAGGGCGGCACCGGAAAGTCGACCATCGCGGCGTCGTTGGCACTCGCCCTCGCGGCGGGCGGCCGCAAGGTGTTGTTGGTGGAAGTCGAAGGGCGCCAAGGCATTGCGCAACTCTTCGACGTTCCGCCACTGCCGTACCAGGAGGTCAAGATCGCCACGGCCGAGGGCGGCGGTCAGGTCAACGCGCTCGCGATCGACACCGAGGCGGCGTTCCTGGAGTACCTCGACATGTTCTACAACCTCGGCATCGCCGGCCGGGCGATGCGCCGCCTCGGCGCCATCGAGTTCGCGACGACCATCGCGCCCGGCCTGCGGGACGTGCTGCTCACGGGCAAGATCCGCGAGATCGTCACCCGGGCCGAGAAGGGCAAGCAACCGGCCTACGACGCGATCGTCGTCGACTCGCCGCCGACGGGCCGCATCGCCCGCTTCCTCGACGTCACCAAGGCCGTCTCCGACCTGGCCAAGGGCGGGCCGGTGCACGGTCAGGCCGAGAGCGTGGTGAAGGTGCTGCACTCCGAGGTGACCGCCATCCACCTGGTCACGCTGCTGGAGGCGCTTCCGATCCAGGAGACCGTCGAGGCGATCGACGAACTCAAGGGGCTCGGGTTGCCGATCGGCAGCGTGATCGTCAACCGGAACATCCCGAACTACTTCGGCCCGGATGACCTGGCCAAGGCCGCCGAGGGCGACGTCGACGCCGACGCGATCCGCGCGGGCCTGTCGAAGTCAGGAATCACCTTGTCCGACAACGACTTCGCTGGGCTGCTCACCGAGGCCATCCAACACGCGACCCGCATCGCCGCCCGGGCTGAGAGCGCCGAGGAGCTCGACGAGCTCGACGTGCCACGGCTCGAACTGCCCGCCCTGCGCGACGGAGTGGACCTGGGCAGCCTGTACGAACTCGCCGAGGAACTCGCCCACCAGGGAGTCAGATGAGCACCGCGCCACGCGCCCTCGACATGGGCGCCATCCTGGCCGACACGACCAACCGGGTCGTCGTATGTTGTGGCGCGGGCGGTGTCGGGAAGACCACCACTGCGGCGGCCATGGCGCTGCGCGCGGCCGAATACGGTCGCACCGTCGTCGTGCTGACCATCGACCCGGCCAAGCGGCTGGCCCAGGCGCTCGGCATCGAGAGCCTCGGAAACTCACCGCAGCGGGTTCCGCTCGCGCCCGAGGTCAAGGGCGAACTCCACGCGATGATGCTCGACATGCGCCGGACCTTCGACGAGATGGTGCTTCAGTACTCCGACGGCGACCGCGCCGAGGCGATTTTGGAGAACCAGTTCTATCAAACGGTCGCCACGTCCCTGGCGGGCACGCAGGAGTACATGGCGATGGAGAAGCTGGGTCAGCTGCTCGCCGAGGACAAGTGGGACCTCGTCGTCGTCGACACCCCGCCGTCTCGCAACGCGCTGGACTTCCTCGACGCCCCCAAGCGGCTTGGCAGCTTCATGGACAGCCGGTTGTGGCGCCTGCTGCTGGCTCCTGGCCGCGGAATCGGCAAACTGGTCACGGGCGCCGTCGGCCTGGCCATGAAGGCACTCTCCACGGTGCTTGGCTCGCAGATGCTCGCGGACGCAGCAGGATTCGTGCAGGCATTGGATGCGACGTTCGACGGATTCCGCGAGAAGGCCGATCGCACCTACGAATTGCTGAAGCGGCGCGGCACCCAGTTCGTCGTCGTCTCCGCGGCCGAACCCGATGCGCTGCGCGAGGCGACGTTCTTCGTCGACCGGCTGTCCCAGGAGAAGATGCCGCTCGCCGGCCTCGTGCTGAACCGCACGCACCCGATGCTGTGCGACCTCCATGCCGACAAGGCCAACGAGGCCGCGGATCAGCTGGGTGGCGAGGACGGTCCCGACGCCTTGACGGCGGCGGTACTGCGGATTCATGCGGACCGTGCGCTCACCGCCAAGCGGGAGGTTCGGCTGTTGTCGCGGTTCACGGGCGCCAACCCGCACGTGGCGATCGTCGGCGTTCCGTCATTGCCGTTCGACGTGTCGGATCTGGAGGCGCTGCGCGCCATCGCGGATCAGCTCACGGGCGAAACGGAAGCAGCTACGACCGCCGGATAGGTGGCGACTTAGACCGCGCTGCGGTGTTTGCGCTGGGCGGCGAAGAACTCGGCCCAGGAAACGACCTCGGGGTGTTGCTTGAGCAGGGCGCGGCGCTGACGCTCGGTCATTCCGCCCCACACGCCGAACTCGACGCGGTTGTCCAGTGCATCGGCTCCGCACTCGAGAATGACGGGGCAATGTCTACAGATCACGGCGGCCTTGCGCTGGGCGGCGCCACGGACGAATAGCTCGTCGGGGTCGGCTTGGCGGCAGCGGGCTTGGGAAACCCACGCGATGCGGGCCTCCGCCTCGGCACCTTGGACTACACCGTTGACTGGGGACGTCGTCATTGTTCTACGCGCCGCGGGCCGTGTTCCTGACACCAGCGTTCCCTTCGTCCAGCCGCCACTTGGGCGATCCAAACCTTGGTGTAGAACGCCGGTGCGATCTACGCCACATTGCGCCAGGAGTGTTACCTAGATCGCACTGTGTGTCCAAGCTAGGTGGTCAGGGGGGTTTTGCGCAACAGTCAAATCTCGAATTTTTGGGACGACCGTGCCGTCACCCAATCTTTGCGCACGATAAGACCCGCCGCAGCCCCTAGTTCTGCACCGATACCAGAGCCACGAGGCTCTCGGCGAACGGCGTGACTACTCTGTAGCCATGTCTGAGCGACCGGCGACGCGGCCACCGGCAGCGGTGACGGTCATCAAGCTCGCATGGTGCATCTTGTTGGCCAGTGTGATCGCCGCCGCGCTGATGTTTCCTCTCGTCGGCGGCTTCGGTCTGCTGTCGAACCGCGCCTCCGACGTCGTCGCCAACGGCTCCGCCCAACTCGTGGAGGGCGAAGTGCCCGCCGTGTCGACGATGGTCGATGCCAAGGGCAATACGATCGCGTGGCTCTATAGCCAGCGCCGGTTCGAGGTACCCAGCGACCAAATCGCCAACACCATGAAGTTGGCTATCGTCTCGATCGAGGACAAGCGCTTCGCCGAACACAACGGCGTCGACTGGAAGGGCACGCTGACCGGGCTGGCCGGCTACGCCTCCGGCGACCTCGACACC
>Ga0207668_10002197_pt1 | contig 11380 bp, 8 predicted proteins | sample KBSS43metaG_FD_184323 | JGI IMG/M metagenome (GOLD analysis project Ga0207668, IMG submission 184323) | Switchgrass rhizosphere microbial communities from Kellogg Biological Station, Michigan, USA - KBS S4-3 metaG (SPAdes) (version 2) | ecosystem: Host-associated > Plants > Roots > Rhizosphere >... | reverse complement strand
GTGAACGGCACGATACCCAGGCGATAGGCGAGGTGGGTGGTCTGCGCGCCGCCCGGGTGGTCGACCACGATGTGCCCCGGCGGCATCATCAGCACGCCGGTGGCGAGCAGCATGATCCCGAACGTCCAGTACATGACCCGGCGGGCGCCGAGCCGGTCGGACAACGACCCGCCGAACGGGCGCAGCAACGACGCCGGGAAGATGAACAATGCGGTCAGGTACGCGGCGGTCTGCAGCGACACGTCGAAGTTGTCCATGTAGTAGGTCGGCAGCCAGGCCGCGAGCGCCACGTAGGCCCCGAACACCGCGACGTAGTACAGGCTGAACCGCCACACCCGCAGCTGCTTGAGCGGCTTGAGTTGCTCGCGCAGCGGGATGCCCTGGCCGGGCATGCGGTCCCGGCGAGGCGCGACGAACCAGGTCGCCGCGGCGAGGATCAACAGCAGCGCCGCGTAGACCACCGGGACCAGCCGCCAGCCGCCGTCGACGAAACCGAGATAGCCGGCCCCGGCGGTGCCGGCGATCAGCGGCGGGCCGATGAACTTGGTCACCGACGCCCCGACGTTGCCGGCGCCGAACACGCCCAGCGCGAAACCCTGGCGTCCGCGGGGCTGCCACGCCGAGTTCCACGCGATACCCGCGGTGAAGGAGTTCCCGGCGAATCCCACCAGGAACGCCAACACCACCAGCATCGGGTACGAGTCGGCGCGCGAGACCAGGAACGCCGCGACCGCGGTGGCGACCAGCATCGCGGTCATCACCCGGCGCCCGCCGATCCGATCGGTCACCATCCCGGCCGGCAGCCGCCACAACGACCCGTTCAGCACCGCCGCGGCGATGATCCAGGACAACTGCACCTCGGAGAGGCCGAACTCCTTGCTGATCGGCTTGCCGAGGATGCCGAACATCAGCCAGACCGCGAACATCACGGTGAAGCTGACCGTCGAGAGCGTGAGGACGCGGGTGCGTCCGCCGACCGGCGTCTGCGCTGTGCTCATCAGGTTTCTCCACTGTCGGGACGTCGCCGCAGCTCGGCCGGGCTCAGAACGCGCCCCGGTCGGTGAGCGGGACGCCTGGAACCAGGGTCGGCGCCCGGGGCCCTCCCCCGGTAGGGACCTTGGACCCGTCGTCCCGGGACCGACGCCGGCCGGGGGCGAGCGCGGATCGGGTGCCGCCGGAGGCCTCGACCGCACTGTTGTGACATTTTCAACAGGACCTCAGGACCGGCGGTCGGTGGCCGATCGTCATTGAGGACAGTGCCGCCGCGGACGTACGACCCAGCGGGCGAATGGCGGTGTCGCACCACTCGCGGAGGACGTATGAGGCTGCTGTTCCCGTCGGCCCGGGACGTTGATCAAGAATCGGTCGCGACGGCGGCCGAGGGGGCGCTGCTGGGTGATCTGCGGGCCGCCCAGGCGACGCTGGACTGCGTACAGGCAAATATCTTCGTTGCCGACCCGCAGCTGAATGTGGTCTACATGAACCCGAAGGCCGCCCAGACCATGCAGCTGGTCGGGCCGGAGGTGCAGAAGATCTTCGGGGTCAGCGCGGGGCAGCTGCTGGGCGGCAGCATCCACCGCTTCCACAAGGATCCGCGCCGGGTCGAAGCGATCCTGCACGATCCGGCGCGGCTGCCGCACAACGCCGCGTTCGGCTTCGGCGGGGTCACGCTGGACACCCGGATCAACAGCATCACCGCGCCCGACGGCACGCTGCTCGGATACGTCGTGTCCTGGGAGGAGATCTCGGACAAGAAGGCCGCCGACGAGCGCGCCGCGGCGTTGGCCGGCCGGCTCGGCGAAACCCAGGAGGTCAGCGCCCGGATCACCACGGTGGCCAGCGCCACCGAGGAGATGGTCGCCAGCGTCAACGAGATCGCCCGCAACGCCGCCGAGGCGACCACCACCGTGGCGGCCGCGGTCAGCGCGGTCGGCGCGGCCACCGAGATCATGGCGCAGCTGAGTACCGCCTCCAACCAGATCAGCGAGATCGTCAAGACGATCACGTCGGTGGCCGAGCAGACGAATCTGCTGGCGCTCAACGCCACCATCGAGGCGGCTCGGGCGGGCGAGTTGGGCAAGGGCTTCGCGGTGGTGGCCGGCGAGGTCAAGGAGCTGTCCCGGCAGACCAAGGACGCCACCGAGAACGTCAACACCCAGATCAAGTCGGTTCAGCAGCTCAGCGAGGCGGTGGCCGACGCGATCACCGACATCGCCGGGGTCATCGAGCAGATCAACCAGAATCAGTCGTCGATCGCCGCCGCCGTCGAGCAGCAGACGGCCACCACCAACGAGATCAGCAGCAACCTCGCCGACGCCGCGAGCCGGGCCGAGGAGATCGCCGCGTTCGTCGCCGCCAACGCGGCCGCGGCCCAGCGCTGATCGCCCGCGACCCCAGCCGCCCTACCCGGACGGATTCGGCCTTCGGGACGACCCCGACCAGGGGATGCCGTCACGCGCCCCGCCGGCCCTAGGCTCGCCGCAACGGCCGCCGCGGTCCGGCGGCCGGCACCACCGGCTCGAGAGGCCATCCACTTCGCACGGCCCGTCGCGGCGCGCGCCTGGTGAGCTCTGGCGATCGGCATGAGTGGGGGCGGCGTTCGCGTCGTCGACGACATCCGGCCGCGCGCCCACCCCGGCGCGCGACGACGACGCACTTCCGCCCCGCCACGACGCCGATCGACCGTGTCCTGCCGTTCCCGGGCGTGAGTGCGTCAGCGAGGAGAGCTGACGCATGGCGAGAAGGCCCCGATTCCGGTTCCTCAACGAGAACGACCCTGAACTCAACGCCCGCCCGGTTCCGGTCGACCGGGTGTTCGTACTGAAGCCGCCCGTCTTCAAGCCGCTGGCCGACCAGCCGTGCCTCGACGACGGCGAGCCGCCCACCGCGGTCGGCCGGGCCGCGATCGTGTGGTGGTGCAGAGCCCACGGATGCGATCCACGGTCGGTGCCCACCGGTTTCGTCCGGGCGATCGAGGCGATCTCGGCGACCCCGGACAACGCGGAGGCGATCGGCAAGGCCCGGATCCGGCGCAACCACGCCGGGACCTTCCACGTCGCCCAGCTCGAAGTGCTGGTCCCCGCGGTCCGCGGCGCCACGGTGCAACCCCGGATGGCTTCCAAGGGGCAGCGGAAGATGCGCGAAAAGTATGGACAGTCGTTGATTCACGAGGTGGGCGACGGTCTGGTCATCGCCGCGGAGTCGGCAGAGCACCTCATCAACATCACGGACGCTCAGTGGGAGGTCGGTGAGCCTTCGTCCTACGTCGGACAGGCCGAGAAGGACTTCATCGACTCGCTCGCCCTGGAGGGGATCCGGGAGGAGATGCGGGGTTTCGTCTTCGACATCCGCACCGACGACGGTCAGCAGGCCCACATCGTCGAGACGGACGACGGCTGGACCCGCGCAACCGTCGCGAAGGCGACCATGGGACAGCTCATGGGAGTGAACGCCGATCTGTCGACGATGCATTGGGAGGACCCGGACGGCGGTCTCACCGTACGGTCGTTCACGCCGGCCGCCATTCGTGCGCTGCACGAGGCGCTGCGCTTCCCGGCCGCCACGTTCCAGGTGTGGCCCGAGCAACCGACCGACGCCGCCATCCGCGGCTGGGTGGGCGAGGCGTCACCCGCGGCCCTGGCGAACATCCGCATGATGACGGCGCGGATGGACATCGGCATCGCCGTCCGGCCGTACTCCGGCAGCAGCGACCACGATGTCGTCTACGCCGACATGGCCCGGTTCCACGTACGCGGCCACACTCCCACGCTCTGGGGCAAGGCCGACGACGAGGCGTTCAAGGCCCGCAGTCTGATCAACGACCTGGTGCGGCACGGTTACGTCACCGAGGAGCAGCGTGCGGTCTGGTTCGGCGACGTGGTCGTACCGTGGTGGGACGACCCCGGACGCCGCCCGTTCCGCAACCGGGTGGTCGCCACCACCGCCGTCATGATCGCGACCACCGTGGACGACCCGGCGGCCGCGGGCCGCTACCCCCAGATCCGCTCGGCCCTGAAACGCCTGCAGATCCCGAACAGTCCCACCCAGGCCTCGGTGACCACGGCGGCGTTGGCCGGGCTCACCGCCGGGCTCGACGGCGACGGCGAGATGGGCCAGTTCACCGCGATGGTGTCCCGCTCCTTCAAGAAGGCGGAACTTCGGGAGATCGGCGAGCAGCCCGGCAACTGGACCGAGCAGATCGACCAGGACCTGAGCGTGCTGGCGGACGCGGCGCGCGCCGAGCTGGCCGCCGGCTCGGACCGGACCCTCGGGCCGAACCAGCGTGCGCTCGCCATCCTCGCCATGGTGGCCCACGGTGCGAACAAGGCGCTGCGCGATTATCGACGGCCCGACGCGAGCGGCACCGCAAAGACGTACCGCTGGCCGTCCTCGATGACCCTGACCGGCCGCGGTGGCCGCGGCGGCGTCCGCACGGTCGAGGCGGACGTCATCATGTTCAACGCGGCCCGCTCCCCCGACGGCATCGACGAACTGGCGGCCATCGTGGCGGCCACGACGTCGGCCGAGCCGGTCGTGCCGATCTGCCCGTCGACCGGCGAGGAGATGCTCGAGGAGTGGTTGCGTCATCGCTGGGAGCGGGGCTCCGGCGGCGCAACCGGTAGGCAGGCGGACGAGGACGGCACGGACGACGGCCCGGCGGAACACCCGCCGGTGTGCGGCAGCCGCCTCTCCGACCCCGGCGAATGGAGCGGCGCCGTCACCACCCTCGTCGATCGGATCGCGGCGATCGCGTCGGAGAGCGAGGGACTGGCCGAGGTTCCGGTCGGCATGGAGGACTCCGGGCTGCCCGAAGACGAGTACGACCCGGACGACGAGAATCTCGACCGGATGATCGACACGGTGGGCGTCGACACGACGAGCGAGAAGGAGTCGGACGAAGCCCTGGAACAGTTGCGGCAGTTCTTCCGCCGCGGACTCCGTGGCTACGCCCGCCGGGGCAAGCTGTGACGGCCGCCAGGGTCACCGGGCGGGTCGGCGTCGACGGGCACGGCCGGCCCGTCGTCCACCGGCCGGCGGCCATCACCGACCTCTCCTGGCGGCGGATCGGCGACCTGCTGCGGCCGGCGGCACACTCCGCCTCGCCCGAGGCCGTGGTGCTCAGGCGCGACCGGGTCCGCACCCTCGACGCCCTGCTGCGGCGGCATCCGGCGACCGCGGTCGAGTGGCGCTGGGACGACGCCGCCCTCGCGCTGGAGGATCAGGCGTCGGCCACGGCGGCGCGGCTGGCCCGGCTGACCGGGCACCCCGTCGTCGCGCAAAAGGCCTGGCCGGACGGGCTGGATCTGGCCGGCGTCGGGTTCGTCCGGCCGCTGCTGCCGTTCCAGCGTGAGTCGGTGGCGCGGCTGCTGTTCGCCGGTGGCGGGGCCAATTTCTCGGTGCCGGGTTCGGGCAAGACCGCCGTCACGTACGCCGTCTTCGCGGCCCTGCACGGACGCGGTGACCTGCACGCCATGCTCGTGGTCGCACCGCCGTCCGCCTTCGAGGCCTGGCAGGAGGAGGCTGAGCTGTGTTTCGCGGCGGGCCGGGTGCCGTACGTCGCGCTCTGCCCGCGACGGCCGGCGCGCCGGGACACCGTGGTGGTGCTCAACTACGAGAGGCTCGCCGATCCGGTCGTACGGGCCGGGCTCGACGCCTGGATGCGCAACCGCCGGGTAATGATCGTCTTCGACGAGGCGCACCGGGCCAAGGCGGGCGAGCTGTCCCGGCGCGGGGCCGACGCGGCGGCGATGGCCCGGCGGGCGGATCGCACCATGGTGCTGACCGGGACGCCGATGCCGAACGGCGACGCCGACCTGGCGGCGGTGTTCGACCTGGCCTGGCCGGGCCACGGCGAGCGGCTGGTCGACGGGGATCTGCGCCGGTTGCGGGACCGGGCGTACGTCCGCGTGACCAAGGACGAGCTGGGGCTGCCGCCGCTGCGGGTCCGCGTCGAGCGGGTGGCGCTCGACGCCGGGCACCGGGCGCTCTACGACGCCATGGCGCGGCGGCTCGCCGACGGGGTGGCCGCCGCCCCGGCCGAACGCGCGGCGGCGCTCGCCGGGCAGGCGCTGCTCAACCTGCTGGCCGCGGCAACCGATCCGGCCACGGTCCTCAAGCCGGGCCTGCCCTGGTCCCTGCCACTCGCGGAACCCGGCGACCTGGCCGAGCCCCGCCCGGACCAGCCCAACCCGGACCAGCCCAGCCCGGACCAGCCCAGCCCGGACCAGCCCAGCCTCGCGGCTCTCGTTGCGGACCCGCGGCGGCACATCCGGCCCGCGAAGATCGTGCGGGCCGCGCAGATCGTCGCGGAGAATCGCCGCCTGGGCCGCAAGACGCTGGTCTGGTCGGGTTTCCTCGGCAACGTGGCGGCCCTGGAGGCGGCGCTCGCCCGGCACGACCCGGCGGTGATCACCGGCGCCACCGCGCACGACGACCCGGGCGCGCCGACGGATCGGCGCCGGGAGCTGGCCCGGTTCCGTTCCGACCCGGACTGCTGGGCGCTGATCGCCACGCCGCAGACCCTGGGCGAGGGGGTCTCCCTGCACCGCGCGTGCCTCGACCAGGTGCACGTGGACCGCGGTTACGCCGCCGGGACCTGGTTGCAGGCGATCGACCGCACCCACCGGCTGGGCCTGCCTGCCGGCAGCCGGCCGGCCTGCACGGTGCTCGTCGCCGAGGACACCCTCGACGAGCGGGTGGACGTGGTGCTCAACGCCAAGGTACGCGCGATGGCCCGGGCGCTCGGCGACCACGCGCTGCTGCGGGTCGCCGATCCCGCCGTCGTCGCGGCCGACCCGGTGGCGGCCGTCCTCGGTGACGTCGACGCCGTCGCGGAGTTGTTCGCGGTCGTCCGGGACCCGAGGCGTGACCCGGGTCCGGGCAGCACGAGATGAGCCGCCTTTGGTCGTGGCCGCGGTCGACATTGGTCGCGGTGCCATCGACCGATGGCCGACGCGGGCTCCCGGTATCGCTGCCGAGACTGGACAGCGACTCAGGGAGGCAACATGGACACCAGAGGAATCAGCCGGGCGCGGTTTCTGGCCGGGGCCGGTGCGGCCGTGGCCGCCACGGTGGCCGGCATCGACCCCGCGCGGGCGGCCGCGCCGGCCCGGCGGCTGACCTACCGGGGCGTCTGCTACGGCGTCGCCGACGGTGAGACACCCACGACCGGCTGGACCGCGACGCGGATGCGCGCCGACCTGCGCGCCATCGCCGGCGACCTGCACGCGAGTTCCGTCTCGGTGTACGGCACCGGCGTCGACCGGCTGGCGGCCACCGCGGCCGAGGCGGTCGAGCGCGGCCTGCACGTCTGGCTGCAGCCGCGGCTGGCAGACGTGCCACCGGCGGACATCCTCGACCACCTCGCGGAGACCGGCCGCCGGGCCGAACGGCTACGCCGGCAGGGCGCCCGTGTCGTGCTCAGCGTGGGATGCGAGTACGTGCTGTTCGTACCCGGCATCGTCCCCGGCGACGACGCGCTGGAACGCGTACGCAACCTGCTCGCCGGCAACTACGACCCGGCCGTCATGCGGCGCCGGCTGACCGCGTTCACCCAGCGTGCGGCCCGGACCGGCCGGTCGGTCTTCCACGGGCCGCTGACCTACGGCGCCGCGCACGACGAGGAGGTCGACTGGTCGATGTTCGACCTGGTCAGCGCCAACTACTACGGCGACCGGCCGGGCCGCGACCTGGCCCCGCACCGGCGCCTCGGCAAGCCCGTGGCGGTCACCGAGTTCGGCTGCTGCACCTACGCCGGCGCCGCCGCCGACGGCGGCATGGGCTGGGACAACGTCGACTACGACAAGAACCCACCGGAGATCGTCGGCAACCTGGTCCGCAGCGAACGCGACCAGGCCCGCTTCCTCACCGACCGCCTCGACCAGTTCGAGTCGATGGGCCTGTACGCCGCCCTGGCCTACGACTTCGTCGCACCGGACGCACCGCACCGCCGCGACCCCCGCTACGACCTCGACCTGGCCAGCTACAGCATCGTCCGGACCAGCTGGGACACCCCCGGCCCGGCTCCGCGGTGGCATTGGGAGCCGAAACTGGCCTTCCACGCCCTGGCTCAGCGCTTCGCCGTGGCCTGCCCACCGGCCGGCCGGCGGTGACCACCCGCCCAGGCGCCCCGGGTGCTGCTCCCAGCAGTCGGGCTGGAGTTGGCGCTGGATGTGCATCCGGGCCGGTGACTACTCGGCGCCCGTCCTGGGCACCTGGGTGAGGATCGTCCGGCTGCGTCCCGGCCGCGGGTACGCCTCCGCGACGGCCGCCAGGCGGGCGGCGTGGTCGCGCTGCTTCTGCCAGTGGCCGTACAGCGCCCCGCGCTGCGACAGCCGGTCCACCTCGCGGATCGTGGCCGGATCCACGTCCCCGGGCGGCGCGTCCCGCCACGGCGTTCCCGGCAACGGCATGAAGGTGTGCGCGTGGATCCGGGCGCCGAGATCGGCAAGCTCGCGGGCGAGCGCCAGGGAATCACCGACGTCCCGCTCGTCCTCCCCCGGCATGCCGAAAATCATGTCCACGTTGATCCGGAACCCTTCCTCGACCCCGAGCCGGACGGCACGCCGCACCTCCTCGACACCGTGCCCTCGCTTGGCCGCGTCGAGCACCCGGTCGGAGCCGGACTGCGCGCCCACGATGATGTTGTTGTTGAAGCAGTACTTCTTGACCAGCCGGAGCGCCTCCCGGCTGACGTGCTCCGGCCGGATCTCACTCGGGAACGAGCCGAAGAAGACCCGCCCACCCGGCCCGATCCCCTCCCGGCAGGCGGCCAGCAACTCCTCGACGGCGGCGAGATCGGGCTCCTCGCTCTGGCTGCCGTAGGACAGCGCGGTCGGCGTGATGAAGCCAACGTCGCGCAGCCCCCGCGCCCGCATCTGGTCGACGTGCCACCGCACGTTCGCCACGCTCCGATGCCGGAACCGCGCCGAAAACATGAACGGCGTCTGGCAGAACCGGCAGGCGTACACACAGCCGCGCGTTATCTCCAACGCGTTGAATTTGTCCCATTTCAAGGAAAAGCCGCGGAAGTCACCGAGGGGACGTTGTTTCGCCTTGCCGGTCCTGACGAGGTTGCCGGCGGCGTCGCGATAGGCCAGGCCGGGAATGCCTTGCGGATCGCCCTTCGCGTCGACCAGCGCGAGCAACGTCGCCTCGCCCTCACCGACCGCCGCCAGATCCCACCCAGCGTCCAGCGTGTGCACCGGCTCCGCCGTGGCATGCACCCCACCGGCGACATGCGTGACCAGCGGCGAGTCGACGATCTCCCGGATCCTCTTCAGCTCCCCGGCCAGCCCGGCCGCATCCGGCGAATAGAAAGACCACAACACGAGTACCCGCGACCCGCCGTCGACGGCGGCCCGGATGTGTGCGGCCGTGGACTCCGGCGTATCGCCGAAGTGAACAACGAATCCCGTCGTGGTCTCGTGCTCCTCCAACGCGCCGAGCAACACGTGGAAGCCGTACGTCACCGCCTTGCGGTAACGCAGCACCACAACCAGGTCGGGACCGCTCATACCACGATTTTGCCAGGACCCCGGATCCGGACCCCGATCGCGGTCGGCGCCCTTGTCCAGTCGATGCCGGGCCATAGGCGCAGGGGCTGGGGCACCGCTGCGAGCTCCGGGCAGTGTGGCGGCAACGAGTTGCGTCATGATCTCAGTCGGCGTTGCCCTCGTTCCGGGTGGTTGGTGAGTGCTGCGCTGGAATCCAGGCCGCCACCTGGGCTCGGTTCGCGCAGCCGAGTTTGGTCAGGATGTGCTCGACGTGGCTCTCCGCGGTGCGCCGGGAGATGACCAGCTTCGCAGCGATCTCCTTGTTGGACAGCCCTTGCGTGATGAGTTCGGCAACCTGCTGTTCCCGGTGGGTCAGCGGCGTCGGCCTCGCGCCAGGAGCCGCCACGGGTTGCGGCGCGGCGCGTTTCCTCGGTTCGTCGAGGGCGTAGCTGACGGCCTGGTCGAGGGACATCTGCTCGCCGTGCGCGGCGGCGGCCCGGTAGGCCTGTTCGCCGAGGGCGGCGCGGGTTTGTTGCTGGTACTGCTCGTGGTTGGCCGTCAGGTCCGGAACGAGGCCGGCGCGGGTGCCCATGGCCAGCGTGAGTCGCTCGGCGGCGCTCAGCAGCGTGGCCGCCCGCTTCAGCCGGCCTTGGTCGACGGCGATCCAGGCCAGCGCGTCCAGGCACCAGCTGGTGGTGATGGTGTTGCTGACCCGGCGCAGGCGGCGCAGGGCCTCGGTCGCCCGCGCGGTCGCGGCGGCGAGCTCGCCTTGCCGCCTGTGCACGATCGCGAGAAAGCACAGGGAAAGTCCAGTGCACAGATGCTCGCCCCGGGGTTCGCAGGTGGCCAGGATCTCTTCGTGGCAGGCGGTGGCGCCGGCGACGTCGCCGAGCATCGCCGTGGTCAGGGCGACCCCCGAAAGGGCCGAGATCCGCCAGCGTAGGTATTCCTCCGGCTGTTCGCCCGCGAACCCGGCCACGCCGCGCTGGTAGCCGCGGACCGCGCCGGCAAGGTCGCCCCGAGCCGGCGGCGGGCAACTTGTCGTCGGCGCAGACACCCTCGATCGCCTCCAGCTCGAACCCGCCGACGAACACCGACAATCGGGCCCACAACAGCCGCTCCGGTTTGGCGCACAGCTCGAACGACCACTCCACCGACCCACGCAGTGTTTGCTGCCGCTGCGGCGCCGTGCGACTGCCCCGCGACAACAACGCGAACCGTTCGGTCAACCGTTCCAGAATCTGCGCGGGCGTCAGTACCCGAATCCGGGCGGCGGCCAACTCGATGGCCAACGGCAACCCGTCCAACCGCCGGCACAACTCGGCCACCACCGCGGTGTTGTCCTCGGTCAGCGCGAAATCCGGGAGGAGCGCCCGCGCCCGGGCGGCGAACAGCGCCACCGAATCGAACCGTTCCAACCCGGCAGGGTTCGCCCCCGGCTCGGGCAGCGGCAGCGGCGGCACCACGAACAGCATCTCCCCGGCCAGAAGCAGCGGCTCCCGGCTGGTGGCCAGAATCTTCAGCGCGGGGCAGCCCCGCAGCAACGCGTCGGCCAGGACGGCGGACACGGGCAGCAGATGCTCACAATTGTCCAGCACCAGCAGGGCCTGCCGGCCGGCCAGATGCCGCACCAACTGCTCCACCGCCGTCCCGGCCCCGGGCTGATCCCGCACACCCAGAGCGCCCATCACAAGATATGCCAGTACCTCCGGATCCTCGACCTCCATGACCAACAGCTCCGGCACGCGCAACGCCGTCAGATCCACAAACCAGACCCCGGCCGGGAACGCCCGGCGCAGCTCGCGCGCCAACCGCCCCGCCCGCCGGGTCTTGCCCGTGCCGCCGACCCCGGTCAACGTAACCCCGTGACTCGCCGAGCAGCCGCT
>Ga0207668_10002186_pt1 | contig 11412 bp, 11 predicted proteins | sample KBSS43metaG_FD_184323 | JGI IMG/M metagenome (GOLD analysis project Ga0207668, IMG submission 184323) | Switchgrass rhizosphere microbial communities from Kellogg Biological Station, Michigan, USA - KBS S4-3 metaG (SPAdes) (version 2) | ecosystem: Host-associated > Plants > Roots > Rhizosphere... | reverse complement strand
CCAAGCCCGCCCGGGCGACGACGACGCCGTCGAGATCACCGTTGCTTACCCTGTTCAACCTGGTGTCTAGGTTGCCTCGTAGGGGGCGAATTTCCAAACCGAGACCCAGTGCTCTAAGCTGCGCGGCCCTTCGCGGGCTCGACGTACCGATCACCGATCCGACGGGCAACTCGCCAAGAACCATCCCGTCGCGGGCCACCAACGCGTCCCTCGCGTCTTCGCGCCGGGGTATCGCGGCGATCACGAAGCGCTCGTCCGGCGCGGTCGGCAAATCCTTGTAGGAATGCACCGCCATGTCGACGGTGCCGTCGGCGATGGCCTCACGGAGAGCCGCGGTGAACACACCGACGCCTAGTAGGCCGACGGCGCCGACCACGATGCCGGCGATGGACAACTCCTTGCCCTTCTGGTGGGTCTGGTTGACCTGGTTGAGCGCGACGACGCCCAGCACGATGCCGAGGATCGATAGCGCGAAGCCGAAGCAGAGGGCGTAGGCGGGGAGGGCCACCAGCGAGCACACCAGCGACGCGATGGCCATGCCGTTCGTCCCAGCCTGGCCGGCGTACGGCCCGCCATATGCGGGGTAGCCCGGCGGTGGGCCGTACCCGGCAGGCGGTGGGTAGGCACCGGGCGGTGGAAACGGGCCCGGCGGCGGGTACGCGCCTGGCGGCGGATACGCGACCGGTGGGGGGAGGTAGCTGGGCGGCACCGGCGGTGGCATCGGTGGCAGCGAGTACCCGGGCGGGGGAGTCGGGGTGTACTCGATCGGCGGATATTCGACGGCCCCTGAGGTCGGATCGACCGCGGGATTTGGTTCCTGCCCTGGGGCCCCGGCGGGTCCGGGCGGGTACGACATGGCGGTCAACTTACCTGGAGCGAACACGAGCTTGCCGACATTGCTCGCTCGGCACCATTGGCGGGCCTCGTGCGTTGGACAATGCGGTGTGTCGAAGCGCCCGTCGTACTCGAAGGCGCGGACATGCCGACGGAAATGCTAAGGACAGGACCATGACGAACCCGCTACAGCCAAGCCAGCCTTCCCGCCGCGGCGGTGCCGGTGGATTGCCGACCCCGCCGAAGGGTTGGCCGATCGGGTCGTACCCGACCTACGCCGAGGCGCAGCGCGCCGTGGACTACCTCTCGGATCAACAATTCCCGGTTCAACAGGTGACGATCGTCGGCGTCGACCTCATGCAGGTGGAGCGCGTCACCGGGCGGCTGACGTGGCCGAAGGTACTCGCAGGCGGCGCGGCGACGGGCGCCTGGCTGGGCCTGTTCATCGGACTGGTGCTGGGCTTCCTCAACCCCAATCCCTGGGGGCCGCTAGTGGCCGGCCTGATCGCTGGTGTCTTCTTCGGCCTCATCACGTCGGCCGTTCAGTACGCGATGGCACGCGGCACAAGAGATTTCAGTTCGACGATGCAACTCGTCGCCGGTCGCTACGACGTGCTGTGCGATCCGCAGAGCGCCGAGACGGGTCGGGATCTACTGGCGCGCTTGACGATCTGATCCTGTCCGCGCGCTCCTCCGGAGTTCGCTGAGGGGTGCGTCGCAGGTCACGATTGCGACGCGCGGGGTCGAAAGTGTTGCACATCACGCGCATCGCGCTCTACGGTTTGCCCGCGGGAGGTTTCCCCGCCAGAGCCGCCGCGGCGGCGACACGAGACGCCGGAGCCGCCCCGGCGGCGACATGAAACGCGGACGGGAGGCTGCGGTGCGCGCTCGACAGCTATGGGCTGCGGCGTTGGCTGCGCTGACGACGGCGTCGCTGGTGTCGGCATGTAGTTCTGGCGGCGGCGGAATCGTCATCAACTACTACACGCCGGCCAGCGAGATGGCGACGTTCACGGCGGTGGCGAAGCGCTGCAACGACGAACTCGGCGGCCGCTTCACCATCAAGCAGATCAGCTTGCCGAAGGGCGCCGACGACCAGCGCCTGCAGCTGGCCCGCCGGCTCACCGGAAACGACAAGACCCTCGACGTGATGGCACTCGACGTGGTGTGGACCGCCGAGTTCGCCGAGGCTGGTTGGGCTTTGCCGCTTTCCGACGATCCGTCCGGGGAAGCCGAGGCCGATGCGCGCTCGAATACGCTGCCCGGCCCCCTGGCGACCGCGGAGTGGCAGGACCAGCTATACGCCGCGCCGATCACCACCAACACCCAATTGCTTTGGTATCGCGCCGATTTGATGGACAAGCCACCCGCCACCTGGGACAGCATGGTGGCCGAGGCCAATCGGTTGCACGCGGCGGGCGAGCCGAGTTGGATCGCCGTGCAGGCCAAGCAATACGAGGGTCTTGTCGTGTGGTTCAACACGTTGCTGGTCAGCGCAGGCGGCCAGGTGCTCTCCGACGATGGAAAGTCGGTGACGCTCACCGACACTCCCGAGCATCGCGCGGCCACCATCAAGGCGCTGGAGATCATCCACTCGGTTGCCACGGCGCCAGGCGCCGATCCGTCGGTCACCCAGACCGATGAGGGCACCGCGCGGTTGGCACTCGAGCAGGGCAACGCCGCGCTCGAGGTGAACTGGCCGTTCGTGCTTCCGTCGATGTTGGAGAACGCCGTCAAGGGTGGTGTCTCGTTCCTGCCGCTCAACGAGAACGCGGACCTCGAGGGCTCCATCAACGAGGTCGGAACGTTCTCGCCGAACGACGAGCAGTTCGAGACGGCGTATGAGGCGAGCAAGAAGGTGTTCGGCTTCGCCAATTACCCCGGGGTCCAGAAGGGGGAGCCGGCCAGGGTGACGATCGGCGGCCTGAACCTCGCGGTCGGCAAGAACACCCAGCACAAGGCGGAGGCGTTCGAGGCGATCCGGTGCATGCGCAGCGTCGAGAACCAGCGCTACACGTCCATCGAAGGTGGGCTGCCCGCGGTGCGAACCTCGTTGTACGACGATCCCGAGTTCCAGAAGAAGTACCCGCAGTACGAGATCATCCGCGAGCAGTTGACCAACGCCGCCGTGCGCCCGGCCACGCCCGTGTACCAATCGGTGTCCACCCGCATCTCAGCGACGCTGGCCCCGATCAGCGACATCGACCCGGAGAAGACCGCCGACGAGCTCGCGGTTCAGGTTCAGAAGGCCATCGACGGAAAGGGGCTCATTCCGTGACGGCCCCCGCGACACCGGCCCGCGCCACCGACGACCGGCGGTCGGACCGGCGACTGGCCTTCTGGCTCGTCAGTCCAGCAGTCGTACTCATGCTGGCGGTGACGGCCTACCCCATCGTCTACGCGGTCTGGCTCAGCCTGCAGCGGTACAACCTCGCTGCCCCCGACGACGTCGAGTTCATCGGACTCGGCAACTACCAGACGATCCTCACCGACAAGCTGTGGTGGACGGCGTTCGTCGTCACCCTGGCCATCACGGTGGTGTCGGTGACCATCGAGTTCGTGCTCGGCATGGCGCTGGCGTTGGTGATGCACCGGACGATATTCGGCAAGGGCGTGGTGCGCACCGCGATCCTGGTCCCGTACGGCATCGTGACGGTCGCCGCGTCGTACAGCTGGTACTACGCGTGGACGCCGGGCACCGGATACCTCGCCAACCTGTTGCCCGAAGGCACTGCCCCGCTGACCGAGCAGCTGCCGTCGCTGGCCATCGTGGTGCTCGCCGAGGTGTGGAAGACGACGCCGTTCATGGCGCTGCTGCTGCTGGCCGGGCTCGCGCTGGTGCCGCAGGATCTGCTGAACGCGGCACAGGTCGACGGCGCGGGCGCGTGGAAGCGATTGACCAAGGTGATCATCCCGCTGATCAAGCCGGCCATCCTGGTGGCGTTGCTGTTCCGCACGCTCGACGCGTTCCGCATCTTCGACAACATCTACGTGCTGACCGGCGGCACCAACGACACCGGCTCGGTGTCGATCCTGGGGTACGACAACCTGTTCAAGGCCTTCAATCTCGGGCTCGGGTCGGCCATCAGCGTGCTGGTGTTCCTATCCGTCGCGGTGATCGCGTTCATCTACATCAAGCTCTTCGGCGCGTCCGCTCCCGGCTCGGATGCGGAGGACGGGCGATGAGCGCTTGCGCGAAGAGCAGAGGGCACTGATGGCCGAGCGAGTGAGCGGAGGCCGCGCCACCGGTTGGATCGTCGTCAACGTGCTGGTGGTGCTCTACGCGTTGTTCCCGGTGCTGTGGATCCTGTCGCTGTCACTGAAGCCGACGTCGACGGTCAAGGACGGCAAGCTGATTCCGACCGAGGTGACGTTCGACAACTACAAGGCGATCTTCTCGGGCGACATCTTCAGCTCGGCGTTGATCAATTCGATCGGCATCGGCTTGATCACCACGGTCATCGCCGTGATCATCGGCGGGATGGCCGCGTATGCGATTGCGCGCCTTGCCTTCCCGGGCAAGAAGGCCCTCGTCGGCGTCGCCTTGCTGATCGCGATGTTCCCGCAGATCTCGTTGGTGACACCGATCTTCAACATCGAGCGCCGGATCGGGTTGTTCGACACCTGGCCCGGGCTGATCATCCCCTACATCACCTTCGCGCTTCCGCTCGCCATCTACACGATGTCGGCGTTCTTTCGGGAGATCCCTTGGGATTTGGAGAAGGCCGCCAAGATGGATGGCGCCACTCCGGCTCAGGCGTTCCGCAAGGTCATCGCTCCGCTCGCTACGCCGGGCATCGTGACCGCGGCGATCCTGGTGTTCATCTTCGCCTGGAACGACCTGTTGTTGGCGCTGTCGCTGACGGCAACGCAGCGTGCCATCACCGCACCGGTCGCGATCGCGAACTTCACGGGCAGTTCGCAGTTCGAGGAGCCGACGGGGTCCATTGCCGCGGGGGCCATGGTGATCACGGTGCCGATCATCATCTTCGTACTAATCTTCCAACGACGTATCGTTGCCGGTTTGACGTCCGGCGCGGTGAAGGGGTAATCGATGGCCGAAATCGTGTTGGATCACGTGAGCAAGAGCTATGCCAATGGCGCTTCGGCCGTCAAGGATCTGTCGATCACCATCGCCGACGGCGAGTTCATCATCCTGGTCGGTCCGTCCGGGTGCGGAAAGTCGACCACGCTCAACATGATCGCCGGCCTGGAGGACATCAGCGAGGGCGAGCTGCGCATCGGCGGCGACCGGGTCAACGAGAAGGCGCCCAAGGACCGTGACATCGCGATGGTGTTCCAGTCGTACGCGCTGTACCCGCACATGACGGTGCGCCAGAACATCGCGTTCCCGTTGACGTTGGCCAAGCAGTCCAAGGCCGACATCGCCGCGAAGGTCGAAGAGACGGCGCGAATCCTCGACCTGACCGAGCTTTTGGATCGCAAGCCCGGGCAGCTGTCCGGTGGTCAGCGGCAGCGGGTGGCGATGGGCCGCGCGATCGTGCGCAACCCGAAGGCCTTCCTCATGGACGAGCCGCTGTCGAACCTCGACGCGAAACTGCGCGTGCAGATGCGGTCGGAGATCGCCCGGCTGCAGAATCGGTTGGGCGCCACCACGATCTACGTCACGCACGACCAGACGGAGGCCATGACGCTCGGCGATCGCGTCGTGGTGATGCTGGCCGGTGTGGCCCAGCAGATCGGCACCCCCGACGAGCTCTACAACCGGCCGGCGAACCTGTTCGTCGCCGGCTTCATCGGTTCGCCTGCGATGAACTTCTTCCCCGCGACGCTGACCGACGGGGGCGTTCGGCTGCCCTTCGGCGACGAGATCCTGCTCTCCCCAGAGGCTCTCGAAACGCTGGCCAAACATCCTAGGCCCGAGAACCTCATCGTGGGCATCCGCCCCGAACACCTGGAGGACGCGTCGCTCATCGACACCTACGCTCGCATCCGGGCGTTGACCTTCGGTGTCACCGTCGACGTGGTGGAGTCGCTGGGCGCGGACAAGTACCTGCACTTCCGCTCCGAGGGCGCGGGCGCACGGTCGGCTCAGCTGGCCGAGCTCGCTGCGGACTCCGGCGTCAGTGAGAACGAGTTCGTGGCACGGGTTTCCGCCGAGTCCACTGCCACTGTCGGGCAGCAGGTCGAGTTGGCCCTCGACACCTCCAAGCTGACGCTGTTCGATGCGGACTCGGGAGCGAACCTGTCGATCCCACCCGCCGAGTGACTGACGTCCGCTCCGCAGTTCGGGCGCATCTGCTCGACTACTTCGCAGCGGCGGGCATCGCGTCGGAGCCTGACGTGGCCAGCGTGACGTTCGTCGGTGTCGAGCCCATCGACGTCCTGCGCTTCGGCCCGGACGTGCGCCCCGGTTGGAAGCGGGTCCATCACCATGTGTCGCTTGGCTGTTCGCGCCATCCCATGATCGAGCCGACCGACTTCCTGGCCGATCCGCACCAGGGTCCGCGGGCCGAGGTCATGGTGTCGCTGCGCGGACCCACGCCCACTGGGCTGTCGCAGTCGATCGCCGTGCTTGCCGCCGCGCCGTCCGTCGAGGGGCTGGTGCTGGTGGCCGACGCGCTGATCGACATGGAGGCACCGTTGTGGCAGGGTTCGCCGTTCACCGCGATGTTGTTGGGGCCCAGTGACATCGAGGACGTCGCGCTATCGCCGCCCGATGAACCGGTGACGATCCTTGCGGCGACGCCGATCACGCCGACGGAGGCCGCGTGGGTGCGGCTCAAGGGCGCCGACGCCATGCGGGAGGCCTGGCGCACCGACGGCGTCGACGTGCTGGATCCCCGGCGACCCGCCGCCCAACCCAAGTAGCTCACCACCCCGCGCGAGCAGACACAAAGGGCCCTGAATCCGCGTGATTGAGGGCCCTTTGCGTCTGCTCGCGCGGGAAAATGGCACCGCCGGAACGGCTACAGCCAGTGGTTGCGGCGGAAGGTCACGTACAGCACGCTGCACACCGTCGCCATCACCAGCAGCACCGCGGGGTATCCCCACACTTGGTGCAGTTCGGGCATGTGGTCGAAGTTCATCCCGTAGATGCCGGCCAATGCCGTTGGCACGGCGGCGATCGCGACCCAGGCCGAGATCTTGCGCATGTCGATGTTCTGCTGCATCGACACCTTGCCGACGGCCGCCTGTACCAGCGAGCTCAACACCTCGTCGTAGCTGGCGATCCGGTCGGAGGCCTGCGTGTTGTGGTCGAGCACGTCGCGCATGTACCGCCGGACCTCCTTGGAGATGAGGTCGTTGTGGTCGGTGCCCATCCGCTGCAGCGCCAGGGTGAGCGGGCTGACCGCCCTGCGCATCTCGACGACCTCGCGCTTGAGCATGTAGATGTGCTCGATGTCGGTGGTGGTGGTCGGGGAGAAGACGTTCTCCTCCATCGCGTCGATGTCGGTCTCGACGAGGTCGGTGACCTCGAGGTAGGAGTCGACGACGTGGTCGGCGATGGCGTGCATCACCGCGTAGGGGCCCAGCGCGCAGTTCGCGGGCGTCGAGTCCATCCGCTTGCGCACCCCGGCCAGCCCGCCGTGATCGCCGTGTCGGACGGTAACCACGAAGTCCGGTCCGACGAAGATCATGATCTCGCCGGTCTCGACGATCTCGCGGGCCAGCGCGACGGACTCGTGCTCCACGTAGGTGATGGTCTTCAGCACCAGGAAGAGCGTGTTGTCGTAGCGCTCGAGCTTCGGCCGCTGATGGGCGTGCACCGCGTCCTCGACGGCCAGTTCGTGCAAGTCGAAGACGTCGGCCACCGCCTGCATCTGATGTTCGTCGGGTTCGTGCAACCCGATCCACACGAATGCGGTGATGCCGTTCTGCTCGAGTTCGCGGACCTTGTTCAGCGCCGCGGCGTGGGTGTACTTGCCGGGCAGGCGGACTCCGTCGGCGTAGACGCCGCAGTCGACCATCGCGCGTGCGACGGGCACGTGGATGGTGGTGGCGTTGGGTGTCACGGTGCGGCGGGACGGCGGCCTGAGCATCGCCGGTTGTAAGGCGCGAAACGACGGCACTACGGACCTCCCGTCGACATGCGGAACGCCCTTCGGCGGGGCCCGAAGGATAGGCGAATGGTACGCCCAAAGGCTGGGAGCCCTCTCGTCGTCGCACTCCTCACGATTGGGGAACCCGCGCGGGTGAGAAGTTGGTGTGACGTACTCTGACGCCCGTGGCTGAACTCGTACGCACACCCCAGGTCGTCATCGATGACGCCGAGATCTTCGCCGCTCACGAAGGCGGCAAGCTCTCGGTGGAGCTGAAGTCCCCACTGGACACCCAAAGGGCGTTGTCAATCGCCTACACCCCCGGCGTGGCCCAGGTGAGCCGGGCCATCGCGACGGACCACACGCTGGCCGCTAAGTACACATGGGCCAACCGGTTGGTTGCCGTAATCAGCGACGGCAGCGCCGTACTCGGGCTTGGCGACATCGGGCCTGCGGCATCGCTGCCCGTGATGGAGGGCAAGAGCGCGCTGTTCAAGACGTTCGGCGGGCTGGACTCCATTCCGATCGTGCTCGACACCAAGGACACCGACGAGATCGTCGAGACGATCATCCGGCTGCGCCCGACGTTCGGCGCGGTCAATCTCGAAGACATCTCGGCGCCACGGTGTTTCGAGATCGAGCGCCGGGTCATCGAGGCGCTGGACTGCCCGGTCATGCACGACGATCAGCACGGCACGGCCATCGTCGTGCTTGCCGCGCTGCTGGGGGCCGCCAAGGCGCTCGAACGCGACATGCACACGTTGAAGATCGTCATCTCCGGCGCGGGCGCCGCCGGCATCGCCTGCGCGAACATCCTGTTGGCCAAGGGCATCAGCGACATCACGGTGCTCGACAGCCAGGGCATCGTGCACAGTGGCCGCGGCGACATGAACCCGTTCAAGGCCGAGCTGGCCACCAGGACCAACCCGCGTGGGCTCACCGGTGGCATGGCCGAGGCGCTCGCCGGCGCCGACGTCTTCATGGGGGTTTCGGCAGGGCTGGTGCCTGAGGAGTTGATCGCGACGATGACACCGGGTGGCATCGTGTTCGCGATGTCGAACCCCGACCCGGAGATCCACCCCGACGTGGCGCGCAAGTACGCGGCCGTGGTGGCCACCGGGCGCAGCGACTTCCCGAACCAGATCAACAATGTGCTCGCCTTCCCCGGCGTGTTCCGCGGGGCGCTGGACGCGGGCGCACGCCGCATCACCGAGAAGATGAAGGTGGCTGCCGCCGAGGCGATCTTCTCGGTGGTTGGTGACGACCTCGCCGTCGACCACATCGTGCCGAGCGCGCTCGATCCGCGGGTCGGCCCGGCCGTCGCGGCTGCGGTGGCAGCAGCGTCCGAGGTCTGAGCCACCCATGCGCCGGTCGGCGGTGGCGCTGATCGCGCTGCTCATCGCCGGCTGTGGAGGTCATCAGGCGGCGGAGTCGATCGCCGTCGGCGCCGGTCCCGATCCCGAATCGGCGGTCTTGGCGCACCTGTACGCCGCGGCGCTGCGCTACTACGGGAGCGCGGCTCACGTCGAACCGAGCAAGGATCCGGTGGGCGAGCTGGACGATGCCGACGTCGAGGTGGCCCCGGGGTTCACCGGTCGGCTGTTGCAGCGCTTCGATCCGGGCGCCGTCGCCCGCGGCGACGAACAGGTGTACCGCACCATGATCTCCGCGTTGCCCGAGGGGGTGGCCGCGGGGGACTACGCACAGTCCGCAGGCGACAAGCCCGCACCCGCGGTGTCGGAGCGCACGGCGGCCGCCTGGGGCGGACGCCAGGTGTCGGCACTGGTCCAGCACTGCGCCGGGCTGAAGGTGGGTGCGGTTGCCGGTGCGCAGCCGCCGTCCGTGATCGGCACGTGCCGGTTGCCCGACGTTCGCGAATTCCCCAACGCTGCAACGCTGTTCGCGGCGTTGCGGTCGGGTCAGGTGGACGTCGCGTGGACGTCGACGGCAGCGCCGGACGTCCCGGACGACGTCGTCGTGCTGACCGACCGCACGTCGCTGATCCGAGCCGAGAACGTAGTGCCGCTATACCGACGCAACGAGCTCGCCGAGCGACAGGTGTTGGCGCTCAACGAGATCGCCGGCGAACTGGACACCGGGACGCTGGCCGACATGCGACGTCAGGTCGCCGAGGGCGCCGATCCCGGTGCCCTGGCCGCCGAGTGGCTGAACGCCCACCCGTTGGGCCACTAGCCGGCGTCAGTGCACCGGCGGCATCAGCTTCGACGTCGCCATCGAGAACAGCTTCTGGTAGCCCGACCCGGTGACCCGCACGATGAGATCGAGTGCCTTGGCGTCGGCACCGACGAGCACGCGGGCCTTGTTCTTGCGGACCGCCTCGAGGATGATCTTCGCGGCGTTCTCGGGGGTGGTCCTCGTCAACTTCTTGTCGAAGAAGTCGGTCAACGTCGCGGTGTCCACGCCGTCGGCGGCCGTCGCGTTGCGCATGATGGCGGTCTTGATCCCGCCGGGGTGCACCGTCGTCACCTTGACGGGGTGCTTGGCCACGTCCATCTCCTGGCGCAGAGCCTCGGTGAAGCCGCGGACGGCGAACTTGGCCGAGTTGTAGGCGGCCTGGCCGGGCACGGAGAACAGCCCGAAGACGCTGGAGACGTTGACGACGTGCCCGTCGCCGGACTCGATGAGGTGCGGCAGGAAGGCCTTGGTGCCGTTGACGACGCCCCAGAAGTCGACGTCCATCACGCGCTCGATGTCCTTGAACGGGGTGACCTCGACGTCGCCGACGTAGGCGATTCCTGCGTTGTTGTAGATCTGGTTGACCTTGCCGAAGTGGGCCTTGACACCGTCCGCGTAGAGCTCGAACGCCTCGCGTTCGGTCACGTTGAGCCGGTCGGCCTTGACCGGGGCGCCGATGGCCTTCAGGCGCTCCTCGGTGACCGCGAGGCCCTCGGTGTCGACGTCGCTGATGGCGACCTTTGCGCCCGACCGGGCCAGTTCGACTGCCAGCGCCTGCCCGATGCCCGACCCAGCGCCGGTGACGACGCAGACCTTCCCGGCGAAGCCCTCCATGGACACTCCCTTGTATCGTTATTCGACTCGTGTGGAGTGTAGCCAGTACCGGCGGTACCACTCCGGCTGGGTAACGACTGGTCGATCGACAGCGATGGGAACACCATGAAGCTAACGCGCATCGCGCTGCTGGCCCTGTCCACCGGCGTCGTCGCGGCCGCCGCCTTCGGGGCGGCACCCGCCCAGGCCGATACCGTCACCGACGAGTTCTTGTCGAGCCTGACGTCCGCGGGTCTGACGGACATCGATCCGGTAACCGCTACCTCGGTCGGCCAGGAGGTGTGCCCGATGTTGTCCGAGCCTGGACAGCAGCTGGCGGACGTCGCCGCCGACGTGTCCGAAGCCATCGGCAAGCCGCTCGGCCCAGCCACCATGTTCACCGGACTCGCGATCACGCTGTTCTGCCCGGGGGCCGTCTCTTCGCTGGCCAACGGAAACATGCCGATTCCGTTGGACCTGTTCGGCATCTAAGGCTGTCGACACCGGCGAGGGTCAGTTGCCAAACGCCTCGTCGATGATCTCCTGCTCCTAGACCGCGTCGACC
>Ga0207668_10002181_pt1 | contig 11421 bp, 11 predicted proteins | sample KBSS43metaG_FD_184323 | JGI IMG/M metagenome (GOLD analysis project Ga0207668, IMG submission 184323) | Switchgrass rhizosphere microbial communities from Kellogg Biological Station, Michigan, USA - KBS S4-3 metaG (SPAdes) (version 2) | ecosystem: Host-associated > Plants > Roots > Rhizosphere... | reverse complement strand
TGACAAAGCCCACGGCGCCTTCTTCAAGCGCGAAGAGGGTGTGGTCCTTGCCCATGCCGACGTTTTCGCCAGCGAAGAACTTCGTGCCGCGTTGGCGGATGATGATGTTCCCCGGAACGACCGCTTCGCCGCCGAACTTCTTGACGCCGAGGCGCCGGCCGGCGGAGTCGCGACCGTTGCGCGAAGAACCGCCTGATTTCTTGTGAGCCATTGCGGCCTCCTACTATTCTTCGGTCTTGGCGGCCTTGGGAGCCGCCTTCTTGGCCGGAGCCTTGGTTTCAGTCGAAGCCGCCTTGGGGGCAGCGGTCTTGGGAGCAGCGGCCTTCTTCGGCGCGGCGGCTTTCGCTTCGGCCGCCGGAGCAGCTTCAGCCTTCGGAGCCGCCGCGGCCTTCGGGGTCGTCTTCTTGGCCGGAGCCTTCGGCGCGTCGGCGGCCTTGGCCTTCACCTTGGTCGAGACGTTACGCTCGCCGAGGTTGCGGGCGCGGGCGTCGAGTTCGGCCTTGGTCGTCAGGTCGATCGAGCCGTCCCACTTGTCGGTCTTGGCCGACGAGGCGACGGCGGTGACGCGCACGACGGTCTCGATCTGGCGGTGGCCGGTGGTGCGGCGATACCCCTGGCGGCGGGTCTTCTTGAAGATCTTCACCTTCTCGCCCTTGCGGGTCTCGATCAGGGCGCCGGTGACGGACGCGCCGGACACGAGCGGAGCGCCGAGCGTGACGGTGTCGCCGTCGCCGAGCATCAGCACGTCGCCGAAGGTCACGTCGGAACCGGCTTCGCCATCGAGCTTCTCGATGACCAGCAGGTCGCCGGCTTGGACCTTGTATTGTTTGCCGCCGGTGCGAATTACCGCGTACATAACGAAAGCCTTTGGTTCAAAAGAGAGTACGCCCGCAAGGAACCCCCTGCGGGCGAGAGGCGCGCTTTATACAGCCGAGCGCCGGAGCGTCAAGGCGCAGACAGCGTCACCGGCGCGGAATCCGGCGCCGGCGACGCGCACCTTCGGGTAGAATGCGGCGGCGAGCTTGAGTGATCGGGCTTCGCCAGCGATAAGTTGGACATGAAACGGGCGAAGACAATCCCTTTAGCGGCCAGAACGCTCCTGCTGATGGCGCTATCTATGGCGGCCGGCGGCTGCGCCCTGACCAACCCGCCGCCGCCGCCGGCGCTCGGCATGACCCTAGGCGAAGCGCGGGCGGCCTTGCGGGTCGGCGAAATCCCGACCCCGCTCGACGAACAGGGGGCCGCGACCCTGACCAATGGCCGCTGGGCGCGGGGCCAGGGCGTCAAGGCGTCTCTCTGCGCGGGAAAAGTCGTCGAGATCAGCTCGCAGCTGAAGTCCGACCGCAAGGTGTTCGCCCAGGCGATCACCGACATGGAAAAGGTCGGCGGCCCGGTGCAGATCGAAAGCTCGACCCTGGAGACGCCGACCGACGAGTGCGCCTTCACCACCGCGACGCGCCATCTTGAAGGCTATGACGAGGTCGTGGTGATGCAGGTCTGCAAGACCGGCCGGCCCTCGGTTATCCGCCGTCTCGTCGCCCCCAGCACCTGCGGTCGGCGACCCGCCGCTTAAGATATGCCCTTCACCGCCACGGTCCTGACCATGTTCCCGGAGGCCTTTCCCGGGCCGCTCGGCGTCAGCCTGATCGGCACGGCGTGGCGCGAACAGGACCTGTGGCGTCTTGAAACAGTGGACATTCGGCAATTTTCCAAAGATAAGCGCGGCTTCTTGGACGACACCCCCGCGGGTGGCGGTCCAGGACAGGTTATGCGGGCGGATGTGATCGCCTCGGCGCTGGACAGCATCGAGGTTCGCGGACGCCCGCTTTTGTATATGAGCGCCCGGGGCCGGCCCCTGACCCAGGCGCGCGTGCGTGAGTGGGCCGGAACGCCGGGGATCATCGTCCTTTGCGGCCGGTTCGAAGGGGTGGACCAGCGGGTGCTCGACGCCCGCGGGTTCGAGGAGATCAGTGTCGGAGACGCGGTCCTGGCCGGTGGCGAGGCGGCGGCGATGGTGGTGATCGAAGCCTGTGTCCGCCTCGCGCCCGGTGTCTTGGGCAATGCGGCGAGCACGAGCGAAGAAAGTTTTGAAGACGGGCTTTTGGAACATCCGCAGTTCACCAGACCGCGGGCGTTCGAAGGTCGCGAAATACCGGATGTGCTTTTGTCCGGCCACCACGCTGAGGTGGCCAAGTGGCGGAAGCAGCAACGGGAAAAGACGACGCGGGAAATGCGGCCGGACCTTTGGGCGCAAAAACCCGCCAATCAACAGGCAAAGGGCGACTGAAGCCCAAGGAGAATTGAACTATGGCTAAGAACATCATCGCCGAGCTGGAAGCCGAAGAGTCGGCCCGTCTGGTCGCCGGCAAGAAGATCCCCGATTTCGCGCCCGGCGACACCCTGCGCGTCAACGTCCGCATCAAGGAAGGCGAGCGCGAGCGCGTTCAGGCCTATGAGGGCGTCTGCATCGGCCGCGCCGGCGGCGGCCTGCAAGAGAGCTTCACGGTTCGCAAGATCTCCTTCGGCGAAGGCGTCGAGCGGATCTTCCCGCTCCTGTCGCCGAACATCGAGAGCATCGAAGTGAAGCGTCGCGGCGTCGTCCGTCGCGCCAAGCTCTACTACCTGCGCGATCGCCGCGGGAAGAGCGCCCGGATCGCCGAACGCGCCCAAGAAGCCCGCAGCGAAGCGGCTCCGGCCGCAACCGAAGACGCTTCCTAGAATTCTCCCTCCCCTTCATGGGGAGGGGCGAGACGATGCGTCAGCATCGGCGAAGGGTGGGGAAGTTTTGAGACTCCCCCACCCGTCTCGCTTACGCGAGCCACCCTCCCCATAAAGGGGAGGGAGAAAATCCTCGCGCCGCGTCCTCTGGACTTGAGCCCCCCACAAGCACTACATCCCGCCCATGTCCGGCAAGACCCTTTACGACAAGATCTGGGACGCCCACGTCGTCGCCAACGAGGCCAACGGCGAGAGCGTTCTCTATATCGACCTGCACCTGATCCATGAGGTGACCAGCCCGCAGGCCTTCGCCGGCCTTCGCGCCCATGGCCGCCCCGTGCGCCGCCCTGACCGCACCCTCGCCGTCGCCGACCACAACGTGCCCACCGAAGGCCAGGAGCTGGGCGTCGACGCGGTGGCAGACCCCGAGGCGCGCCTGCAACTACAGACCCTGGAAAAGAACGTCCGCGCCAACGGCATCGAGTTCTTCGCCATGGGCGACGTGCGCAACGGCATCGTCCACGTGGTCGGGCCCGAGCAGGGCCGCACCCAACCGGGCATGACCATCGTCTGCGGCGACAGCCACACCTCGACCCACGGCGCCTTCGGCTCACTCGCCCACGGCATCGGCACCTCCGAGGTCGAGCACGTCCTGGCGACCCAGACCCTGCGCCAGCGCAAGGCCAAGAACATGCGCGTCACCGTCGATGGCGAACTCGCTCCCGGCGTTGGCGCCAAGGATATCGCGCTGGCCATCATCGGCGAGATCGGCACCGCCGGCGGCACGCACTACGTCATCGAATATGCCGGTTCGGCGATCCGCGGCCTTTCCATGGAAGGGCGCATGACCCTGTGCAACCTGACCATCGAGGCCGGCGCCAAGGCGGGCCTGGTAGCGCCCGACCAGACGACCTACGACTATCTGATCGGCCGGCCGGCCTCGCCCAAGGGCGCGGCCTGGGACATGGCGCTGGCCTACTGGAAGACCTTCTTCTCCGACGACGACGCCAAGTTCGACCGCGAGCTGCGCCTCAAGGCCGAAGACATCGCGCCCCTGGTCACCTGGGGCACCAGCCCCGAGGACGTGGTGGCGATCACCGGCTCGGTGCCCGATCCCGCCGACTTCGCCGACGAAGCCAAGCGCCATCAGGTGCAGCGCGCCCTCGACTATATGGGCTTGGCCCCCGGCCAGCGGATCGACGAGGCCAAGGTCGACGTGGTCTTCATCGGCTCGTGCACCAACAGCCGCATCGAGGACCTGCGCGCCGCCGCCAAGGTGGCCGAGGGCCGCCAGGTCGCCGGCCACGTCCGCGCCATGGTCGTTCCGGGCTCCGGCCTCGTCAAAGACCAGGCCGAAGCGGAAGGTCTCGACGCCATCTTCCTGGCCGCCGGCTTCGAATGGCGCGAGCCGGGCTGCTCGATGTGCCTGGCGATGAACCCCGACAAACTGGCCCCAGGCCAGCGCTGCGCCTCGACCTCGAACCGCAACTTCGAGGGCCGCCAGGGCCGCGGCGGCCGGACCCATCTGATGAGCCCGGCCATGGCGGCGGCGGCGGCGATCGCCGGCCATATCGCCGACGTGAGAGCCCTCGCATCATGACCCCCTTCATCCGCCTCGACGGCAAGGCCGCCCCGCTCGACGTCGCCAATATCGACACCGACCAGATCATCCCCAAGCAGTTCCTCAAGACGGTGGAGCGCGAAGGGCTGGCCAAGGGCCTGTTCTACGATCTGCGCTTCGATGAGGCCGGCAATCCCAAGCCCGACTTCGTGCTCAATCAGCCGGCCTATGCCGGCGCGAGCGTCCTGATCGCCGGCGACAATTTCGGCTGCGGCTCGAGTCGCGAACACGCCCCCTGGGCCTTGCTCGACTTTGGCCTGCGCTGCGTCATCGCGCCGTCCTTCGCCGACATCTTCTACAACAACTGTTTCGAGAACGGCCTCCTGCCGATCAGCTTGCCGGAGGAGACCGTGCGCAAGCTGATGGGTGAGGCGCGCGGCGGCAATCACGTCTTTTCCATCGACCTGGAACAGCAGACCGTGACGACGCCGTCCGGCGAGACCGTCCGCTTCGAGATCGACGCCGGACGCAAGGAAAAGCTGCTGAAAGGCCTCGACGCCATCGGCGAGACCCTGCAGCACGCTGACGACATTTCGCGATATGAGCACGGCCGTTCACTTTCGTCACCTTGGCTAGAAGCGCGGGCGTGAGCCTGATCGTCGCCGGAACCTATCGGGTCGAAAATCTCGATGGCCTCCGGCCGCATGTGGCGGCCGTGGTGCGCGCCAGTCGCCAAGAAGATGGCTGTCTTGAATACGCCCATGCCGAGGATGCGCTTGAGCCGGGATTGATCCGGGTGTTCGAGGTCTGGCGCGACCGCGCGGCGTTGAATGCGCACTTTGCGGCCGCGCACATGACGCGCTGGCGTTCTGTCTGGTCGCAATTCGGCGTTTCCGAACGCCGTCTGATCGCCTACGAGGTCGCCTCGCACAAATCCATCTGACGCGGAGACCTACGACATGGCGACAATGCTGCTTTTGCCGGGCGACGGCATCGGTCCGGAGGTCATCGCCGAGGTCAGACGCGTCGCCGCCAAGCTGACCAACAGCCTCAAGATCGAAGAGCGCGATTTCGGCGGGACCAGCTACGACAAGCACGGGGCGCCGATCACCGACGAAGCTGTCGAACTGGCGCTGAAATCGGACGCGGTGTTGATGGGCGCCGTCGGCGGCCCGAAATGGGCGGACGTTCCGCGCACCAAGCGGCCTGAAGCGGCTTTGCTGCGCCTTCGCACCGAGATGGGCGTCTTCGCCAACCTTCGTCCGGCGATCTGTTTCGACGTCCTGGCCGACGCCTCCAGCCTGAAGCGTGAACTGGTCGCCGGCCTCGACATCATGATCGTCCGCGAGCTGACCGGCGGCGTCTATTTCGGCCTGCCCAAGGAGGTCACCGACCTTGCGGACGGCCAGCGCCGCGCCGTCGACACCCAGGTCTACACGACCTCGGAGATCGAGCGCGTCGCCCACGTCGCCTTCGACCTAGCCCGCAAGCGCCGCAACAAGGTGACCTCGGCCGAAAAATCCAACGTCATGGAGACCGGCCTTCTGTGGCGCGAAGTCGTCACCGCCCTGCACAAGCGCCACTACGCCGATGTCGAGCTGGAGCATCAGCTGGCCGACAACACAGCCATGCAGCTCGTTCGCCGGCCGCTGCAGTTCGACGTCATCCTGACGGACAACCTGTTTGGCGACATCCTCTCGGACGAAGCCTCGCAGCTCACCGGCTCGCTCGGCCTCCTGCCTTCCGCCGCCCTCGGCGCCCCGGGCAAGCCCGGACTATTCGAGCCCTGCCACGGGTCCGCGCCGGATATCGCCGGCAAGGGCGTCGCCAATCCCTTGGGCGCGATCTTGTCGTTTGAAATGGCCCTGCGCTGGTCGCTGGGCGAGGCCGACGCCGCCGACCGTCTGTGGGCCGCGGTGACCAAGGCTCTCGCTTCCGGCGCCGGCACCCCGGATATCGGCGGCAAGCTGAGCACCTCTGAGATGGGTGAGGCGATCCTAGCCAACTTGTAGTTGAAGTCTGCGCGGAAACGCCTCCTTAAGCCCGCTGCGGCATATTGTCCTTGGGTTATAGGGGAGACGGCAATGGAGCCGGCCGCAACTTACGCCGTCGTCGCACAGGCGCGTTCCCAGGAATTGGGCTTGCGCGTTCTGATCGGCCTGTTCATCGCCGGATCCGCCTTCCTGCTCGCGCCAGGACTCTTTCCCGTCCTCTGGTTCGTGGTCATGGCCACCCTGCAGCTCGGCGACAGCCTCTATGCGGCCCGCGTCGCGACCTTCGCGGGCCGCGCGCTGCCGACTCGAATGCAGGCCGCCTATATCGCCAGCACGGCGATCAACTCCGCCGCCTACGCCGCCATAACCCCGTACCTGTGGTTCTACGGCGACGAGGCGGGCCAATGGTTCGCGATCCTGGCATGCTGCGGCGGGATGCTTCACGTCGCGTTGCGCGCCTATCCGTCGCGATGGGTCATGCTGGCCGGGGCGATCCCGCAGGCCACGCCGCTGTTCGTCATGCCGCTCCTGCTCCCTGCGCTTCGCGGCGAGGGCAAGGCGTCGCACTCGGCGGTCGTACTTGTCGGCGCCTTGATCTATATCGCGCATCTCGTCGCAGGCGCGCGACAGGCCAAGCAGGGCCTCGCCAATCTGCGCCTCGCCAACGCGCAGGCCAACGAGGCGAAAGACGCCGCCGAGCGCGCCAGCGCCGCCAAGTCGGACTTCCTCGCCACCGTCAGCCATGAAATCCGCACGCCGATGAATGCGGTCCTGTCGGCCGCCCACCTCTTGCGCCGCACAGAACTGACGGCCGAACAGCGCGAACACATCGCCATGCTCACCAACGGCGGCGAAGTGCTCGTGGGCTTGCTCAACGATGTCCTCGATATCTCCAAGATCGAAGCGGGCAAGATGGTCCTCGATGAATCCGAACTGGACCTGATCGAAGCCCTCGACGGCCTGCTCAAGCTCTACCAACCGAGAGCGGCGGCCACGGGCGTCGCCCTGATTCTGGAGGGCTGTGAGGACCTTCCGGCGGCGGTGCGAACCGATCCGCTGCGCGTTCGCCAGATTCTGTTCAACCTGTTGTCCAATGCGGTGAAGTTCACCGCCCATGGCCAAATCATCCTGCGCGCCGGCCGCCGACGTGACGGCGAGGCGGAATGGCTGTGGTTCGAGGTCGAGGACACCGGCTGCGGCATGGACACCGACGCCATGAGCCGCCTGTTCGGCAACTTCGAACAGGCCAAGGCGACGACCGCTCGCAACCACGGCGGCACCGGCCTGGGGCTGGCCATCTCCCGCAGGCTCGCCGAATTGATGGGGGGACGCCTCACCTGCGAAAGCGCCGTCGGCCAAGGCTCCACCTTCCGTTTCGAGACCCCGCTGATCGAGGTCGAGCCCGTCGGCCGTCCCGAGGCGGCGCCCGCCAACGATCCGGACTACATGCCGCCAATGTCGATCCTGGTCGCCGAGGATCACGACGTGAACCGGCGGATCGTGTCCTTGTTCCTGGAACCCCTTGGGTGGCGCCTGACCATGGCGGTCAACGGCGCCGAAGCCGTCGAGGCGGCCCGGCGCGAGACTTTCGACGCGATCTTGATGGACATGCAGATGCCGGTGCTCGACGGCGTTGGCGCCGCGCTCGCCATCCGCCAGGGTGGCGGCCCTAACGCCGCGACCCCGATCATCGCCCTGACCGCGAATGCCCTCAGCCATCATCGTGAGGCTTGGGATGTCGTCGGCGTGGCCGCCTTCCTGACCAAGCCGATCGATCCGGAGCTGCTGGTCCTGAGCCTGCTTCAGGCCGGGCAGGCGGCGGACGTGGCGGAGGCGGCCGTGGCCTGACCCCGGGTCTGCGGCTTTTTTGCCCGAACGCGGCACAAAATAGCGAGCGCTTATTGCGCCCTATTCACTCATTCCTTAGACAGCACAGTCCATTCTTCACCTGCGATGCACGACCGGGATTTTCACTGATGGCGCGTAAAAACCTTATCCGATTTGGCGTCGCGGGGGCCGTGCTCGCCGTCGTCGGAGCAGGCGCCGTGGTCTGGTGGGTGGACCGTTCGAAGCACGAGACGACCGACAACGCCTACGTCCAGGCCGAAACCGTTTCGGTGACCCCGCAGATCGAAGGCTATGTCGCGGACATCCTGGTCCGCGACAACGAATCCGTCGAACCCGGTCAAGTGCTGGTCCGGCTCGACGCCTTCGACGCCAAGGCCCGTTACGACGAGGCCATGGCCGACGTTCAGGCCGCCGCCGCCGCGGTGAAGAGCGTCGATGACAAGGCCGCCCTCGAGCAGGCGATGATCTCCGAGCGCGCCGCCAGCGTCGCCAGCGCCGAGGCTGCCGCGCAACAGGCCAATCTGGAATTGAAGCGCTACGCCTCCCTCGCCGGCCGCGGTTTCGCCTCCGACCAGAAGGTCCAGGAAACCCGCGCCGGGGCGAGCCAGTCCAGCGCCGCCGTCGCCCAGGCCAAGGCCTCGCTGGAAGCCGAACGGCGCGGCGCCGCATCCCTTGGATCCTCCAAGGCCCAGTCCCAGGCCGAGGTCCAGTCCGCCGTCGCGACGGCGGAGAAGGCCCGCGTCGACCTTGAACGCACCGTCATCCGCGCCCCGGTCGGCGGCGTGGTCGGCGCGCGATCCGTCCGGCCGGGCCAGTTCGTCAAGCCCGGCGGCGCGATGATGGCCATCGTCCCGCTCGGCGACGCCTACATCATCGCCAACTTCAAGGAGACGCAGGTCGGCCGCCTGAGGATCGGCCAGCCCGTGGAAATCCGCGCCGACGCCTTTGGCGGCAAAGTGATCAAGGGCCGTGTCGACAGCTTCGCCCCCGCCACCGGCTCGGAATTCGCCATGATCCCGGTCGAGAACGCGGTGGGCAATTTCACCAAGATCTCGCAGCGCCTGCCGGTCAAGATCGCCCTCGACGACGACTCGGCCCTGGGCGACGCCCTGCGGCCGGGATTGTCGGTCAAGGTCAAGGTCGACGTCACGGCCAAAACCGGCGCGAGCTTCGCGGAGGCCCTCCCGCAACGCCGCCTGGCCGGACAACCTCCCGCCAAGACCCGCTGATCCGATGACCGTCGCTGCTGCGGTCCCGGAAAACGTCCCCGGCGTGGAGACGAACTATACCAAGCTTCTGCTGGGCTTCCTGGGCATGGCCATCGGCCAGTTCATGGCCATCCTCGATATCCAGATCGTGGCGGCCTCGCTTTCGCAAATCCAGGCCGGCATCGGCGCCAGCGCCGACGAGATCGCCTGGGTGCAGACGACCTATCTTTTGGCCGAGGTCGTGATCATGCCTCTGACGGCCTACATGACGAGGCTCTGGGGCACCCAGCGGACGTTCCTCACCTGCTGCGCGCTCTTCATGATCACCAGCGTCCTGGCGGGCTTCTCGACCAGTATCGAGATGATGATTCTGACGCGGGCCCTGCAAGGCTTGGCCGCCGGGGCCATGATCCCGGTCGTTTTCGCCGTCGCGTTCACCGCCTTCCCCGTCGAAAAGCGCATGACGGCCAACATCTTCATGGGGCTGATCGTCACCCTTGCTCCGACCATCGGTCCGACCCTGGGCGGCCATCTGACCGACGCCCTGTCCTGGCGCTGGCTGTTCTTTGTCAATGTCTTTCCCGGCGTCTTGTCGCTCTATCTGGTCGCGCGCTGGGGAAACTTCGACAAGGGCGACCCGTCGCTCAAGCGCGGCGTGGACTGGTGGGGCCTGATCGCCATGACCATCGGCCTGGTCGCCATTCAATTGGTGCTCGAAGAAGGGGCGGAGCACAGCTGGTTCGCCGATGACTCCATCCTCTGGCTGACCGTGCTCGGCGTCCTCACCATCGCGTTCTTTATCTGGCGGCAGCTCACCTATTGGCAACCGCTGCTTAATCTGAAGCCGTTCGCCGACCGCAACTTCAGCCTAGGCATCCTCATGACCTTCGTCAGCGGCGTCAGCCTCTATGGCGGCACCTTCGTGCTGCCCCTCTATCTCGCGCAGATCCGTCAGTACTCCGCGGCCGAAGTCGGCACGACAATGCTGACAAGCGGCCTGGCCATGTTCCTCATGGCGCCTCTGACCCGGCCGCTGCTGAAATATCTCGACTACCGTTGGGCGATCTTCGGCGGCTTCATGCTGTGCGCCTACGCCATGAGCCTGGGGGCCCACATCAATGATCAGTGGGGGTTCTGGGAATTCGGCGTCCTGCAGGCCATTCGCGGCGTGGGAACCATCGTCGCCATGGCCGCGTCGCAGCAGGTCACGGTGTCCACCCTGCGGCCCGACCAGATGAAAGACGCCTCGGCGATGGTCAACCTGGCCCGCAACGTCGGCGGCGCCGTGGGACTGGCCGCCATTTCGACCATCCTGACTGTGAACACCCGGGTGCATCTGAGCGAGCTTTCGGCCTCCCTCAGCCAGGCCAACTACGGGAGCCAACAGATGCTCGCGATGTTTACCGCGCGCATGACCGAAAGGGGCCTCGCCAACCCCGACGGCGCCGCGCGCAAGGCTTTCCAGGGGTTATTGATGAGGGATGCTTCGGTGATGGCGTTCGCCGACGCCTTCATGTGGCTGGCGATCGGCGCGGCCGTCGCCGCCTGCCTTGCGCTGTTCGCCAAACGGCAGGGCGCGCCGTCAGCCGTCGCGATGGGAGCCCACTGATGCCGAGAGCCGCCGGTCAGATCGATCTCGTCAAGAACGAGGCCATTCTTGACGCCGCCGCCGAGATCCTCTCCGAGCGGGGCTTTTCCGCGCCCATGGCGATGATCGCCCGCCGCGCGCGCGTCTCGAAACAAACAATCTACAACCACTACGGCGCGAAGCTTGATCTCATCCAGGCCTTGGTGGAGCGGCGCGTCCAGACCTTGACCGCGCCGCTCATGGAAGCGGGCGCAGAAGAGCAGCCTGAAGACGCCCTCGCGTCCTTCGCCGGGATCGTCCTGCGCATGCTGTCCTATCACAAGGGCCACGGCATCCTGCGCCTGTCAGTGCAAAGCTCAGCCGACATGCCGAACCTGGCGAAAGAGATCTTCCAGCTGGGTCCCCGCAAGACCCTCAATCGCCTGTCGGAATTCATGCAGGCCGAAATGGACGCCGGCCGGATCGAGCGCGGCTGTCCCATGGAAGCCGCCGAGATGTTCGCCG
>Ga0207668_10002180_pt1 | contig 11422 bp, 10 predicted proteins | sample KBSS43metaG_FD_184323 | JGI IMG/M metagenome (GOLD analysis project Ga0207668, IMG submission 184323) | Switchgrass rhizosphere microbial communities from Kellogg Biological Station, Michigan, USA - KBS S4-3 metaG (SPAdes) (version 2) | ecosystem: Host-associated > Plants > Roots > Rhizosphere... | reverse complement strand
CCTGACCGAACTCGGCTACCTCGTGCCGGAGCCGGCGCCATTCACGGTCAATCCGGTCAATGTCGACCGCGAGCTGGCGAAGGTCGCCGGGCCGCAGCTGGTGGTCCCGGTACTCAACGCGCGCTTCCTGCTCAATACCGCCAACGCGCGCTGGGGCAGCCTTACGATGCGCTTTACGGTACCGATGCGATTCCTGGCGCCGCCAGCGGCAAGGGCTATGACCCGGCGCGTGGTCGCCAGGTGATCGCCTGGGCCAAGGCTTTCCTCGATCAGCCGGTGCCCCTGGCATCGGGTTCGTGGGCGGCCTGGACCGGCGGCGAACCCGTACTCGCCGATTCGGCCGCGTTGGCCGGGCGTGCGGGCGACAACCTGCTGCTGCGGCATAACGGCCTTTATATCGAGGTCGTGATCGACCGGGCCCACCCGATCGGCAGGGACGACCCCGAGGGCATCGCCGATGTAATCTTGGAATCCGCACTCATCACAATCTGCGATCTGGAAGATTCGGTGGAGGCGGTCGATGCCGAGGACAAGGTGCTGGCGTACGCGAACTGGTTGGGGGTGATGCAGGGCGATCTTAAGGATAGCTTCGAAAAGGGCGGGGCGGTGGTCACGCGGCGCCTCAATGCCGATCGCACCTATGTCGCGGCTGACGGCAGCGCGTTTGCGCTGCCCGGGCGCTCGCTGCTGCTGGTGCGCAATGTCGGCCACCTGATGACGACGCCGTCGGTGCTGCTGGCGGATGGTTCCGAGGCGCCCGAGGGCATTCTCGACGGCATCGTCACTACCACGATCGCACTGCACGATATCCGGGGCGCACGCCGCAACAGCCACGCCGGCTCGGTCTACATCGTCAAGCCCAAGATGCACGGGCCCGAGGAAGCAGCCTTCGCCAACGATCTGTTCGACGCGGTCAAGGCTCTGCTGGGCCTCGCCCGCCACACGCTGAAAATCGGGGTGATGGACGAGGAGCGCCGCACGAGCGCCAACCTGGCCGCCTGCATCCACGCCGTGCGCGGCCGTATCATGTTTATCAACACCGGCTTCCTCGATCGCACCGGGGACGAGATGCATACCTCGATGCGGGCCGGGCCGATGCTGCGCAAGGGCGACATGAAGACGACGCCGTGGATTACCGCCTATGAAGACCGCCACGTCCAGATCGGCCTCACCTGTGGGCTTTCGGGCAAGGGGCAGATCGGCAAGGGGATGTGGGCAATGCCCGACCGCATGGCCGACATGCTCGAGCAGAAAATCGGCCACCCAAAGACCGGCGCCAACACCGCCTGGGTGCCTTCGCCAAGGGCGGCGACGCTGCACGCGACGCATTACCATCAGGTCGACGTCTTCGCGCGGCAGACCGAGCGCCGCAGCGAGGGGGTTGCCGCGCTCAATGCACTGTTGACAATCCCGGTGGCGGCCGGCCATAACTGGTCGGCCGACGAGGTCCGACAAGAGATCGAAAACAACGCGCAAGGCATTCTCGGCTATGTCGTGCGCTGGGTCGACCAGGGCGTCGGCTGCTCGAAGGTACCCGACATCAACGACATCGGCCTGATGGAAGATCGCGCGACGCTACGGATTTCGAGCCAGCACCTCGCTAGCTGGCTGCTGCACGGCGTGGCGACGGGGGAGGAAGTCGATACCGCACTGCTGCGGATGGCAGCCAAGGTCGATGTACAGAACGCCGCCGATCCGCTTTACCGGCCGATGGCGGCCGATCCCGCCGGCAGCGTCGCCTTCCAGGCGGCGCGGGCTCTGGTGTTCGATGGCGTGGCGCAGCCGAATGGCTATACCGAACCGCAGCTGCACATGTTACGCGCCAGGGTGAAGGCGGCGGGGCAGCCGCCGCGAGGGAGAAGCTGAGTGTCAATCGCCATGCCTGCTCCCGATACGGCGACGCTCGCCAAGCGCGATCGGATCATCGCCGCGATGCGCGCGATCGTACCTGGCGAGGGAGTGATCAGCGATGCCGATGGGCTGCGACCGTGGGAATCGGATGGCCTGACCGCCTATCGCCAGCCGCCGATGCTGGTGGTGCTGCCCGAGACGGTCGAACAGGTCTCTGCGGTGCTGCGCTGGTGCCATGCCGAAGGGGTGCGGGTGGTGCCGCGCGGTTCGGGCACATCGCTTTCGGGCGGAGCGCTGCCGCTGGCGGATGCGGTGCTGCTCGGCATGGGCAAGTTCAAGCGCGTGCTCGACATCGATTATGAGGACCGGGTTGCGGTGGTGCAGCCGGGGGTCACCAACCTCGCCATCACCCAGGCGGTCGAGGGGAAGGGATTTTATTATGCGCCCGATCCGTCGAGCCAGATCGCCTGCTCGATCGGCGGCAATGTCGCGGAGAATTCGGGCGGGGTGCACTGCCTGAAATATGGCCTCACCACCAATAACGTGCTCGGCGTCGAGCTGGTGCTCATCGACGGGGAGGTGGTGCGGCTCGGTGGCCGGCACCTCGATCCAGCCGGGCTCGACCTGCTCGGCGTGGTCGTCGGTTCGGAAGGGCTGCTGGGCGTCGTCACCGAAGTCACCGTGCGCATCTTGCCTAGGCCGGAGACCGCGCGCGCGGTGCTGGTGGGTTTCCCCGATGCCGAACAGGCGGGCGCCTGCGTCGCGCAGGTGATTGCGGAGGGCATCATCCCTGCCGGCATGGAAATGATGGACAAGCCGGCGATTCATGCGGCCGAGGCGTTCGTTCACGCCGGCTATCCACTGGACGTCGGCGCGCTGCTAATTGTCGAGGTCGATGGGCCCTCAGCCGAGTGCGACCACCTGATCGGCGAAATCGCCCGCATCGCGCAGGAGAACGGCGCGGTGACGACGCGGGTGTCCGAGGACGAGGCCCAGCGCATGGCGTTCTGGGCCGGGCGCAAGGCGGCATTCCCGGCAGTGGGGCGGATCTCGCCCGATTACTACTGCATGGACGGGACCATCCCGCGCCGCCAGTTGCCGCACGTATTGCGGCGGATGGAGGAGCTTTCGGCGCAATATGGACTCGGCGTCGCCAACGTGTTTCACGCCGGCGACGGCAACCTGCATCCGCTGATCCTGTACGACGCCAACGTGCCGGGAGAGCTCGACAAGGCCGAGGCGTTCGGCAACGACATCCTGCGGCTCTGCGTCGAGGTCGGCGGGGTGCTCACGGGCGAGCACGGGGTCGGCATCGAGAAGCGCGACCTGATGCCCGAAATGTTCACCGAGGCGGATCTCAAGCAGCAGCAGCGGGTCAAATGCGCGTTCGATCCGAAGCTGCTGCTCAACCCCGGCAAGGTGTTCCCGACGTTGCATCGTTGCGCCGAGCTCGGGCGCATGCACGTCCATCGCGGTGCCCTCCCTTTCCCCGAGCTGGAACGGTTCTGATGCTGCACCCGCGCGATGAACAGGACTTGTGCGAAATTGTCGCCAGCGCGGAGGCGACAGGGGCGAGGCTCGAACTGCAAGGTGGCGGCACTCGGGCCGGGTTCGGCGCCCCGCGCGAGGTCGAGTTGGTGTCGCTGGCGGCGTTCGCGGGTGTCGTCGATTACGATCCGGCCGAACTGGTGCTGACGGTGCGCCCGGCAACGCGGCTGGCGGAGGTTCAGGCACTGGTGGCGGGACAGGGCCAGATGCTGGCGTTCGAGCCGTGGGGCGAGCCCGCGTCTACCATCGGCGGTGTAGTGGCGGCAGGCGTGGCGGGATCGCGCCGCGTCACGGCCGGCAGCGCGCGTGATCACCTGCTGGGGTTTCGCGCGGTTTCGGGCCGGGGCGAGGGGTTCGTGGGCGGGGCCAAGGTGGTCAAGAACGTTACCGGGTATGACTTGCCGAAGCTGATGGCGGGATCGTGGGGCCGGCTCGGCGCGATGACCGAATTGACGCTGAAAGTGCTTCCGGCGCCGCGCGAAACGGTGACGCTGGTGGCAGAAGGGCTGTATCCCCACGCGGCTCACGCCGCGATGGCCTGCGCCTTGGGCAGCAATGCCGAAGTATCCGCAGCTGCCCATCTAGCGCGCGGCATCACGCTATTGCGAGTGGCCGGGTTCGCGCCTTCGGTAGGGGCGCGTTGCGCTGCGCTGCCGGGGTTGCTTGCCGAGCACTGCACATTGCGCCTTGAAGAAGATGCCGCTGCGCTCTGGGCCGAAGCCATGGCCGGGACGGCGCTCAAGGGGGCGGTCCGGTGGCAGGTCCACCTGCCGCCTCGGCACGCACCGGCGCTGATCGCCGAACTCGCCGCGCTCGGCATTGACTGGGCCTTCGACTGGGGTGGCGCCCGGGTCTGGATCGGCAGCGACGACGAAGGCACCGCCGTGCGCGAGGCCGCCGCCCGCTTCGGCGGCGATGCGATGCTGGTTTCCGCCCCCGCCGCGATGCGCGCCCGTGTTTCGGCGCTGCCGCCGCGCAGTGCGGGCGTCATGGCGCTCGAAGCGCGCGTGCGCCGCGCGTTCGACCCCGTCGGCCTCTTTGCCACCACCCGCTTCGCCGAGGATGCCCATGCAGACCAGCTTCCCGCCTGAAACGCTCGCCAATCCGGCGATGGCATCGTCGGAGAGCGTGATCCGCAAATGCGTGCACTGCGGGTTCTGCACCGCGACTTGCCCGACTTACGTGCTGCTGGGGGACGAGCTCGACAGCCCGCGCGGTCGCATCTATCAGATCAAGGACATGCTGGAGAACGACCGCACGCCGAGCGCGGAAGTGGTCAAGCATGTCGACCGATGCTTGTCGTGCCTGTCGTGCATGACCACCTGCCCGTCCGGCGTGAATTACATGCACCTGGTCGACCATGCCCGCGCGCATATCGAGGCGCGTTATCGGCGACCGGCGTTCGACCGGCTGTATCGGGCGCTGCTGGCGGGGGTGCTGCCGCATCCGCCGCGCTTCCGGCTGGCGCTCAATCTGGCCGCGCTCGGGCGGCCGCTGGCGCCGCTGCTGCGGCAAGTACAGGCGCTGCGGCCGCTCGCGGCGATGCTGGCGTTGGCGCCGAAGGCGCTGCCGGCGCGGGCAAGCACCGAGGCGCCGCGGCTGCCGGCACGCAAGGGCCGCGTGGCGCTGCTGCAGGGCTGCGCCGAGCCGGTGCTGCGGCCCGAATTCCGCGCCGCGACGGTGCGGTTGCTCAACCGTTGCGGGCACGAGGTGGTGTTCGCGCCCGGCGAAGGCTGCTGCGGCGCGCTCGTCCACCACATGGGCCGCGAACACGACGCGCTGGCGGCGGCGCGCCGCAACGTTGATGCCTGGATCGCGGAGATCGAGGGAGAGGGACTCGATGCGATCCTCGTCACCGCCTCGGGCTGCGGCACCACGATCAAGGATTATGGCTTCATGCTGCGCGACGATCCGGTTTACGCGGGACCCGCAGCGCGTGTCTCGGCACTTGGGAAGGATGTCAGCGAATATCTGGCGCGGATCGAACTGCCGGCAGGCCAAGGCAGGGGCGTGACGGTTGCCTATCACCCCGCCTGCTCGCTTCAGCACGGCCAGAAAGTGACCGAAGCACCGAAACGATTGCTCGCGGCAGCGGGCTACACCGTGCGGGTGCCGGCGGAAGCGCACTTATGCTGCGGTTCGGCCGGAACCTACAACATCCTTCAGTCTGAGATCGCTGACCGGCTCGGCGCGCGCAAGGGCGCGGCGATCGCCGCGCTCGACGCCGATGTCGTTGCCACCGGCAACATTGGTTGCGCCACCCAGATCGCCCGCTTTGCCTGCCTACCCGTGGTCCATACCGTCGAGCTGCTCGACTGGGCGACCGGCGGTCCGCGGCCGGCGTCTTTGTCCATCTTTCCACAGGAGTAATCGCAGATGACCGTCAATCTTGAACAGGCTCAGACCATCGTTGCTGCTGCACTCAAGGAAGGCCGCGCGCTCGGCCTCAAGCCGATCACCGTTGCCGTACTCGACCCCGGCGGACGCCTGGTGGCCTTTGCGCGCGAGGACTGCTCCTCGAACCTGCGCCCGGAGATCGCGATCGCCAAGGCCTCCGGCGCGCTGGCACTGGGTGTATCGTCGCGCGCCATTGGCGACATGGCGCTCGAGCGGCCGGCATTCTTCAATGCGGCCGCGCAGCTCAATCCTGCAGGCATTGTTCCAGCGGCAGGCGGCTTGCTTATCCTGTCCGACGGCTCCGTAATCGGCGCAGTTGGCGTGACCGGCGATAACAGCGACAACGACGAAAAGTGCGCGTCAGCAGGAATAACGGCGATAGGCTGCACGGTCGGCAGTTAAGCTCATCATGTTGTTCGTACTTGATCAACGGGCGTTGCGAACATTACATTGTCATGCTTGACGTAACGCGATCATAGAGAAAGGCAGGAACAACGACAGGTTTCGCGAAGGGAGCAATATTCCGCCCTAATCGGACTGCTCGGGCTCGTCATGTGCGGACGGCTCCGACACCGCGCGCCGATTGTTGCGATGCTATGTTTGCAGGAGCGGTCATGTGTCCTGCCCGTTGACGCGACGGTGACCGCTGGCCCTGGTGAAGTCCGCTAGCCAAGTTCCAGTCAGACTATCGAGTTATGACGCCCTGAGAGCACTCGGAGTGTTTTGATAGCGATCCCCGTTCGCATCATCACATATCTGCCCTCCCATTCTCAGACGGCTGCGCGCCGGTAAACCTACTGGTGGCTGAGCAAAGCCCAGACGGTTCGCGCAGTCATTTTAGCGATTGCGATCGTACTACCCAGGTATCGCCCGGCGGCCGAAATTCTGCAGCGTGTCGGTCAAGTCGCTGGCGAAGCAAACAAACAAATGCCCGGTTAGACAGCAGGCTAAGACAATTGATTTCCGCCACCCCGTTATGCTGGCGGGCGTAAGCTAGGCCTCATTCCAAACCAACTCCTTTCGCGTTGCCCAGCCGGGATGCCGCAGCCTGTACGATAGCAGTCTGCACCTGGCCGGCCCGTTCGTTGATCGCTGCGACCAGCTTGCCGCGATCGTTGGTGAAGATGATGGCGGATTCCTTTGCTCGGGATATCCCCACATAAAATGACTTCTGATCTATCAGATTGGCTGCCTTGCTGTCGGCCTGGATGATGACGTGATCGACGGTGCGCTCCTGTGCGACGAAGGCGGTATCGACATAGGCATGGGCAAAATGCTGGTCGCGAGAGGCATCGAGATGAAGCGTTTCGGTCGTTCCTCGCCCGGTCTGGATGGTGGCGGTGCGGGCCTGCTGATCCACTGCGACCACCACGGCGCGTGCTCCGTTGATCCGGCCCGCCTCGCGGTCGTTGCGGGTGAAGCGGATGCTGTCGCCGGCTTGAAGGTTGATCGGCTGGGCCGAAAAGGCCTGGGCATGGCCCGTACCCATTGCCGCAAGCGCCAGTCCACCTCGCTCCCATCCTCCGCCTTGAGCGCGACTGCGGCCCTAATCGGATCGATGCTCTCGACACGATAGGCTTCGCCTCGCGCCACACCCTTGTCGGCATAGTCTCGGGCGAAGCTAATCACATCGCTCTTATCGTAACTCAACGGATCGCGCGCCTGGGCATGGGTCAGCCCCTTGTTGACGAGGGCTTCCAGCGGGACGGCGGGGCCGGGAGGTGCCGACCTTCCGCGCCTTTCTCGATGGCGACTATGGGCTTTGGGCCAAGGCCAATCAAAAAGCGCATAAACAAAACCTCAACCGGCTTGCGACCGCGTTCAAGGTCCTGCTGGACAAGCGCCTCGATGCAATCACGGCTCTGGATGTCGAACGCTGGCGTGGAGGCGAGGTCGAACGCGGGTTGAGCCTCGAAACCATCAACCGGGATATTTCCTCAATCAAGGCCGCGTTCAACCGCGCGGTGGAATGGGAATTGCTTGGGACCAATCCGCTCGCCAAGGTCAAGAAATCGCGCACTGACGATTGTCCCAAGGTCCGCTATCTCTCCTACGACGAAGAGGCCCGCTTGCGTGCGGCGCTCGATGCTCGCGAGGAGCGCCGCCGCGCCGAGCGCGATTCGGCTAACCGTTGGCGGAGCGAACGCGGGTATGAATTGCTGCCGAGCCTGCGGCAGTTGGCCTTTACCGACCATGTGAAGCCGCTGATTCTTCTCTCGATCAACACGGGCTGCCGTCGCGGTGAACTTTTCGATCTCACTTGGCCGAATGTCGATCTCGACCGGCGTATTCTGACCGTAACAGGTGCGACCGCGAAATCGCGGCGAACGCGCCATATCCCGCTCAATCGGGAAGCCATGTTCGTTTTGCAGGGCTGGCGGGCGCAAGCGGAAAGTACCGACGGGCTGGTTTTCGTCAATGACGCGGGCCAGCGGTTTGATCGCGTCAATTTCTCGTGGCGGCATTTGCTCAAGGATGCGGGCATCACTGCCTTCCGCTGGCACGACATGCGCCACCATTTTGCCTCGCGGCTGGTAATGGGCGGGGTCGATCTCAACACCGTGCGCGAACTGCTGGGGCATAGCGATTATGCGATGACGCTGCGCTATGCCCATCTCGCGCCCGAACATAAGCTGAAAGCCGTCGAAGTGCTGGGCAGCACCTCGCCATTTGCAGCGGCGGCATGATGTTGCACGCGGATTGACCTTGTAGGCAGATTTGACTACATATGACGATATTGCATAAGACGCTCCGCACCGTTTCCTGGATCAAGGCGGCGCGTAAGGATTTCGAGGCGTTTCCGGCGCGGGCCATTGATAGGGCGCTCGATGCCCTGACCGTGGTGGCCGATGGCGGAACGCCGGACATTGCCAAGCCTCTTGCCGGTCTGGGTGCTGGTCTGTGGGAACTGGCGATCAAAGAGCGCGGCGACGCCTATCGGGTCGTCTATGCGCTGCAACTGGGCGATGACATCTGGGTGGTTCATGCCTTCCAGAAGAAGTCGACCAAGGGAATTGCGACGCCGCGCCACGAGATCGACCTCGTGCGCGAGCGGATCAAGCGGTTGAAGGAAATGCTCGATGGCTGACCACGATGACGATTTTGAACTGGTTCGCGGTTCTGGCAATGTTTATGCCGACTTCGATCAGCCCGATGCTAGCATTCGCCAGTTTCGTGCGATCCTTGCCGCTGAGATCGTCAAAACGCTCGATGCGGAGCGGCTGACGGTTCGGGATGCCGAAGCGCGCACTGGCATATCGGCCGCCGATTTTTCGCGTATTCGTCAGGTCAAACTGGAGCGTTTCACCATCGACCGGCTGTTGCGGATTCTCGACCGGCTCAACCGGGATGTTCGGGTGAAGATTTCCGTCGCGCCGCGTTCGGGTGGAAGCGGACTTCGATATCAACGCTTGCTGCCTGAAACCGATTAGCCGCGATCGAAGGGAGGGGCCCGCGCATAGGGTCGGTGGGTGGGACAAGCGAAGGGGCCGCCCCTTCTTGGGCGGCCACATCAAAATAATCTGTGCCGCTTTCTCGATCTCTTTTGGGGCCGCCAGTTGACGCAGATAGGCCACCGCGCGTTCAGCACGGGCGGTGGCTTGGACAATGGCGCGGGTGTCGTTTTGCAGCACCTTGATCCAGCTTGCGATATAGCTGGCATGATCGGGGCGCGGCTCGATACAAAGCCCAAGATCGGCGGCCAGGAAGGCAGCCCCTAACTCCGCATTGGGTCGGGAGGGTCGCGCCTCGATGAGGACACGCCTCTCCCGCCCACCGAACCGGACGTGATAGTTTCCCGTCATCCGGCTCTCCGTGCTTGCATCGCCGCTATCGAGCGGCTTGAGTTGCCTGGCGTGGAGCGCCTTGTGGCAAGGGAGGCAGAGGACGACGCGTTTGCGTCGCCGTGCCGCCGCGACCTGTTTCCAGAGCGGGGTATCCTTCACGTCCGCCAGTCGGCGGCTGTGATGGACCTCGCACGGATTGTCGGTTGATCCACAGTATTCGCACTGCTTTGCCCGAAGCCGATCCATCACGTCCGAACGTCCCTTCGTGAAGTGAAGGACTGCCCAGCGATCAACATTCGGCCCGAGGTTCGGCAGACGGTCGATATGCTTTAGATTGAAGACAGCAACCGACCGTTCCTTACCGTCCACCTTGAAGCGGACAGCGAGTCCATCCCGTGTCTTGAGACGGTGGGCGGCCTGATTGACCGACAGCCGCAGCTTGAACGCCAGCGTCTTCAACAAGCTGGTTTCCCAGAGGAACCAAAGCTTGCGAAGGCTGAACTTCGCGACGTAGGCCAACCGGTAATAGTTGGCGATCCCGCGCATTTCAGCGTTGTATGCCAGCACGATCTCCAGCATCGAGCTGTCGACCAGGTACCGGCGGTGCATCGCTTTCAGACTCCCGAGGTCATCGACGTGGAATTTGCGGTGGCGAACCTGGAAATGTCGCTTGGCGGCATAGACCTGTCACCGTTTCCGCTGGACGGGCCGCTGCCGAAGGACATCCCCATGACCAACGCCTCGCGAACATTGTTCAATCAGGTGCGCAAGGCGGCAGAGAAGGGTTGTCTGACCAGCCGCCAGCTCGCTATCAAGATGGTGCGTGGACTGACCAGTGTGATCGCCTGCGGCTCGCCCGAACATATCGCCGATGTGCTTGAAGACTGGTTCACCAGCGGTGCGACCGACGGCTTTCTGATTGCCGGCAACATATTGCCGCGCGATCTGGAGATATTCGTGGACAGCGTTGTCCCGATACTCCAGCAGCGCGGCTTATTCCGAACGGAGTATGAGGCCAGTACCTTGCGCGGCAATCTCGGGCTTCCGGTGCTGGCTGAGCCGATTAGCACGGAACCCTGCGAAGGAGGCGATCCTGATTGTGGTTGCGCATCGGCGGAATGATCCTCGTCAATGCCCGGCGGCAGCCAGAACCTGCTGGATGCCCGCCACAATCCAGCGCACGCGCTCCAGATCGCTCACACCCGCTTCGCGCAGTGACCTCAGCGGCACCTCGGCGCTGATCACCACCGTGTCCGGGACGGCACGCAGCATCTCTACAAGCGGCAACTCGCCCGTGCCGGGAATCATCCGCTCGTGGAGCGCTTCCTCCATATAGGCCTCGAGCGACGGCATGGCGAGCGGCGCGTCGGAAATCTGCACATAGTCGATCATCCCGGGGTCAAGGGCCGCGAGATCGCCGGCCTCTCCGGTGCGCGCGACGTGCATCGTGTCGATCAGCAGTTTGAAGTTGGGGATTCCGACATAGGCGATGAGTTCCAATGCCTGGGCGAGACTGGCGGCTGTCAGCATCGCGCAAGGCTCGATTGTGACGGTCATGCCATATTCCGCGGCCAGGGCGACCATCCACGCCGTCTCGTCGAGCGTGCGCGGCCAGTCGATGAAGGACACGGTGTTGAGCCGGCGCGTGCCAAGATCTGCCGCGAGGTCCAGGACGCGGCGATGATCGTCTCTCGTGCCGCCGGGGAACAGCGCGAAGCCGTCGAGCATCGCTAGGGAAACGCCCGTATCGGACAGCGCCTCGCGAGTCGCGCTGCGCAGGGCGGCGTCGTCGATCAACGACCATGCCGGACCGTTCGCCTGCAGGATCTCCGGCAAGGCAG
>Ga0207668_10002177_pt1 | contig 11424 bp, 11 predicted proteins | sample KBSS43metaG_FD_184323 | JGI IMG/M metagenome (GOLD analysis project Ga0207668, IMG submission 184323) | Switchgrass rhizosphere microbial communities from Kellogg Biological Station, Michigan, USA - KBS S4-3 metaG (SPAdes) (version 2) | ecosystem: Host-associated > Plants > Roots > Rhizosphere... | reverse complement strand
CGGACTTTGGCGACACCTGGTTCCTCGAGCCGATGGACGCGTTCATCGCTGCCGCCAACAACGAGGCCAAGCTGACGCCGGCCGGCGTGACGGCGCAGACGGAGGTCATCGTCAAGGGCCTCGTGAGTCGCCTGCGCATGATCGACGACATCAAGCGTCACCCGGAGATCCTCGACGAGACGGTTGAGGTGGGCGCGATCATCCTGGGCCTGCCGCGCACCGGAAGCACGATCTTCCAGCGGCTGCTGGCCAGCGCGCCGGGGATGACCGCGATCCGCTGGTTCGAGGCACAGAACTTCGCGCCTTTTCCTGGGGAAAAACCCGGTGATCCGGTGGAGCGGCGGGCTTACGCACAGGCAATGATCGACGGTTGGCTGCGCGCCGCGCCCGAGCTTGCCTCGATCCACCCGCTCGATCCGGACGGCCCCGACGAGGAAATCATCGTTCTGGGCCAGATGTTCGTGTCCACGATGATCGAGGGCATGACGTTCGTGCCGAGCTTCGCCGCCTGGCTTGACGATTACGATCAATCCAAGGGACACGAGGATCTGAAAACGATCCTGAAATATCTCCAGTGGCAGGAACCCGCGCGGCGTGGCGCCAAATGGGTGCTGAAAAGCCCATCCAACCTGCCTTATGCGGAGGTCGCCGCCGCGGCCTTCCCGGACGCGCTGCTCGTCATGACGCACCGCGATCCGCTGGCGACCGTACCATCCTACGTCAGCATGCAGGCCGCTCTCTACAAGCTGACCGCGACGCTGAGCGACGCGGAGGTTGGCGCCTTCTGGTTCCCGCGGCTGGTGTCGTGGATGAAGCGGTTCGAAGCGGCGCGCAGCCGCATCGGCGAGCAGCGTTTCATCGACATCGACTATCGCGACGTCGGCCGCGAGCCGCTGCGCCAGGCGCAGCGCGTACTGGAGCGGATGGGCGTTCCGATGGATGTGGTGGGCGAGGCGGTCATGGCCGAATTCATGGCGGGCAACAGCCGTGAGCAGCGGCCGATGCACGATTATTCACTGGAGCGCTTCGGCCTCGACAAGACGGCGATCGAGGAGGCCTTCGCCGACTATCGCGCCCGCTATATCGGCTGACGGGCGTGACGGAGATCAGACCGGGCGTGCTGCGCACCCCGGACGAGCGCTTCGCCGGACTGCCCGACTATCCGTTTGCGCCACATTATCTCGATGTGCCGGGCGGCGCGCTCGGCCCGTTGCGGATGCACTATCTGGACGAGGGCCCCGGCCGCGGCCCGCCGGTGCTGATGATGCACGGCAACCCGACGTGGAGCTTCCTCTACCGGCACATGATCCGTCCTGTGGCCGATGCCGGCTACCGTGTGATCGTGCCCGACATGATCGGTTTCGGCCGCTCGGACAAGCCCGTCGCGCGCGCCGCTTACTCCTACGATCGCTTCGTCGGGTGGATGGGGGCGTTCGTGGACGCGCTCGATCTGCGCGGCGCGACCCTGGTCTGCCAGGATTGGGGCGGCCCGATCGGCTTGCGGGTGCTGGCGGAGCGGCCCGACCGCTTCGCCGGGGTGTTCGCCGCGAACACGCTGCTTCCCAATTGCGAGGCGCCGCCGCGCGGCGTGGCGGACTGGCCGGGCGAGGGCATCGCCGCGTGGATCGAGAGCTGTCGCACCAGCGACGACCTGCCTGTCGCGGAGCTAGTCGCGCGCGCGACGGTGCAGCGGCCGGTCGAGGACGCGCTCTCCGGCTACGAAGCCCCCTTCCCCGCCGCCGCATACAAAGCGGGAATGCTCGAGATTACCTGCGGCATCCCCGTGGATGAAAGCTCCGAAGGTCTCGCGGCAAACCGCGCAGCCTGGAAGGTGCTGGAGCGCTGGACGAAGCCCTTCGGCACGGCGTTCAGCGACGGCGACCCCGCTACCGCCGCCTGGGCGCAGGTCTTTCGCCGCCGCGTGCCGGGGGCGGCGGCCTGCGCGCATCCCGTGATCGCGTGTGCCGGCCACTTCCTCCAGGAGGAGCAGGGTGCGCCGCTGGCCGCAGCGCTGCTGAATTTTCTTGGCACGAGCCTACCCACATCCGTTGCAGCGGAGCAACACCAGCCGAATTAGTAGCCTGCGTTGGCGATTCGGCGTCGAATTACGCATTCTGGCATAGGCATTGGTCTATCGCGGGGTATTGCGCGGTGGGGATATTGCTGTATTCAGCAATTCGCGACCCAAGAGCGCCAAAAACACGAAGCTTCGGGAGGGCAGGGTGTCGCCGAGCGATGCCTGCCTTTTCGTGACATTTCGGCGCGCACAGCGTCCGGCAGGGAGGATGTTGCGAGATGACCAAGGCAATCGAGCAAGCGAACTCTTCGTCGATCGGCACGCAGCCTATTCGCGCCTGAACCGCCGTTTGCGCTCGCCACGTGCGAGCGAACGGCGCTGCCTTTTCCATTCAAGCCTGAGGAATCCCGATCGATGAGCCTCGCCATCTCCAGACATCGCCACGCCATCCTGCTCGCCGGCACGGCCCTCCTGCTCCCCGCCGCCGCGGCAGCCCAGGCGCCCAGTGCCGCGAGCGACCAGGGCACTCAGCCGGCGCAGACCGCCGCCGCGGCAGAGACCAACACGATCGGTGACATCATCGTCACCGCGAACCGCCGCCAAGAGCGCAATCAGGACGTGCCGATCGCGATCACCGCGCTCTCGCCGCAGCGGCTGGAACAGCAGGGGATCAGGCAGGAGCAGGACCTTCAGGCCAGCGTTCCCTCGCTCGTGGTAGGCCCGAACGGCAACGGATCGCGCGATGCGCAGTCCTTCACCATCCGCGGGCAAGGCGCGACGTTCCAGGCGTCACCAGGCGTCGTCGTATATCTGAACGAAGTGCCGCTGCCTTCGGGGGTTACGCTCAGCCAGCAGGGCGGGCCGGGCAACTTCGTGGACCTGGAAAGCCTGCAGGTGCTCTCTGGCCCGCAAGGCACCCTGTTCGGCCGCAACACGACGGGCGGCGCGGTGCTGCTCGTTCCGAAGAAGCCCACGGACGAACTCGGCGGCTGGGTACAGGGGCGGATCGGCAATTATGACGCTCGTGAAGTGGAGGGCGCGCTGAACTTGCCGCTGGTGGAGGACAAGCTGCTCGTTCGCATCGTCGGAGCCTATCACGATCGTGACGGCTACACGCATGACGTGACGTTCAACAAGGATCGCGACGACACGCACTGGTATTCGGGCCGGATCGGTATCACCTTCAGGCCGACCGATACGATAGAGAACTATCTGATGGTCTATGGATCGAAGTCCAGCAACAACGGCGCGGGCTTCATCCACAGGGGCTTCAATATCGACGGACTCAAGGGTGTCCGCCTGCCCGATGGCACGCCCAGCCCGTTCTGCGTGGAGGGACCCACCATCCCCGGCGCGATCGCATCCTGCGATGTCTATCGTGCCGCAACCGCTAATGCGAACGCGCTCGGCCCCCGCGGCACAGCGTTCAGCAACGATATCTTCTCCAAGACCACGACGTGGGGCTTTTCCAACACGACCAACGTGGAGCTGAGCGATGCGGTGACGGTGCGCAACATCATCAGCTATCAGCGACTGAAGCTCGATTTCAACTATGACGGCGATGGCACCGTGCTGCAGCAGCACGACGTCGATCCCAACCGTCTGCCGGCGCCTGGGCAGGTCACGCTGCCGGGCACGAACCTTCCCGTCACCTACCTGAACAGCGCGGACCAGGGCCTGCCGCGCGACGACCTGAAGCAGTTCACCGAGGAACTCCAGCTGCAGGGCAACGCGCTCGACCGCAAACTGACCTACACGGTGGGCGGCTTCTACTTCGACGCGCGGCCGGACGGGCCGCAGGGTGGCACGGCAATCGTCTATTGCCCCGCCGCGTTCACCGGCTTCTGCACGCCGAACGACAATCGCTATCGCTCCAGCCAGCGTTCCAAGGCGCTCTACGCGCAGGGCACGCTCGATCTGGGTGCGCTCACGCCCGCGCTCGATACGCTGCGCCTTACCGGCGGCTATCGTCGCACCTGGGACACGATCAAGGGCGCCGCGGGCGCGTTTACGCCGAATCTGGACGGGCTCACCGGCACCTGCGCCTCCGACAGCCGCGTGGTGCCCATCGCCAATGCGACGGCGGCGTGCACCTACACCGCCACGCTGAAGAGCCAGGCATCGACCTGGACGATCGGCCTCGACTACAAGCTGGAGCGCGACATCCTGCTCTACGGAAAGGTGAGCCGCGGCTACAAGGCCGGCGGGTTCAACCTGCAGGCGGTGTTCGTGAACACGCGCACCTTCGATCCCGAAACGGTGACCTCCTACGAAATCGGCACCAAGGCCGATTTCCGGATCGCCGACATTCCCTTCCGCCTGAACGCCAGCGGCTATATCCTCGACTATAACAACATCCAGCGCGCTGGCGGCGACTTCAATCCCAGCTCCGGCTCGGGCGGCGCGGTGATCCGTAATGCGGATGCGCGCGTGAAGGGCATCGAGGTCGAGGCGTCCGTGCGGCCGATCCGGGGCGTCGAGTTCGGCGGCAACTTCAGCTATACGCATGCGCGCTACAAGACCTACCAGTTCGCGACGCTTACGGGTGGGCTGGCGTGCAACGGTGCCGTGCCGCCGGGCGGCACGCTGGATTACAGCTGCCTGCCCTTCCAGTATGTCTCGCCCTACATCTGGAGCATGCACGCCAGCGTCGATCATCCTCTGGAAGGCGATCTCGGCACGCTGAGCCTGTTCGTGAACTATTCGCATACATCGCGGCAATATACCGATCCGGGCAACCTCCCATCCAACCAGCCTTGAGCGTATCTGGAGCCGTTCGGGCTGCTGAACGTCAGCCTCGACTGGAACAACATCGCCGGCAAGGGCATCGACGCGGGCGTGTTCGTCACCAACGCGACGAACAATCTCTACCGGATCAGCAACACCAACGTCTTCCAGCAGGGCGGATTGCTGTACTGGTCGACGCTCTACGGCGAGCCGCGGATGTACGGCGTGAAGCTGCGCTACCGCTTCGGCGGCGAGTAAGCGCGGAGCGGGCCCGGCGACGGCGCCGGGCCCAACCCTCATTGCCGCTGCGAGTTGATGTTGCCGCCGTCCACCACGATCTCGGCGGCAGTGACGTAGCTCGCCTCGTCCGAGAGCAGGAAGCGGATCACGCGGCCGATCTCCTCCGGCGCGCCGTAGCGGCCGAGCATGATGCGCCGTTCGAAATGGCCCGGCAGCGCTGCCCTGGTGCTCGCCATGATCGGCGTGTCGATCATGCCCGGCGACACTGCGTTGACGCGGATGCCGTCTGCGGCGAGATCGTCCGCCATCGATCGGATCAGCCCCAGCACCGCACCCTTCGCCGCGCTGTAGATAGGGATCATTCCGCTCCCGAGCGTGGCGTTGATCGAGGAGAGCGCGACGATCGCCGCGCCGGGCGACGCGCGCAGATCCTCGCGAAACGCCTGCGTCATGAGGATCAACGCACGGACGTGGAGGGCAATGCCTGCATCGAAATTGTCCGGCGTCACGCCATCGATCCCGGTCGCCTCAGCGGTGCCTGCCGAGTGGACAAGGCCCGCGACGCGCCCGATCGCGTCGCGCGTGGCCAGCGCGGCCGGCACGATGGCCTGCGGATTGCGCAGATCGGCCGCGAGGCCGACCGCCGCCACTCCATATGTCGCGGCGATCGCGTCGGCCGCGGCCGACGCGCCTTCCCCATTGATGTCCCACAGCGCGATGGGACGGCCCACGGCGGCAAGCGCCTCCGCAGTCGCACGGCCGATACCCGACGCACCGCCGGTCACCACCACTCCACCAAAGGGCGTGCCCAGCGCGGGGGCGAGCGGGTTCATGCCTTCAGAAGCTCCACCACTTCGATCAGATGACCCTCGCAATCCGTGACGAAGCCCACCTTCACGCCGTGCTGAGGTTGCGCGACCGGTTGCTGCACCAGACTGCCGCCATTCGCGATGGCCCGCGACACAAAGGCATCCACATCGTCGGTGATGAAGCCGAGGATTACCTCGTCATTGGTGGGCTTGGGGGCATCGAGGAACTTCAGCAGCACGAAGGTGCCGGCATTCTCGGCAGTGGGCGCGAACAGGATCTCGCTGATCTTGCGGCCGCCGATCGCATCCTCAACCCGAGCCGTCTCGGTGAGGTTGCAGACCGCCTTGTAGAAGTCGGCGGTTTTCTCGAGATCGTCTACGAGCAGCTTGGTGAAGCCGAAATGGTTCATGGTCATCCTCCGTTGCTGGGTGCGGCGTGTTGACGTGCGCGGGAAGCCGTTGTCAACGATCGCGCGCATCCTTATCCAGTGAGATGCGGATTATTTGAAGGTCGAGATTGCGCGATTCTCTAGCAGATCGGCGAAACGAGGGCGAAGTGCGCGTAGCCGGGCGTCGCTACCGGGCGAGCGACCCTCGCCATTCTCGAACCGAGCACGGACGCAACCGGCGCGGTGCTGCCCTCGCGGCATGTCGGCATAGCGTGCCACCTTACCGCGACCTCGATCTATGCGGCGCCCCACGCGGAGGTGAAGCGGGCGGTGGCAGCAGCGCTCGACTTTCCAAGGAGATCCGATGACGACCGACCTTGCCGCCCGCATCGACCGTCTGGAGTCGATCGATGCCATCCGCCAGCTTGCCGCCAAATATTCTCTGGCGCTCGACATGCGCGATTCGGATGCCTGGGTCGGCCTGTTCCCGGAGGACGTGAAAGTCGGCGGCGGCAAGACGGGTCGCAAGGCGCTCCGCGACTGGTTCGACGAGACGCATTCGATGCAGTTCGACGGCACCTCGCATCACATCGGCGGGCATGTGATCGAATTCGACGATCCCGATCATGCGCAGGGCATCGTCTATTCCAAGAACGAGCACGAGACCGGCGCCGAGTGGGTCATCATGCAGATGATGTATTATGATCGCTACGAGAGGATCGACGGGCGCTGGTTCTTCCGCCGCCGCCTGCCGCTCTACTGGTACGCTACCGACCTCAACAAGCCGCCTATCGGCGAGCGCAAGATGCGCTGGCCCGGTCACCCCCCCTATCACGGCAGTTGGCACGATCTGTTCCCGTCGTGGCAGGCTTACTGGGCACGCGAGGGCAAGCCGCATGACGGGCCCGTCGCCGACCCCGCTCCGCTGGAGAAGTTCATCGAGACGATGCGCGCCGACGCGCCGCTGCCGAAGCCACGGGTGAGGAGCTGACACGACATGGCGGGGCGCGACGACCCACCTCTGCTGTCGCCTGTGGCACGTGGGACGACGGCCCGCTCGCTTCTCGCCGTGACGATTGCGAACGATCTGGAGCGTAGAGGATGACCAGGACACTCGAGGGGCGCGTGGCGCTCATCACCGGCGGCGGTCAAGGCGTGGGCCAGGGCGTGGTACGCGCTCTTGCGGGCGCGGGCGCACACGTCGCCATCGCGCAACGCAACCTCGATCAGGCGGAAGCTGAGGCCGCGCATCTGCGCGTCGAGCACGGCGTGCAGGCGATCGCGATGCGAACCGATGTCACCGATCGCGCCGAGGTCCAGGCAATGGTCGCTGCCACGCACGATCGCTTCGGTCGGCTCGACATCCTGTGCAACAATGCCGGCGCCAGCTTCCCCAAACGTCTCGAAAACCACAGCGACGAGGACATGGAGGGCTCGTTCGCTCTCAATTATTATGCGGTGTTCTGGGCTATGCGCGCAGCCTTCCCGATCATGAAGGCACAGGGTGGCGGCCGGATCATCAACATGGGCTCGCTGAACGGAGTCAACGCGCATATGTTCACCGTCGCCTACAATGCCAGCAAGGAAGCGATGCGCGCGCTTAGCCGCACCGCGGCGGTCGAATGGGGGCCGCACAACATCTCGGTGACGGTGATCTGCCCGTCGGCGGCGAGCCCGGCGTCGCAGGACTATTTCAGGGCGAACCCGGAGATGCGGGACCGCATTCTGAGCCAGGTCCCGCTCGGCCGGTTCGGCGATGCGGAGAAGGACATCGGTGCGCTTGCGGTATTCCTCGCCAGTGACGGGGGCGAGTATATGACCGGTAACACGCTCTATGCAGGCGGCGGCACACACATCAACGGCGTGGCATGGCGACCCGCAGTCGAGGACTGGGCTTCGGTCCAGTCAGGTTGAAGCAGGCACATGCGCACGCCTTCGCTATCCCTCGTCCGGCGGGACACGGTGACGATCGTGCACACAGCGCCCCCGAACGCACCATTGTAAGAGAATGGCCCGCCGGATCGCGCCGGCGGGCCACCGCTGCGTGACGCGAGGCCGATTCAGCCGCCGAAGCGGTAGCGCAATCGCACACCATAGGTGCGGGGCTCGCCATAGAGGCTCGCGACGTAGTTGCTGCCGAAGAAGCTGTTGGAGTTGCTCACGCGGAAGAGCTTGTCGGTGAGGTTGTTGCCGAACACCGTCAGGTCCAGTCCGGTATGCGCCACGTCCTTGACCGTCAGCGACGCGCTGCGCAAACCATATCCTCGCAGATAGGAGAACGGCTCAAACGGTCCAGGCGCGGTATATTGCCTGGAAACGTGCGAGTAGCTGACGAACAAAGACGTTGCGCCGATGTGATCGGGCACCGGCAGGTCGATGTTGGTATACGCATCGCTGGCGATTCTCTCGGAGGAACTGCGCACGCGATAACCGCCACCCGCTGCTTGAACGCACGCTCGATTTCATCGCCAGCGGCTTCGGCCTCGCGGCCGTAAGGGACCAGTCATGACCGATCATCCCCGCATTACCTTGATCTCCGCCCTGCCCGAATCCCCCGCGCCGGCCGAGACCGCGATGCGGCGCGAGTGGCCGCAGGCGTGCTTCAATCACCTGCTCGACGATTCGCTGGCGCGTGATCTTGCTGCGCTGGGCCGGATCGACGAGAGCATCTTCGACAGGTTCACCACGCTCGGCCGCTACGCCGCCGCGGCGACCGACGGACGTGAGGCCACCGCTGGCATCCTGTTCACCTGTTCAGCGTTCGGCCCCGCGATCGATCGCGTGCGCACCGACCTCCCGATCCCCGTCGTCGCGCCGAACGAGGGCGCGTTCGAAGAGGCGCTGGCCGCCTCCGCGGGCAAGCCGGACGGCGGCAGGATCGGGCTGCTGCTCACCTTCGCCGGCTCGCTCGCACCGCTCTCGGCCGAACTCCACGCAGGCGCGGACCATGCCGGACAAGCCCGCCCTGCCATCCTCCCCGCGGTCGCCGACGGCGCGCTCGCCGCGCTCCAGGCCGGCGACGCTGAGCGGCACGATGCGCTGATCGCCGAAGCCGCCATGAGCCTGCCGCCCGTCGACATCCTCATTCTTGGCCAGTTTTCGATGGCGCGGGCTGCCCCAGCGGTAGCCGCCCGACGGACAGAGCCGCTGCTCACCACGCCCGAAGCCGCCGTGCGCAAGCTGCGCAGGCTGGTCGAGCGAACTGCCGAGATCGCGCAACGGCCGCCTCAATCCTAGCGAGGTCAGTGCGGGGGTCACGCGAAGCGATCATGCGGCTTGGGTGATGACAGCCTGCAGGTAGTTGTCGTCCCGTCCGGCGCATTGCCTTCGGATTTGCAGGCTGTCGGTTTTGGCGTTTTCGTCGAGCAAGTTGCCACCGCGCGAAGCGGTCCCGCTACCCGAGCACGCTCGCCGAGGATTCGACTAGCCCGCTCGGCGCCGAGCCACCGGCAACGGCTTGCCCTCGACCGCAACCCGATTCCGCCCGCCGCGCTTCGCGCGATAGAGCGCGCAATCGGCGCGGCCGATGGCGGCTTCGAGATCGACCTCGCCCGGCATCACCGCGGTGACGCCGAAGCTCGCCGTCATACGCAGCCCGTCCGATCCCGGGATCGTCAGCCGCGACAGCGCGAGGCGGAGCTCGTCTGCCACTGCCGCGGCGCCCGACAGGTCGGCGTTGGGCAGCAGCACGGCGAACTCCTCGCCGCCCAGCCGGCCGATCAGATCGAGATCGCGCAGCCGCGACAGGCACAGCCCGGCAAAAGCCTGCAGCGCCCGATCGCCGCCCTGATGGCCCCAGGTATCGTTGATCGCCTTGAAGTGATCGAGATCGATCATCATGAGCGAGAGCGGCTGACCACTGCGCGACGCGCGGCTGATCTCGGCCCGGCCGTTGGCGAAGAAGCTCGACCGGTTGAGAAGGCCGGTCAGGCTGTCGATCGAAGCCAGCCATTCGAGGCTGCGCTCGGCATCGCGCCGATGGGTGATATCGATGATGGCAGTCATGTTGAGCTTGCCCTGCGGCGTATCGACAATCGCCGCCTTGACCATCACGAAGCGCGATTCGCCCTTCGCGTTCCTCACCTCGATCTCGAATTCGGAGGTGACGCCATCGCGTTGCAGCAAAGTCTTCAGCCGCTCACGATCGCCCGCGTCGGCGTAGAAGCGGGCGAGGGTGGTGCCAATCAGCTCGTGGCGCGGCGCCTGAATCAGATCGACGCAGCTCTCGTTGAGATAGAGGATCTCGCCGGTCGCCGCCTGGGTGACGACCATCGGCACCGGGCTGGTAGCGAACATCGCATCGAACATCACGCGGCTGTCGGCCAGCTCGGCCGAGATCCGCCGTTCGGCATGCACGCCGAGCCACTGCAGCCGTTGAAGCCGGTTGCGGTGCGACACGCTGAGCGCCAACGCGCAGTTCAGCACGACCATCGCCAGCGCCAGTCCAAGCGCGGTGTGAGGCGATCCATGATGTTCGCCATATCCGGCCAGCAGCATCATCGAGCAGCCGGCCCCCGCAACCATCGTCCAGCGGAAGCGGGTCGGCACGACCAGATAATAGATGCTCGGCAGCATGATCACGACGAACAGCGCGATATTGCTGTGGGACGTCACGAGCGCCGTCACCGCCAGCGCATTGAGGATCATCCACGCCGTCATCAGCCCGCCGATCTCGCGCGGCGTGCGGCAATGAGGCAAGGCCAGCAGCGTAACTGCCGCAAGCAGGATCACCGCGGTGCGCGCGGGAATCGCGATCATGAACTGAGGCGTGCCGGCGAAGCGCCAGTCGCTGAGATAGAAGAGGGCATTGAGGATCACCGAGGCGATCATCAGGATGCGCGACAGGCGGATCGTCTCGCCCATCCGTTCCCACTCGAACGCGGCTTCGAGCGCCGCGTCCAGAAACTCTCCGCCGACGCGCGACAAGGCAGCGCGGGGATCGGCCCGCTTCATTGCTTCCCCATCTGGCCGTGCGCCGCTCATCACCACGCCATCCTTCCGACCGTAGCGATAAGGCCCAAGGACTTAGCTTCACGTTAATCGGCCGAAGAACGGGAGGACTCTGCTTGCTATACCGGAGCCTTGTCCGGCCCGGCCGCCTTGTAGGCGTTGCCATAGTGGTGCCAGGCGAAGATCGCCGCCGCGCCGCGATGCGGCCGCCACGGATCGGCAAGCGAGCGGACCAGCTTTTCCGACGGCCGCTCCTCGTGGCCGAGCAGCCGTCCTACCTCGACCTGTACCG
>Ga0207668_10002173_pt1 | contig 11442 bp, 7 predicted proteins | sample KBSS43metaG_FD_184323 | JGI IMG/M metagenome (GOLD analysis project Ga0207668, IMG submission 184323) | Switchgrass rhizosphere microbial communities from Kellogg Biological Station, Michigan, USA - KBS S4-3 metaG (SPAdes) (version 2) | ecosystem: Host-associated > Plants > Roots > Rhizosphere >... | reverse complement strand
CCTCGACGAGGCCATCACCCGGGTCTGGGGAGGTGTGGCGGAGGACGTGGGCCGCTTCGTCACCGAACTCCGGCGGCGGCTGCTGGGCCTGGCGTTGTACGACGACGACGGCGAGCCGTTGCTCGCTTACCTGCACTTCGAGGACAATGGCTGGCCGGCCGGGCCGCGCCCGCCGTTCGACCGTCGCCACGCACTCGGCTGGGAGCCGTTCGGCGCCGTCAGCGCGTTCGTCGGGTACGCGCCGGACCTGGATCCCGCGCCGCGCGAGGGCGTGCCCCTGCCGGAGACGTTGCGGGACTTCTACGCCGTGCACGCTGGGCTGGAAGGCGAGAGGTGGTGGCTCTGGGCCCCCGGGAACGTCAGCCCGTGGAGCGAGACGATCGGTGACGGCACCCCCGAACCGGTACGGGACCAGGACGGCCAGACGCGGCTGTCCAGCGACCTGCTCGAGTTCTTCAGCCACGGCGACGAGCGCCATGACCTGTTCGACCTCGCCGACGATCCGGATGACCTGGACGACCCGCCGGTGCGCGGCTGGAGTCGCGACGGCCTGGACGCCGGCACCGGCGTACGGTTCTGGCCCTGGTTCGACGGCAACACCGGCCTGTTCCTCGGCCTCGGCGATTAGGGGTGGCACGGTTCATCGCCTCGACGGCGAGTTGCTCCTCGACACCTAAACCGGAGAGTCCCCGGTAATAGGACGTGAACCCGTACAACCCATTCCCCTTCGGCGGTCCGGTGGCGGGTTTCACGGTAGCCCGAGCACCGGACGCCGAGGGCTACAGCGCCAGGCCGACGTACTTGGTCTCCAGGTATTCGTCGATGCCTTCCACGCCGCCCTCGCGGCCGAAGCCGGACGCCTTCATCCCGCCGAACGGGGCGGCCGGGTTGGACACGACACCCTGGTTGATGCCGACCATGCCGAATTCGAGCGCCTCACTCACCCGTACGGCCCGGGAAAGGTCTTTGGTGAAGACGTAGGCGACCAGGCCGTACTCGGTGTCGTTGGCCTCCGCCAGGGCCTGCTCCTCGGTGGCGAAGGTGCGCACCGGCGCGACCGGCCCGAAGATCTCCTCGCGCAGCAGCCGCGCGTCGGCGGGCACGTCGGCGAGCACCGTCGGTGCGAAGAAGTAGCCGGCCTCGCCGACCGGCTTGCCGCCGGCCACCAGCCGCGCTCCCCGGCCGATCGCGTCGTCGACGAGTTCGCCGACCTTGTCCCGGGCCGCGGCGTCGATGAGCGGGCCCACCTCGGTGCCCGGCTCGGTGCCCGGGCCGACGACGAGCGCGGACATGCGCTCGGCCAGCCGCGCGGTGAACGCGTCCGCGATCGACTCGTGCACGAGGAACCGGTTCGCGGCGGTGCAGGCCTGGCCGATGTTGCGCATCTTGGCCAGCAGCGCGCCGTCGACCGCGGCGTCCAGGTCGGCGTCCTCGAAGACCAGGAACGGCGCGTTGCCGCCGAGTTCCATCGACACCCGCAGCAGCTGCTCGGCCGACTGCTCGACCAGCAGCCGGCCGATCGGGGTGGAGCCGGTGAAGGTCAGCTTGCGGGTACGCGGGTCGCGCACCAGCGGCTCGACGACCTGCGCCGTACGCGTGGTGGTGATGACGTTGAGCACGCCCGGCGGCAGGCCCGCCTCGGCCAGCAGGTCGGCCAGGGCCAGCATGGTGAGCGGGGTCTGGCTGGCCGGTTTGACCACCATCGTGCAGCCGGCCGCGACCGCCGCGCCGATCTTGCGGGTGCCCATCGCGAGCGGGAAGTTCCACGGCGTGATCATCAGGGTGGGCCCGACCGGCTGCCGCATGGTGAGCAGCCGCGTCCCGCCGCTGGGCGCCGCGGCCCAGCGACCCGCGACGCGGACCGCCTCCTCGGCGAACCAGCGGAAGAACTCGGCGCCGTACGCCACCTCGCCGCGCGCCTCGGCCAGCGACTTGCCCATCTCCAGGGACATCAGCGTGGCGAACTCGTCGGTGCGGGCGGTGAGCAGTTCGAACGCGGTGCGCAGCAGCTCGCCGCGGGCGCGCGGGTCCACGGCCGCCCACTGCCGCTGCGCGCGGCTGGCCGCGGCCAGCGCGGCGTCGCCGTCGGCCACGGTGGCGTCGGCGACCTGGGCGAGGACCGCCCCGGTGGCCGGGTTCTCCACCGTCACCACCCGGTTGTCGCCCGACTCGCGCCAGACTCCGTCGATGAACAGGCCGGTCTTCATGCGGCGCTCCCTCGGGTGAAGGCCTCGTCGAGGATGTCGAGGCCCTCGTGCAGCAGTTCGTCGGAAATGGTCAGCGGCGGCAGGAACCGCAGCACGTTGCCGTACGTGCCGGCGGTCAGCGTGACCAGGCCCCGGCTGTGGCAGTAGCGGCTGATCTCGGCGGTCAGCGCGGCGTCCGGGGTGTGGTCGGCCCGGCCGGCGACGATCTCCACGGCCAGCATGGCGCCGCGCCCGCGCACCTCGCCGATCGCCTCGACCTTGGCGGCCAGCCGGTGCAGCCGGGCGGTGACCAGGGCCTCGATCTCCCGGGCCCGGGCGCACAGGTCGTCGGCCTCCATCGTCTCGATGGCGCCGAGGGCGGCGGCACAGGCCACCGGGTTGCCGCCGTACGTGCCGCCCAGCCCACCGGGATGCACGGCGTCCATCACCTCGGCCCGGCCGGTGACCGCGGCGAGCGGCAGGCCACCCGCGATGCCCTTCGCCGTGGTGATCAGGTCGGGGACGACGCCCTCGTGGTCGCAGGCGAACCAGTCCCCGGTACGGCAGAAGCCGGTCTGGATCTCGTCGGCGATGAGCAGCGCGCCGTGCTCGTGACACCACCGTTCGAGGCTCGGCAGCCAGCCCGCGGGCGGGACGATGAACCCGCCCTCGCCCTGGATCGGCTCGACCACGACCGCCGCGACGTTGCCCTCACCCACCTGGCTGTGCACCTGCGACGCGAACTGCGCGAAGGCCTCCGCCGCGACGTCGTCCGCCCGGCCCGGCCAGCGGAACGGGTAGGCCATCGGCGCCCGGTAGATCTCCGGCGCGAACGGCCCGAACCCCTGCTTGTACGGCATGTTCTTGGCGGTGAGTGCCATCGTGAGGTTGGTCCGGCCGTGGTAGGCGTGGTCGAACGCCACCACCGCGGTCCGCCCGGTGAACGCCCGGGCCACCTTGATCGCGTTCTCCACCGCCTCGGCACCGGAGTTGAACAGCGCCGACCGCTTGTCGTGCCGGCCCGGGGTCAGCTCGGCGAGCCGCTCGCAGACGGCCAGATACCCCTCGTACGGCGTGACCATGAAGCAGGTGTGGGTGAAGTCGGCCACCTGCTCGCGCACCCGCGCCACCACCCGCGGCGCCGCGGCCCCCACGGTGGTGACGGCGATGCCGGAGCCGAAGTCGATGAGCCGGTTGCCGTCGACGTCGACGAGGATGCCGTCCTCGGCCCGCTCGATGTACACCGGCAGCGTGGTGCCCACGCCGGCCGCGACGGTGGCGGCCTTGCGGGCGGCGAGTTCGCGGGAGCGCGGGCCGGGAATCTCCGTGCGCAGCTCGGGCATCGGGTTCTCCTTCTCGGCTCGGTGTTCTCACTGTCCCGGCGGCCGGTCATGCTGTCTAATACTTGAAATGCAGTCATGCGATGCCTGCGAGGCATAGGTGGAGCTCCGCGCCGTCCGCTACTTCGTCACCATCGCCGAGACCGGCTCGGTCACCGCGGCGGCCGCGGCCATGCACCTGACCCAGCCGTCGGTCTCCCGGCAGGTCCGCCAGCTGGAGCGCCGGCTCGGCATCGACCTGTTCGTCCGCGACGAGGGCCGGCTGCGGCTCAGCGCGGCCGGCCGGCAGTTCCTGCCGGTGGCGCAGCGCCTCCTCGCCCAGGTGCAGGCCGCCGAGGACACCGCCCGCCAGATCGCCGCGGGCCGGCTCGACCGCCTCACCGTCGCGGCGCCCGGCACCACGCTCACCGACGTGATCGCGCCGTTCCTGGCCACACTGACCGCGGACGACCCGATGCCCGCGGTCTGGAAGGAGGTGCCGGTCTCGGTCTACACGGCCCTCGCCCGCGGCGCCGACCTGGCCATCGGCACCACGCCCTGGCCCGCGCACCTGGACGGGATGCCGCTCGCCGAGCTGCCGGTGTGGGCCTATGTCCCGGCCACCCACCCGCTGGCCGACCGCGGCACGGTCGCCCTCGACGAACTGCTCCGCCACCCGCTGCTGGTGCAGGCCGGCGACTTCCATCCGCGGCGCGCCCTGGACCAGGCCGTCACCGCGGCCCGGCTGGCGTACGGCTCGCTGCACGAATTCGGCGACGCCGAGGTGGCCCAGGCGGTCGCGGCGTCGGGCCGCGGCGTGGCGGTCGTCTCCGACGACGCCCGCTTCGACCTGCACCCGCTGGCCATCCACGGCCCGCACGGCCAGGTCCACATCAGCCTGTACGCCGCGTGGGAGCCCAGCCATCACGGGGCCACCACGATCCGCGCCCTGGCCACCCGCCTGGCCGCGTTCTGCGTGACCCGCTATGGCGAGCAGGTCGTCCGGGTCCGCGGCTGAGCGCCGCCAAGCACGGTCAGCGCCAGCACCACCGGGCCGGCGCGTTGCCACCAGGTCGGGGCTGGGGGATGGTTGCCGAGAACCGCGTGGGGTTCGGCACTCTCGGGCAGGAGGCGCATCGGTGGCCGAGCAAGACCTTCGAAAGGAATTGAACGACCTGCGCGCGGAATACCGGGCCGACTCGCAGAAGTCTCTCGACAAGTGCTTCAGCTACCTCAACTTCTACGTCGGCCTGCTGGCGGCCGTGCTGGCCGCGACGCTGACCGGCCTGCTGCAGATCCGCCCCGGCGACAGCCGCGCGTTGCTGCTGCTCACCGGGCCGCTGTCGGCGTCCGCGCTGGCGGTCCTCGGTTACCGGACGATCCGGGTGTTCTACCGGCGCTCCGTCGAGGCGTGGGTGGCGGAGGTGAATCTGCAGGCCATGCTGGGCCTGGGCGACGTGACGGGGTCGCACGCCGTCGGCCGGCCATTGGTCGCGAGCCGGTCCGGTGGGTGGCTGCCCCGGTTCGAGCGGTCCCCCGTCGAGAAAGTGATGAACTCCGCCGAAAACGCGGAATCCATGATTGTCGAAGTCACTCGGATCGGGGACACGCTTCGCTACGCGCGGCTCACGTTGGCCGTGTTCTCGGTGGTCGCGGTCGTCCTTTCGGCAGCCGCCATCGTGATCGCCACGAGGTGACGACGACTGCGCCGGCTGCCGCGGCCGCCGGGCAGATCGATAGGCTTGCGCGCGTGTCGGAGCAGACCGGTTGGACCGAGGACGCCGTACAGCCACCGCACCTGTTGCTACGCACCGCGCTGGGCACCCTGCGGCCGGAGTCGATCATCCCGGCCGTCGCGAACGGCCGCGAGGTGCTGGTCTTCGCCGGCGCCGACGACGAGTCGCTGCCGGTGCGGTTCGTCGACCTGGACAGCGGGGCGCCGCTGCCGGACCGGTCCCTTCTGCACAGCCCGCTACTCGCCGGGCTCGGGCGGGGCGCGGGCCGCACGCTGCTGGCCACCGTGACGGCCCGCGGCACGGTGGCGGTGCGCGCGGCCGAGACGGGCGAGCCGACCGGTCCCGCGATCCCCGGGCCGGCGTCACCCCGGGCGGTGGTGACCGGCGTGGTCGGCGGCCGGGAGGTCGTCGCGGTGTCCGGTCCGGACGAGACCCGGGTCTGGGACGTGGCCGGCGGCGCCGAGATCGCGGCGCCGGGATTCGGCGGGCACGCGCTGGTCGCGTACGAGGGGCGCCTGCTCGCCGTGTCCGGCGGCGTGCACACCTGGCAGCTGCGCGACGTGTTGACCGGCGAGGCGTGCGGTGCGCCGTTCCCCGCCCGCGGCACGATCGTCACGGCCGTCGTGCACCGCGGGCGGGTGCTCGTCGTGGCTCCGGGCGCACCCGGGCCGGCCTGGGACGTGACGGCCGGCGCCGAGGTGGCGCTCCCGGAGCTGTGGCTTGCCGACGGGAGCGGGCGGGCGACACTGCGCCGGGTCGCGCTCACCGAACTGGACCAAGGCCTGGCCGCGGTCGTGACGTGGGCGGTCCGGGACGACGGCGACCGCGTCGAACTGTGGCTGCCGGGTGCCGGCGGGCCCCGCCGGTCCGTGCTCGCCGACGCCGCTGCCGCCGCCGTCCTGCACCAGGACGGGCAGCTGCTGACCGCCGTCGCCGGCCGGTCCGGCGCGCTGTCGGTGACCGGCATCCGATCGCCGTACTACGGCGGGCCGGTCCGGTCGTTCGGCGGGTGGGCCAGGCGGTCCGGCCGCATGCTGGCCGTGCTCTCCGGCGACCCGGCCCTGCTCTACGACGTCGAGGCCGGCCGCCCGTTCGCCCGGGTCGCGTTGCCGGACTTCGCGCCGGAAAATCCGGTCGAGGTGGTGCTCGACGCCGGCGGGTTCCGGGTGCGGGACACGGTTCGCGACCGTGAGCTGCTGCGGCGCGACGGGCAGCACGACGCCGGCACGGTCGCGGTCACCGCGACCGGGTACCGCGAGACCGACGACAAGGCGCTGCTGGCCACCGGCGGTGCCGACGGTTCCGTACGCCTGTGGAACGTGTCGGCGCGCGCGCCGGCCGGCGGGCCCTGGCACGGCCACCCCGGCCCGGTCACCGCCGTGGCCCTCGCCCGGCGGCGCGGCCGGGACGTCGTGCTGTCCGCCGACGCGTCGGGAACGGTACGGATGTGGGTGGTCGGCGGCCCGGTCCGCCAGGCCGGCCACACCGACCAGGTCACCGTGGTCACGGGTGGGGTCCGCGCCGGCCATCCGGTCGTCGCGTCCGGCGGCGAGGACGGCACGATCCGCTTCTGGGACCCGGTCACCGGCGCCGGCGTCGGCGAACCGATCCGGTGCGGCCCGGTCGCCGGGCTGGCCTTCGCCGGGAACGTCCTGGTCGCGAACGGTGCCGGCGTGGTGCGCCGGTGGAACCCGGCGACCTGCGAGCCGATCGGCGAGCCCCTCTCCCGGTCCGGGTCGGGCCGGCTCGCGGCGGCCGAACTCGACGGCCGGCACCTGGTCGCCGCCGTCACCGACGACCGCCTGCGGGTGTGGGACGCGGCAACCGGCGAGCCGTACGGCACGATGCCCCTGCCCGGCCCGGCGGCGCTGCAGGACCTGGCCGTCCACGACGGCCGGCTGCTGGCGCTGACGGTGAGCACCCCCGACCGGGCCCTGTTTCCCGAAGCCGCCTGCATGAACGGCCGGCAGATCACCATCTGGGACGTGCCGGCCGCGGCGCCGCACCTCCCGCCGATGCTGACCAGCGACGACGGCGGCCTCGGCGGGTTCGGCCGGGTCGGCGGCCGGTTGATGGCCGCCCACGGCGTCGACGCGCGCAAGAACGAGGAGGAGGGCGTCTGGCCGGAGGAGGCCGGCGACATCTACCTGCGCGACCTCACCACCGGCGAGCTGGGCGTGGACTACCGGCCCGAGGCCGGCTTCAACCAGCAACTGTGCATCACCCGGGTGGGCGAGCGGGACGTGGTCCTGGTCGCGGCGGAGAGCGCGGTCGTGACCTGGGACGCGGCCACCGGCCGCCAGGCGGCGCCGCCGGTCCCGAGCGAGACCGGCTCGCTCACCTGCGTCACCGCGACCGAGGCGGCCGGCCGCACCTACGCCGCCGCCGGCGACTGGGCCGGCACCGTACGCATCTGGGAGATCACGCCGCGGTCCTGACCTCCTATGCGGGGTTGAACCGGAACTGCTGGGACCGCTCACCGAGGTTGCACCGGTTCAGGCGCAGCCGTGCGCCGACGTTCGTCGACCGGTTCTCGGTCTCGGCGCAGAGCGCATTGACCTTCGTGACCAGCACGAAGCGCCCGGAGCTGGTGCTCGGGGTCGGGTACCAGTCCTCGCTGGTCCAGGCGAGGTTGCAGGTGAACTGCTGCACCAGCGTTCCCGGGACGACCTCGGCCGGGCTGTTGGCGAACAGGTCCAGGCAGAAGCCGGTGCCCTGGTTCACCAGCCAGGCGGAGCCGTCGCCGTGCTGCTCCCGCTTCCACTGCTGGGCCGGGTCGAGTGGCCAGCAGGGCACCTGACCGATGCCGGCGTTGGCGAAGGGTCCGTTCGGCGCCAGGCACAGGCCCGACCGGTGGTTCTGCAGCGTGACGATCCCGTCGTGCGGCGGCGCGGCGTGCGCGGACGTGCTGATGGTGAGCGTGCCGGCCACCAGAGCGGCGGCGACCAGCAGGGCTTTCATTCGCATGAGGCCTCCTCGGCTGTCGGGGCGCGTCTGCGCCCTGGCCGGAACCGTACGAATCCGATGCGGGCGTCGACATCGGAAGTGCTGCCCATGTTGGCGGCTCCGGCATGCCCAAACTGGCGGGTGCCGCCGCGTGTCGTCTCACCGACGGCTCGGTGGACCCGGCGGCGAGGACGTGCCACCGTCGTGCGGTGGGTATCGGACGTGGTGCCCGGTTCGCACCGGCGGACGGGCCGACCCCGCTGGAGCGGGCGCCCCACCTGTCGGTGCTGCGCGACGCATGGGCCGAGGCCCGGGCCGCACGCGGGGTGCTGGTCCTGCTGGGCGGCGAGGCCGGGGCCGGCAAGACCACCCTGGTCCGGCACGTGTGCCGGACCGAGCCGGCCGCGCGGGTGCTGTGGGGGTCGTGCGATCCGCTGTTCACCCCGCGGCCGCTGGGCCCGTTCGCGGACATCGCCGACGGCCTCGGCGGCGAGCTGCGGGACCTCGTCGACATCGGAGCGAAGCCGCATCAGATCGCGGCGGTGGTCGGGCGTGCGGCGCAGGACCGGCCCGGTACGGTCGTCGTGCTCGAGGACCTGCACTGGGCGGACGAGGCGACACTCGACGTGCTGAGCCTGCTCGGCCGCCGGATCCGCCTGATCCCGGCGCTGCTCGTGGCCACCTACCGCGACGACGAGCTGCACCGGACGCATCCGCTGCGCACCCTGCTCGGCGAACTGCGGGACGCGGGGACGGCGGGCTCGGTCCGCCGGCTCACCGCCGGGCGGCTGTCGCTCGACGCGGTGCGCTCGTTGGCCGAGCCGTACGGTATCGATCCGGAAGCGTTGCACCGCACCACGGCGGGCAACCCGTTCTTCGTCACCGAGGTCCTGGCCTGCGGTGGCGCCGACCTTCCGGGGACGGTCCGCGACGCCGTACTGGCCCGCGTCGCACGCTTGCCGGGCCCGGCCACCGCGGTCGCCGAGGCCGTCGCCGTCCTGCTGCCGCACGCCGAGCTGTGGCTGCTGGGTGCTCTGCTGCCGGAGGCGGTGACGGCGGTGCAGCAGTGCCTCGATTCCGGCGTGCTCGGGCCCGTTCCCGGCGGCGTGGCCTACCGCCACGAACTGGCGCGCCTCGCCGTCGAGGAGTCGCTGCCGTCGCACCGCCGGGTGGACCTGCACCGCCGCGCCCTGCGGGCCCTGGCCGCGGCGCCGCGGACGGCCGCCGGCCTGGCCCGGCTGGCCTACCACGCCGAGGCGGCCGGCGACGCCGAGGCGGTGCTGCGTTTCGCGCCGGCCGCCGCCGAGTACGCGGCCGCCAGCGGAGCGCATCGCGAGGCGGCTGCCCAGTACGCGCGGGCGTTGCGGTTCACCGACGCGGCCGACCTGCTGGAGGCGCGTTCGCAGGAGTGCTACCTCACTGGTGAGATGGCCGAGTCCATCGCGGCGATGCGCCGGGCGATCGACGGTCACCGGGCCCGCGGCGACGGGCGGCGCGAGGGCTCGGCCCTGGTGCAGCTGTCCCGGCGGCTCTGGTGCGCGGGGCGCGGTACGGAGGCCACGGCGGCCGGTCACGCGGCGGTCCACGTCCTGCGGGAGCTGCCGCCCGGCCCGGAACTGGCGCAGGCGTACAGCCTCATCGCGGCCGTCCACCTCAACGACGAGCGCGCCGAACCGACCGAGGCGTGGGGTCGGCGCGCGCTCGAACTCGCGGACACGGTCGGGGACCAGGCCACCGTCGTGCACAGCCTCAACAACCTGGGCACGATGCGGCTGCTCTCCGGCCGCCCGGACGGCGTGGAACGACTGGCCCGCAGCCTCGCCCTGGCCGAGCGGCTGGGCATGGCGGACCAGGTGGGCAGGGCCTTCATCCACGCCGGCTGGGCGCTGACCCGAACCCGGGCGTACGGGCTCGCGCCGTGGCTGGAACGAGGGGTCCACCGATGCGCCGAGCTGGGGTTGGAGAGCTGGCGGTGCTACCTGGTGGCCTACCGTGCGCGCGTGCGTCTGGATCAGGGCCGCTGGACGGACGCCGCCGACGATGCCGCCTTCGTGCTCCGGTCGGCCCACTCGGTGCCGCTGCTGCGGATCCTCGGGCTGACGGTGCACGGTCTCGTCCTGGCCCGCCGCGGGGACCGGCACTCCTGGGCCCCGCTGGACGAGGCGCTCACCCTCCTGGACGGACAGAACGCGCTGCAGTTCCAGCTGCCGGTCGCCTCGGCCCGGGCCGAGGCCGCGTGGTTGAGCGGACGGTCGGAGAGCATCGACGACACGACTCGGCACGCGCTGACGGCGGCCGTCGAGCGGCAGTCGGCCTGGGCCGTCGGCGAGCTCGCCTGGTGGCGTCGCCTGGCCGGCATCGACGAAAAGGTCGCCGGAGCGGTCGACCCGTACGCCGCCCAGCTGGCCGGCGCCACGGAAGCCGCCGCCGAGCAGTGGGCGAGACGCGGATGCCGGTACGACGCCGCGCTCGCGGTGGCCGCGTCCGACGACGAGTCCCGGCTGCGCCACGCCCTGGCCGAGTTTCAGCGTCTGGGAGCCCGCCCGGCCGCCGCGATCGTGGCCCGCCGGCTGCGGGAGCGCGGTGCCCGCCGCCTGCCGCGCGGGCCGAGGCCGCAGACCCGCGCCGACCCGGCCCACCTCACCGGGCGGGAGGCCGAGGTCCTCGAACTGATCCGGCACGGCGCCACCAACGCCGAGATCGCCGCCCGGCTGCACATCTCGCCGAAGACGGTGCACCACCACGTCTCGGCGGTCCTGCGCAAGCTCGGCGTCAGCAGCCGCGGGCAGGCCGCCTTCGAAGCGACCCGGCAGGCGGCGGCCGGACCGCCGCCGCCCCGCTGACCTGGTCCCGCCCGCGCCGGATTCAGATCGGGGAAACCGGATGCGGCGGCCGGGTGGGCTGGCTACCGTCCGGGCGTGGCCCACACCTATCCCCCGCTGAACGTCGAGGTCCGCACGCCGCGCCTGACCCTGGCCGGCGCGTCCGACGAGCTGCTGGAACGTCTCGTGCCGCTGGTGCGGGCCGGGATCGCCGACGCCGAGCCGTGGCCGTTCGACGACCCGATCTCGTTCTACGCCGACAGCCCCGAACGCGAATGGCGATGGCTGCGCGCGGTCTGGGCCGGCCGCGCCCGGGTCAGCCCGGATTCGTGGCGGCTGTACTTCGCCGTGCTCGTCGACGGCGAACCGGTCGGCATGCAGGACCTCATCGGCACCAACTTCACCCGGTTCGGCACCGTGTCCAGCTTCTCAT
>Ga0207668_10002170_pt1 | contig 11446 bp, 9 predicted proteins | sample KBSS43metaG_FD_184323 | JGI IMG/M metagenome (GOLD analysis project Ga0207668, IMG submission 184323) | Switchgrass rhizosphere microbial communities from Kellogg Biological Station, Michigan, USA - KBS S4-3 metaG (SPAdes) (version 2) | ecosystem: Host-associated > Plants > Roots > Rhizosphere >... | reverse complement strand
CGCGCGATCAGTTGTGGGCTGCACGCAAGGCCTTGTCACCCGCGCTGCACAGCGTCGCCCCGGGCAAGATCAACGAAGACGTGGTGGTACCGGTGTCGCGCATCCCCGATCTGGTGGCCGGCGTGCAGGCATTGGCGCGCGAGTACGCACTGACCATCGTCACCTTCGGCCATGCCGGCAACGGCAACCTGCACGTCAACATTCTGTACCACCCCGACGACGCCGACGAAAACGCGCGCGCACATGCCGCGCTGCCGAAGATCTTCGAGCTGACGCTGGCGCTGGGTGGCACGCTGTCGGGCGAACACGGCATCGGCCTGGCCAAGCGCGATTTCATGGCCAAAGCGTTCAGTGCGGAAACGCTGATGACGATGCGCGCGATCAAAGCCGCATTGGACCCGGATGGCATCCTCAACCCCGGCAAGGTGCTGCCGCCGGCGTGAGGTTCCGTGTGGAGCCAGGCGTAGGCTCGACTCCACAGGGCAGGGTGAACTTCTTCTGTCGTGACTGCCCCGCCCAGGAACGACAGGCTGCCCGCGCGTAGACGGCCACTGCAATAGCCGCCGCGCAGGCTCTTGAAGTAAGGCATCCTGCAACAGCACCCTGCGGTGGATGATCAGGCCGTCAACAGCCTGCCTGCTGGAGATTACGCACCATGCTGCAACTGCAAGACATCGAGCTTCACTTCAACGGCCGCGCGCTTTTCAGCGGCGTGGACCTGCGACTGCCCGCAGGCGCGCGTGTCGCGCTGATCGGCAACAACGGTACCGGCAAGAGCAGCCTGCTGCGGATGCTGGCCGGACAGGCAGCGCCCAGCGCAGGACAGATCCACTGGCGCGACGGGGCATCTGTTGCCTACGTGCCGCAGCACGTGCTGGACGGATCGGCGCGCAGCGGCGGCGAACAGATGCGCCATGCACTGGCACGTGCGCTGGATTCAGCACCGGACGTGCTGCTGCTGGACGAGCCCAGCAACCATCTGGACCGCAGTGCGCGGCGCTCGCTGCTGGCCCGGCTGCGCCAGTACCACGGCACCCTGTTGATCGCCTCACATGACACCGCGTTGATCGATGCGCTGTGCGACACGCTCTGGCATATCCACAACCAGCACATCGAGGTCTTCCAGGGCCGTTACCACGACCATCAGGTGGAACTGCAGCGCCGGCGCGACGCGCTGGATCGCACCGCGCGCGATCTCGACCGCGCACAGTCGCAGGCGCATGACGCACTGATGCGCGAACAGGAGCGCGCCGCCTCCTCACGCAAGCGTGGCGCAGTGAAGGTGGAGCAGCGCAAATGGGGCACGGTGCGTTCGGCCACCAAGCTGGAACGCGGCAACACCACCGCCGGACAGAAACGCCAGCAGATCCGTGAGGTACAGGAGGACATTGCCGAGCGCCGCCGGCAGCTGCAGCGCGACGAGGTCATCGAGCCGCGCTTCCAGCTTCCTGCGGGCTGGCGCCGGGAAGGCGTGGTGGTGCAGATCACCGATGGCGCATGCGGGTACGATGCTCCCATGATCGTGCAGCAGCTGCAGGTTCGCCTGGAGGTGGGCGACTGCCTGCTGGTGACCGGCGACAACGGCAGCGGCAAATCCACCTTCGCCCGCGCATTGCAGGGTGCCACCGATGTCAAGCGTGAGGGCGACTGGCTGCTGCCGGTGGCGGAGCAGGTCGCGCTGATCGACCAGCACTATGACGCGCTGCCGGCCGCACTGACGCCGGTGCAGGCAATGGCCGCGTGCCAGCCCCAATGGACCCCCTCCGAATGCCGCCTGCATCTGGCCGACTTCCTGTTCCGTGGTGAGGCTCCGGCGCAGACGACCATCGGCCAGCTGTCAGGAGGCGAACGCGCACGCCTGGCGATGGCCCTGATGGCGGCCCACCCGCCCACCCTGCTGATACTGGACGAACCCACCAACAACCTGGACTCGAGCCTTCGTGCCCATCTGCTGCAGGTCCTGCACGCCTACCCGGGCACCCTGGTAGTGATTTCCCACGATGAGGGCTTCATCCAGTCACTGCAGCCTACCCAGCGGTTGAACCTGCCCACCAGCGACGGCGCCGTCGTACGCTGAACCCTCAAGCAACGCAGGAGGCCGATCACGACGCTTTGCAACAAATTGCATGGGCCCCCGCTCCTTGAGCCGGAACAATTTGAGTCGAAATGGACATGCCCGGGCGTCTTTGGCATAGCATCGCCGACAGGCCAAGCTCCCCGGAAGAGAGGGGCGACGGCCCATGATGCGGCTGTCCATACCAGACACATTCGTCCGATCAGGAGTGATCCATGCGCCGTCATTCTGCACGTCCCCAGTGCCTCCTCATGCGCCCCCTCACCCAGTGCCTGCTGTTGGCCCTGGCGGCTCTTCCCGCAACATCCGTGCTGGCCCGTGACCTTGACGGCCAATTGGCCACCGTGCGTGAAGGCAGCACCGTCGAAGCCTGGAATCTCATCAACGGCTCACGCCTGAGTGTGGACGGCGGTCGTACGGAGACAATCACCAGCACGGACTCCCAGGTAACGCTGAACAACGGCCATGTACAAGCGCTCGTCGATGGCAGGGGTGCCAGCATCGTGCTGCGGGGCAGTTCAACGCTGGATATGACCAACAGCACGCTGCATGACGGCAATGTGGTGGTCAGCGATCTGTCCAGTGCACGCATCACGGGAAGCACCGTGCGCTCGGTGGGGGCCAACGCCAGGTTCAGCCTCGGCATCTATCTCGACAAGTCCCCCAGCCAACCCGATGCCAACAGCACCGTCATCGTCGACGCTTCGTTCGTACGCGCCGAAGCATCACCGGGTGCGGCCATGCTCAGTAATGGTCATGCGGTGCGCCTGCAGCAGGGCACCGCCATCCTGCAGAACGGCACCCGGGTGGAAGGCGCGAATTCGGGCGTACTACTGTTGGGTGGCACCATCCCGTCCGTACTCGGGCAGCCCATCACCCTGCGCGTGGACAACGCACAGGTCGCCTCGGACAGTGGGGCCGCCATCTGGGTAGCACCGCGCAGGTCGGTGCGCTACGACATCACCGTCGCCAACGGCTCCCAGCTCTCCGGCGGCGATGGCCATCTGTTGCTGGTGCGCCCCGATGGCAGTGCAACGGGCGAAGCCGAGGTCCACTTCACGGTGGATGACGCACGCCTTGCCGGCGATATCACCTTCGACACCGACCGCGTTGCCGGCAGCCTGGACGTAGTGCTTCGCAACAAGGCGCAGATCGATGGCCGTTTCGCTAACGTCACCACGGCCAGCATCGACAGCGATGCCACCTGGCTGATGACCGGCGACAGCACTGTCGGCCATCTCACCCTGGGCGCGGGCGGTACCGTGGCGCTGGGCAATGGCAGCACGTTCAACACCCTCAGCCTGGATGCGTTCACCGGCAATGGCGGCACGCTGCTGTTCAACACCGTGCTCGGCGATGACAACTCGCTGACCGATAAGCTGGTGATCGACGGCGATGCCAACGGCCAGGCCAACGTGCGCGTGCTCAATGCCGGCGGCGCCGGTGCAAAGACCGACCGCGGCATCGAGTTGATTGACATTGGAGGCGCGTCCAACGCGCAGTTCGACCTGGTCGGCCGCGCGGTGGGAGGGCAGTACGAGTACTTCCTGGTGAGGGATGCCAACGGAAACTGGTACCTGCGCTCGGAACTGGCCACGACGCCAGACCCGTGCAAGGTCGACCCGACCCTGCCGGACTGTAAGCCGATCGACCCGATCGACCCCATCGATCCGATCGACCCGGTGCCGGTACTGCGCCCGGAAGCCGGCGCCTACCTGGCCAACCAGTTCGCGATGGATCAGCTGCTGCGGCACTCCTGGCGCGACCGCCAGGGCGGCAGTCCCGCCACCGAGGGGGTGCGTGGCTGGGCCCGCGTGGATGCCAACCAGAGCAAGCTGGGGGCCGTGGATGACCAGCTGGACCTGCGCGTGGACCGCTCGCGCGTGCAGCTGGGTGCCGACCTGGGCGTATTCGATGGCGGCCATGGCCGCGTGGGCCTGATGGGCACGCTGGCCCAGTCCAGCGCTGTCTCGCGTTCGCAACTAACCGGCTACAGCGCCAAGGGCAAGGTCAATGGCGGCGCGCTGGGCGTGTACGGCAACTGGGCCAACGATGCCATGTACGTGGATGCCAGCGTGCAGCGCGGCCAGTTCCGCAACCGCGTGCAGGGCGACGGCTTGGCCGAGGAGCGTTACGACTCGGATATCTGGCAGTCGTCGGTGGAAGCCGGTTACCGCTTCGGCATCGGCCAGATCGGCAACACCGCGCTGAGCCTGCAACCGGAACTGCAGTTGGTCTATACCGATGCGAAGACGGATGTGCATACCGAAACCAACGGCACCGTGGTGCGGGCAGCGGGCAACAACGGCCTGTCCGGTCGTGCCGGCCTGCGCCTGCAGGGTGAATCGCGCTCGGCAGCAGGTGCCTCGGTCAGCCCGTACCTGGCGGCCAACTGGTACCGAGATGGTGCCGGTAATGGCATCGCCTTCGATGATGAAGTGTTGAAGGCCGGCATTCCGCGCAACCGCTATGAACTGAGCGCGGGTGCGCGTGTGGAATTCCGTTCCGGTTTCAGCGCGTGGGGTGGGTTCGGCGTGATGCGCGGTGACAGCGGGTATCGCGAAGCCACTGGCAACCTGAGCGTGGCTTACAGCTGGTAAGAAGGAACTGAAACGGCGCCGGAGCATTCCGGCGCCGTTGCTCATTGCACGATGAGCTTGCTGTAGAGCCATCGGGCATGGTCCGGCGCTACCGCTTCCATGTGCGGCGCGGAATGACGCAATCGAACCATTCTGCATCTGCGCTTCGCTGTGCACGCACATTGCAATGATTTCGAATTTGAAACTTGTCTGATTGGTGCAGCGGCACTTCTGTGCACATCATGGATCGCCACCGACAACAGGTGGCACGGGCTTGCAATCCCGTTTGGTAGTCATGCTGTTTACGCTTGTCTGTCGGCGTCGCCCATCCCTCGGGCGGCGTCGGCAGGCATTCCGTCCGCGCGTTTATGGCGGGCGGTGCGTGGGGGCCTCGTGCCCGCCGGCGTTTTGCATGATTACCACCGGTATTGCAACCACGCACCGTCCGCCACCCTCGCTGTTAAGTGGGGTGGTCCTTGCTAAATGCACAAGGATGCCGCCATGACTTCTTCGCTCTATCCCTATCTGTTCGCCACACTGGGCGACGCCGTCGAACGCCTGCCGGATGACTTGGCCAAAGCACTGGAAACCACGCTGGGCAGCACGATGGGCGCCCACGCCGACGAGGGCATTACCCTGCTCGGCTGCCTGCAGCGCATTCGCCACGTGGAGGCCGCCGACGGGCGACCTTGGCCCTGGAAAACCCGCAATCAGGGCCACGGCATCGCGATGGCCCGCCTCGACCGTGCCAATGCCGGGCTGACACTGCTGCTGGAACTACTGCATGCCATCGAGCGTGTACGCGTGGACGGCGATGAGGGGCAGCAGGTGGGCGATGACGTGCGCGAGGGATTGATACTGGCCTGCCGTGGGCTGGCCGAATATGTCAGTTTGCAAGTGCACGCAGCTTGAGCGAAAGCTGCACCGCTTCTGGTAGATGCCAACCTTGGTTGGCACCTACCACAACACCGCGATAGCGTCAGGTTGGGGTCAGAGCCCTTTGCGTTGCAAAGGGATCCGACCCCGCCGTGCTTCAGGCGAAGTGCTCGTACCCGCTGGGGCCGTCGTGGCCTTCGGTATGCACGCCCTGCCCTTCCATGATGCGGCCGATGCGGGTGATCGGCAGGTCCAGCGACTCGGCAACGAAGTGCAGCGCGTCGCGCTGATCGGCGGCGGCGGTGAAGCACAGCTCGTAATCGTCGCCGCCGTGCAGCGCGCACTCACGTGCAGCATCGCGGCCCAGCAGTTCGCGCAGCGCCGCTGACATCGGCAACGCATCGGCATCGACTTCGGCGCGCACGCCGCTGCGTGCCGCGATGTGGCCCAGGTCGGCCAGCAACCCATCGGAGATATCCACGGCGGCATGCGCGAACGCACGCAGGCGCAGGCCGAGGGTGACGCGCGGAGTGGGACGCAGCAGACGCAGGCGCAGGGTTTCGTAGTCGGCCAGCAGCGTGGCGGCGGTGACGTTCAGTGCGCCCTGCTGCCACAGACGCAGCGCACCGGCAGCATCGCCCAAGGTGCCGCTCACCCAGATGTCATCGCCCACCTGTGCGCGATCGCGGCGCAGTGCCTGGCCGCGTGATACCTGCCCCATCGCGGTGACCGACAGCGACAGCGGGCCACGCGTGGTGTCACCACCGATGAGGGCGATGTCGTGCTGGTCGGCCAGTGCGAAGAAACCATCGGCGAACGCGTCGATCCAGTCTTCGCTGGCCTCAGGCAGCGACATCGCCAGCGTGCACCACGCCGGGCGCGCGCCCATCGCGGCGAGGTCGGACAGGTTGACGGCCAGCGTCTTCCAGCCGATGTCGAACACCGGGGTCTCGGCCGGGAAATGCACGCCGCTGTTGAGGGTGTCGGCGGTGACCACCAGTTGCTCGTTCGGGCGCGGCTGCAGCAGTGCAGCGTCATCGCCAATGCCAAGCACGATGTCGTCGCGCTCGACGGTGCGGGCGCGGATGCGGTCGATGAGGGTGAATTCGGCCAGGGACATGGGGTGCTCCCGCAGTTATGCGTGCCGCGCATTGCGCGGTGGGCGGTAGTGCCGGCCGCTGGCCGGCAACCTCAGGATCCCTGCAGTTGCCGGCCAGCGGCCGGCACTACCACAGGTGGGTCAGTGACCCGATTCGACCTTGCGCCATTCCACGGCGGCACGATCCAGCACGCCGTTGACGTAGGTGTGGCCATGTTCGGAACCGAAGCGCTTGGCCGATTCGATGGCTTCGTTGATGACCACGCGGTACGGCACGTCCAGGCGGTAACGCAGTTCGTAACCGGCCAGGCGCAGCACGGCGCGTTCAATCGCGTCCACTTCGTCGATGCTGCGGTCCAGATACGGGCCGAAGGCTTCGTCGATGTCGCGACGGTTGTCGAGCACGCCATGCACCAGCGCTTCGAAGTACGCCAGGTCGGCGATTTCGCGGGCCTGCTCGTGGGCGAACTGGGCGATCAGCGACTGGCCGTTGCCGCCGGAGATCTGCCAGGCGTAGATGGCCTGCACGGCACGACGGCGCGCGCGCGAGCGCAGCACCGGATCGATGCCATCGCGGCGGACGGGTTTACCGGAGGGCTTGCCCTGGGTGTTCTTGTTCATGGCAGCTGCTCCAGAAGGTTGACCATTTCCAATGCGGCGAGTGCGACTTCCTCGCCCTTGTTGCCGTGGCTGCCGCCTGCGCGGGCCTCGGCATCTTCCACGCGTTCCACTGCCAGCACGCCGTTCAGCACCGGCACGCCGAAGTCCAGCTGCACGCGCATCAGGCCTTCGGCACAGCGGTCGGCCACGTGTTCGTAGTGACGGGTGTCGCCACGGATCACGCAGCCCAGGGTGAGGATGGCGGCGTGTTCGTGGGCGGCGGCCAGGCGCGCGGCAACCAAGGGCAGTTCCCAGGCACCCGGCACGCGGATCACGTCGATGCTGGCTTCGGCAATGCCGTTGCCGGCCAGGCTCTGGCGGGCGCCAGCGACCAGCACATCGGTGATGCGGGCATTCCAGCGGCTGGCCAGGATGGCGAAGCGCGCCGATTCGGGAGTGCGAAGATCGCCTTCGTAGTGGCTCATATGCGGCTTGGGATTCGATTAAGGGGTAATTCTACCGTGGATGGGCCCCGGCCGTTGCCGCTACCACGGGTAGTGCCGGCCGCTGGCCGGCAACTGCGGTGCGCTGTGGCTGCCGGGTAGTGCCGGCCGCTGGCCGGCAACTGCAGTGCGCTGAGGTTGACGGGTAGTGCCGGCCGCTGGCCGGCAACTGCGGTGCGCTGTGGTTGCCGGCCAGCGGCCGGCACTACCGGGGTTTCCTGAGGTTGCCGGCCAGCGGCCGGCACTACCGGTCATGGGGCGGTTACGGGGTGACCGTCTCCACCACTTCCAGGCCGTACCCGGCCAGGCCGATCTGGCGGCGCGGGGTGCCCAGCACGCGCAGCTTGCCCAGGCCCAGGTCGGACAGGATCTGCGCGCCTGCACCGTTGCGGCGCCACTGGCTCACGTCCTTGTCTTTGCCCGGGACCACCGGCGCCGGCTGCTGGCGCAGGCGGGCCAGCAGGCCTTCGCCGTCGCGCGGGGCCTGCAACACGACCATCACGCCACTGCCTTCGGCATCGATGGCACGCAGGGCATCGGTGGCGGCCACGCCGAAGTCATCACGGCGCCAGTGCAGCAGGTCGGCCAGCGGGTTTTCCACCTGCACCCGCACCAGGGTCGGGGTGTCGGCATCCGGGGTGCCACGCACCAGCGCGAAATGCAGGTCGTGCGCGATGCGGTCGCGGTAGGTAACCAGCTTGAACGGGCCGAATTCGGTGTCGATCTCGCGCTCGTCCACGCGCTCGACCGTCTTTTCGGTGGCCAGGCGGTAGGCGATCAGGTCGGCGATGGAGCCCATCTTCAGGCCGTGCTCGCGGGCGAACACTTCCAGCTCCGGGCGGCGCGCCATGCTGCCGTCCGGGTTGAGGATCTCCACCAGCACGCCGGCGGGTTCCAGCCCGGCCAGCATGGCCAGGTCCACGCCGGCTTCAGTATGGCCGGCACGGGTCAGCACACCGCCTGGCTGGGCGATCAGCGGGAAGATGTGGCCCGGCTGGTGCAGGTCAGACGGCTTGGCGTTGGGCTTCACCGCGGTACGGATGGTGTGCGCGCGATCGTGCGCCGAGATGCCGGTGGTGACGCCCTCGGCGGCCTCGATGCTGACCGTGAAGTTGGTCTGGAACTGCGCGGTATTGGCCTGCACCATCGGTGCCAGGCCGAGGTCGGCGGCGCGGGTGCGGGTGAGCGGCAGGCACACCAGGCCACGGCCGTGGGTGACCATGAAGTTGATGTCGCTGGCCTTGACCAGCTCGGCAGCCATGATCAGGTCGCCTTCGTTCTCGCGGTCTTCGTCATCGACGATGACCACCATGCGGCCCAGGCGGATGTCTTCCAAGATTTCGGGGATGGGGGCGAAGTTCATGGGGTATCTCCCTGTGGGTGCTGACCGTTGGTCGGCACACTGATCAGGCGTTCCACATAACGAGCGACCAGATCGATTTCAAGATTGATCGCGCTGCCCACGCCAGTGGCCGAGAACGCGGTATTGGCCACGGTGTGCGGGATCAGTGCCACTTCAAAGCCTTCGTCGTCCACTTCGTTGACGGTGAGGCTGACGCCGTCCACGCAGATCGAGCCCTTCTTGGCGATATAGCGGCGCAGCGCAGCCGGCGCGGCGAAACGCCAGCGCTGGGCGCGCGCATCTTCGTGGATGGACAGCACCTGGCCCAGGCCATCGACGTGGCCGCTGACCAGATGGCCGCCCAGGCGGTCGGTCGGGCGCATGGCGCGTTCCAGGTTGATGACCGCACCCTCGCCCAGCTGGCCCAGCGTGGTCAGGCCCAGGGTCTCGGTGGACGCATCGGCCTGGAAGCTGCCGGCATCGAACGCGATGACGGTGAGGCAGACGCCGTTGATGGCGATGCTCTCGCCCATCTGCACGTTGTCGAACGGCAGGTTGCCGACATTGAAGGTGAAGCGGACATCGCCGCCGATGGATTCGCGAGCGGCCAGACGGCCGACGCCTTCGATGATTCCAGTAAACAAGTAACGTTCTCCGCGAAAAGTGAGCGAAAAACGCCGCAAGGCAAACAGGCGGGCGCAGGGCCGCAAAGGCCCTGTGGCACCGTCTTCTTTCATCCGGACTATGACCGTCGGCTCCGGCATTGGACCGGATCTGCTGACCCCCGACGGTAAGGCCGGGGCGCTCGCGGGCTCGTGCTTGCGCACCTACCGCCGGTGGGGAATTGCACCCCGCCCTGAAGACGTTTGTGTACCGGCGAACCGGCGCGGCCATTGTAGCAGCCCCCTCTGCGGGGCCGGGACTGACCCGGCTGCCCACCGTTCAGTTGTGACGGAGTTCGCGCTATGGCGAGCGCAAGGTCGCCAGCGGCTGGCCTTTCGTAAAACTTTCATTAAAATCGGCGGTCGGACGACATGAGGTCGCCACGGACTGCCGCACAGGTGGGCCGCCAATGGACTGAAATTCACAGGAATTCCCATGCGCAAGATCCTGATCGTGGCCGCCCTGCTGGCCGCTGCCCCGTTCTCGGCCTCCGCCGACGCCCTGAGCTACACCTACGTCGAAGGCGGCTGGACCCAGGTCAAGACCGACGACGACGTGTTCAACGACCCGAAGGTTGATGGTGGCTACGTGCGCGGTTCGATCGCGCTGGCCGAGCAGGTGCACGTGTTCGGCGGCTGGAACTACGGCAGCAAGTCGTACGACTACGACTACGGCTCGATGAAGCTCAAGCTGAACCAGCCGGAGCTGGGCATCGGTTACCACATGCCCTTCAGCGACCGCGTCGACTACACCGCCGACATCGCCTGGGTCCGCCAGCAGGCTGAAATCACCGTCAAGGACGTGGACTACGGCCGCTTCAGCGTTAAGGACCACACCAACCTGGTGCGCGCCACCATGGGCCTGCGTGGCAAGCCTTCGCGCATGACCGAAGCCTGGATCAAGGCCGGTTACATGGACGGTGGCAACGAGTTCAAGGGCACCTGGGTCGGTACCCTCGGTGGCCAGATCAACTTCACCCGTACCTGGGGTCTGGTCGGCGAGATCTCCGGCTACCGCGACGTCACCCAGTACTCGGCCGGCGTGCGCGCCAGCTTCTGATTGCCCGATCCTCGTCGTGTGATCGAACGGGTCCCGCAAGGGGCCCGTTTTTTGTTGGCCGCCACGCGCAATGCGCTTGGCTGCGGCACGCCATCGAATGCAATGACAATTGCGCTAGGCTTGCCGCCCTCTGGAACAGGAACACCGTCATGAAGACCCCGATCCGCGGCCTGCTGGCCACCGCACTGCTGTGCGCCCCCTTGTTCGCCGCGGCCGCCCCGGCGCAGCTGACGCCCGAACAGACCTTCGATCTGTACGCACGCGCATTGCTGGAAGACGATGCCGCCGCCACGCGCACGCTCAACGACGCATTGAAGCCGGCCTTCGACGGCCAGGACTCGGTAACGCCGGTGCCGGGCATGATGGCCCAGGCCCTGGCCGAGCCGTGGCAGACGGTGCTGGCCGTGGCTGGAGTGAAGGGCGATCCTGCAGCGGCGGAAGCGATGTACACCAAGGCGCTGAAGGCCTCGCAGTGCCGTGCCACGCGCAGCACCGTGGAAGACAACGAGTATGTGGACGACCAGAAGATCGCCAAGGTCGATTTCAGCTGCCAGCTGGCCGACCTCAGCAGCGTACAGCCGCTGTTCCTCGCCAGCCTGACGGGTGAGGACAAGGCTCTGCGCGCGCGCTTCACCGAGGCCTATACCCAGG
>Ga0207668_10002167_pt1 | contig 11450 bp, 8 predicted proteins | sample KBSS43metaG_FD_184323 | JGI IMG/M metagenome (GOLD analysis project Ga0207668, IMG submission 184323) | Switchgrass rhizosphere microbial communities from Kellogg Biological Station, Michigan, USA - KBS S4-3 metaG (SPAdes) (version 2) | ecosystem: Host-associated > Plants > Roots > Rhizosphere >... | reverse complement strand
GTCCATTCCGTTGCGCCTTGCCTAGGTCCGAGCGCACCGTAAAGCCAAGCGCGCGTATCTATGGCGCAATCGTCTCTGAGACTGGCAAGGGCCAACAGGTTTTAGCAGCAGCTCCGATAGTTTGCCGTTTCTCAGTAAGTTCTTTCTGTAGTGGTCGATCAGGCCCCATTCTACCTACAGCTGGTGGTTTCCACTGGCGCTCTGCGAAAATTACGCGGGCCATTGGATAATGGCGTTGCGGCGGACGACCACGGTGATTGCCGCTCTTGTATCAACTCACAAGAATATCAGGAGGAATGCATGGGTCGCTTGGACGGCAAGGTGGCGATCGTCACCGGGGGCGCGCGAGGTATGGGCGAACAGACCGTCCTGCTGTTCATCCGCGAGGGCGCGAAGGTGGTCATCGCCGACATGCTGACGGCTGAGGGGGAGGTGCTGGCCGCCGAGCTTGGCGACGCGGCCATGTTCCATCGCACGGACGTGTCGCGAGACGAGGATTGGCGGTCCCTACTTGAAGCCACTCGGGCGCGGTTCGGCCCGCTGGACATCCTGGTCAACAATGCCGCCATTCAGCGGTTCCGGTCGATCCTGGAATGCGACACCTCGGACTTCCGCCAAGTGCTCGATGTGAACCTGGTCGGCACGTTCCTCGGCTTGAAGATCGTCGGCGGCGACATGGTTCGTCGCCGTACCGGATCGATCGTCAACATCTCGTCCGTGGACGGAATGCGCGGCGCCAACGGTTACGCCGCCTATTCGACGAGCAAATGGGGCGTACGGGGGCTGACCAAGGTCGCCGCGATAGAGTTCGGACCTCGCGGCGTGCGCGTGAACTCAGTCCATCCGGGCGGCGTCTACACCGTCATGGGCAATCCCGTGGACGCGCCGGTCGAAGAGATCGACAAGGGCTTTTCCATGGTGCCCCTGCAACGAACAGGCCGGGCTCATGAAGTGGCTGCCGCGAGCCTATTCTTGGCCAGCGACGAAGCCTCCTATGTGTGCGGCGCGGAACTCGCGGTGGATGGCGGTTGGCCGGCGGGCGTCTACAATTCCATGCTTTCGGGGGCGGCTGACGACGTGGACTATGGCCGACGCACAGGCGTTCACGAGGTCAATGCGCATTTCGATGACGCGTTGCGCGGCAAGGCGCCAGCCTGACAGGCCTATTGGACGGTCGAATCGCTTTCTGACGCCGCTCGCCCGCCGCGCACGAGGCGGCCGGGTAGGGCTCCGCTCGGCTCGCCGTTCCGATAGGTCACGACGCCGCTGACGATCGTCGCGGTGAAGCCGTCAGCGCGCTGGGTCAGGCGCCGGCCGTTCGCGGGAAGATCATAGGCGATGCGCGGCGCGTGCAGTCGCAGCGCGTCGATATCGATGACGTTGATGTCGGCCTTGTAGCCCGCGCGCAGCAGCCCGCGGTCGTTCAGGCCTACCGCATTGGCGGTTTCGTGGCTCAACTTGCGGATCGCCCAGGGAAGTGGCAAGCGGCCATGCGATCGATCGCGCGTCCAATGGGTGAGGACGAAAGTCGGAAAGCTTGAATCGCAGATCAGGCTGTAATGCGCGCCGCCGTCGCCGAGGGCGATCAGGCTGTTGGGATCGGTGATCATCCGCCGGACCGCTTCGAGATTGCCGCTGACGTAGTTGGACGACGGCATCATCAGGACGCCGCGTCCTTCGTTTTCCAGCATCGCGTCGAGCGCCAACGCCCCAGCGGTCACGCCCTCGCGCGCCGCCCGGACGCCTAGGCGGTCTGCCGCGTCCGGCTCGTAATTGGGGGGATCGCCCATCGGGTAGAGATCGTCCACGTCGCTGGCGAGCGTCATGTAGAGCGGGTTGGTCGTCTCGGGTTTTTCAGACAGAAGCTTGGCGCGGAACGCCGGGTCACGCAGCCGGGCCACCTTTTCCGCGAGCGGGAGATACTCGATCGCCTTGAAGCTCGGATGGAAGCGGAACGGCTGGAAGGAGAGCTCCAGCCCGAACAACATGCCGATCGGGCGGGGAAAGACCTGGGCGCGGATCGGGAGGCCGTCGTCGTTCGCCTGGGCGACGAGCGCAAGCATCTTGTCGGGCAGATCCGGCTGGTACTTCTTTTCCAGCAGACTGAAGGACAACGGCCGGCCAGAGGTCTCGACGATACGGCGGAACAGGGCCATCTCATCGGCGGGATCACCGCCATATTGCGAATTCGGGATGAGCTGAAAGACGCCCGCGCCGGCGTCGGCGAGGCCTTGGGCGAGCGCCAGAAGTTCGGCATGTTCGGCATTGACCGACGGCGCCCAGTCGCCGTCGACGGTGCGGTGGCCGTGGCTTTGCGAGGTGGTGACGCCGAGCGCGCCGGCGTTGACGGCTTCGCCAACGATCTGTCGCATCGCCGCAAGGTCCTGTTCGCTGGCCGGCTCGCGCGCCGCGCCCCGTTCGCCCATGACGAACACGCGCACGGCGGAATGCGGCAACTGGGCGGCGAAGTCGATATCCGTCCGGCGCTGGTCGAGGGCGTCGAGATACTCGGGGAAGGTCTCCCAGTTCCAGGGAAGCCCTTCGGTCATCACGACCTCGGGGATGTCCTCGACCCCCTCCATCACCCGGACCAGCATGTCGTGTTGATCGGGCTTGCAGGGCGCGAAGCCGACGCCGCAATTGCCCATCACCACGGTCGTCACGCCATGGCCCGAGGACGGCGACAATCGGCTCTCCCAGGTGACCTGGCCGTCATAATGGGTGTGAATGTCGACGAAGCCCGGTGTCACCACCTGGTCCGTGGCGACGATCTCCTCCGCGCCCTGGCCATCGACCTTACCCAGGGCGGCGATCTTGCCGTCTTTCACCGCGACGTCGCCGGCGAAGGGCTCGCCGCCGCCGCCATCGACAATGAGGCCGCCGCGAATGACCAGATCGAATTCAGCGTTCATCCGCATCAACCTTGATCCTCGACATCATTGGGTTTGCGCTTCGGCGACGAACCCGGGCCAGCTACTCATGTAGGCGATGAAGGTGTGGTCCAGCCCCTCGTCGAGCAGGTGCTCGGCCGTCACCGGCAGGGCAGGGGAATCATAGTTCGGATCACGGCGGACGCGCTCGGGGAAGTCGTGACGCAGGATCGCCGCCCGGCCGACTGAGACAAAGTCGCAACCGGCGTCGATCACGGCCGCGGCCGCGGGCCCGCTCATGATTTTCCCGGCGGCCCCGAGACGGACATTGCCCCTGGGCAGGTCGGTGAAATGCTTGAGCAGGGACGTGCCCTTGAACGCCTCTTCCTGCGGCTCCTTGGTTACGTCCCACAAGGACATGTCGAGGTAGTCGATCTTTTCTTCACGGAGGAGTTGGGCCGAGATATCGCGGATATCGCCAAGCCGCTGCCCGAAGCGTTCGGGCGACAGGCGCACCCCGACCTGGAAGTCGGCGCGGCATTCGGCGCGGATGCCGTCGATGATCTCGAACAGCAGTCGGGCGCGGTTCTCCAGGCTGCCGCCGTAGCGGTCTTCGCGCCGGTTGACCTCTGGGGAAAGGAACTGGGCGATGACATAGCCGTGGGCGCCGTGCACCTCGACGCCGTCAAACCCCGCCCGTTCGGCGCGCTTGGCGGCAGCGATGAAATCGTCCCTGAGCTGCTCGACCTCGTCCAGGCCAAGGGCGCGCGCGCCGGTCTTTTCGTCCGCGGAGGGGCACACGGGCGTGCCGACCAGGTCCGGAAGCGCCCTATATCCAGCATGGTGGAGCTGGACTGCCGAAAGCGACCCGCGCGCCTTGATCTCGCTCGCCAGCCTGGCGAGGCCCTCAAGATGCTGGTCGCCGAAGATTCCCAGCTGACCGGAGAAACCCTGTCCGACCGCCTGGACGTGCGACGCGCAGGTCATGACCAACCCGAACCCGCCCGTCGCACGCTTCGTCAGCCAGTTGAACTCCGAATCGGAGAGCCGGCCATCAGCATGGCTCTGCTGGTTGGTCATCGGCGCCAGCATGAAACGGTTCTTCATCGCGGGACCGCGCGCCAGGGTTAGCGGGCTAAAGAGATCGGTCATGAAGGCGTTCACTCGAACAAATGCAGCGTTGACACGGCAGTCCTACGCACAACTTTCTGCGCCTGAAAGGGCAAAGCTGCTCGGGGCCGTATGCATTGTGTACTGCCGCGGCGGAGGGGTTGCAGCAGTTTTCGACCGACAATCGAAAATACTTGATCGGCTTTGTGCCGTGGCGTAGCGACATGTCAGACTTCGCAAGAACGCCTCCGGGACCCTGGCCTAGCCGGGCGCCAAGAGAAGGCGGCGCCGGCGAATCCGGAGGACAATTGACGTGATCGAACAGCGACGCAGTTTGGACGATGACCTGGCCGGTCTGGCCGAGACGGAACGGACCGTCGCTGGTTTCGTGGCGGAGGGTCTCGTCCCCGGGGTTGTGCTGGCCTGGCAAAAGGACGGCGGCCCGGTGCGCTATCATGGGGTCGGCAAACTCGGGTTCGAGTCGGCCCAGCCGGTCGACGAGCATTCCATTTTTCGCATTTATTCGCAGACCAAGCCGATAACCGGTATCGGCGCCATGATGCTGATCGAGGACGGCGTCCTGACGCTGGATCAGCCGCTGGCGGATATCCTTCCGGCGTTCCGCGAGATGCGAGTCCTCGTCGCCGACGGCGCTGACGAGACACGGCCCGCCGCGCGGCCAATCACGATCCGGCATCTCTTGACCCATACGGCGGGGTTCGGGATGGCGGGAATGACGCTGAACGGCCTTTACCTGAAACACGGCATCTTGCCGGGAACCAGCACTCACGTCGCCGGTCCCGGAGAGAGGCCGGCGCCGCGCACCCTCGTGGAACTCGGCGAAAGGCTCGCGGCCTTACCGCTGGCGGCCGATCCTGGCGTCCGGTTCGACTACAGCATCGCCACCGATATTCTGGGCCTGGTGATCCAGACCGTGTCCGGTCTTCCGTTCGAGACGTTCCTGAAGCAGCGCCTGTTCGATCCCCTCCGGATGATCGACACCACCTTCACGATCGCGGAATCGCAAACGGGCCGCTTCGCCACCTTGCCGGAGAAGAAAAAGGACGGAACCTGGACGCTGGCGGACGACCCGCACAACAGCCACTACCGGGCGCCCCACTATCCCGGCGGCGGAGGGGGCTTGGTGTCGACGGCGCTTGATTATGCGCGGTTCGCGGCGATGCTGCTGAATGAAGGCGAACTCGATGGCGTGCGGGTCCTGAAGCCGGAAACCGTACGGCTTGCCCGTTCGAACCTTTTGCCGAGGGGCGTCTACCGGGTCGACCTTCCCTTGGGGCAGACGCTGTCCGGGGCCGGTTTCGGCGCGGCGATGTCGGTGCAGCTTGAACCTGGCCACGCGACGGGCGGCGCCTTCGACTGGCCCGGCGCGGTTCCCGCCGGCGTCTACGGCTGGCCCGGGGCGGGCGGCACAGCGTGCTGGATCGATCCCGCCCGGCGGTTCTTCCTGCTCTTCCTGACCCAGTATTGGCCCTCGTGGATCAATGGGACGATGCGGCCCCAGGTTATCGCCGCCGCCTATCGTGATCTGCAGCCCGATGCCGTGGGGACGAAGATCGCCAACACCCCGGAAATGGCCAGGTAGGGAGCGGAGCCCATGTCGACGCCTCATCCGATGACCCCCGTCGCGCCGCCGGTCTTCCTGACGGACATCTACACCGACGATGAGAACGCGCGTCTCTTCAATGTGCTGCGGACCCGTGGGCCCTGGCGGTTGATCGCCGGCATCTACTTCAAATCGGCGGAAGAGCTCCTGGCTGTCAGCGGCAGGCCCGACTCCGATGGAAAGGCGGACCTTGCCGATTTTCTTTCGCCGGCCTTTCGCGGTTTCTTCGGCAATAACGGCATTGTCTACGAGGAGTCGATCCACGACATTTTCTACAGCAAGAAGTTGCTGGACCTCGTCAAAGGCATGCACGGAGCGCGCTACGGCGCGCCCTATCTCTTCCAGTTCAACATCCAGGGACCGTCGGGCGGCTATGACGGCGGCCATTTCGACGGCCGTAGCTGGCGCGGCATGGACCCGACCAACACGCCGGCCTGGCTGACCAGCATCATGGCCAAGTCGGGCCTGTTCGATGCCTGGGAAATCAAGGCCGGCCAGGTGATCTCCTATTACTATGACTCTGACGTCGACGGCGGCTTTACCTACTGGCCGGAGGGGCCGGATCGCGCGCCGAAGCGTTTCGCCCCGCCGTTCTGGAACTCCGGCCTGCTGACCGACAACCAGCGGATGTTTCACCGTGGCGAGGCCTGCGGCCCCCGGGATCGCCGTGCGCTTCCCGAGGGGATGGCGCTGAATTCGCTGCTGGAACCTGACGGCGTGGACGGCTGGAAGGTGACGACCGACGGCGACACCGTCGCACGGTACGCCGCCAATGAAATGAGGACGCTGTTCCACTACAGCGCCCACGTTTTCACCGACATGGCCGATGTGAAGCGTTACTACGACCACACCGACGACCTGACCCGGGATCGCGCTTTCGAGATGATGATCGCGGATCTGAAGCGTCGCGGGGTCGAGGTCGACATGCCGTCCGACGCGCTCAGCGACCGCGCCTTCATCGCGACGCTGACGCGGACCTACGCCATGGCGCCGACACAGTTTCCCGCCGAGGCCCCGCTGGAACGCCGACAGAAGGCCTATGCGTAAACGCGGGGTAGCGTCGGACCTGCTCCCAAACAAGACAAGCGAACAAGGAAGATTTCGAGCATGACAGACGGGCGCAAGGCCAGCTTCAGCTTCACTAAGCTGATCGTCGACGACGAGGAGGCGATGGCCGAATACTACCATCAGGTCTATGGCCTGCATAAACAGCTCCGCGTCCAAGGCGAAGCCGGCGGCCTAGGCTCGCCTTTCCGCGAAATCATCATGGGGCCGGACGAAACCATGTCCGCGGAATCCCTTGTCATGTTCAAGTTCCTGGACCGCCCGGCGCCGCGCGATCAGGAAGCTATCCTCGGGTTCATCACCGACGATCTGGATGCGCTCGCCAGCCGGGTTCTGGCCCATGGCGGCCAGCATCAGGGCCAAATGAAGTCGATGCCTGAGCATGGCGTACGGGTTCTTTTCACGACCGACCCTGAGGGCCGGTTGAGCGAGAACGTCGAGATGCTGAAATCCTAAGCCCAACCGCGCGCCCTATGAATGGCGCGCGGCCGGGGGCTTTTTCGCTGTAATGTCGGAGTGGCTGCTAGCCAACGCGACATTACTCAATCGAACGGGATCGAAAAGATCTCATCGACATTGGACGACTGGGCATGGAAGCAAAGATGCAAACCAACACGGTGAACACAGCTGAAAGCGGAACAGGGGCGCCGGATCGGTCTCTCCCGATGGCGGACAGCCCCGAACTGGCCGCGGCGCTCGAGGCGGCCAATTTGCAGACCTTGCTGATGGTCTATGTGCATCTGACGCACGACGAGTCGATGCTCGAGGCGTTCAAGACCCACATCCATCCGCCGTACACCAATCCTGGCTATCAAATCCCGGAGGAGTGCGTCGAGGATCTGCGAGGCAAGCTCCACCACGTCTTGACCACCCCCGGCGCGGCGCGGACCGACGATCCGCCGCTCGCCCTTCTGCAAAAGATGATGAGCGTTGGCGTCGGCGAGCCGGTGCATGACGAGTTCATCCCCATGGTTCTGGAGCAGGGCGGCTTTCACCGGCCAGCGCCTCGGACCACGTGGTCGGGACGCCCGTCGCCGCCGCCGGGCTTCAAGGTCCTGGTGATCGGCGCGGGCCTGACCGGCCTGCTCGCTTCGATCGAGCTTGAACGCGCCGGCTATGATCATGTCGTCATCGAGAAGAACGAAGAAGTCGGCGGCACGTGGTGGAAGAACCGCTACCCCGGCGTCGGCGTCGATACGCCCAGCCACTTCTACTCCTATTCCTTCGAGATCAGCCCCGAGTGGAACCACTATCATCCGCACGGCGCCGACATGCGCGAGTACTTCCGCAGCGTCGCCGACAAATACGACGCCCGCCGCAACATTCGCTTCAACACCCGCGTGCTCTCCCTTGCGTTCGACGAGGACGAGGCGATCTGGAACGTCACGGTTCAGAATGTGAAGACGGGCGAGACGCAGGTGATCCGCGCCAATGCGGTGTTCAACGCCTTCGGTCCCGCCGACCGTTGGTCCCTGCCGAACATCCCCGGCATCGAGACCTACCAGGGCGTAATCACCCACACCGCCGGCTATGACGAGACGATCGAGCTTAAGGGCAAGAAGGTCGCGGTGATCGGCACGGGAGCCAGCTCGGCGCAGGTCGTCGCGACCGTCGCGCCTGACGTCGCCGAGATGGTGGTCTTCATGCGCTCCAAACACTGGGTGATCAACAACCCCGAGATCACCAAGGTGGTGGTCGAGCCGGTGAAGTGGGCGCTGCGCCACATCCCGCATTATAAGGAATGGTTCCGCTTCCGCGTCTTCTGGTTCGCCGCCGACGGCCTCTATCCCAACGTGGTCAAGGATCCAGATTGGCCGGCGGACTCGCCCTCGGTCTCGGCGATCAACGAAGGCATGCGGCAGTACGCGCTGGCGCACATGAACCACAAGCTGAAGGATCGTCCCGATCTCATCGAGAAGCTGACGCCGGACTTTCCGGTCTTCTCCAAGCGCGTGATCATGGACGGCGGTTGGTACGATGCGCTCAAACAGCCCAACGTGACCTTGGAAGACACGCCGATCGAACGCATCACGCCGACGGGCGTGCGCATGAAAAACGGGACGGAGTACACATTCGACGTCATCATCTGCGCCACCGGATTCAAGCACGCGAAGCTGGTCAGCGACTTGCCGATCAGGGGCCGGAAGGGCCACGATCTGGCGGTGGAATGGGCGGATGAGGAGGAGCGGGCCTATATGGGCACGACCATTCCCGGCTATCCCAACTATTTCATGTCGGTCGGTCCGAACGCCGGGCCGAACCACGCCGGCGGCCTCAACATCGTCAGCGAGGCGCAGGTTCACTACATGATCGAATGCCTCGACATGATGATTGCTCAGGGGGCCAAGACCATCGAGCCGACGCAAGAGGCCTTCGAACGCCACAATGCCCGGATCGACGCGCAGATGAAAAAGATGATCTGGACCCACCCGAAGTCCAAGAGCTACTACCAGAACAGTAAGGGAAGACCGGTTGGGCCCTGGCCGTTCCGGCTGGTGGACATGTGGAACGAGATGCGCGGGCCCGCGCCCGGCGACTATTCAATAAAATAGGTGGGGCTGCGCCGCCCAACACCCTAAGGCGGCGGGAGGAAACCCTCCTCTCGTCGCTACCGCATGGGGTTGTCGACGCTTAGGGGCGTGCCGACGATCCGCCTGAACTAATGAGGGAGATATCGTGCCGCCAGCCAGTCCCACCACCAAGGCGCCGGGGGCAGGCGGTCCAGCCTACGCCATCTATGTCCTCGTCCTCTTGCTGGTGGCGGGCACGCTGAGCAATGCCGATCGGCACGTGCTTTCCGTATTGTTGCCGTCGATCAAGCGGGAGTTCGGCCTCAGCGACGGGGCCATCGGACTGATCGCCGGGCCGGCGTTCATCCTGCCCTATGTCCTTTTCACCATGCCGCTGGCCCGGCTTGCGGATCGATGGTCGCGGCGCTCGGTGCTTGCTGGGGCCATCGCGTTCTGGAGCGTGGCGACGGCGATTTGTGGGCTTGCGGTGAACGCCTGGCAGATCGTGCTCGGTCGGCTGACCGTCGGCATGGGCGAGGCGGGCGGCGCGCCGCCGTCACAATCACTGGTGGCGAGCCTGTTCAGCAAACGCCGCAGTCTCGCCATGGGGGTGCTCGCTTCCGGCACCTATTTCGGCATCCTCGTCGGGTTGACGGGCGGGTCGGCCATTGCGGACCAGTGGGGTTGGAGAGCGGCGTTTCTGACCCTCGCGGCGCCGGGTCTACCGCTCGCCCTTCTGATCTGGCTCACAGGTCCAAGACGACGCAAGGTGATCGACGCGCCGGTGCTTGCGCAAGACTCCGTATGGAGCGTGCTGCGCCAGTGCCTGCGCATCCGATCTTTGGTCCTGCTTTCGCTCGGCATGGGCCTTTACGTGATCTCCGGATACGCTAGCGCGATCTGGCTGCCGTCCTACTTTACGCTGTCGCACGGCATGTCGATGACGCAGGCCGGCCTGTGGCTCGGTGTCGGAGCCGCTACCGGCGGCATCTCCGGCAGCCTTGCAAGCGGAGCCATCGTCGACGCGCTTCTCCCGCGAGATCAGCGCTGGCAGCTATGGGTGCCAGCCCTGGGAATCCTACTGTCCTTTCCGCTTATGGTGACCATGCTTCTGCTACCCGGCGGGGCGGCCGTGACGGTCGGCGGTCATGATATTCCGATGGTGGCCGTCATCTCGGTGACAAGCGCCTTCCTCAGCTCCTTGTGGATGGGCCCGTCTTACGCGGCCTTGGCGCGCCTTCTGCCGCTGGAGCTGCGCGGTCAGGGGGTTGCCCTGTTGGTCATCGTGATCAACGTCATGGGCAGCATGCTGGGGCCTCCCATCGCTGGCTTGGTCAGCGATCTTCTCGCCGCGCCGTTCGGCGCCGAGTCGCTGCGCTATAGCTTGCTGTCGATGAGCCTTCTGTACGTTGTCGGCGGGCTCATCGTCTGGCGCGCGGCCTCCCACTACAGGGCGGAGATGATCCATGAATAGGTCGGCCGGCCGGCCGAGGAAGGGCTTAAACCCAGGCCGTCTATCCCCCTTATGAGTGACGCGACGCCCAATTCAGTGCGCCCGGCGGAACATCGCGGGCGCGGCATCGCCTTGCGGATCGGCGCGGTCACCGCGTTCGGCGCCATGATGGCGGCGCTAAAATACAGCACGACCCACGGCGCCAGCCCCCTGGAGATCCTCTTCTACCGGAATCTCTTTTCCTTCCCGACGGTCGTCGTGTGGATTTTGACGACCGGCGGCTTCGCGGCTGTGAAGACCAACCGACCCATGGCCCACGCGACGCGCAGTGGAATCGGGGTGGTTGTCATGTTCTGCACCTTCCTCGCTCTTTCCATGCTGCCCTTGGCCGAGGCGACGGTCATCAGCTTTTCGGCGCCGCTCTTCGCGACAATGCTCTCGGCGCTGGTGCTGCGCGAGAAAGTCATGTGGCATCGTTGGGGAGCGATCGCCGTGGGATTCATCGGCGTGTTGATCGTCGTTCAGCCCGGTGGCGCTACGCTCCCACCCCTAGGCGTCGCCATCGGCCTTGCCGCGGCGTTCGGGTCGGCGGTTGTGGTGATCACCCTGCGGCAGATTGGGGAGACGGAAAGCCCCGTGGCCACGGTCTTCTGGTTCAACATCGCCTGCGTGCTTGTCACGGCCCTGCCGATGCCCCTCGTGTTCCGCCATCATGATCCGCACGTTTGGCTCGCGTTGGTCCTCGCCGGTCTTGTCGCGGGCGTCGCCCAGATCTTGATGACCGCGGCGCTGCGCTATGCCCCGGTTTCCGTGCTGGC
>Ga0207668_10002165_pt1 | contig 11455 bp, 14 predicted proteins | sample KBSS43metaG_FD_184323 | JGI IMG/M metagenome (GOLD analysis project Ga0207668, IMG submission 184323) | Switchgrass rhizosphere microbial communities from Kellogg Biological Station, Michigan, USA - KBS S4-3 metaG (SPAdes) (version 2) | ecosystem: Host-associated > Plants > Roots > Rhizosphere... | reverse complement strand
ATCGGGCGTGGGCGAGGCCGCCGCGGCGGCGCCGATGCTCTACGGACCGCAGGCGCGGATCGGCGTGGTCGGGCTGGGGGCCGGCACGCTCGCCTGCTATCGCCGGCCGGGCCAGCGCTGGACATTCTACGAGATCGATCCGGCGGTGGTAGGTATCGCGCGCGATCGCGGCGCCTTCACCTTTCTCCGCAGTTGCGCTCCCGATGCGCGGATGGTGATCGGCGACGCCCGGATCAGCCTCGCGGCCCAACGGCCGGGCAGCCTGGACCTGCTGATCGTCGACGCCTTCTCCTCGGATGCGGTGCCGATGCACCTGCTGACCCGCGAGGCGCTCCGCGTCTACGTGCGGACGCTGGCACCGGGCGGGCTGCTGATGATCCATATCTCGAACCGTTACTTCGATCTCGAGCCGGTGCTTGCAGCCGGCGCGAGGGCCGACGGTCTCGGGGCCATGCTGCGCGATTATACGCCGACCAAGGTCGAGGATCGCGCGGGCGCGTCGCGATCGATCTGGGTTGCGCTCGCCCGCGATCCCGCGGCGTTGCGTACGCTCGTCCGGGGCGATCCCCGCGGTTGGCGCGCGCTGGCCCCCCGCCCCGGCATGGCTGCGTGGACCGACGATTATTCGACGGTTTTGCCGATCCTGCGGATGCCGTAAGGCGGGCGGATGATCGAAACCGACCGACTGATCCTGAAGCCGATGGAGGAGGAGGACCGCGCCTGGTTCCGCGCGCAAGCCACGGACGCGCTGGTGATGCGCCATCTCGGCGGTCCCCAGACGATCGCCGCGGCGGACGCCAAGTTCGATTCGAACCGGGCGTTGCTCGCCGAGTACGGCTTCACCTTCTGGCTGCTCGTCGAGAAGGCAGGCGGCGAGCGCATCGGCATCTGCGGGCTCAAGGCCGTTGACGCGCCCGGAGCGAAGGTCGCTCACGGCCATGTCGAGATCGGCTGGCGGCTATCACCGCCATGGTGGGGCAAGGGCTATGCGCGCGAGGCGGCGTCGGCCGCGCTCGATCATGCCTTCGCGATCACGGGCGCCCCGGCTGTGGTCGCGTTCACCAGCAGCGACAACGTCGAATCCTGGGGCCTGATGGAACGGCTCGGCATGACGCGCCGCGCCGATCTCGATTTCGACGACCCGCGCTACCCGCCCGACGCCAATCCCACCATCGTCTATCTGATCGAGGCAAGCCAATGGAAGGCGTGACCATCCTGCCGTTCGAAGGGGCCGTTCCGAATATCGCCGAGAGCGCCTTCGTCGCCCCGGGCGCGCGGATCATCGGCAGCGTCACCATCGGCGAGGATTGCAGCATCTGGTATAATTGCGTGCTGCGCGGCGACGTCAATGCGATCAGTGTCGGCGCGCGCACCAACATCCAGGATGGAACGATCGTCCACGTCACCACAGCGCGTCATCAGACGGACATCGGCGAGGATTGCCTGATCGGCCACCTCGTCATGCTTCACGGCTGCCGTTTGCGCGATCGCGCGTTCGTCGGTCTCGGCGCGATCGTGATGGACGATTGCGAGATCGAAAGCGACGCGATGCTCGCAGCCGGCGCACTCCTGACACCGGGCAAGCGCATCCCGAGCGGCCAGATGTGGGCGGGCCGGCCCGCAAAATATGTCCGCGACCTCACCGAGCGCGAGATCGCCGGCACCCTGATAGGGGCCGCCAGTTATGTGCGCCACGGCCGCGCGCACGCCGATGCGATCAGGGAAGCGGCAGCGCGCCGTTGAGCTCGGCGAGCGCGCGGCGCTGATCGGCGTCGAGCGCGTCGGCGCGTGCCGCGAGCGCGTCGAGCGAGGCGCTGGCCACCGGCGTCTCGCGCTGGGCGAGTTCGAGGCGTAGCACGTCGATCGCGGTGAGCACCGCCGTCGTCGCGCTGCGCGAGGCATCGAGCGCCGACAGCGACTGCTGCGCAACCACCCATGCGTCGCTTCCCGCCGGCTGATTCGATGCCCAGGAAACGGCCGCGCGCGTCTCGCCCTCGGCCGAACGGAAGCGCGCCTCCGCCGCATCGAGCGCGGTGGCCTGCTCCGCGGCGCGGGCCTCAACCGCGGGATCGGCGACCGACCCGTTCTCCGCGCCGGGACGCGCTCGCGCCTCGAACGCCCCCTCGATCGGCCTCGGCGCGAGCGAGGGATAGCCTTCGCGCGCCGCCGTGCAGGCCGGGAGCGCGCCCGTCAGGACGAGAACGGGAACGAGGGCGACGCGGATCGGCATGCGGAGCATGGCGCCGCTGTAGGCGCGGTGATTATCCTTCGCAACGGGCTTGCGTCCGCCGCTGGGCGCCGCTAGATGCGCCACTCCAACGCGCCCGTAGCTCAGCTGGATAGAGCATCAGACTACGAATCTGAGGGTCGGACGTTCGAATCGTTCCGGGCGCGCCATTTTTCCTTTGGAAAACAATGGGTTAGCGGGCAGCGAAAGCTGCCCGTTTCCATTTGCATTTTACCCATAAGCAGACCGTAAGTGACGGCGAAGAATCTCAGCACCGGGTGCGGCTGAGGCAGCTACCGGGGGCACAGCACTGCTGACAGCGGCGTCCGTCACCGAGATTCGTTTGCCAAGGGTCGGGGTATGCATCAATCGTTGGGAAGGCCTGCCTCATCGCCGCCGTTTTAATACGCGGGCCATTTTGCTCGATCTGCAGTTCTCCACGTTGTCGTCGAAACGAATGATGTTCTCCTTGCGCCAAAGCCACTATATCATCCAACGAGCCAAGCGGGGCAAAGTGGGATTCGGGGGAGACGGGTTTTGGCCGACAAGAAGGTTGTCTTCATAGCGTTCGCGATCGAGGATGAGCGCCAGCGCGATTTCCTCAAGGGACAATCTCTGCATCCACGCGCGCCCTACGAGTTTATCGATATGTCTGTGAAGCAGGCATACGATAACGATTGGAAGACGAAGGTGCGAACCCGCATCCGTCGTTCGGACGGTGTGATTGTCCTTGTCAGCAAGAATTCGCTAACTTCCAGTGGTCAGAAGTGGGAAATCCAGTGCGCGCAGGAGGAGGGTAAACCTGTCCGCGGCATCTATGCGTATTCAGATGACCGCACCAACCTGGTAGGTGTGGCCACCTACGTTTGGAGCGACAAGAACATCAGCGATTTCATCGATTCGCTTTGATGAGGTTCGCCTGTGCGTAAGGCTCTGATCGTTGGTATAGACCACTACGACCACATTGGTGGCCTGAGCGGCTGTGTAAACGACGCCCACTCCGTAAAAAGTGTGCTAGAACGCCACGCAGATGGCACGGTCAATTTTGCTACGCCTAAGCTGTTGACCGGAACCAGCGCGGCGGACCGCGTAGAGAAGGGACAGCTAAAAGACGCCGTCCGAGAGCTATTCGCAGATGACTCCGAGATCGCGCTCTTCTATTTTGCCGGCCATGGCTACATCGAGGACACCGGGGGGTTCCTTTGCGGCACCGAATGCAAATCTGGCGATGACGGCCTTTCCCTTTCGGAATTGATGACCCTCGCAGGGAAATCGCCCGCGAAAAACAAGATTGTCATCCTAGATAGCTGCCACAGCGGTGTGGCGGGCACTCGGCCGGAGCAGATGGTTGCAGAGGTCAAGGAAGGCATGACCATCCTCACCGCTTCAACCGCCGAACAATACGCAATGGAGGTTCCGGGTGGCGGGGCCGGGGTGTTCACAAGTTTGTTTGTGGACGCTCTAGGTGGAGCTGCTGCCAACCTTCTTGGCGACGTGACGCCCGGTAGCGTTTATGCCCATATCGATCAGTCGCTGGGGCCTTGGGCACAGCGCCCGATGTTTAAGACCAACGTGAAGACGTTCGTGTCGTTGCGTAAGGCGGCCGCTCCAATCCCCCTTGCCGACTTGCAGGCATTAGCGACCCATTTTCCTCGTCCAGACTATGACTTTCCACTTGATCCCTCTTACGAGCCGGAACGTTCTGAAGAACAAAAGAATGATAGCACCATCCCGAAGCCCGATCCGCAGAAAAACGCCGTATTCGCGGTGTTGCAGCGATACGTAAAAGTGAACTTGGTTCGTCCCGTTGGCGAAACCCATATGTGGCACGCCGCTATGAACAGCAAGTCGTGTGAATTGACGGTCCTCGGCCAGCATTATCGTCAACTTGTCGCTGACGGCCTCATCTAAGCAATGGATGGGCCGATCAATGTGGATGCTTTACTCAGTGGGCTCCGGGAGAGGTTAGCTGAGATTGAGCATGAACGGTGGTCCCATTGGCAACGGTATATGCATTCAAAGTGTCAGAAGCAGCCCGATGGCTCGTTGATGATCCCTGCCGAGCTAGCGGAGCGTTGGGAGAGGCAAGCAAGCACGGAGTTCGCCGATCTCACTGATAAAGAAAAAGACAGTGATCGCGAGCAGGTAGACAGGTATCTGCCAACAATTATGAAGGCTTTGAAAGAGGCTTTTTGAGAGCAGCGCTGGCCAACGGCTTATGGTAGGCCCATCCAGAAACCGATGCTTAAAATGAAACGTGCTTTTGGAATTACTTAGCGATCCAGAACATCAGATGCGCTGTCTGCAGGCCATAGCAGCGCTCCGCACCGCAAACGCGAGTGCTGGCCAATGCCTTATCGCCATCTCTCAATTATCGTCGGACTACAGATTGAACCCACTGGCGAAGCGCGGGACTGGTGCCAAAGGCGATCTCACCGCCCGATGTTCGGGCATACGCGTGGTCATATCCGTCATCAGGCAACTCTTGTGCCCAGCCAACGACGCTTCCGCTGTGTCGAGGCTCAATTCGCATGGGTAAACTTCCAACGACAATGCTATGCGGCGGAATCATTGCTCTTCTAGGTAAACTACCGCGAGGTCTCCCGACCGTTAAGCCAACCTCTTCGATGGTGATCGGAAACGAGCTTAGGTTTGTCACTTCTATCGACAAACACGTAGGTGCGGGACCGCCAAGCCCAATCGCCTGTGTCGCCCTCAATCTAAATCGAACTGCCCGATCTCGCCAGCTCTGCCAAGTATTCCACAGCCCAAGCACCGCACCTAGTAGAGCGATTCCCAAAGTGATCCAATCGGTCCATTTCATCCTGATTGGATAACCCATGTCTGCGCGATAGCAAACGGCCAGCATACCCCCTTAATAGACGCGCGGGTTCAACCGTCAGCGAGCATATGCCAGCGCCCATACCCCGCCCTCGTCCCACTCGCGGAGATGGTCGAGGATATGCAGGAAATCCCCTGCCAGCTTGCCAGCCTCCACCTCGGCATATGCGGTGTCGGCGAACTGGTCGAACGAACCGCACATGATGACGATGGGCGATGGTCGTGGCTTCCGAGCGGTCTCCAGCTTCGCCACGCGGCGCTGAAGTGCCCGGAGGCCCGACACTGTGGTCAGTCCTTCTTGCCGAGCGCCTTGCTCACCTCAATGTCGGCGGCGAGCGCACCGCCTGCGAGCGCGGCGTTATCCTCCGTCGCGCCGAAATGGCGCTGCACGATGCGGTCAGCGTATTCGATGGGCATCCCATACTTCTCCGCCTTCGGGTGGGAACCGGATTCGGCGGCTTTCAGGGGTTCGTTCTGGTCAGTCATGATGTATCACCTTCAGTTGAGTTGGGTTATTGCAGCACGCCCAGACGGCCGAGCATGTCGAGTGCGTCCCCGCGCTCACGTTCACCGCTGCACTTACGCAGCACGTCCATGCAGTTCTTCACCGCCTGCTTCCGAAACGCCGGATCGAGGTTGGCAATGGGCTGGGGCGGTGCAGGCTCGATACCGAGGAAGGTCATCATCTCGCCGCCCGACATGGGCAGCACCTTCACGTCGTAATTCTCCTGCGCCGCAAGCCGCTCTGCGGCGGCGCGCCACCTATGGTATTCGTCTGCGTGCTGGATGCCCGCGCGCCTGCCATTGATGAGGATGACAAGGAACAGGTCGCGCGGACCCGGCTCCGGGCACATGGCACGATGGACAGCGCGCCAGCTTCGATAGTCGGTCATGTCATGCTCCGTAGGGGTAAGGTGTCATCTGCCGGGCGGGTCGATCGCATCGCCGCCCGACGCAACCGAAGTGCAAGTAATTTGGAATTACCCTCGGGCATCGCTCGCCGCCTCCAATGCCTCGATCCGAGCGGCCAGTTCCTCGGTCGCCCTGACATCAGCCAAGGCCTTTATCGATTCGATCACCAGCCGCCCCACATCTGGCGGCACCTGGCCCCGCGAGATGCCCTCGATTACGGCGGACACCTGATCGCTGATCGGCGCACTGGTGTCGTAATCGAACTCGACCGGGGCAGCGTGCGCCTTCACCGAGGGCAGCACCTTGGCGAGAACGATGCTGGCGGCGTTCGTGTCACCTTCCAATGCCCGATTCACGAGCATTTGAACGATGTTCTTCATCTCGTCTAAAGCGGCCTGCGTGGCCAACAGTCGCCGGTCGGGGCGGCCGGGCGGACGGCCAGCGGGGTTGCCGCTCACTCCTTTCACCCACGCCGGATTACCGGGCGGGTCGGACGGAGGCTTCGCAATCGGCGGCGCAGGCGGCGGGGCTGTCACGGTCTGGAATCCCGACTCCCAAGGCGCGATGTGTCGATCCATCTGAACTAATCCAGTGATTGTTTAGAACAGCGCCGGGTCAGACCGGGACGGCGAACGCCTCGTTGGACTCTTTTACCATTTTGCGCACCATGCTCGGGGTGACCGTCCTGACGAGGATCGGGGCACCGTTCACCTTCGATTCCTCGTAGATCTTGATGTCGCCGACCGCATCGCTGACGGCCTTGGTGAGCAGCTTGTATCGGTTGTTCAGCATGTCCGCCGCTTGACGCATCGCTGCCAGCTTCTTCGCTTCAAGCGGGCGCTGCGCCTGGTGCCAGTCGTGCAGGAATTCGGCGTGAAGGTCGGGATCGAGACCGGACAGGTAGGGGCGACCGCCGAGAACCGCCGTAACGGTCACTTCATCGCCAGCCTCGATTGCCTGCCGAAGTGCATTCATGCGCGGGCCGTCTTTGAGACCGCGGAAGTAGGAGCGGATTTCCGACGCCATCGAGGCGGTGGCACGCTGCTCGACCGGCGCGTTCAACTCCTTGTCCATCTTCGCGATATTGGCGTTCAGCACATCGACCGCGCGTGACCACGAGCCATAGACTTTGCTCATCACCTTGCTGGCGTGCGTATCGACAGCGACGAGCTGGGCATATTCGTTCAGCGTCGGGTTCTTCGCTGCGCCCACCTTCGCGTCATGGATGGATTGCAGCGCCTTGAACGCCTCGTCCACCGCCGTCTCGGCCTGCCCAAGTAGTGGGCGAGTATCTTCGTCGTAATCGGTGATCTCGCCAGCAATGCCGGGATGAAGGGTGGGCGAAATGCGGATGTCGATTTCATCGGCCATATCGAACTACACTTTCGGCTAATAGGTTACGGTAGGCTTATGCGTAACGGGGCCGGTGAAGGTCGTGCAAGCACGAAATAAGTAAAAACAATCACTTAGGTCGGTTCAGGCGTCCGGTGGCTTTCATATAGGGTATGTGCCCGCCGAGGCCATAATAGCGAACATAGCAGTAGCGTAGCGGCATGATTGCTACGGTTACTGACCACGAAAACCCAGCTTTTGCATGGGGTTGCGGGAAGACGAGCCGGAATCGTAGCGAAATAGCGGCTCCCGCCGCGTTTCGAGCGCATAGCTTCGCTCACGTCCAGTATAAGAAGAAAGGATATTGAATATTGCGTGTTGGAGCTACGCTACCCCCGCTACCGTCGCCGCGCAGGCCCCCGCCGCTACGGCTATGATCGCTACGATTCCCCAAAATCCTAGCGTTTATGCGGGGTTGGGGCTGCTACGATGGTAGCGAAGCCCCTGATTCCCGCCGCTATGATCTGCTACGATTCCGGTTCAGCTATACTCCTCGATCACCTTCGGAGCGATAATGACCTGCTTGCTCTTGCTGTTGAGGATGGGCAGGACGCGGACACGCCCATGTTCACCTAGAAGCTGAAGGGCAGCGTCGATGCGCTTACCACCGCGAAGCTGATTAGGACCTTTCTGGCGGATGATGTTCACCGTCATGTCGAATACCTGCCTCGCTCGCTTCGCGCCCTTCCATTTCTGCACCAGCCAATATTCGAGCAGTTCCGCGTTACGCATCTCCTCAGTAATGTCCGCTGACCGTTCAAAGCGCACTGCCTCATCCAAATACCAGCGCATAAGTGCGCACGCTTGGTCCATTGTATGCGCTTCAATGTGGTGGCCGTGCATCTTGGTGAAGACATGAAGGCAGCACGCAAGTCGGGCAGCATTCTCGGCAGCCTTGCTCGCTTCACCACGGATGGACGAATATTCACGGTCGCCACCGATGAGTTCTTCAACCTCATTATAGAATGCTTCCCAAACGTCCTGCGCGCCAGCATCGAAAGCTATGCGCGTGGTTATCAGCCTGCCCAGCTCGTCCTTCGCGGCGGGAGAGCGCAGGAGCAGCGTGACGCGCTGGTGAAACGCATCTAGACCCGGCATCGGCGGCGGCTCCTTATAGAACCGCGTGCCCTGCGTCGTCTCAGGATGGCAGAACAGGAAGCGAGCGAAATACCCGATCCCCCGCGCCAGCCCGTTCGTCTTGGCAACGAAGTTCTGGAGCACCGCGGGCTGGACCATCAGGCCCATCGTGACATGGGCATTCTCGATGTTCACTTCACCGCGACCGATACGACCCTCGATGATAGGTCCACCATCCCACAGGCTATTCGCCTGCCCGAGGTTCCGCTGCACATTGTCGGCATTCATGGCATGGCCGCCGAAGATGACACCCGCCTCCGCGCTGATGACGGCGGCGATAGGGTAGTTTGTAAGGTGGCGCACCAATGCCTCCGGCGTGTCGTCAATACGAAGCATCTTAGGTGTTGGGCCGGGGCGCTCGGGAGGTTCACCCTTCTCGCCCTGTTCTCGCTCCCAAGCCTCCCACGCCTGTTTGTATTCAGCTTCGAGGCGTTCCGCCTCACGACGCTGACGCGATTCCCAGTCGCGGATAGGCTTCATGAAAAAGCCATCGACCGTGGACTTACGTTCGCCGCTTTCAGCTACAGTCAGGAAGTAGAGCGTTGCGGGACCGTGCATTCGCGCGTCACGGCTGACGCTGAACTGCGTTTGGATGGCAGCAGACACTACTGACAAAGCGGAGCCAGCGACCAGCGCGACGGGCGCTTGCACATAATCAGCCACCTCGCGCACCGCATCACCGATAATGCCGGGGAGGCGACCAGCAGGGTAGTCGTCTGGGCGATCATCGTGACGTAGCGGCTTCGTGTGCCAAGGCGCGCTGCGCATGGCTTCTGCGCTACCCTCATCGGATAGGTCAGCCATGACGCGCCTCCCTGCCGGTCGGGCTACCCATCAATCTGCGTGCGTCACCATCTGCACCCGGCGAATTTTTACGCGGCGCAAGGTATTTCGCACAAACCTTCGAGGATTGCGGACCTTCGGCAGCCCGTCGCATATTAAGCATGTCGCTGGTCCTTGGACGAGGATGAGGGACTTTCGGATGAGGCGGTCGGGCGTTGCTGGGCATCCGGCCGCTTTTCGCGACGGTCGCCATCAGGCTGACCTATTCGCCACGGAGTAGGCGCTGGTGCTGGCGAAGGTGTTCGCCGCGATCCACGCCATGACGCGCGAACGCTGATAGCGAATGGGCGACGAGGGATGCTCGCCCAGCTTGATGAAAGCGGGGCCTTTGCCCTTGCAGCGCCAAATTTCGAGGGTGTTCCTCTTGATTCCCAAGAGGCTAGAGGTCTGCTCGCTGTCGAGCAGATCGTCCAATTCGACCGTTGTGGTCATAGCATTCACTCCGAAGAGCTAATGCCGTCGTTTCTTTTGGATGGTCACCCGGCCTGACGTGCGTTCGGCCTGAGTCCGGGTCCTGGGGCTTTCGCCTTACTGCACCGGCTGCATTGCGGAACGATACTTCTTCTGGACGCGCCTCGTTCAGGCCCGTGGTCCCCACATAGCAGGGACAAGGGGTGTTTTACGTTGCTCGTTTTGGGTCATGCAAGTGGTAATTTGGAGAACTTCCGTCCCGAGCCGGGATCGCATGTCTGATCGGCTAAGATCGGGGCGGCAGATTTTTTCTTGATAAACCGATCATGGGGGCGATTAGCGGATCGCCGGTCTCGACCGATTTGCCTCGAAGTGCGCGATCTGGACCTAACCAGAGGGCCTCTCGGCTACAGGCCGGCTACAACGGCGATAGGGGTGCGGCCGCCCCTACACCGGCGGCGCGCTGCGCACGGGGCTGCTGCCCCGGCTATAGCGGCCCCAGCCGTGCATCACGCGCGCAGGCTCACCACGTTGCCACCAGTCGCCTGTGCCTCAGCCACCGCTGCCTCCTTCTGGATATAGTCGGCAATGGCCTGCACTTCCCGGTGATAGTCACGCAGGTCGGAGGTTTCGAGGTAGTGGCGTGTCGTAATCGACTGAGGGACGTGATTAGTCAGAAGCTCCAGCTTCGCCGTATCCAAGTCACACGCTTTCGAGCCGAGGGTGACAAACGTGCGCCGAAGATCATGCGCGCTCAGCTTCTCCATGCCGATTGCCTTGCTCACCTGCTCAAGTGGCGCGCGGGTGTCCATGACGTGCCCGGCTTTGCTGCGTGATGGGAACACGAACTTGCTGGCCTCCTTATCGTCATCGGCAGGCTTGCGCGCCTTGAGCAGCGCCGCCGCCTTAGTGGAAAGCGGGAGCCAGACGGGGTTCCGATTCTTCGGGTCAGGCAGATACCACCAGCAATTCGTCGGGTCGTTGTCGTCGAGGTTCACCCGATCCCATGTCAGCATCGCGCCTTCATTCCGGCGTGCGCCGGTGAGCATGAGAAACCGCACGAGGTCCACGCCAGCGCGGGCATCAGCGTCGCGTGCGGCCACTCGACCGGAGCATAACGTGTTCCAAGCGATACCAATTTTGCGGCGGTCGATATGCCGGGTGCGGGGCTGCGACGGCTTCAATTCACGACGGAGGATGGAGACCGGATTGTATTCGATCAGAGGTTTACCATCGAGCCGCTTATATTCGCTGATCGTGAAGTTGATGAGCGTGCGCAGCGTGGTCATCGCGATATTGGCCTGCACGGGCGCTGGACCCTTCCCACGCAACCCCTTCGTCGCCATTTCCTCATAGCGCTTGCGCACATCGGCAGACGTGATCGAGATAATGGGCTTGTCCTTCCACGCCTGCATTACCTGCTCGACGTGCCGACGCATCTCTGCCTTGGTGCTGTCCTTCAACTGAAGCGGGCGGGCGAGATATGCCTCCATGACCTGGGCGAGCGTCACCTTCGCCGCTTCGTCTGCCTTCTTGGCATCACGGGGGTCGATACCCATCCGCATGGAGCGCAGATGCTCCCGAGCAACGTCACGCGCCTGATCCACAGTGAAGACGCCGTAGGCTCCGATGGTGATGCGCGCTTCCTTGCCGCTCCCATCCACGCGCCCCTGAACGACGAAGGTGATCTTC
>Ga0207668_10002161_pt1 | contig 11465 bp, 5 predicted proteins | sample KBSS43metaG_FD_184323 | JGI IMG/M metagenome (GOLD analysis project Ga0207668, IMG submission 184323) | Switchgrass rhizosphere microbial communities from Kellogg Biological Station, Michigan, USA - KBS S4-3 metaG (SPAdes) (version 2) | ecosystem: Host-associated > Plants > Roots > Rhizosphere >... | reverse complement strand
GCCGCATCCGAGGCCGCACCACCGCCGTGGGCGGCGTTCTTCGGCGAGACCGACCTGGCGGCCATGATCGGGACCGTGCACACCGAGCTGGCGCAGGTCGTCAGCGTTCGCCACACCGGTGAAGCGATCGACGCACTGACTCTCGCCATCGATGGCTACGGCCGGGCGATGACCCGGAGCCGGGCGCTGACGCAGATCTGGCTCGCCACCGCGCATGCCCTGGCCGGGGACCTCGACGAGGCAGCCCGCGTGGGCGGGGCGGCGATCGAGGTCGCGACCGGACTCCAGTCGGAGCGGACGAAGCAACGAATGTCTCCCCTGACCGCGGCCGTGAGCCGATTTCCCGGCAATGCGGATGCCCGCGAAACCCTGGAGCGGGTCGACCTGTTGCGAGGGGTGGCCGGCCCCGAACAGGTCACCCTCCCGTGAGGGCATCGCCCGCGGGAGGACGAAAACGGCTCAATCCGATCGCGGAAGAGCCGTCGCTGCTGCGGTGTCCTTATGCTCGAGCTGTGGCTCGGCCGAACCTCCTCGGGTTGGGCCGTTTCCGCCCCCAGGGGAGCCAGCTCATGGCCGAACTCGAGTCCGTCGAACGCGACGCGGGCACAACAGAGGCGTCGCGCACGATCGTCGGGTGGATCGTCGTCAGTCTCGCCGTAGCGTTGTGCTACTACCTGGGCGGCTTGCTCGGGTTGTCACTGGCGCTGGTACGCGGGCAAGTGACGCCGTTGTGGCCGCCCTCGGGGATCGCGGTGGTGAGTCTGTTGCTCTTCGGCCGCCGAGCAGTGCCCGGGATCCTGCTCGGTGCGGCGGCGGTCCATGCCGCGCTCGGCCCCAGCGTCATCGCGGTCGTGGGCATCACCGCGGGCAACACCCTCGCCCCGCTGCTGGCCTGGAAGCTGTTGACCTGGACGGATTTCCGGCCGCGGCTGGAGCGGCTTCGCGACGCACTCGGCCTGATCACGCTGGGCGCGCTGGGCAGCATGGCGGTCAGCGCCGTCATCGGCAGCAGCGTGCTGGTGTTCGCGGGCGCGATCGAGGGCAGGCACGTGTGGTCCACCGCGCTGGTCTGGTGGGCCGGGGACGCGACGGGCGTGCTGGTGGTGGCACCGGTTCTGCTTGCCGGCCACGCGTTGTGGCGCGCACCGCGGCGGATCGCGGCGCCACGGCGCCTGGCGGAGGCCACCGGGCTGCTCGTCGCGACCGGGGTCGTCGCGCTCGGTATCGCCAACGGCCAGGTCCCGGTGCTGATCCTGGCGTTCCCGTTCCTGGTGTGGGGCGCCTGGCGATTCGGGATCACCACCGGCGCCCCGTGCACCCTGATCCTGTCCGTCGCCGCGACGGTGGCCGCCGTCGCCTCGCGTGGCCCGTTCGCCGATCTCGGACTCGCCCACCGGATACTGATCCTGCAGGTGTTCAACGGATCAGCGGTGCTGACCATGCTGCTGCTCGCGACGGCCGCCGCGGAGCAACGCAGGGCACGGCAGGCCGTCGAGCTGGCGGGCCGGGCGCTGGAGACGCGGGTCCGGGAGCGTACCGCCGAGCTGGCCAGGACCGTGGAGCGGCTGGAACGCAGCGAGAACAGGTTCACCGAGGCACAGCGCGTGGGTCATGTCGGCAGCTGGGAACGGGACCTCGGCACCAACAAGTTCATCTGGAGCGACGAGCTGTACCGGCTGCACGGTTTGCCGCCACAGTCGGCCGAGATCGACCACGCGTCGTTCCTCGAACTGGTCCATCCCGATGATCGGCACGCGGTGATGTCCTTGAACGTGCGAGCGTTGCGCGATCATCGCGCCTTCGAATCGTATTTCCGGGTGGTGTGGCCCGACCGGACCGTCCGCTGGCTGCATCGCCGAGGCACCGTCGTGGTCGACGAAAGCGGGAGGCCGGTCCGGATGATCGGCACCGCCCAGGACGTCACCGCGACCAAACTCGCCGAGGAGGCGCTGCGCCGCAGTGAGGAGAAGACCCAAACCCTCCTCTCCTCGATCACCGATGCCATCGTCGGGGTGGACGGCTCCGGGCGCATCGCGTTGGTCAACGACCGCACGGAAGAGCTCTTCGGGTACTCGGAGCGGGAGTTGACCGGCCGGCCGGCCGAACTGCTGTTGCCAGGGCGGCTCCGAGCGGCGCACGAAGGGCACCGAGAGGCCTACATGGCCGCACCGGAGGCCCGTCCGATGGGCGTGGGGCTCGACCTGGTCGGTCGCCGCAAGGACGGCACGGAGTTCCCGGCGGACATCGCCCTGCGCCCGTTGACCACCGCCGGACCCAGCTACGGCGGCACGCTCGTCGTCGCCACGGTGCGTGACGTCACCGAACGCCGTCGGGCCGAACGCACGGCGCAGGAACTGCGGGAGACGCGGCTGCGGCGGCGACAGGCCCTCGAGATCAACGACACCGTCGTTCAGGGACTCACCACGGCGGTGTACGCGTTGGAACGCGGTCACCTGCCGAACACCATGCGAACGCTGCGCGGCACCCTGGGCACAGCGCGGCAGATGATGCACAACCTTCTCGGCGAGAACGCCCGGATCACCGCCGGTGAGCTCATCCGGGAGACACCGGCCACCCTGCCACACGAATTCGCACCACCGCTGCCGCGCTCGGCCGACACGGCACGCCGGGTCCGGATCGTGCTGGCCGACGACAGCAGCGAGATACGCCTGGCCCTGCGTTCTTTCTTCGGGTCGATGCCCGGCGTCGACATCGTGGGCGAAGCCGCCGACGGCGAGGAAGCCATCCGCGTCGTCGCCGAACGGTGTCCGGACGCGCTCCTGCTCGACCTGGCGATGCCCGTGCTGGACGGCCTGCAGGCACTACCGCGGATCCGCCGCGCCTGCCCGACCACGAAGATCATCGTCCTGTCCGGGTACGGCCGCGACCAGGTGGCGAAACAGTCGCTCGAGCTGGGCGCGGTCGCGTTCGTCGAAAAGGGTGGATCCCTGCGGCACCTGGCCGATCTGCTCACCGAACTCTTCCCCGACGCGATCGGATCGGACACCGGCATGCCCGACGACGACCTGGACACCCCGCCGACCAGCGCGGAAGACGACATCGTGGCCGCCTACGCCCACGAACTGCGCACCCCCCTCGCCGCCGCCACCAGCATTGTCGAGCTGCTCCGCGAACGCATCGACAGAATGCCCTCCTCGACGGTGAACGACCTGCTCGCCGCCACCGCGCGGAGCCTGCGCCAGGCCGACCTGCTCCTCCGAGCCGTCACCGACGCGAGGCAGCTGGGTGAAGGTGAACTGGATCTGGTCCTCGAACCCACCGACGTCGGCAGTCTCCTCCACACGATCCTCGGCGAACTCAGCGAGCTGACCAGCGACCACCCGGTCACCAGCGACATCCCGGCCGGCATCGTGACCGGTCTCGACCCGCTGCGCCTCCGCCAGGCGTTCTCGAACCTCATCGCCAACGCGGTCAAGTTCAGCCGCCGCGGCGCACCGATCGAAGTGGCCCTGACCGAACTCGAGGACACCGTCGAGATCGCCGTCACCGATCACGGCCCCGGCATCCCCGCCCAGTACCAGGACCGGCTGTTCGGCAAGTTCGCCCGCTTCGGGCCCGACGCCGGCATCGGGCTGGGCCTCTACATCTGCCGCCAGATCGCCCGGGAACACGGCGGGGATACCGTATTGGCCGGCACCGGCCCCAGCGGCACGACCTTCGTCCTGTCCCTGCCGCTCTTCATCGACTGAGAGGCAGCGTTGCGGCGCGGGTCGGGAAGGAACGGAACTTTGCCCGACGAGACGGAACTGCAGATCGACCGGATCGACGCCGCCGACACCGTCAAGGCGACCGTCGTCGTGCGCTGCCTGCGGGGACCGGTCCGGCTGGGCGCCCGCTTCCACCGGATCCGCGGTGCGGCCGACGCCATCGACCTGGAGCTGACGAACATCGTCTGCTACGGCCGTCCCGTCGGGGAACTCGATGCCTCCCACACCGCGATCGTGACCCTCCGCGGGACGGGAGCCCGCCACCTGACGCCAGGCACGCCGGCCGACGGCTGGCAGGTCATTCGGGGCACCAACCCGCCACCGTGATCCAGCCGTCCACGGAACGGACAAACGGCTGGACGCCTCGCCCGGTTCCGGCACATACTGCGGATGATCATGCCCGGTCCCCGGCGGCGAAAGGATCTCCGCGTGCCGCCTCCGGCCACGGCCCCCGCGTCCACCGTCGAGTACTCCGCACGGCGCCGCGCGTTCGCGATCGGCGCGCTCGCCCTCGGCGCGTTCGGCATCGGCCTGACCGAGTTCGTCGTCGTCGGCCTGCTCGGGCCGCTCGGCGAAGACCTCGACGTCTCCATCCCCACCGCCGGGCTCCTGGTCACCGGCTACGCGGCGGCGGTGGCGATCGGCGCGCCGATCATGACCGCCGCCGGGACCCGGCTGCCGCGCAAGACCATGCTCGTCGTGCTCATGAGCCTCTTCATCGCCGGGAACGTGCTCGCGGCCGTCGCACCCGGCTACGGCGTGCTCATGGCCGGCCGGGTCGTCTCGGCCCTGTGCCACGGTGCCTTCATGGGCATCGGCCCGGTCATGGCCGCGAGCCTCGTCGCCCCCGAGCGGCGCTCCCGGGCCATCGCGCTGATGATGACCGGCCTGACGTTGTCGACCGTGGTCGGCGTGCCGTTCGGGACGGCGCTGGGCCAGCAGCTCGGCTGGCGCTCGGCGTTCTGGGCCATCGCCCTGATCGGCGCGGCCGCGCTGGCCACCATCATGGTGTTCGTCCCCTCGCGACCGAACGACACGGGCAGCGCCCTGCGCGGCGAGCTCGCGGTGTTCCGCCGCCTCCGGGTGTGGCTGGTGCTGACGGTGACGATGCTCGGCTGGGGCGCGGCCTACGCCGCGATCACCTTCCTGGAGCCGATCCTGACGCGCGTCGCCGGGTTCGGCGCCTCGGCGGTGCCGTGGCTGCTGCTGCTCTTCGGAGCCGGGCTGACCGGCGGCAACCTGCTCGGCGGCAGGCTCGCCGACCGGGCGCTCAGGCCCACGCTCTACGGCACCATCCTCGCCGCGACCGCCGCACTGGTCGTGTTCGCCTTCGCGGCGCACCAGCAGGCGACGGCGGTGATCATGGTGTTCGTGCTGGGCGCGGCCAGCTTCGCGATGGTCCCCGTCTTCCAGACCCGCGTGATGGACGCGGCCAAGGACGCGCCGTCACTCGCCTCGTCAGCCAACGCCTCGGCGTTCAACGTCGGCATCGCCCTCTCGGCCTGGCTCGGCGGCCTGGCGATCGACGACGGACTCGGGCTCATCGCCCCGGTGTGGATCGGCGTCGCGCTGGGCCTCGCCGCGCTGGGCGCCACCGTGGTCTCCGATGTCGTCGAGCGCGTCGAGCGCCGCGCTACCCGCTGACCCGCACGATGCCGGTCGCGGGGTGCTCCGGCGGCGCCACCCGCAGGTCGAGCCCGGTCACCTGGGCGACCAGACCGTCCAGCAGCGCGAACGCTTCGGCGTAGCCGGGCAGCTTCGAGACCTCGTACCACGGCAACAGCACCGAGCCCGCGGACGGCCCGGTGATCCGCAGGTCACGGAGCCGGTCGCCCGGGCCCGGCATGATCGACGGCACCTTCGGGAAGCCGGCCGTGCGCAGCGCGGCGGCAAGGTCGTCGAGGAAGCCGGGTGCGACGTGGGCGGTCCAGGCCTCGGTGCCGTCGCGGCTGTGGCGGGACAGCCGCACCTCGCCGCCGGACTCGACTTCGAGCGTCACCCGGCCGAAGGGGTCGGTCGGATTGTGCTCGTTGCCCGCCTCGTACCGCACGTGTGCCAATGCCTCTCCTCGCTCAGGGGACGGTCAGGTCGTGGCGACCCTTGTTGTCACGGCTTTCCATGGACTCCATGACGAAGTTGACCTCCTCGAGGTGCCTGCCGTTGGCGGCGCACCGTTCGAAGGTGCCGTGCTGGGTGTCGACAGCGTAGAGCGTGCCGGTCGCGGAATCCCGGTACACACTCCGGTTGTTGATCGAGCTCAGCCTGCTGTCGTAGGTCCAGCCGCGGCCCTCGGCCACCATGCCCGCGGTCTGCTCGACCCGGGCGACGCGCTCGTTCGCCGACAGGTGGCGGATCTCGTTCTGGAACGCGGTGTTGTCGAACGCGCCGGTGTCGACGGCCCCGCCGGTGCGGGCTTCCTCGATCCGGCCGAGCAGGTCGGCGGCCCGGCTTTCCAGCACGGCGCCCTGCTCGGCCGCGGCCAGTGCGCTCATGCCACCGCTGCGGGTCGCGCTGTCCGGCGAGATGTCGAGGAAGACGTCCCGCTGCTCGCCGTAGGCCATCCGCAGTGCCCTGGCCTCGCCCTGGAACCGCGTGGCCAGCTCGGGATTGCGCCGCAGCATGGCTTCGACGGTCTTGATCCGCTGGTCGGCGGCCGCCAGTACCTCCGAATACCGCGTCGGCACGCCCTCGCCGCCCGCGGTCAACGCGTCCGGGGCGGGCGCGGCCTCTCGCGGGCCCGGCGCCGGTGTCCCACCCGCTCCCCCTGTGGCGCGCGCGGCGTCGATGTCCGCGCCGAGCTGGTCGAGGTGCCGGTCCTGCAGGCCGGTCGCCGGGTCGACCATCGGGTTTCCGGCGGCGTCGCGCACGACGTTGCCGCGGGCGTCCCGGAGCCAGAAGTCGCCCATCAGGCTGCCGTCCTGGCGGACGCCCGGCGCGGTCGCGTCGCCGCGGTTGACCGTCCGCGGATCGATGTACTCGTCGAGAAAACCGAGCTGGTGGCCCAGTTCGTGCGCCAGCGTCGTCGGGTTGTCGCCGGTGAACCAGCGGTTCTGCACCGTCGGGCCGGTGCCGGGCTCGACGGTGACGTTGAGGTGCGCGTCGGCGGCATCGGTGACGAACTCGACGGTCACGTGCAGCCGGTCGCCGTTGGGCAGCGTCTGGCCGTTGTTGTAGTGCTGGTCGATCCCGGCGTGCACGTTGTTCTGCATCTGGGCCAGCTCGGCAGGCGTGACACCCGGCTGCCCTTCGAGCCGGACCTTCATGGTCACCTCGGTGAGCTTGCCGCCCGGGCCGTAGTCGAACGTGCGGACCTCGAACCCCTGCTGCACGCCGTAGCCGTACGGGCTGCCGTCCGGCTGGGTCATCGGCGTGCCCGAACCGTCCACCATCTGGTCGATCCGGGTGCCGCGCACGTCGGTGGACGCCGCGGCTTCGCGCTGCTGGTTCTCGTAGAACTCCCGCAGCTCGGCCATGCTCTGTTCGTGGGCCGCGCCACGGTCGACACCGGTGGTCTGCTCGACCTGCTCCTGCATCGGTGTCCGCGAAGGCGACTCGACGGGTTCGGCGACCGTCGGCTCGGTGACCGGGGCGTCCGGACCGGTCGCCGGTTCGCGCTCCGGGACCGGCCCGGCCGTCTCGCGTTCGCCGGCGGGCACCGTCTCGCGCTCACCCGGGGGCACCGGCTCGTGCCCGCCGCCGACCGCCGGGGCGGGCTCGGAAACGCCCGCCCGATCGGCCAGCCGCGCCGAGGACGCGGTGAACTCCCCCGGCGTCACGTTGTAGGCCATCCCGGCGTCGACCATCGTGCCGCGGGCGCCTTCGGTGGCCGCGTGGATCCGGCCGCCGACCGCGTCGGACACCATGATCCCGCTGACCGCGGCGTTCAGGAGCAGGCCGCGGTCCCAGTGGTCGAAAGCGTGGTCCCAGCCGCGGCTGGTGCCCTCGGTGACGACGTTCTGCACGACGCCCATGCCGACGCCGACCACGACGTTCGCGATCTTGCTCGCCGCCTGCTGGGTGGCCACCTCGGCGAAGACGCTGCGGGCGACGCCGTTGAGGATCGTGCTGCCGGTGCGGGCGCCGATCGCGCCGCTGACCCCGGCGCCGAGCGCGCCGCCCGCGGCACCGAACACCGCGCCGAAGAACATCTCCTTGCCGACCTCGGACCAGCTCCACGGGTGGTTGCCCGCGTACTTCCCGGTGCCCGCGGCGTAGTCGGTCGCGTTGGACGCCAGCGCGGACGCGGCCCCGGCGACCGCGCCGGCCAGGATGAGCGCGCCGATCCCGGTGCCGCAGATCGCGACGATCGCGATCGTCACCAGCAGCCCGACGACGAGGCCGGCGATGAACCCCGGGGTCAGCGCGTCCCAGGCGTCGGCGAGCTGCGACAGGAGCCAGCCGTCCTCGACGCGGCTGCGGGCGCGTTCGGCGGCATCGGTCATCCGGGCGTCGAGGGAGGTCAGCGGCTCGCCGGTCCGGGTGCGGGCTTCGGCGGCGTGCTGTTCCAGCCGGGTCCGCAGATCGCGGACGGCCTGGGCGAAGCCCTGGTCGACGTCCGTCGCGGTCCGGAACACCGATTCGGCCGTGCCGTCGACGACCTGGTCGCCCTGGGCCACGGCCTGGCGCATCAGCGTGGTGAGCTGCTGCGCCAGGCGTTCCTGCAGGCCCGTGGCCTGCCGGACGCCGCTCGCGCCGACCGAACCGGCGTGTGCGGCACCGGCCGTGCCCGCCTCGCCGATCGACTCGTGCACCTGCGCCGCGGCCCGGCTGAACTCCGACGCGATCTGCCCGGACATCGCGCGCGCCTGCCCGGCGGACATCCCGTAGGCCTCGCGCAGCGTCCCGGCGAGCGTGTCGCCGAGCTGCCGGGCGAGCCGGCGGCGGACCGGACGGCCGGTGACCTGAGACAGGATCCCGGCCGTGGTCTCCCGGCCGGCCGCGGCCGTCTGGGCACCCTGCTCGGCCAGCGCGCTCTCCACCTGGTCCGCGCTCTGCCGCAGCGCGGTCCGGCCCGCGGCGGCGCGGTGCCTGATCGAAGCGCGCGCGGTCGTCAGCAGCCGGTTCAGCCCGGTCGAGACCGCGCCGCCGATCTCCGCCACCGCGGCGGTGCCTTCGCTCGCCGCGCGGCCGATCGAGCCGGTCGCCTGCTCGGCGGCCTGAGCCAGCTGCCGGTGCACGGGTTCGGTTTGCCGGCCGAGCTGCTCGGCCAGCGTGGCGGCCTGCCGGAGGAGGTCACCACGGACCTCGGGGCCGGCCGCGCGCAGGTCGGTGTCGGTGCTGCCGAGGCTGCTCCGGATCTGCTCCGCGGTCTGGCCGGCGACCTCCTGCGCGGCCCGGCGCATCGCCGTCGTGGATTCCTCGCTTTCGCCGTGGAACGAGCCGAGCCGTGCGGTGCCCCGCTGCCGGGCGTCGTCGGCTTGGCCCTCCACCGCGCCGCGCATGGAGCTCGCGACGCTGCCCGCGGTCGACACCGCCTCGTCGCCGTGGGTCGTGCCCGCCTGACGGACGCGCGCGGCGCCCTCGGCGACCAGCGCGCCCGCCTCGGCCTGCTGGGCGGTGTGCCGGGCGGCCAGCTCCGCCTGGGCCCCGGAGCCGGCCGCGGCGACCGCCGTCTGCGCGGCCGCGACGGCACCGGCAACCCGCCGCCGAGCCGCGGCGACCGCCTGCCCGACCACGCCGAGTTCGGCCTGTTCCCGTTGGCCCAGCTGCTCTTGCTCGGCCGCGACCGCGGCGCGGTGGCTGCCGAGCGTCTCCTGCAAGGCGGCGTCCAGTTCGGCCTGCCCGGCGTCGTCGTGGGCCCGGACCTCGTCGTACAGCTCCGCGGATGACGGGGCGAGCGGGCGTTCCACCGGAACTTCCGGCGCGACGAGCTGTTCGGGCGCCGCGGCCGGCGGCGCTTCGGCGACCTCCGCCGTCTCCTCGGCTTCGACCTCGGGTTCGGGTGCCGGCTCGGGGACTCTCGGCGGCGTGACCGCGGCGTGCACCCCGGCACCGAGTTCGGCCGCGCGCTGAGGTGCCGCGAGCGCGACGGCTTCGGCGGGCACGGGCGCAGTCAGGGATTGGGTGACGGCCTGGTTTCCGGCCAGCCGTTGCAGATCCAGTACCCCTTGGGGTGCGCTGGGCGGTTTCGGTTTCCGCTGCGCAGCTTGGCTGCGTTTGGCCGGTTCGTTGCCGGTCTCGGCCTTCCCGCGCATGGTTCCATCTGAAAGGCCGCCAACCCGCCGGGCCACGGTCGGCCGGGCGCTTCCGCGGGCACCGTTCGTCGCCCGAAGAGGCGCTTCAGGTCAGCGAGTGGACTTCCGTCGCCTCGCTGTCGTCGGCCGGGCCCAGGATCAGGGTCCGGTCCGGGAGCGCGACCGCGGTGATGACGGCCCCGCTCAGCTTGAGCCGGTGCGGGAGTGGGGAGCCGTCTCGCAGGTCCCACATCATCGTCTTCTCGAGAAGGTCACAGGCGGCCGCGATCGGGGTGCCGTCCGGAAGGGACGTGCAGACGACGCTTTCCCGCTGGTCGATCAGGCCGGCGATGGTGCGCAGCAGCTTGCGGCTCGGCAGGTCCCAGATGCGGACTGTCTTGTCGCTGCCCACGGACACCGCGACCAGGGTGCCGTCGGGGAGCATCGCGGTGTCGATCGCCTTGACCAAACCGTTGTGGCCGCGCAGTTCGAACCTCGTCTTCCCGTTCTTCAGGTTCACCACCCGGATCGAATCCCCGCCCGCCACCAGCGCGACCGGCGTGCCGTCGCGGAGCACCAGCGGAGCCATCGCATCGATGAAGCAGTCGACGGTGAAGGTGCTGAGCACCTTGCGGTCCCGCAGGTCCCACATCTGGATCGTTTCGAGGATATTGCAGGCGACCGCGACCGGAGTGCCGTCGGCCAACGTCATGCACCTGACCGACTGCGGGTCGCCGGCCAGGCGTGGCAGTGTGCCGCGCTGCGATCCGTCCCGCAGGTCCCACACCCTCGCGGTCCGGTCCCCGCCGAGGGTCACCCCGACCGGTACGCCGTCCGGCAGGACGATGGCCGCGACACTCAGCACGTCGTGGGTGTGGCCGCTGAGCGTGTGCCGCAGCGAGTCGTCGGCCAGGTCCCACACCCTGGCCGTGTTGTCACGGCCACCGGTGATCGCCACCGGAGTGCCGTCGGGCAGGACCAGACACGTCAGGGAAACGACGCCGCCTTGGTGCCTTTCCAGCAGTCGCTTGCGCGGCACCTTCTTCGGCCGAGGAGCCGGCTGTGCCTTGGGAGCCCGCTTCACTCCACCAGAAGCCGGCTTCACTGCTGGAGGAGCCGGCTTCACTGCCGGATAAGTCCGGGCCACCGCACGAGAAGCCCTGTCCGCGGCATCGACCGCCTTTACGGTGCGCCAGCCCCATACAACAAGCGCGACGAGCGCGAGCACCCACACCGACACGATCAGGATGGCGAGGGAGGCGTGCCCCGTATTCGCCAAGCCGATCAAGATCACTACCACGGGGAAGCTGGCGACGCCGAAGACCGTGACGGCGGTGTTGACGGTCTTCAACGACGACTTCCGCCTGGGACGCTTCCGCCTGGGAAGGTCGACGGGCGGCGCCGACGGCAATGAACTCACTGGCGTAAGCGGGGCAGCCGGGGCAGCCGGGGCAGCCGGGGCAACAGGTTCCGGTAGGTCCGCCACCACTCTCGTCAGCTCGTCGCGCAACCGCGCCGCGTACACCGCGCGTACCCGCTCGTCGAACTCGGCCAGGTCGAGCAG